>CBJMI02800__coassemble_434_pt1 | contig 85809 bp, 85 predicted proteins | sample CBJMI02800__metabat2_low_PE_003 | metagenome-assembled genome bin CBJMI02800
CATCACCCTGCTCCTCCAGGACACCGTCGGCGGCCTCCAGGTCGAGCGCCCGGACGGCACCTTCCTGGACGTCCCCCCGCTCGACGGCGCCTTCGTGGTCAACCTCGGCGAGCTGCTGGAAGTGGCCACCGACGGCTACCTCAAGGCCACCAGCCACCGCGTGGTCAGCCCCGCCGGAGCCCGTGAGCGCTTCTCCGTCCCGTTCTTCTACAACCCCCGCCTCGACGCCCACATCGAGCCGCTCGACTTCCCCCTCGCCCACCACGCCCCTGGCGCGACCGAGGACCCGGCCAACCCGCTCTTCGCGGACTTCGGCTTCAACGAGTGGAAGGGCTACACCCGGGCCCACCCCGAGGTCACCCGCCGCCACCACGCCGCCCTCGTCTGACCTGCCTCGGATCGAGCGGCACCACCGAGCGGCACCACCGACCACGGAGCACCGAACACCGGCCCCCGAGCGCCGACCACCGGTCGCTCGGCAACCGGACCGACCGGCACGCCCCCGCACACCGGGGCGCGTGCCGGTTCGCTGGTTCCGGGGCCCCAACGGCTCGCACCGCCAGGGCCACGGCCACCGCTCCCGCGATGGACCTGATCGCACCGCACTGTCACACTGCTGCTGTCACAGCAGGAGTGTGCCAGCGTGGGAGGCAGCAGATGGGGGAGCAAGGCGCCGGGGTGGGCGAGGTGCGGCTGACGGTGGACGAGTTGGCGGCACGCGCCGGGGTGACGGTGCGGACGGTGCGGTTCTACGGGACCAAGGGCCTGCTGCCGCCGCCAGAGCTGGGGCCGCGACGGGTGGGCTTGTACGGGGCGGCGCACCTGGACCGGCTGGGGCTGATCGAGGAGTTGCAGCGACAGGGGCTGACGCTGGCCGCGATCGAGCGGTACCTGGCGCGGCTGCCCGAGGACAGCACACCGCTGGGCCTGGCGATCCACCGGGCACTGGTGGCGTCCTGGACACCCGAGGCGGCCGAGGAGATGGGCCGGGCTCAGTTGGAACGGCGGGCCGGCCGTGGGCTGTCGGAGGAGCAGCTGGAACGCCTGGTCGCGATGGGCGCGCTGGAGCGGACGGCCGACCCCGACGTGTTCCGGGCGGACCCGGGCCTGCTGCCGCTGGGCGTGAGGATCCTGGACGTGCCGATCCCGTTGGAGACGCTACTGGCCGCCCGGGCGGTGGTGCTGGAGCACAGCCGGGCGACGGCCCGGGAGTTGCAGCGGCTGTTCCGGGAGACGGTGTGGAAGCCGTACCGGGAGAGCGAGCCGGACCCGGCGGAGCTGGCCCGGATGAAGGAGCTGACCGACCACATCCAGCCGATGGTGGCGCAGGCGCTGGTCACCGCGTACCAGCGGTCGCTGCGGGAGGAGTTGGGCGAGGAACTGGGTGACGAACCGCGCCACGAACCGCGCGAGGAACCGCACCGGGAACCGGATGACGAACCGCGCCACTGACCCGCGCCGGGAACCGGGTGAGGCCGCGCGCGGCACGGCCTCACCCTGACCCACCCCGGCCGAAGCGCCCGAGGTGGTCCTCGGCCCGGGTCAGTCGGTGAAGGTCCGCCCCTCCGCCGCGATCCGCTCCAGCAGCGCCGGCGGCGCGAACCGCTCGCCGTACGTGGCGGCGAGTTCGCGGGCGCGGGTCGCGAAGCCGGCCGGGCCGCCCCGGTAGCCGTTGATGTACTGCAGGACGCCGCCCGTCCAGGCCGGGAAGCCGATGCCCAGGATGGAGCCCACGTTGGCGTCGGCGACCGAGGTCAGCACGCCCTCCTCCAGGCAGCGCACCGAGTCGAGCGCCTCGCTGAACAGCATCCGCTCCTTGAGGTCCTCGAAAGGCACCTCGACCTCCCCCTCCCGGGAGAAGTGCTCCAGCAGCCCCGGCCAGAGCCGGCCGCGCTTGCCGTCCTCGCCGTACTCGTAGAAGCCGGCGCCGCCGCTGCGGCCGGGACGGCCGAACTCGTCGACCATCCGGTCCACCACCGCGTCCGCCGGGTGCGGCGTCCAGGTGCCGCCCGCGGCCTCGATCGCGAGCCGGTACTCGTCGCGGATCTTGCGGGGCAGGGTGAGGGTGAGCTCGTCCATCAGGGAGAGCACCTTGGCGGGGTAGCCGGCCTGGGCGGCGGCCTGCTCGATCGAGGAGGGGTGGATGCCCTCGCCGACCATGGCGACGCCCTCGTTGAGGAACTGGCCGATCACCCGCGAGGTGAAGAAGCCGCGCGAGTCGTTGACCACGATCGGCGTCTTGTCGATCTGCCGGACCAGGTCGAAGGCCCGGGCGAGCGCCTCGTCGCCGGTCTCCGGGCCGCGGATGATCTCCACCAGGCGCATCTTGTCGACCGGCGAGAAGAAGTGCAGGCCGATGAAGTCGCCGGTGCGCTGGACGCCCTCGGCGAGCACGCCGATCGGCAGGGTGGAGGTGTTGGAGCACAGCAGTGCGTCGGGGGCGACCACGCCCTCGATCTCCTTGAACACCTTGTGCTTGAGCTCGGTGTTCTCGAAGACCGCCTCGATCACCGCGTCGCAGCCGGCCAGGTCGGAGGCATCGGAGGTGGGGGTGATCCGGGCGAGCAGGTCGTCGCGCTTGGCCTCGGTGGAGCGGCCGCGGGCGATGGCCTTGTTCAACAGCCCCTCGGAGTAGGCCTTTCCGCGCTCGGCGGCCTCGACGCTGACGTCCTTGAGCACGACCTCGATGCCGGCCTTGGCGCAGGCGTACGCGATCCCGGCGCCCATCATCCCGGCGCCGAGCACCGCGACCTTGCGGACCGGCCGCTTCTCGACGCCCTTGGGGCGCCCCGCACCGGAGTTGACCGCCTGCATGTCGAAGAACAGCGCCTGGATCATGTTCTTGCTGGTCTGCCCGCAGGCCAGCTCGGTGAAGTAGCGGGCCTCGATCACCATCGCCGTGTCGACGTCGACCTGGGCACTCTCCACCGCGGCGGCGAGCACGTTGCGCGGCGCCGGGTAGGGGGCGCCGTTCAGCTGCTTGCGCAGGTTGGCGGGGAAGGCGGGCAGGTTGGCGGCGAACGCGGGGGTGGCGGGGGTGCCGCCGGGGATCTTGTACCCCTTGACGTCCCAGGGCTGCACGGCAGTCGGGTTGGCCTCGATCCAGGCCTTGGCCCGGGCAGTCAACTCCTCGTCGCTGTCCACCAGTTCGTGCACCAGCCCGTGCTCCAGCGCCTGCTCCGGGCGGTACTGGCGACCCTGCAGCAGGTACTTCAGCAGGGCGTCGGTGATACCGAACAGCCGGACCGTACGGACCACACCGCCGCCGCCCGGCAGCAGGCCGAGGGTGACCTCGGGCAGGCCGATCCGGCTGGCGGGGGTGTTCAGCGCGATCCGGTGGTGGCAGGCGAGGGCGATCTCCAGGCCGCCGCCGAGCGCGCTGCCGTTGACGGCGGCGACGACCGGCTTGCCGAGGGTCTCCAGCTTGCGCAGCGAGCGCTTGATCCGCATGGACTTCTCGAAGACGGCCTCGGCGTCCTCCGGGCGGGCGGCGGAGAGCATCCGCAGGTCTCCCCCGGCGAAGAAGGTCTTCTTGCCGGAGGTGATCACGACCCCGCGCAGCGCGTCGGAGGAGGCCAGTCCGGCCAGTCGCTCGACCACGGCCTCGAAGTCGGCCGTGAAGGCCTCGTTCATGGTGTTGACGGACTGGGTGGGGTCGTCGAGGACGAGGGTGACCACGCCGTCCTGGTCCTGCTCCCAGCGGATGGTGGTGGTGTCGCTCATGAGTTTCAGGGTCTCCAGGTCTACCGGGGAGGGAGGGAGTCAGACACGCTCGACGATGGTGGCGACGCCCATGCCGCCGCCCACGCACAGGGTGATCAGGCCGTAGCGCAGGTCGCGCCGCTCCAGCTCGTCGACGACGGTGCCGAGCAGCATCGCGCCGGTGGCGCCCAGCGGGTGACCGAGGGCGATCGCGCCGCCGTTGACGTTCACCTGGTCGTGCCGGAAGCCGAGCTCGCGGATGAAGCGGAGGGCGACCGCCGCGAAGGCCTCGTTGATCTCGACCAGGTCGATGTCGGCGGCGGTGAGGCCGGCCTTGGCGAGCGCCTTGCGGGTGGCCGGGGCGGGGCCGGTGAGCATGATGGTCGGCTCGGAGCCGGAGACGGCGGCGGAGACGATCCGGGCGCGCGGGCGCAGCCCGTACCGCTCGCCGACCTCGCGGTTGCCGATCGCGACGAGGGCCGCGCCGTCCACGATGCCGGAGGAGTTGCCCGCGTGGTGGACGTGGTCGATGGCCTCCACCCAGTGGTACTTCTGCAGGGCGACGGCGTCGAAGCCGCCGGCCTCGCCGATCGCGGCGAAGGAGGGCTTGAGGCCGGCCAGGGTCTCGACGGTGGTGCCGGGGCGGATGAACTCGTCGCGCTCCAGCACGACCAGGCCGTTGCGGTCGCGCACCGGGACCACCGAGCGGTCGAACAGGCCGTCCGCCTGGGCCTTGGCAGCGCGGGCCTGGGACTCGGCGGCGAAGGCGTCCACGTCGGTGCGGGAGAGGCCCTCGATGGTGGCGATGAGGTCGGCGCCGATGCCCTGCGGGACGAAGTTGGTCTCGTACGAGGTCATCGGGTCGGCGAACCAGGCGCCGCCGTCGGAGGCCATCTTGACCCGGGACATCGACTCCACGCCACCGGCCAGGATCAGGTCCTCCCAGCCCGAACGGACTTTGGCGGCGGCCAGGTTGACGGCCTCCAGGCCGGAGGCGCAGAAGCGGTTCTCCTGGACGCCGGCCACGGTGTCGGGCAGGCCGGCCGCGATGGCGGCGATCCGGGCGATGTCGGAGCCCTGGTCGCCGACCGGCGAGACCACGCCGAGCACGATGTCGTCGATCGCGGCCGGGTCCAGCTCGGGGTGGCGGCGGCGGATTTCGTGGATCAGGCCGACGACCAGGTCGATCGGCTTGGTGCCGTGCAGCGAGCCGTTGGCCTTGCCGCGGCCGCGCGGGGTGCGGATCGCGTCGTAGACGTACGCTTCGGTGGTCACGATGGAAATGCCTTTCGGGGCAGGGGGGTTCCTGAGGGTCCTGGGGTGGCGGAGCGGAGCAGAGGGTGCGGAGTTGGGGCAGAGGATGCCGAGGGCGGCCCGGTGTGCGCAGGAAGGGCGGGCGCTCAGCCGAGGATGGAGCGACCGACGATCTCCTTCATGATCTCGGTGGTCCCGCCGTAGATCGTCTGGATGCGGCCGTCGGTGAACGCCCGGGCGACCGGGAACTCGCTCATGTACCCGTAGCCGCCGTGGAGTTGGAGGCAGCGGTCGGCCGTGCGCTTCTGCAGTTCGGTGGCCCACCACTTGGCCATCGAGGCGTCCGCCGGGGTGAGCGCGTAGCGGTTGTGCTCGGTGATGCAGCGGTCGACGAAGGTCCGGGTGATCGCGCACTCGGTGGCGAGCTCGGCGATCTCGAAGCGGACGTGCTGGAGCTTGGCGAGCGGACGGCCGAAGGCCTCGCGCTGCTTGACGTAGTCGGTGGTGATCTCGACCAGGTACTCGGCGCCGGCGATCGCCGCGGCGGCGATGGTGAGCCGCTCCTGGGCGAGGTTCTGCATCAGGTGGACGAAGCCGCCGTTGAGCTCGCCGAGCAGGTTCTCCTTCGGCACCCGGACGTCCTCGAAGAACAACTCGGCGGTGTCCTGGGCCTTCTGGCCGATCTTGTCGAGGTTGCGGCCGCGCTCGAACCCGGGGGTGCCGCGCTCGACGGCCAGCAGGCTCAGCCCGTGCGCACCGCCCTCCGGGGTGGTGCGGGCGACCACGATCACCAGGTCGGCCAGGATGCCGTTGGAGATGAAGGTCTTGGCGCCGTTGAGCAGGAAGTGGTCACCCCGGTCGACCGCCTGGGTGCGGATGCCCTGCAGATCGGAGCCGGTGCCGGGCTCGGTCATCGCGATCGCGGTGATCAGTTCGCCGCTGCAGAAGCCGGGCAGCCAGCGGCGCTTCTGCTCCTCGCTGGCGAGCGAGGTGAGGTACGGGCCGATGATGTCGTTGTGCAGCCCGATCGCCAGCCCGGAGGCACCGGCCCGGGCGAACTCCTCGGCGAGCACGGCGGCGTAGCGGAAGTCCGGGGTACCGCCACCGCCGTACTCCTCGGGCGCGGCGATGCCGAGCAGGCCCTGCCGGCCGGCCGCCAGCCAGACGGAGCGGTCGACGATGCCGGCCTTCTCCCAGCGGTCGTAGTGCGGCAGCACCTCCTTGGCGAGGAAGGCCTTCACGGTGGCCCGGAAGTCCTCGTGCTGCTCGGTGAAGATCTCGCGCTGCAACGCTACTCTCCTTGCTCTGCTGCGGAGTTGGATGGTTCCGTGCCGGCGGCCGCGGAGTCGAGGGACGGAACGGCCCAGTCCCGGGCGACCTCCACGGTGTCCGCACCCGGCCGGGCCGGCGGGCGGCGCAGCGCGCCGGGGGTGGCGGAGAAGCGGGGGGCGGGAGCGGGCTGGGTCACGCCGTCCGCCTCGACGTACGTCCCGCGCGCCAGCAAGTGCTCCTCGCCAGCCGCCTGACGCATCGTCAGCACCGGCTCCACGCAGGCGTCCGAGCCGGCGAAGACGGCTTCCCACTCGGCCCTGGTCCGGGTGGCGAAGCGGGCGGCGATCAGGGTGCGCAGTTCGGTCCAGCGGGCGATGTCGTACTGGCCGGGCGCGTCCGGGCCCAGCTCCAGCAGCCGGGCGAACTCGGCGTAGAACCGCGGCTCCAGGGCGCCGACCGCGAGGTGCCCGCCATCGGCCGCCCGGTAGATCGCGTAGAACGGGGCGCCGCCGTCCAGCAGGTTGACGCCCCGGCGGTCCTGCCAGTGGCCGGCCGCGAGCAGCCCCCACAGCATGCTGCCGAGGTGCGCCGCACCGTCGACGATCGCCGCGTCGACCACCTGGCCGGCGCCGGTGGCCCGGGCGTGGTGCAGCCCGGCCAGCAGGCCGACGACCAGGTAGAGCGAGCCGCCCGCGTAGTCGCCGAGCAGGTTCGCCGGGATTCCGGGCGGCGCCTCGGCCCCTCCCGGCGAGGCGACCATCCCTAGCACCCCGGCCACCGCCGCGTAGCCGAGGTCGTGCCCGGCGGTGGCGGCCCGCGGGCCGTACTGCCCCCAACCGGTCATCCGCCCGTACACCAGCGCCGGATTGCGCGCCAGACACGCCTCGGGCCCCACCCCGAGCCGCTCCGCCACCCCCGGCCGGTAGCCCTCGATCAACAGGTCGGCCCGCTCGACCAGGTCCAGCACCAGCCCGGGCCCCTCGGGCGACTTGAGGTCGACCAGCACCGACCGCTTGTTCCGGTTGCTCAGGTCGTACGCCGGATCCGTCCCGAGCGGCGACGGCTCCGGCCGGTCCACCCGCACCACGTCCGCCCCGAGATCGCCCAACAGCATGGCCGCGAACGGCCCCGGCCCGATCCCCGCGAGCTCGACGACCCGCACACCCGCCAACGGCCCCGGACCACCCGCACGGCCCGCCGGACTGCTCGTGTCACCCACTGGCTGCAGAACCCTTCGGGGTTTGACAGTAAAGCTGTAACACTCGCGATGATAGGCAAGCGACCCGCCGGTAACAAGACCTCGCCCGTCCCCGATCCCCCGCCACGAACCCGCGACGGACTCCGACGAGCCCGACCACACCCCGTGCCAATGGCACCACGGAGGGTGCGTCGGTGCACTGACGGAGGGGGCCTGTACGGTCGTCATGCCGCAGAGGGCACACGAACCCTCTGTACACCTGGGGAGGATTGCACACACATGGTCAGCCCGTACTTCACCACCGGCCCGGTGGTCCCGGCCACGGACCCGATGCCGAGCACCACCAAGAAGTCGCCGTACGCGCCTCCGGCGCCGGCCGACAACGGCAACACCGTGCCGCCCCTCCCGCTCCTCCCGCCGGGCAGGCCCACCACCCAGCTGGACACCCCGTACGAACTCACCGCCTCCGCCGGGCTGGCCCGGCAGATCGCCACCGACCTCGACAACGCCAACGCCAAGGCGGGGCCCGGCGCGCACAGCCTCACCGAGTACGCGAGCACCGCGTCGACCAGGATCCGCGGCTTCTCCTTCGGCGGCGCCCTCACCACCGCCACCGAGCGGTGGCTGCAGCAGTGCAAGGCCCTGCACGAGAAGGTCAACAACGCCGCCACCAGCCTGGACCGGACCCGCGAGTACTACCACAGCAACGAAATCACGACGGTCGCCGACCTGAACGCGGCCCGCTGACCAGGACAGGGGGAACAAACGGATGGTTTCCTTCAAGGAACTGCACGAGGCCGACTTCTCCGGCGTCTCCGACGCGGCCGAGGCATGGGCCGGGGTCGCCAAGGCCCTCACTTCCCTGGACGGCCGGGTCACCAAGGACCTCACCAACACCGCCCAGCGGGCCGGCTGGAAGGGCGATGCCGCCGACGAGGCGACCAAGGTGATGCAGGGCATCGACGGGGACTTCAAGCGGGCCTCGGCCGTCGCCACCGCCCTCGCCGCGATCATGAAGACCGCGGCCGAGGACTTCGCCGCCGCCCGCCGCGACCTCGACACCGCCCTCCACGACGCGCAGACCCAGGACCTGACCGTCTCCGCCGACGGCACGGTCAGCTGGAGCCTGCCGAAGGGCGCCAGGAACGACCCGGACAGCGACAAGTTGGCGAAGGACCTGGACGCCAAGGCCAAGGCCATATCGGAGCGCCTGGCCAAGGCCGTCGAGAAGGCCACCACCGCCGACCAGCGCGCCACCGTCGACCTCCAGAGCGACATCGGCACCAGCACCACCGCCTTCAACCCCACCCCGGGCGGCGGCGGCCCGGTCGCCGACGCCAAGCGGGCCACCGACCTGATGTCCAAGGGCGGCAGCCTCTCCGACGACCAGCTCAAGCAGTTGCAGACCCTGCTGGCCGCCAACGCGGAGAACAAGGACTTCTCCACCACGCTGCTCAACGGCCTCAACTACGGTGGCAAAACCGGTCCGGAGGCCCTGCTGGAGTACTCCAAGGTCTACGGCGACCTCGCCCACGGCAACCACAACGCCAAGGGCTACCAGGACGTCTACGGCGGCCTGTCCGTGGCCCTCGCCGCCGCCACCCGCGACGGCGGCATGGGCAAGGACTGGGAGGACGGCCTCCTCGCGGCCGCCCGCCGCCCGGGCGGCTCCGCGGCGGGGTGGAACGACAACTACCCGGCGCTGACGGCGCTCATGGGAGGCGGCGGCAAGTACGACAAGGCGTTCCTGGTCAAGGTCGGCAACGACCTGGTCGACTACGAGCGCAACAGCGAGACCAAGGGCGATGACCTCTGGGGGCCGAACTGGTCCCTCAAGGCGGGAGGCACGGGGGATCCGTTGGCTCCCCTGATGAAGCAGATCAAAAGCGACCCGGCGGCGGCCGGGGAATTCCTCGACCCGAGCCGGAACAAGAACCTCACCTACCTGCTCAAGGACCGCTCGTGGCCGAACCAGGACCTGGAGGGCAAGCTGTCCGCCGATGACCTGCGCAACAGCTCCCATGGGATGTTCGGCCAGGTACTGGAGGCCGCCGCGACCGGTCGCGACCCCGACAGTTCGCAGCCACCCGTCCGACCGCACGACGCGACGATGACACGGATCATGGATACCGCGCTCTCGACGCTCGGCGGCGACAAAGCGGGCAACGAGAACGGCCTGGCGGCCCCTCTTCGCCGCCCGATGGCGGACATGATCGCCGACTACGCGGCGGACACCCACGACATCCTCAGCAAGGACCTCCCCAGCCCCTCCGAGCCCGGCGGACTGAACGCCACTCGCGAACAGCTCCTCCGGGTGATCCGTGGCACCGCCGAGGATCCGGAGGCGTACTCCCTGATCCATCTGTCCGAGACCCGGGAGGTGGCGCGGCAGATGTCCGAGTACGGCCCAGACGCGTTCAAGGACGTCAACGGCCGCCCGGACCCGAAGTTCGAGGGATTCGTCAACCAGGCCAGTAAGGCTTTCGGCGCGCTCGACGCGGTCCAGGCGGACACCATCACGGACCACAAGTCCGACGAGCAGTTCAAGGTCAACTGGAAAGCCAAGATGGACTACCACTACATCGGCACGCTCGCGAACATGCTGCCGGGCACGGACTGGCTGCCAGTGGGGGACATCGCCCAACGCTACGTCGACGTCGCCACGTCCGACTGGGCGAACAAGGTCAACGCGGCGATCGACACCAAGGCGCAAGGCGACCTCAGCAGCCTCTACACCACGGGACAGTCGCAGATGCAGGTCATGCTCCAGCGGAAGGCCGCCGACATGGGCGTGCCAAGTCGTGATGTCCTGCTCGGCCAACTGACCGACTCGGCCAATGTCCACTACTACACATCGATCACCCAGGCCCACAACGCAGCCTTCGGGAAGGGGTGACCCGGTGACGGGACGACAGCACGGAACGCCCTCCGACGGGACGGCCGGGGGGATCGGTGCGGCACTCGAGCGGCGCGGGTTCACCACGCGGGCGCTGCGGGCGCGGGCGGCGGTCGTTGGGGTGGCGCTGGCGATGGTCGCGGCCGGGGTGGGGGCGTTCCTGGTAGGCAACCTGAGCAATGCCTTCGGGCCGGGCAGCGTCTGTGAGGGCGCGGTGAGCGCCGACGCGCTGCACGATGCGCTCGGGCCGGGCGCGGTCGGTGAGCAGAAGTACGGCGACGGGAGCCTGCACAGCGGCACCGCGTTCTGCAGGGCGACGGTGAGTTACGGAGTGTTCGGGAACGAGCGGTCGGTCACGGTGGAACTCCTCAAGGACACCGGCCTCTCCGTCCTGGCGGACGACGCGGAGGCCCGGCTGTTCGGCGCTTCGGCCAACGGCGGCGCGGCCGGCGCGGCCTTCGACCACCGGGCGTGGGCGCTGCTCCCAGAGGACTGCGGCAACGGGCTGCGCGTCGCGGTCCGATCCGGCGGCGACGACAGGTCCGGCGCCCGAAAGCTCGCCGGACTCGCCGTATCGGCGGCCAACCGCGTCGCGACGCAGCGGGCCTGCGGGAGGGTGCCGATGCCGGTGCCCCAGGAGCTGTCCGAGGCGGGGGAGGATCACGACCTCGACCGCAACGCCGTGTGCGGCCTACCGGGGCTCACCTTCGCGACCGCCCCCGGGGGCGCCGGCCTCCGGGAGACCGTGACAACCGCCACCGATCCCTTGTGGGCCTGCCGCATCCGTTCGACCGGAGACCCGGCGTCCTCGGCCGCCTTCACCATCGGCACCGAGCCGCGGCTGCTGACCGCGGGTGTCCCGAAGGACGAGCCGGGGCTCGGCCGGGCCCGTTGGGTGGAACCCGGCGAGATGGTGGCGACCTGCCACGGCAAGCCCGCCTATTTCCGAGTGAGTTGGGACGGTATCCAGAAGCTCGTCCCCGACAGCGACGAGACCTGGAAGCAGTTCCTCACCGCCGGGGGCAGGGCGATCGGATGCGAGCCGATCGTGTAGGGACGGAAAATGGGGCGGGCGGATGTCGGCGTAATGGTCTATCGTGCGAGCGATCCATTACATACGACATCGGGGGAAACAGCATGACCACCGCTGAGCAGGCCGTCGTCACCGGGCGCACGATCGTCGCCGTTTCCGAGCGGCTGGTGTTGACGCGGCCGCAGGAGGGGGACGCCGAGGCGATGTTCGCGATCCACGGGGATCCGGAGACCAACCGGTACAACCCGCACGGGCCGCAGCGGGACATCGCGCAGGCGCGGGAGCAGTTGGCCGGGTTCGTGGCGGACTGGCCGCGGGACGGAGTCGGGTACTGCATGGTGTCGACCCGGGAGGAGCCGGAGGTCGTCATCGGGGTCGCCGGGCTGTTCCTGCACAGCCTGGACGGGGAGCCGGTGTTCAACCTGTACTACCGGTTCCGGCCGTCCGCCTGGGGCAAGGGCTACGCGGCGGAGGCGTGCCGGGCGGCGATGGCGGAGGCGCTGCCGCGGTTCCCGGGGATCCCGGTGACGGCGTTGATCCGGGAGGACAACCTGCCCTCGCGCCGGCTCGCCGGGCGGCTCGGGCTGGTGGCGGACCCGGACGGGCGGGTGGACCATGAGGACCGCCTGATCCACCGGATGGCGTGAACGGCAGGGCCGGGGATCCCCCGCCGGAGGGAGGGGGTTCGCCCCCACGGCGGAGGCCGCGGGCCGGGTCCGGAGGCAGCCTGGGGGCATGGGGATCGACGAAGGACGGGTACGGGCCCTCGCCGGGTGGACCGCCGTGGCGGCGACGGGACCGTATCTGACGCTCAAGGCGCTGTGGCTGACCGGGCACCCCGTGGGATCGGGCGATCCCGGGGCGATGGACGAGCTGTGGCTGGTGAACCTGCTGACCGTCGGGATGGACGCCATCGCCGCAGCCCTGGCGCTGACCTTCGTCCGGCCCTGGGGACGACGGGCCCCGGCCGGGCTGGTGCTCTTCCCGATGTGGGTGGCGACCGGGCTGCTCGGCACCATCCTGCTGGCGCTGCCGCTGTACCTGTTGAGCAGTCTGCTCCTGGGACCGGAGCGGAACACGGGCCAGGAACCCGGCGGCGGCCTCGGCGGCTGGGTCTTCCCCGTGGTGTACGGCGGGTTCGCCGTCCAGGGGCTGGCGCTGATCACCGCCTTCGTCCTGTACGCCCGGCACCGCTGGGCCGCACTGCTGCGGGCCCGGACCGGCGACCTGCCACGCTCCCCAACCCTGGCCTTGCAGCGCAGTCTGGCCTGCGTCGCCGCGCTGCTCGGGCTCGGTACCGCGGTGGCGCGGGCGTACTGGGCGGCGGGTGGCACGGCCGGGCTGCCGGCTGCCCTGGCACAGGACCGGTCCAGGGGTGTGGCGGTGATGGACGCCGTGACGGCGGTGATGGCGGTGGCGGCCCCGGCGGGGCTGCTGGTGCTGGTGTTCCGGCTCCGGCCTCTGAGGCCGCTGCGCGTACCGTTGTTGGTGGTCTGGACGGCTGCCGGGTCGCTGTTCGGCTGGGGCTGCTGGCAGTTGGTCGCCTTCGGCGCCACCGCGGCCGGGACGACCGGCCCGCTGGCCCTGGTCCAGGCCGCACAGGTGCTGACCGCGGTGCTGGTGCTGGCCGCCGGCGCGGTGGCGCTGGTCGAACGGGCGGCCGCGGCGCGCGGCGCTGTCGTAGAGTCACCCGGGTGGACACGGGGGGCGGCCGGATTCGGCGGGCGGGAGCGGCGTTGTTCGGGCGGCGGGCCCGACTGCGCTGGGTGCACCTAGTGCTGGGCGGCGCGCTGCTCATGCCGTACTACCTGCTGTCGGTGGTGGCGCTCGGAGCGCTCAATCCCGACCAGGGGGAGGTGCGCCGAGTCCTGTTGCAGTTCCTCGCGTTGTTCACCTCGCTGCCGATGGCCGCGGTCACCGCCCTGGTGCCGACCGTCCGGGGGCTGGAGGGGGCGGCCGCCCGGGCGCTGTGCGCGGTGGCACGGCCGGAGGAGCTGGCCACCGGGCCGGCCCGGTCCTGGGCGGCCCGTCGGCGTACCGCGCTCTGGTTCGTGCTGCACCTGTTCTCCGGCGGGGTGGTCGCCGGGATGACGCTGGCCGGGGTGCCGTTCGCGGTGGTGCTGCTGTTCGGCTTCGTGGGGAGTGAGGAACTCGCCAGGTTCTGGACGGACCGCTTCCCCGGCTGGATGCTCACCGGCCCGGCGCTGGGCCTCGCCCTGCTGCTGCTGATCGTCGGGACCAGTGCCGCCTGCGGCGCACTGCTGGCCCGCTGGGCGCCCGTCCTGCTCGGTCCCACTCCGGAGGAGCGGCTGGCCGCCGCCGAGCGGCGGGCCACCGTACTCGCCCAGCGCAACCGGCTGGCCCGCGAGCTGCACGACTCGGTCGGGCACGCGCTGAGCGCGGTCGGCATCCAGGCCTCGGCGGCCGCCCGGGTGCTGCGCACCGACCCGGACTTCGCCGCCGAGGCGCTGCGGGCGATCGAGGAGACCGCCCGCGGGGCCGTCGCCGAACTGGACACCGTGCTCGGGCTGTTGCGCGAGGAGGAGGACGCCGCCGCCGGACCGGCCGGGCCCACCCTGGCCGGGCTGGACGACCTGCTGCGCCAACTCGCCCGCACCGGCGTGACGGTGGACGCCGAGCTGGCGCCCGGCCTGGGGGCACTGCCGGCCGAGGTCTCCCGCGAGGCGTACCGGATCGTGCAGGAGGGACTGACCAACGTGCTGCGGCACGCCGGGCCCGCCCCGGCCGGACTGCGGGTCGCGCTCGACGCCGACCGGCTGGAGATCGAACTGACCAACCCGCTGGGCCCGGCCCGCCCGAGCCGCCCGGGCGGCGGGCGCGGGCTGCGTGGGATCGGGGAACGCGCGACGGCCCTGCACGGCGGCAGCGCCGTGGGGCCGAGCGAGGACGGAACGACGTGGCGGCTGGCTGTGTGGCTGCCGGTGGGAGGGACCGCGGGATGAGCACCGAACACGACACCGAACAGGACCGCGCACGGGACAGCGCACAGGGCACCGAACACGACAGCGGGCACCGGACCGGCGGGAGCGGTGCCATCCGGGTGGTGATCGCGGACGACGAACGGCTGGTCCGGATGGGCCTGCGGGTGGTGATCGACGCCGAGCCCGACCTCTCCGTGGTCGGCGAGGCCTCCGACGGCGCCGAGGTCGTCCCGCTGGTGCGTGAACTGCGCCCGGACGTGGTGCTGATGGACGTCCGGATGCCCGGCATCGACGGCATCCGGGCCACCGAACAGCTGGTCGGCGGGATGGCCGAGCCGCCGAGGATCCTGGTGGTCACCACCTTCGAGCACGACGACCACGTGTACGACGCGCTGCGCGCGGGCGCGGCCGGGTTCCTGCTGAAGCGGGCGCGGGCGGAGGAGATGGTCCAGGCGGTGCGACTGGTGGCGCGCGGGGACTCGCTGCTGTTCCCGGCGGCCGTACGCGAACTCGCGCTGCGGCACGGCGCGGGCGGCCGGCGGGAGGCCGCCCCGAACCGTGGGCCGATCGGGCGGCTGACCGAGCGGGAGGGTCAGGTGCTGCGGCTGATGGCCACCGGACTGAACAACGGTGAGATCGCACGGCAGTTGGTGGTGAGCCAGGAGACGGTGAAGACCCATGTCGGCAGCGTGCTGGCAAAGCTGGGCGCCCGGGACCGCACCCAGGCGGTGATCGCGGCGTACGAGTCGGGGTTCGTGCTCCCGGGCTGAACCCGCGGCCGCCCGGCGGTCCGCGGGTCCGGAACGCGGATTCCGAACTCCCGGGCGCAGCACGTAGAGTACGAACTTCCGATCAACTGTCCGATACCTCCCGTATCGCCTGGAACGAACTGGTGGCCGCATGACCGTCCGGACCCGCCCGGCGCTGTGGTGGCGCGCGGGCATCGTGCTCTCGGCGGGCCTCGGCCTGGTCCTCGGCGAGTCCTCGCTGGTCTACTTCACCGTGCAGAGCAACGTCATCGTGCTCGGCTACTTCATCGGCGCGGTGTACTGGATGGCCGAGCGCGACACCGTGGACGCGCCCGCGCCCCGGCTGCGCGGGGCCGCCACGCTGTACATCCTGATCACCGGGCTGGTCTCGCACATCCTGCTCCAGCACGGCGCCAACCCGCTGCCCGGACTGGTCAGCGGGCCGGACCGGCTGGCGCACTGGTCGTCCTTCTTCCTGCACTACGTCACGCCGGTGATGGTGCTGGTCGACTGGCTGGTGCTGAAGCCGCGCAACGCGGCGGCCTGGAAGGACATCCCGCTCTGGCTGGCCTTCCCGCTCGGCTACGCGGCGGTCGTGCTCGCCCGCAACGCCCTGTTCGACGACTTCCCGACGCCCTACCCGTACTTCTTCTTCGACCCGACCAGCAAGGGCTACGGCTACGTCTGGGGCCAGATCGCCCAGCTGACCGTCGAGTTCGTCGTGCTCGGCGCCCTCGTGGTCGGGCTGGACCGGCTGGGCACGCTGGTCGCGGGCACGGGCCGCCGGGTGCTCGCCGAGGAGGCGCAGGACTCACCGGACGACCACGACGCCCACGACGCCCAGACTGCCCAGCGCGCCCAGGCCGCCCAGCTCGCCCAAGGCGCCCAGGACGACAACGGGGCCCGTGGCGCACAGGACCCGCAGCACTAGCTACATCGGATCCACCGCCCTCAGTCCGCCGTCCAGCTCCAGCCACCTGGTCAGCCCAAGGCCGCGCAGGAACGGCAGGTCGTGGCTGACCACGACCAGCGCCCCCCGGTAGGCGGCCAGCGCCTGGGTGAGCTGCCGAACGCTGGCGAGGTCCAGGTTGTTGGTCGGCTCGTCGAGCAGCAGCAGCTGCGGTGGCGGGTCGGCCAGCAGCAGGGCGGCCAGCGTCGCCCGGAACCGCTCGCCGCCGGACAGCGTGCCGGCAGGCTGGTCCGCGCGGCCGCCGCGGAACAGGAAGCGGGCCAGCCGGGCGCGGACGGCGTTGTCCCCGGCGCCCGGGGCGAACAGCTTGACGTTCTCCGCGACCGTCAGCTCGTCGTCCAGCAGGTCGAGCCGCTGCGGCAGGTGGCGCAGCGGCACCTGGGTGGTGACCATGCCGTCCAGCGGGGCGAGTTCGCCCGCGATGGTGCGCAGCAGCGTGGTCTTGCCGGAACCGTTGCGCCCGACCAGGGCGATCCGCTCGGGGCCGCGCAGGTCGAGGTCGACGGTGACGCCCTCGGGCAGCCCGGACAGCCGGACCTTCTGCAGGGTGAGCACCCCGCGCCCGGCCGGCACGGCGGTGCGCGGCAGGTCGACCCGGATCTCGGCGTCGTCGCGCACCGCCTCCTCGGCCGCGGTGAGCCGCGCCCTGGCCTCCTCCAGGCGCTCGGTGTGCATGCCGGTGAGCCGGCCCGCCGTCTCCTGGCCCTTGCGTTTGAGCATTCCGGCGAAGATGTGCGGGTCGTTGCGGGTGACCGAGCGCTTCCGGCCGTAGCTGGCGCTGCGCTCCAGCTTGCTGCGGGCGTCGACCAAGTCCCGCTTCTGGCGCTGGACCTCGGCCTCGGCGTTGCGCAGCAGCCGTTCGGCCGTCTCCTGCTGGGCTGCGAGGGTGCGCTCGTAGTCGTCGAAGTTGCCGCCGTACCAGGTGACTTCGCCGTCCCGGAGGTCGGCGATCTGGTCGACGTGCCGCAGCAGCTCGCGGTCGTGGCTGACGATCACCATGACGCCGTGCCAGCCGGCCACTGCCTCGTAGAGCCGCTCGCGGGCGGCCCGGTCGAGGTTGTTGGTGGGCTCGTCGAGCAGCAGCACGTCGGGGCGGCGCAGCAGCAGGGCGGCAGCACCGCCTCGCCGCCGGAGAGTTCGCCGGTGGTGCGGTCGAGGCCGAGCCGGTGCAGGCCGAGCCGGTCGAGGGTGGCGCGGGCGCGCTCCTCGACGTCCCAGTCGTCGCCGACGGCGTCGAAGTGCCGCTGGTCGGTGTCGCCGGACTCGATGGCGTGCAGGGCCTCGCGGGCGACCCGGATCCCGAGCGCCTCGTCGACCCGCAGGCCGGTGTCGAGTGTCAGCCCCTGGGGCAGGTAGCCGAGTTCGCCCGCGATCCGGACGGTGCCGCCGGTGGGGGTGAGCTCGCCGGCGAGCAGCCGCAGCAGGGTGGACTTCCCGGCGCCGTTGAGGCCGATCAGTCCGGTGCGGCCGGGGCCGACGGCGAGGTGGAATCCGTCCAGGACGGACTTGCCGTCGGGCCACTCGAACGCGAGGTCGGTGCAGAGGACGGCGGTGGTGGGTTGTGCCATGCAAGGCCTCCCGGGTGGTTGCTGAAGGAACGAGGAGCAACACGGGGAGACACCGCGGGTGCGGAACCGGAACGGCCGAGGGACAAGGGCGGCGCTACAGGGGCGCCACGGGGCCGTGACTGAGGTCGCACACTCGCACACCACGCGGCAGGAACAGGGCCTGGCGTGGCGGGGCGGTGTCCCGGGACCTCAGTAGATCAACGGCCTTCTCCTTGTCTGGCGGATGACACGGACCACGCTAGGCGGGCCGGCGGACGGGGGCAACCGATTTGTTCGGCCTTGCCGTCGGGGCCGTTTCCTCCCCCCGGCGAAGGCCCGGTGCCGATCCCGTGCCGATCCGGTGACAGCCCCCGTTCCGGCCGGGGGCGGATGTAAGGAGTTCCTCATCCGCATGGCAGACTCCTCACCTGCCATACCTGCGGCCCGGGGGGCCGTACCCGAGGAACGGGGCGTATGGCGGTAGTCAACAGGGGGATTTGAACTCATGTCACCGATATCCCGGCCGAGCCGTGCCGTCCTCGGCGCTTCCGTCGCCGCGCTGACCATGGTGGTCGCCACCGGTTGCGGGCCGGACAACAGTGACCCGGCCGGTGCCCAGAGCACGGCTCCGACGGTCGCGGCCTCCGCCTCCGGGAAGCCGGGCGCCGCGCCGCTCAAGCTGCCGACGGTCCAGGAGCTGAAGACCTGGAAGCTGGAGGACTGGGACAAGTGGGCCCAGGCCAACGTGATCACCCCGGCGGTCAAGGGCTACTGGACCCTGCAGAAGCTGCTCAACGCCAAGCCGAAGCCGCTGCCGCAGGCGCCGGGCCAGGCCCCGACGCAGGACCCGGCCCAGCCGACCGCGCAGCCGACCGGCGCGGCCCCGGCCCAGCCCACCGCCGCCCAGCCGCCGACCGGGCCGGGTGACCTGCCCGCGGTCGTCGCGGCGAAGCCGGTGGCGCACCCGTTCCCGAAGAACACGCACGTCAACGGCAAGATCTTCTTCAAGGACGGCAACGACGACTACGTGTGCTCCGGCACCGTCGTCTCGGACCCGGCCAACCCGGGCAAGAGCAACCTGGTGTGGACCGCGAGCCACTGCCTGCACGGCGGCAAGGGCAACAAGTACTACACCGACATCACCTTCGCCCCGGCCTTCAACAGCAACGGCGTGCTGAGCAACGGCAACAAGCAGAAGTCCAAGCTGGAGGACGCCGAGCCGTACGGCGAGTGGGGCGCGACCGCCGGCATGGTCTCCCCGCAGTGGACGCAGGAGGCCGACCCGGAGAAGGGCGGCCCCTGGAGCCAGTACGACTTCGGCATCATCAAGGTCGCCAACCCGGACCCGAACGGGAAGTCGCTGGAGGAGACCGTCGGCGGCTCGGTGCCGCTGTGGTTCAACGCCCCGCGTGACCAGCTCGCCTCCGTCTCCAACTACGGCTTCCCGGAGGGCAAGCCCTTCGACGGCGTCGAGCTGGAGCACTGCGACGGCGGCAAGCCGGCCGCGAAGCCCGGTGTCCCGGACCGCCCGGCGATGCTGATGATCGGCTGCAACATGACCGGCGGCAGCAGCGGCGGCGGCTGGTACGCCACCAAGGACGGCAAGCCGGCCCTGGTCAGCGACACCTCCGTCGGCAACGGCGCCAACACCTACGAGGCCGGCCCCTACCTGGAGGACGTCGCGGCGCACATGTTCGACTACTTCTCCAAGAAGGCCAAGTGACCCGTTAGGCAGTGATCCACGGATCACCCCCCGGGGCCGCGGCTGCCACAGCCGCGGCCCCGGGCTTTTCCGGCTGGGGGTCCGGTCCTCCTACAATCGGCCCATCATGAGCGCCACACTCGTAGTCAAGGACCTCAGCGCCGGCCACGGCGAACGCACCCTCTTCTCCGGCCTGGACCTGGTCGTCGCCCCCGGCGACGTGATCGGCCTGGTCGGCGTGAACGGCGCCGGCAAGTCGACCCTGCTGCGGCTGCTGGCCGGGCTGGACACCCCCGAGGGCGGGTCGCTGCGGCTCAGCCCGGCGAGCGCCAACGTCGGCCACCTCCCGCAGGAGCCGGAGCGGCGGGAGGGCGAGTCGGTGCGCGACTTCCTGGCCCGGCGCACCGGCGTCGCGGCCGCCCAGGCCGCACTGGACGAGGCCACCGAGGGGCTGGTCGAGGGCCGTCCGGGCGCCGACGACGCGTACGCGGCGAGCCTGGACCGCTGGCTGGACCTCGGCGGCGCCGACCTGGAGGAGCGGGCCGAGGAGGTGGCCGACTCGCTCGGCCTGAAGGTCTCCCTCAACCTGCCGATGACGGCGCTGTCCGGCGGCCAGGCCGCCCGCGCGGGCCTGGCCTCGCTGCTGCTCTCCCGCTACGACGTGTTCCTGCTCGACGAGCCCACCAACGACCTCGACCTGGACGGCCTGGAGCGGCTGGAGGCCTTCGTCAAGGGCCTGCGCGCCGGAACCGTGCTGATCAGCCACGACCGCGAGTTCCTGGCCCGCACCGTCACCAAGGTGCTGGAGCTGGACCTGCACCAGCAGCAGGTCAACCTGTACGGCGGCGGCTACGAGGCGTACCTGGAGGAGCGGGCGGTGGCCCGTCGGCACGCCCGCGAGGAGTACGACGAGTACGCCGACACCAGGGCCTCGCTGGAGGCCCGGGCGCAGATGCAGCGCAACTGGATGGAGCACGGCGTCCGCAACGCCCGCCGCAAGGGCGGCGACAACGACAAGAAGGCCCGCGCCACCCGCGCCGAGTCCACCGAGAAGCAGGCCTCCAAGGCCCGGCAGACCCAGCGGATGATCGAGCGGCTGGACGTGGTCGAGGAGCCGCGCAAGGAGTGGGAGCTGCGCATGGAGATCGCCACCGCGCCGCGCTCCGGCTCGGTGGTCGCCACCCTGCGAGCGGCCGTCGCCAAGCGCGGCGACTTCGCCTTCGGCCCGGTGGACCTGCAGATCGACTGGGCCGACCGGGTCGCCATCACGGGTGCCAACGGCGCGGGCAAGTCGACCCTGCTGGCGGCCCTGCTCGGCCGGCTCGAACTCGACGGCGGCAGCGCCGTGCTGGGCTCCGGCGTGGTGGTCGGCGAGGTGGACCAGGCGCGCGGCCTGTTCTTGGGCGGGGAGCCGCTGGCGGACGCCTTCGCGGCCGCCGTACCGGAGTTCACCGAGGAGGAGGTGCGCACCCTGCTGGCCAAGTTCGGGCTCAAGGCGGCGCACGTGCTGCGCCCGGCCGGCACCCTCTCCCCCGGCGAGCGCACCCGGGCCGCGCTGGCGCTGCTGCAGGCGCGCGGGGTCAACCTGCTGGTGCTGGACGAGCCCACCAACCATCTGGACCTGCCGGCGATCGAGCAGCTGGAGTCGGCACTCGGCTCGTACACCGGCACCCTGCTGCTGGTCACCCACGACCGGCGGATGCTGGACACCGTGGCGGTGAACCGGCGGATCGAGGTCCGTGACGGCCGGGTGCACGAGCTGTAACCCTCCCCGGCGTAGGACGGCCACTCCCGGAATTGGTCTCTACCTCTTCCCGGAGTGGCCGTCATGTGCTGTGCTGTCGGCCATGGTTGACAGCGCAGTGGCAGGGGCGTCCCACCCGACCGTCCCGCTCACCCCCATGACGGTGCCGGCCCACCAGGCCGAGGACCGCAGCAAGGCCTTCCACGACGTGATGGCGCAGCGCCGGACCGTCCGCGACTACGACAACCGCCCGATCCCGGACGGGGTGATCGAGTGGGCGGTCCGCACCGCGGGCACCGCGCCCAGCGGCGCGCACGTCCAGCCCTGGCGGTTCGTGGTGATCACCGACCCGGAGCGCAAGCGGCTGCTGCGCGAGGCGGCCGAGGCCGAGGAGCGCGAGTTCTACGGCCACCGGGCGTCCGAGGAGTGGCTGGCCGCACTGGCGCCGATCGGCACCGACTGGCACAAGCCGTTCCTGGAGGACGCGCCGGCCGTGATCGTGGTCTTCGAGGTGCACAAGGGGCCCGACTCGCCGCGCCCGTACTACACCAAGGAGTCGGTGGGGATCGCGGTCGGGCTGCTGCTGGCCTCGCTGCACCAGGCCGGACTGGCGACGCTGACCCACACGCCGAGCCCGATGCGGTTCCTCAACGAGGTGTGCGACCGCCCGGCGGAGGAGCGCGCGGCGTACGTGATCCCGGTCGGCTACCCGGCCGAGGGGGCGCGCGTGCCGGACCTGCGGCGCAAGGATCTCGACGAGGTGATGGTCCGGCTCTGAGGCGCCGGGGGCGCGCCGCCCGCACCCCCGGTCGGGGGCTCCGGTCGCGCCCCCTTCCGGATGTGGCAGGTCCGGGGCAAGGACATAATCGCGGCCATGAGCCGAGCACAGTCGCACTCCTGCGAGCCCGCCCGGGCGGCACCCGCGGGCACGGCGGCCCTGGCGGTACCGACGGGGGCGCCCGCGGCGCCCGAGGCGACCACCGGACGGCCGCCCGAGCTGCTGCGGCTGCCCGGCGGCCTGCGGTTGCACCGCCGTCGCAGCGCCCACGCCCCGGCGCTGAACCGGGCCGTCCGCGCCAATCTGGAGCACCTGCGGCCCTGGATGGAGTGGGCGGCCGAGGCCCCCACCCGGGCCCGGACCGCCGAGCTGACCCGGGCCGGCACCGCCGCCTGGGAGGCCGGCACGGACTTCATGTACCTGGCCGACCTGGACGACGCACCCGGCCGGGTGGTCGGCGCCTTCGGCCTGCACGGGCGGATCGGCCCGGGCGCGCTGGAGATCGGCTACTGGGTCGCCGCCCGGCACGTCGGCCGCGGCATCGCCACCGCCGCGGCCGGGGCGCTGACCGAGGCCGCGCTGGCCCTGCCGGGGATCGCCCGGGTGGAGATCCGCTGCGACCAGGCGAACGGCGCCAGCGCGGCCGTACCGCGCAAGCTCGGCTACCGGCTGGACCGGGTCACCGAGGCCGCCGCCCGGGCCCCGGGCGAGACCGGACGGCAGCTGGTGTGGGTGAAGGAGCGCTGAGGGTCAGTAGTAGCGCCCGCCCTCGGCGGCGGGCAGCGCGTCCAGCTCGGCCAGGTCGTCGGCGGAGAGCGAGGTCCCGGCGGCGCCCGCGTTGTCCAGGAGGTAGCGCGGTGTCCTGGTGCCGGGGATCGGGAAGACGTACCGGCCCTGCGCCAGCGTCCAGGCCAGCGCGACCTGGGCGGGTGTGGCGCCGAGCTGGTCGGCGATCGCCCTGACCCGCCCGACCAGCTCCAGGTTGGCCCGCGATTCCAGCCTCTACCCCTCACCGACCACCGGGCTGCTCATATGCTCATCGACCCACCATGGATGCGCGGACGGGGCGCGCGGCTCCGGCTTCACCACCGGCTACCCCACCCGGCCGTCAGCCCGGGGCGTTCGTCCCCGCACGGCCCGCCGGGCCCCGACGGCCCCGCCCCCGCCAAACCGGCGCGCGAGAGCCCGCCCCAGGGCACCCCGCACCACCGGGCGCCGCCCGCCCGGTCTTGGCACGGCTCGCCGGGACGGTCGACGCTCTGTTCGCGGCCGATCAACTCGGCCCGGCACCACGGAAGTGACCGAAAAGTCACGGAACTCGGGGAGGAACCCATGTCGTTCTCGCGCACCCGCACCGCCGCGCTCGCCCTGGTCGTCGCCGCCACCGCCCTGACCACCACCGCGCTCGCCGCCCCGGCCCAGGCGGCCGGCCACCGCGCGTCCAGCCGCTTCGACGACGGCAGCTTCGAGTCCCCCCAGGCGCCTGCGGGGAACTTCACCGAGTTCGCCGCCGGGCAGAACATCGGCCCGTGGCGGGTCACCAGCGGCAGTGTCGACCTGATCGGGGCGGGCATGTGGCAGGCCGCCGAGGGCGACCAGGCTCTCGACCTCAACGGCAACGCCGCCGGCACCATCGCCCAGACCTTCACCACCGTCCCCGGCGCCACCTACTCGGTGACCTACGCGCTGGCCGGCAACCCCGACGGCGGGGTCGCCCTCCGGACCGGGCGGGCGCTCATCGACGGGCAGGACTTCCAGGACTACTCCTTCGACGTCACCGGCAGGACCAGGGCCGCGATGGGCTACGTCGGACGGCAGTTCAGCTTCGTCGCGCAGAACTCCAGCACCACGCTGGCCTTCGAGAGCACGGTGGGCGGCCCGTACGGCCCGGTGCTCGACAACGTGCAGGTGAAGGAGTGCAAGTCCTGCTGCGGCTGAGACGGCCCGCGGGAGGGCGGTCCTTGAACCCGCCCTTAAACCAGCCCTTAAACCCGCCCTAAAACCTGCCCGGGACGGCTTCCGGAAGCCGGGAAGTGCTTGACGTGCACAGCTGGTCTAGTCCAGTTTGATCCTCAGCACCGCGCTCCTCCCCGCACCGGACCAGCCCCCATGCTGCCGCCCGCCCCGTGTCCCCCCCTTCACGGCGCGGGCGGCCCCACGTCCCGAGAGGCACCCCCATGCCCAGTGCGCTCCAGCACGCCCCCACGCACCGCCGCCCCACCGGCCGGACCGAACTGCTGAGCCTCGCCGCCGCCGCCGTGCTCGCCGCCGGCGGCCTCGCCACCCTCGCCGGGAACGCCGGCGCCGCCGACGCGAACCTGCTCGCCAACAGCGGTTTCGAGAGCGGCGCCCTCGGCCCGTGGAGCTGTTCCGCCGGCACCGGCAGCGTCGTCAACTCCGGCGCCCACAGCGGGACGTACGCACTCAAGGGGGCGGCGAGCGCGAGCGACACCGCGCAGTGCGGCCAGACCGTGAGCGTCCAGCCCAACACCACGTACAGCCTCAGCGCCTGGGTGCAGGGCCGGTACGTCTACCTCGGCGTTACCGGCAGCGGCGTCACCGACCCCGCCGTGTGGACCCCCGGCGGCTCCGACTGGCAGCAGCTGTCCGCCGGTTTCACCACCGGCCCGACCACAACCAGCGTCACCGTCTACCTGCACGGCTGGTACGGGCAGGGCGGCTACCTCGCCGACGACGTCACGCTCACCGGCCCCGGCGGCAGCGGTCCGACCACTCCCCCGACCACCCCGCCCACCGGCGGCCCGACCACCCCGCCGCCGAACGTCGCCCTCCCGGTCGCCCCGTACATCGACATGGGCGCCTGGCCCACGCCGTCCATGCCCGACATGGCCAGGGCGGGCGGCGCCAGGGGTTACAGCATGGGCTTCGTCACCGGCGTCGGCTGCAAGGCCAGCTGGTTCAACGCCTACGACCCGCGCACCGGCTGGGCCAAGGACCAGGTCGACGCGCTGCGCGCGGCGGGCGGCGACGTCAAGCTCTCCTTCGGCGGCGCGGCCGGGACCGAACTCGCCGCCGCCTGCACCTCGGTGGACTCGCTGTTCAACGAGTACGACGCCGTGGTCAACGCCTACGACCTGCGCTACGTCGACTACGACATCGAGGGCGCGGCGATCGCCGACACCGCCTCCAACGACCGCCGCTCGGCCGCGCTCGCCAAGCTCCAGCAGGCCCACCCCGGCCTCAAGGTCTCGCTCACCCTGCCCGTCCTGCCCGAGGGCCTGACCGGCGACGGCGTGGCCGTCGTCAAGTCCGCCCGGGACGCCGGGGTCAACCTCGACCTGGTCAACGTCATGGCGATGGACTACTACCGCTCCGGCACCGACTACGGCAACGCCGCCGTCCAGGCCGCCCGGTCCACCTTCGGCCAGCTCAAGGCGCTCTACCCGGCGAAGACCGACACCCAGTTGTGGGCCATGGTCGGGGTCACCCCGATGATCGGCGAGAACGACGACCACCAGATCTACGACCAGGCCGCCGCCCAGCAGTTGGTGACCTTCGCCAAGCAGAACCACCTCGGCCTGCTCGCCTTCTGGGACGCCACCCGGGACGCCAACGCCTGCACCGGCGGCTCGCTGGCCAAGTGCACCAACGTCCCGCAGCAGCCGTACGAGTTCGCGAAGATCTTCAGCCAGTACACGGGCTGAGCCCGGTAGCGTGAACGAGGTGCCGGCGGCCCGGGAAGGGCGGCCGGCACCTCCGCGCGTTCCGGCGCGGGTGTCCGGAAACCGGCGCGCGGCTCCGTCGTTCGCCCGGGAACCATCCAGCATGCGGTGACGATGACCACACGGATGGCAGTCGCCTCCCTGTGCTTCCCCTGCGCTTCCCCCACGAGCTCGACGGCCGCCGGGTCGGTTCACCGACGCCCGACCGCGACTGAGCGCCCGGGCCACCACCCGGCGGAAATTGGCATCTCATCCTTCCGGACCGTCAACTACAGTCCCTCCCACCTGTACGGAACGAGGGGGCGGACATGACGGTCCGGGACGACCACCATCAGCTGATCACCGACACCACGACCAGCGAAGCCGCGTGCGCGGCGGGCCTCACCCCCGAGGAACTCAGCGCGTTCAGCCGCACCCTGGGCCGCCTCCGCGGCCTCCCCTCCCACGACCGCACCCGGCTGCACGCCGAGCGGCAGCTCAGCTCCTTCGTGACGGAGAGCCGCAAGCGCCGCCGCCAGGAGGCCAAGGAGGCGCTCCGGCAGGCCGACGCCGACCTGCTCGCCGCCACCGCGACCGGCGCCCGGCACCGCCGCGAGGACGCACCGCTCACCGCAGTCCCCACCGGGCCGGTCGGCGAACTGCAGGTGCCGCGCAGGTGCTACGTCTGCAAGCAGCCGTACCACCGCGTCGACGGCTTCTACCACATGCTCTGCCCGGACTGCGCGGCCGACAACACCGCCCGCCGCGGCCTCTCCACCGACCTGCGGGGCCGTCGGGCGCTGCTCACCGGGGGTCGGGTGAAGATCGGCTTCCAGCTCGCCCTGATGCTGCTGCGGGACGGCGCCGAGCTGACCGTCACCAGCCGCTTCCCGCAGGACACCGTGCGCCGCTTCCGCGCCGCCGAGGGCAGCGACCAGTGGTGGGAGCGGCTGACGGTGGTCGGCATCGACCTCCGCGACCCGCGCCAAGTCCTCGGCCTGACCGAGCAGTTGCGCGCCGACGGCCGCCCACTGGACATCCTGGTCAACAACGCCGCGCAGACGCTGCGCCGCCCGCCCGAGTCCTACGCCCTGCTGGCGGCGGGCGAGACCACGGCCCTGCCGGCCGCCGACCGCCGGGCCGTCACCCGGGCGCCGGGATTCCGGCCGTTCACCGGCGCGGCCCGACTCCCCTCCGGGGCCGGGTCCTTGCTGGACCTCACCGACGAGGCCGGGCTGCTGCCCGACCTCGCGCCCGCCAACTCGTGGTCCGTCACGCTCGGTTCGCTCGACCCGGCCGAGGTGCTGGAGACCCAGCTGGTCAACGCCCTCGCCCCGGCCCTGCTCTGCGACCGGCTGCTGCCGCTGCTGCTCGCCTCCCCGCACCGCGCCCGCTACATCGTCAACGTCACCGCGGTGGAGGGCCGGTTCGCCGTCCGCAACAAGACGGCACGCCACCCGCACACCAACATGGCCAAGGCCGCGCTCAACATGCTCACCCGCACCAGCGCGGCCGAGCTCGCCCCGCGGGGCGTCCACATGTGCGCCGTGGACACCGGCTGGATCACCGACGAGAACCCCGCGCCCAGGAAGACCCGGATCGCCGCCCGGGGCTTCCGCACCCCGCTGGACATCGTGGACGGCGCCGCCCGGGTCTACGACCCGATCGTCCGCGGCGAGGCGGGCGACCCGGTGTCGGGGGTGTTCCTCAAGGACTACCGGGTCGCGGAGTGGTGACGGGCGGGGCCCAGCCCGAACAGGGCTGAGGGCGCCCCCGGCGGCCCGGCCCGGGAGTTCCCGGGCCGGGCCGCCGGGGCGGGGGTACTCAGCGACCGGTGGGGAGGTTGGCGCCGCCGGTGCAGTCGAGCACGACGCCGGTGACGAAGGTGTTGGCGGCGAACATGTGGATCGCCCGGGCGACGTCCTCGGGGCGGCCGACCCGGCCGACCGGGGTGGTGGCGGCCAGGCCGTCGAAGAGGGCGGTGCGCTGCTCGGAGGGGACGCGGTCCCACCACGGGGTGTCGATCACGCCGGGCGAGACGGCGTTGACCCGCAGCGGGGCGAGTTCGACGGCCAGCGGCGGGACCATCGCCTCCAGGGCACCGTTGATGGCGGCCAGTCCGGCGGTGCCGGGGATGGCGGCGCGGGCCGAGGCGGCGGTGATCAGGGTGACCGAGCCGTCCTTGCGCAGGTGCGGCAGGGCCGCCTGGAGAACCCGGACCTGCGGCCAGAACTTGGCGTCGAAGCCGTGCGCCAGGTCGGCGAGGTCCAGATCGGCGAACGCGCCGCTGCCGGCCGCGCCGCTGACCGCGACGACCAGGTGGTCGACGGTGCCGGTCGCGGTGAAGAAGGCGGCCAGGGCGGCCGGGTCGGTCGCGTCCAGCTGGACGCCGCTGGTGCTGCCGCCGATCCGGGTGACGGCGGCGTCCAGCTTCTCGCGGTCGCGGCCGGTGATCACGACCTCGGCGCCGTCCGCCGCGAAGGCGGTGGCGGTCGCCTCGCCGATGCCCGAGCTGCCGCCCATCACGACGGTGCGCTGTCCGGCGAAGACGTTCGATGCAGATGCAGTGCTCATGGTTCTGGCCTTTCCGGCTTACCTGTTCGAGCTTGTCGAGACCGTCAGTTCCGGTAATGATGGTTGCCGAGACTGTTAGTCTTGTCAAGCGGGGGCGGAACGAAAGGGAACACGATGAGCGAGACCGACCCGCGGGCGGCCGAACAGGCCCCCTCCGCCCGGCCGCACACCGGCCGCCGCCGCAACGAGGCGGCCCACCGGGCGATCCTGGACGCGGCGCTGCACCTGCTCGCGGACTCCGACGGCACACCCGTCACCATCGACGCCATCGCCCGTACGGCCGGCGTCGGCAAGCAGACCGTCTACCGCTGGTGGCCCTCCAAGGGCGCGGTCCTGCTGGACGCCCTCACCGACCGCGCCGACCAGGACGTCTCCGACCAGCCGGACACCGGCAGCCTGCGCACCGACCTGCGCGCCTTCATCGAGACCACCTTCGACGCCGCGCAGCGCAGCACCACCGCCTCCGCGCTGCGCACCGTCGTCCGGGAGGCCGCCCGCGACCCCCACCTGGCCGAACTGATGCAGACCTTCACCGCCACCCGGCGGACCGCGCTGCACGAACTCCTCGCCCGGGGCCGCGAACGCGGCGAACTGGACGGCGACGCCGACCTGGACCTGATCGTGGACCAGGTCTACGGACTGTTCTGGTACCGCTTCCTGCTCGGCCACGCCCCGCTGGACGCCGCCGCCGCCGAACGCCTCGCCGCCACCCTCACCGAGGGGAACCGGGTCAGCTAGCGCTCCGGCGCCGGACCAGCGGCAGGTACACCTCGTCCACGATCTCGACCAGCACGTCGTCGGGCGCACTCGGCACGCCCCGGACGACGAACTCGTTGCGCAGCAGCACCACCGCCACCGTCGCCACCCGCGGGTGCAGTACCTCCGGCGCCGCCTCGCCGCGGGCGACGGCCCGGCCCAGCACGGTGAGCCAGGGGGCGGCCGCGGCGTCGCCGGACTGGTCCTGCAGCTGCGCCAGGAACTCCGTCGCACCACCGGCCGCGGCCAGCAGTTCGCGCAGCACGCCGCCGAGCGGGGAGCTCCAGTGCCGGTTCGCCTGGCGCAACAACTCCGCTTCGTGTTCACCTTCGCGCTCCACGACTTCGTCCACCGCCCGGACGGCGATCCGCGCGAGGACCTCGACCTGGCCAGCTACGGCATCGTGAAGGTCCACGAGGACCGCCCGGGCAGTACCTTCCCCGGGCTCCCCTGGGAGCCGAAGGAGGCCTTCGCCGCGGTCGGCGAGTACTACCGCACGCACTGAGACGCGGCGGTGCGCAGGAAGTCGGCCGGTCCGACTTCCTGCGCGGTGACCGGGTTCACGCGGTGCGGCGGCGGTAGTAGGCGATGCCGAGGGCGATGGTGATCGGACCCCAGAGCACCGCGGGGCCGATGCACACCCGGGCCAGCGCCTCCCACCACCCGTTGCTGAAGCCCACCTCGTCCAGCACCCCGATCCAGGCGAGCGGCTGGAGCCCGAACAGTCCGACCAGCACCAGCCCGCCCAGCAGCGTCGCGACGAGCGGCCCGAGCGGCGGCACCCGGCGCCCGCGCAGCAACGGCACCCAGCGCGGGAACACCTCGCCCCACCCGCTGACCAGCCCCAGGGTGAGCAGCGCCAGCCCCTCGGTGACCAGGCTCAGCGCGAAGACGTACGGGGCGGCCCACCAGGGGAGGGGCGGCCGGCCCGGCTCGACCGTGCCCATCGTGAAGTCGAAGGCGAACGGCAGCCGCCACAGACAGTGCGGCAACAGGACGAACGGTAGGGCCTTGGCGAGGCGCAACGCCCAACGGGGGACGGGGCGTTCGGTGTCACCGACCGGGATGTTCTTCAGCATGCGTCCACCCTCGCCGCGACCGCCCCGCCCCCACCTCGACCGCAGGATCGAACCGCCTCCCCCGGCAGAGCCAGTCGGGCATGCGCCGGCAGGCTGACGCGCCCCGCCCTGTCACCGCGTCATCCGGACGTCATCCGACCGTCTTCGCGGCCTTGGCGGCGCGCTCGGCGAACACCTGCTCGCGGCGGTCGGCGGTCTGCTTCATCATCCGCTTGCGGTCGCGGGCGGAGAGCCGGTCGATGTAGAGGTTCCCGTTCAGGTGGTCGGTCTCGTGCTGGAGGCAGCGGGCGAAGTAACCGGTGCCCTCGATCGTCACGGGCTCGCCGTGCTGGTCGACACCGCGCACCACCGCGCGGGCCGGGCGGGCGAGCCGGGTGTTGGCTCCGGGTACGGACAGGCAGCCCTCGACGTCCTCGATCAGCGGGCGGCCGGGGTCCTGCTCCTCGACCACCGGGTTGAGCACGTGCCCGACGTGCCGGACGCCGTCGTCGTCGGGGCAGTCGTAGACGAACAGGCGCAGGTCCACGTCGACCTGGTTGGCGGCGAGTCCGCAGCCGTCGGCGACGTACATGGTGGCGAACATGTCGTCGATCAGCCGGGCCAGGCGCTCGCTGCCGAAGTCCTCCCCGGTCGCCGTGCGGCAGGTGCGGCGGAGGATCTCCTCCCCCACCTCGGTGATCCGTAGGACGGTCGGACGTTCGCGCGACTCGGACACTGTCGCTCCCCCTCATCTCGATGGACCTGCTCGATGTCCTTGCTGTCCACTTTGCAAAGTAGCAGACTTTGCAAAGTGACCGAAGACATCGTCAGAACCGGCGCCCTCCCCGAACACGCCGTCCGCACCGCGCTGCTGGAACTGTTCGCCGAACGCCGCACGCTCACCTCCACCGAGGCCGCCGCCCGACTTGGGTACAGCTCCGGCCTGTGCTCCTTCCACCTGCGGCAGCTCGCCCGGTACGGAGTGATCGAGGAGGCCCCGGCCACCGACGGCCGTGCCCGGCCGTGGCGACTGGCCCAGGCCCAACCGCCCACGATCGGCGACGAGTTCGGCGAGCTGGCCCGCGGCCTGGAGGACGAGAGCTACCGGCACTGGCTCGCCCGGCGCGCCGAAGCCCCGGCCGAGTGGCAGCAGGACGAGGCGTTCAGCACCGTCGTCCACCTCACCCCCGAGGAGCTGACCGCCGTCGCGGACGCCGTGCGGCAGCTGCTCGCCCGCTACCGCGGCCGGGACACCGACCCGCGGACGCGGCCCGCCGGGGCCCGTCCGGTCGCGGCCGTGGCGCGCCTGTTCCCCCTGCTCGACCGGTAGTCAGACCGCCCGCGCCCTGGTCACCGCCCGGGCCGCCGGTCCCACCACCAGCCCCAGCGCCGCCCCCAGCACGACGCCCTGCACGCCGTCCCAGACGTCCTGCACGTCACACGCCCGCCCGAGCGCGGGCACCGCGTACTGCAGCCCCGACACCGCGAACGGCAGCATCGCCGTGCCCAGCAGCGCGACCGCCGCCCGTCGCCGCGTCCCGGCCAGGGCGGCCGCGAAGCCCACCGGCGCGTAGGTCGCCAGCTTGAGCTCGATGTGCCGCACGTGCAGCAGCTCGTACGGCGAACGCGGCCGGGCGCCCGCCACCGAGCAGTGCCGCGCGGCCTCCGCCGCGTGCCGGAGCACCGACGGCCGGAACGCCTCCGGCAGCAGCGTCGCGACGACCACCCCGCCGAGCCCGAGCAGCAGCAGGAAGCCCACCACCCAGTGGGCCCGCAGCAGCCGCCCCACCGGCCGGTTCAGCAGGGCCGCCGGCACCAGCGAGAGCAGCAGCCCGGGCCAGAAGTTCGGCATCCCGCCGAGTACCGCACTGATCACGCCTCAACGGACGCCCCGAACACCCGGTCGGTTCTCGCGTACGGCCGGAACGGACGCCGGGTTCACCGGACGCCGGGGCCGCGGTCGCCGGAGCCACCGTCGCCGGGACCACCGGACAACGGGGCGTTCACGAAGGCAAAAAGATCAGCGCACCGAACCCCGCCTCAGTGCGGGATCGAGGAGATCAGCTCCTGCGCGCCCTGCCGCTTGAGTGCCAGGGCGACCGAGGTGCCGAGGTCCTCCGGGCTGAGCACGCCCGCCCACTCGTGGGCGTCCAGCACCCGCTTGCCGTCCGGGGTGAAGACCCGGCCGCGCAGCGAGAGCCGGCCGTCCGCCTCGGCCTTGGCGTAGCCGGCGATCGGGCTGTTGCAGTGGCCCTGCAGCACGTGCAGGAACATCCGCTCGGCCGCCGCCTCGCGCCAGGTGTCGTGGTGGCCGAGCCCGGTGACGGCCTCGGTGGTCGCGGCGTCGTCCTCGCGGCACTGCAGGACGAGGATGCCGGCGCCGATCGGCGGGCACATCGCCTCGACGCCGAGGACCTCGGTGATCCTGGCCTGCTCGCCGATCCGCTCCAGGCCGGAGACGGCGAGCAGTAGGGCGTCGACGTCCCCGGCCGCCAGCTTGGCGAGCCGGCTGTTGGCGTTGCCGCGGATCGGGACGCACTCCAGGTGCGGGTGGGTGGCGGCGAGTTGGGCGATGCGGCGGACGGAGGAGGTGCCGATCCGGGTGCCGGGCGGGAGTTCGGCCAGGGTCAGGCCGCCGGGGTGGACGAGCGCGTCGCGGATGTCGTCGCGGCGCAGGTAGGCGGCGAAGACGGTGCCGGCGGGCAGCGGGCGGTCGGCGGGCACGTCCTTGAGGCAGTGCACGGCCACGTCGGCCTCCCCGGCGAGCAGCGCGGCGTCGACCTCCTTGGTGAAGGCGCCCTTGCCGCCCAGCTGGGAGAGGTCGCCGGTCCAGCGGTCGCCCGAGGTGGTGACCGGCACCACCTCGGTGCGCAACCCCGGGTGCAGTTCGGCGAGTTCGGTGCGGACCCGGTCGACCTGGGCGAGTGCCATGGGCGAGGAGCGGGAGACGATGCGGATCAGCTCAGCGGTGGCCATGGCGCGATGATAGGCGCTCCTGCACCGGCAGTTGCCGTGGCGTCAGCCATGCGGCGGACGGCCGGGCGGCGAACCACCCGGCCGTCCCACTCCCGTAGCCGTCTCACTCGTTGTGCAGCACCTCGGCGATCGGCAGCCGGGCCGCCGAGCGGGCCGGGACGAGCGCGCCGAGGACGGCGATCGCGACGCCCGCCAGGGCGAGGCCGGCGAGCAGCGGTGCGCCCCAGACGTCGATCGTCGACTCCGGAAAGTCGATGATCCGGACGTTCTCGACGATCAGCCGGTGCGCCAGGATCCCGAGCGGGATGCCGACGATCCCGCTGACCACGCCCTGCCAGGTGACCGAGGTGACCGTCATCGCGACGACCTGTCGGGGCGTCATCCCGATCGACTTCAGCATCCCGAGGTCGCGGCGGCGTTCGCGGATGGTGAGCAGCAGAGTGTTGAAGACGCCGAGCGCGGCGACCACCGACAGCAGGACGGAGAAGGTCGTGCTGAAGGTGTTGATCGCGACGACGGGCCCTGCCGAACCCGGTGTGACGATCGAGGGCGAGAGGCTCGGGTCGGCGGCCGTGACCGCCTTCTGGTAGGCCGCGGCGTCGGCGCCCGCGGCGAGCCGCACGTCGTACTCGACCACGTGCGGGTCCGAAGTGAGCTGGGCCGCGGTGGCGGCGTTGGAGGAGATCGCGTTGGCGTTGCCCTCGACCTCCTCTCCGACCAGGGTGACGGTGGTCTGCCGGCCGTCCAGGACCAGGGTGAGCCGGTCGCCGAGCTTGACCCCGTGCTGGGCGAGGAAGGCCGGTCCGGCCTCGATCTCGTTCGGCCCGGTCGCCGAGCGGCCCTTGACCACGTCGAGCCGCCGGTGGTCGACCATGTCGTCGCCGCCGTAGAAGTTGGCGAAGACGAGCTGGGGCTGGCCGACGATGCCGAGCCGGACCAGCCCGCGGACGGAGACCCGCTCGGCGCCTGGGACGGCGCGCAGCATCGCCTCGGCCTGCTCCGGGGTGAGCCGGGGCGCGACCTTGTTCTCCGAGAAGGCGCTGGTCTGCACGTCGATGTGGGTCGTGCCGTCGGACACGCCCATGGTTCTGGCCAGGGTGCTGCTCACCCCGGTGGTCACGGTCACGGTGACCACTCCGAGCACGATCGCCGCCATGGTCAGCGCGGTGCGGGCCGGACGGGCGAAGGGCTGGCCGAGGCCGAGACTGACGGCGCGCGGCAGCCGGGTGCCGCTCAGCCAGCGCTGGATCTTGAGGCCGCGCCCGGCGCGTGGGGCGCTGCCCGCCGAGATGGCCTGGGCGGCGGAGAGCCGGTGGGCGCGCGAGGCGGGGACGAGCGCGGCGAGGGCGACCAGCAGCGGGACGCTGACCAGGGTGGCCACGGGCAGCCAGCCCGCCGGTTCGATCACGGCGGTGCCGGTCGAGATGCCGGAGAACGCGGTTCGGAGGATCGGGGTCGCCGCCACCCAGCCGGCCGCCGTACCGAGGACGGTGCCGACGACCGCGGGCACCGAGACCATGGTCAGGTAGACCGTGACCACCTGGCGCGGGGTGAAGCCGATCGACTTGAGCACCCCGATGTGCCGGTAGCCGGAGATCACCGCGCCGCTCACCACGTTGCCGACGATCAGCGCGGCAACGACCAGGCCGAGCACGCCGAAGACCGTCATCAGCGGCAAATAGGCGTCGGCGCCCGCCGAGAACGCCTGCTTGAGCACCAGGTAGGACTGCCCGCTCTCGATGGCGTCCCCGGGCAGGCCCTCGGTGGCGTTGGCGAGCGAGGCGGTGAGCTGCTGCTCTGTGGCCGCGTCGGTGAAGCGGTAGAGCATCTGCCGCCCGGTGGGATGCAGGGCGGCCGCCTGCTCGGGGGTGACCCAGCCGCCGGAGGACTGGCTCATGCCGCTCGCGAAGCCGACGATGGTGAGCTTGAGCCCGGTGCTGGTGGTGAGCGGCGTACCGAGGAACCGAGCCGCACTGCCACCGCCCGTGTTGATGACCACCTCGCCGGGTGCGGAGGCCCAGCGGCCGGCCAGCAGCTCCACCCGGTCCACCGGCGCGGACGCGGGGTCGGGCCGACCGACCAGGGCCAGCGGGCCCGGCGGGCGGCCGACCCAGTCGGCGGGGATGGTCACCACGGCCTGGTCGAATGGCCCGGCAGCCGCTTCCACGCCCGGGCGGTGGGCGGTGGCGGCCAGTTGCTCCGCCGAGGCCTTGGCCGGGTCGAAGAGGGCGGTGACGTGCGAGCCCCGCTCGGCCTCGAAGGCGTCGTCGAACGGGGCCCTGGCGGCGCTGATCACCGCGAGGGCGAGCAGCACGGTCGCGGTGGAGCAGAAGACGACCAGGCCGATCACGACGGTCTGCACCCGGCGGCGCTTCACGGCCGCCCGCGAGGCGCGCCACACGGCACCGCTCATGACGAGGCCTCCAGCATCCGCTCGCGCGCCACCTTGCCGTCCGCGACCTCGACCAGCCGACTGGCGCAGCGGGTGGCCAGGTTGGGGTCGTGGGTGACGATCAGCAGGGTCTGCCCGATCTGGTTGAGGTCGATCAGCAGGTCCATCACCTGCTCGCCCGAGCGGCTGTCCAGCGCGCCGGTCGGCTCGTCGGCGAGCAGCAGGGCCGGGCGGTTCATCAGGGCGCGGGCCACCGCGACGCGCTGGCGCTCGCCGCCGCTGAGCGCGGCCGGGTAGACGTCCTTGCGGTGTGCGACGCCCAGTTCGTCCAGCAGCTCCAGCGCCCGGCGACGGGCCTGCCTGGCCGTGGTGCCGGTCAGCTGGGCGGCCAGGGCGACGTTGTCGAGGGCCGGGAGGTCGTCGATCAGGTTGAAGAACTGGAAGATCATGCCGATGTGACGGCGGCGGAACAGGGCCAGCCCGTTCTCGTTCAGGCCGCCGAGGTCCTGCCCCTGCACCCGGACGGTGCCGGAGCTGGGCCGGTCCAGTCCGGCCACCATGTTCAGCAGGGTGGACTTGCCGCACCCCGAGGGGCCCATCACGGCGACCGCCTCGCCCGCCCTGATCCGCAGGTCGACGCCGTCGAGGGCCTTGGCGTCGCCGAACTCCTTGTGCACCCCGGACAACTCGACGACGAAGGGCGCGTCGTCGGGGCGGGTGGTCCCGTCGTGATCGTTGCTCATGGTCGACGACGGTAGGCGCGCCGGCCGGGGCCGGTCGTCCCACCCGGGGTGTAACCGCAGGTCGCCGTAGTACCGGGGATGTACGGGAGCGGCACCCCCGGATGATGTCGATCAAGCTCCCAGCTGCGAAGCTGGCGCCGTGTGGGGAACAGGGACGGACTGGATCGCGGTGGCGGTCGCGGGCACGGCCTGCGCGGGCGCCGGCTGGCTGGGCGTCGCGCTGGTCCGGGCGCGCCGGCTGTACCGGGCGGCCATCGGCGAGCGCGGCTGGCTGCTGGAACGGGAGCGGGAGAGCGCCGCGAGCGCCGCCGTGGACGCCGAACGGGCGCGGATCGCCTCCGAGCTGCACGACATCGTGAGCCACAACGTGAGCCTGATGGTGGTGCAGGCCGGGGCCGCGCGCGAAGTGCTGGCCACCATGCCGGAGGAGGCGGCGGCCGCGATGGGCGCGGTCGAGGCGGCCGGGCGGGACGCGATGACCGAACTGCGGCATCTGCTGGGCCTGCTCGCCCCGGCCGCGGACGGCAGTGAGGAACCGGAACCGGAAGGTTTCTCCCCGCAGCCGAGCCTGAGCCGACTGAGCCCGTTGATCGACCGCTTCGCCTTCGCCGGGCTACCGGTGGAGGTGCGGATCTCCGGCGAGCCACGGCCGCTGCCCGGCGGCATCGACGTGACGGCGTACCGGATCGTCCAGGAGGCGCTGACCAACGCGCTCAAGCACGGGGAAGGGGTGACGGCGGAGGTGACGGTGCGGTACGCGGACCACTACCTGCGCGTCGAGGTGCTGAACAGCGGCCCGAGCGTGCTCTCCGGTTCGTCCGCCCCCGCACCGAAGCAGGCGGACGGCGCCGGGCGCGGGCTGCTCGGCCTGCGCGAGCGGGTCGCGGTGTACGGCGGGGACCTGGACGCCCGGCGCCGGCTCGGCGGCGGATTCCGGGTGCGCGCCCGCATCCCGCTGGACCGGCCGTGACGGAGGGGACCGTGGAAGAGACCGAACAGCGCCGCCCCCGGGTGGTGATCGCCGACGACCAGGAACTGGTCCGCACCGGCTTCCGGATGATCCTCACCGCCCGCGGCATCGACGTGGTCGCCGAGGCCTCGGACGGCGCGGAGGCGGTGGCCGCCGCCGTCCTGCACCGGCCCGACGTGGCCCTGCTGGACATCCGGATGCCGACCATGGACGGCCTGGAGGCCGCGCGCCGGATCCTGGCCCAGGCGCCCGACTGCCGGGTGATCATGCTGACCACCTTCGACCTGGACCACTACGTCTACGCGGCGCTGTCCGCCGGCGCCAGCGGCTTCCTGCTCAAGGACGTTACCTCGGCCCACCTCGCCGCCGCCGTACGGCTGGTGGACACCGGCGACGCCCTGCTCGCCCCGTCGATCACCCGCCGGCTGGTCGAGCGCTTCGCGACCGGCGCCCCGCACCCGGCGGCCCGCGGCGCCGACTCGCCGCGGCTGCACCGCGATCTCGCGCCGCTCACCCCGCGCGAGGTGGAGGTGCTCGGACTGCTCGGACGCGGGCTCTCCAACACGGAGTTGGCGGTCGAGCTGACCCTCAGCGAGTCGACGGTGAAGACCCATGTGGCCCGGATCTTCGCCAAGTTGAACCTGCGCGACCGGGCCCAGGCGGTGGTGCTCGCCTACGAGACCGGGCTGGTCGCCCCCGGCGACGCGAACGGCTGAGCGTCAACTCGTCCACACGTGCGGTGAATTCACCTGACAATCAGCTATCTCACTCCTTAGGGGGAACCGCTCTCGGAGCCCACATCTTTACCAGTCCATGGGGAAGCATCTGGATGTCCGCGCCCGAACCACCCGGAACCGTTTCGGGCGCCATCACCCCGCACGACGAAGACCATTGGACAGGCCCGTGACCACCACCGCCCCCGTGTGGGAGTGCCCCTTCCACCACACCGACGGCCTGGAGTTCGACCCCCTCCTCAAGCGGTTGCTCACGGAGGCCCCGATCGCCAGGATCCGACTGCCGCACGGCGAGGGTGAGGCCTGGCTGGCCACCCGCTACGAGGACGTCAAGGTGGTCACCACCGACCGCCGGTTCAGCCGCGCCGCCGGCATCGGCCGCGACCTGCCCCGGATGACGCCCGCCCCCATCGCCCAGGCCGAGTCGATCAACCTGATGGACCCGCCCGAGCACAACCGGCTGCGCCGCCTGGTCGCCCAGGGCTTCACCAACCGCCAGGTCGAGCGGATGCGCCCGGCCACCCAGCGGATCGTCGACGGCTACTTCGACGAGATGGAGGAGCACGGCGCCCCGGCCGACCTCGCGCAATTCCTCTCCGCCCGGCTCCCGCTCACCACCATCTGCGAAGTGCTGGAGATCCCCGCCCAGGACCGCGACCGGCTGCGCGGCTGGGCCGTCGCGATGATGCGGATGGGCCCGGGCAGCCGCGAGGGCCAGGAGGAGGCCAAGGCCGGGCTGCGCGCCTACTTCACCGCGCTCACCGCCGAGCGCCGCGCCCACCCCGGCGAGGACCTGATCAGCGCGCTCGCCACCGCCCGCGACGGCGACGACCTGCTGGACGCGGACGAGCTCGCCGTGATGGCGATGGTCCTGCTGGTCACCGGCCACGACACCAGCACCTACCAACTCAGCAACATCACCTACGCCCTGCTCACCCACCCCGAACAGCTCGCGAAGCTGCGCGCCCGGCCGGAGTCGCTGCCGCAGGCCCTGGAGGAGCTGCTGCGCTTCATCCCGTTCCGCCAGGGCCCCGGCATCGCCCGGGTCGCCACCGAGGACGTCGAACTGGGCGGGGTGCTGATCCGGGCCGGCGAGGCCGTCCACGTCTCCTACCTGACCGCCAACCGCGACCCGGCGGTGTACGAGCACCCCGACGAACTGGACCTCGACCGCACCGCCGGGCCCGTCAACATGGCCTTCGGTCACGGCCAGCACCGCTGCCTCGGCTCACACCTCGCGCTGATGGAGCTCCAGGTCGCCATCGGCACCCTGCTGCGGCGCTTCCCCGGGCTGCGACTGGCCGTCGACCCGTCCGGACTCGACTGGAACTCCGGCTCGATCTGGCGCTTCCCGCGCACCCTGCCGGTCGCCTGGTAGTCCCTCCCCTCGACACACTGTTCCCGCACCGGGGAGACCCACGCCATGGCCACACTCTGCCGCCCCGCGGTCGCCGTACCCGAGCACGTCATCACCCTCGAGGAGACCCTCGACCTGGCCCGCACGCTGCACGCCGGCCACCCCCAACTCGGCCTGGCACTGCGGCTGATCGAGAACACCGGGGTGCGGACCAGGCACCTGGTCCAGCCGATCGAGCAGACCCTCACCCACCCGGGCTTCACCGTCCGCAACCAGGTGTACGAGCGGGAGGCCAAACGCCGCGTCCCCGAGGTGGTGGAACGCGCTCTCACCCACGCCGAGTTGCGTGCCCGGGACATCGACCTGCTCATCTACGTGTCCTGCACCGGCTTCATGATGCCGTCGATGACCGCCTGGCTGATCAACACCATGGGCTTCCGCTCCGACACCCGACAGGTGCCGATCGCCCAGCTCGGCTGCGCGGCCGGCGGCGCCGCCGTCAACCGCGCCCACGACTTCTGCCGCGCCTACCCCGGCGCCAACGTGCTGATCGTCGCCTGCGAGTTCTGCTCCCTCTGCTACCAGCCGACCGACCTCGAAGTCGGCTCGCTGCTCTCCAACGGCCTGTTCGGCGACGCCGTCGCCGCCGTGGTGATGCGCGGGCGCGGCGGCAGCGGGGTGCACATCGAGCGCAACGGCTCGCACCTCGTCCCGGACACCGAAAACTGGATCTCGTACGGGGTCAAGGACACCGGCTTCCACTTCCAGCTGGACAAGCGGGTGCCCGGCACCATGGAGATGCTCGCCCCCGCGCTGCGCACCCTGGCCGGACAGCACGGCTGGGACGTCTCCGGGCTCGGCTTCTACATCGTGCACGCCGGCGGCCCGCGCATCCTGGACGACCTCTGCCACTTCCTCAACCTGTCGCCGGCGAAGTTCCGTTACAGCCGGGCCACCCTGACCGAGCGCGGCAACATCGCCAGCGCCGTCGTCTTCGACGCCCTCGCCCGGCTGTTCGCCGACGGCGGCGCCCCCGAGGGCACCCCCGGCCTGATCGCCGGCTTCGGACCGGGCATCACCGCCGAGATCTCCCTCGGCAGTTGGATCGGCGCCCCGCCAGAACCGGCGCACCGGCGCCTGCGCGCCATCTCCACCTCCGACATCGCCCTCGTCCATCAGGGCGTCCCCCGCCGTTTCCCGACCGGCACTACGATCACCGATTGACTTCCTCCCCTCCCGAAGGGAGATGATTCGACTTCCTGCTTCACCGACGACCGCCCGCCCGGAGTGCTCCGTTGAGGTCTTACACCGTCTCCCCAGGCTGCCACCGCCGGCCCGGCGGCCAGGACGTTGCGTGCCGCGTTCACGCCCCGGTCGTGGACTGCCAGGTCCTCGGCCACGACCGTTGGGTGCCCACGGACGAGCCGAGTGGTGAGTTCGCCCCCGGTCGGTCGAGCCGGTCGAACCCCTGAGCCTGCGGGCGAGGTCCCGTCGTGCCCTGGCGAGAGCAGTGCCCGATCAGGGCGTTCATGCCCGCGGGTGTCCCGCCCGCCGCGCGGAGAAGTTGCCGACGGCCACTCGGAGGTGTCGGAGCGTCTGCTGAAACGGCACGGACCGGAGCTCGGACGGGCAGGCCGGCTCCCCGGTTCTCTCCCACGCCGTCAGCATCGCCGAGGTGGCGCTGCCATCGGCGGCGCTGTCATCGGTAGCGCCGCCCTTGATCCGTTCGCCGAACTGCCGGCCCTCCCCGCGGCGTCAGGACACCCCACCCCCCGCCGGCAGTCGGGGGCATTCATGAAGGAGTCATCATGACCGACACCACGGACCGCACCGACACCTCCGTCAGAGCCGCCGAACTCGCCGTCCTCTTCCCGGCCTTGCACGCGCCGCAGTACTGGGCCTGGGGCCGCTACGACGCCCAGTTCTCCACCGAGCTGCCGCCGGACGAGCTGGTCACCAACATCCACCTGGTCGGATTCGCGGACGGCGACGTGGTGCTGTGCCGCGACGACCGGGACCACTGGTTCCTGCCCGGCGGCACCCGGGAGCAGGACGAGTCCGTCACGGACTGTCTGGAGCGCGAGCTGCGCGAGGAGGCCGGCGCCCGGCTGCTCGGCGAGCCCGGCTGGCTGGGCGCGCACCGCTGCCACACCGAGGACGCGGTGCCGTACCGGCCGTGGCAGCCGCACCCGGACAAGGCCTGGCTGTGGGGCTGGGGCGAGGTCGTGCTCGACTCGACGCCCACCAACCCGGCGGACGGCGAGCAGGTGGTCGAGGTCCGGGCCGTCCCGGTGGACGAGGCGCAGCGGCTGCTGCTCACCGGACACGACGCCTGGTGGGGCGAGCTGATCGGGCTGGCGGTGGAGCTGCGGCGGCGGGCGGGGCTGGGCTGAGGTCGCCCTGGGTCCGGGATATTCCCGCTGAGCCGCAAAGCCACTGGAACGGCGTAGCATCGGACGGCGATGTCCGTTTTGCGGTGATATGACTCGGCCATGGACACCTACGCGTTGGCCACTTCGCTGGCCGTGGACTACCCGGTGCTCAACATCTTTTGGACGATGTTGGAGCTGTTCCTGTGGATCCTGTGGTTCTTCCTGCTGTTCAAGATCATCACGGACATCTTCCGCAGCCACGACATCGGCGGCTGGGGCAAGGCCGGCTGGCTGGTCCTGGTGATCTTCCTGCCGCTGATCGGCATCCTCGTGTACCTCATCGCCCGTGGCCAGGGCATGGGGAAGCGGGACCTCGAACAGGCCCAGCAGGCCGACGCGGCGCTCCGGGCCTACATCCGGGAGGCGGCCGCGACGCCGACCGCGACGCCGGCCACGACGCCGGCCAGGACGCCGGCCGCAGGCGCTGCCGGCGGTGGCGGCGGCCGCGGCCATGTCGAGGACCTGGCGAGACTGGCGGACCTGCGGGACCGGGGCGCCATCTCCGACGAGGAGTACCAGAGGGCCAAGGACAAGCTGCTGATGTGAGCGCAGAAGGCGGCCGGGGCCGGTGGGCATCGTGCCCACCGGCCCCGGCCGTGACCTGCACGGGTCAGCGCCGCCCGGAACGCCGGTCCTTCGAGCCGCCGGAGTCGCCGCCACCTGCCAGGCCGGCCCGGCGCAGCGCGTCCGCCATGGCGCTGTTCGCCAGGGCGCCGCCGCCGAAGCCGCCCCGGTCGCCCCGGTCACCGCGACCGCCCTGGCCGCCCCTCCGCTCCTGGCGCGGCGGGCGGGCCTGCCGCTCCCCGCCCCGGTCGCCCCGGTCCCCGCCGTGGTCGCCGCGCTCGCGGCCGACCTCGTCGTCCAGCCGCAGGGTGAGCCCGATCCGCTTGCGCGGCACGTCCACCGAGACCACCCGGACCTTCACGATGTCGCCGGGCTTGACCACCTCGCGCGGGTCCTTGACGAAGTTCCGCGACAGCGCCGAGACGTGCACCAGCCCGTCCTGGTGGACGCCCACGTCGACGAAGGCGCCGAAAGCGGCGACGTTGGTGACCACACCCTCCAGCACCATGCCGACCTCCAGGTCACCGATCTTCTCGACGCCCTCCTTGAAGACCGCGGTGCGGAAGGCCGGGCGCGGGTCCCGGCCCGGCTTGTCGAGCTCGCCGAGGATGTCGGTGACGGTCGGGATGCCGAAGGTGTCGTCGGCGAAGTCGGCCGGGCGCAGCGCCCGCAGCCGCTCGCCGTTGCCGATCAGCTCGCGCAGTTCCCCGCCGGTCGAGGCGAGGATGCGGCGCACCACCGGGTAGGCCTCGGGGTGCACGCTGGAGGCGTCCAGCGGGTCCTCGCCGCCGGGGATGCGCAGGAAGCCGGCGCACTGCTCGAAGGCCTTGGGGCCGAGCCGGGAGACGTCCTTGAGCTGCTTGCGGGTACGGAACGGGCCGTTGGCGTCGCGGTGGGCCACGATGTTGTCCGCCAGCGTCGCGGTGATGCCCGAGACCCGGGTGAGCAGCGGCGCCGAGGCGGTGTTGACGTCCACGCCGACGGCGTTGACGCAGTCCTCGACCACGGCGTCCAGCGAGCGGGAGAGCTTCACCTCGCTCAGGTCGTGCTGGTACTGGCCGACGCCGATCGACTTGGGGTCGATCTTGACCAGCTCGGCCAGCGGGTCCTGGAGGCGGCGGGCGATCGAGACCGCGCCGCGGATCGACACGTCCAGGTCCGGCAGCTCCTGCGAGGCGAAGGCGGAGGCGGAGTAGACCGAGGCGCCGGCCTCGCTGACCATCGCCTTGGTGAGCTTCAGTTCGGGGTGGCGCTTGAGCAGGTCCTCGGCGAGCTTGTCGGTCTCCCGGGAGGCGGTGCCGTTGCCGATCGCCACCAGGTCGACGTCGTGCTTCTTCGCCAGCGCGGCCAGCGTGGCCAGGGCCGCGTCCCACTTGTTGGCGGGCTGGTGCGGGTAGATGGTCTCGTACGCGACGACCTTGCCGGTGGCGTCCACCACGGCGACCTTCACCCCGGTGCGGAAGCCCGGGTCCAGGCCCATGGTGGCGCGGGTGCCGGCCGGGGCGGCGAGCAGCAGGTCGCGCAGGTTGGCGGCGAAGACGCGCACCGCCTCGTCCTCGGCCTCGGCGCGCAGCCGGGCGCGCAGGTCGATGCCGAGGCGCACCAGGATGCGGGTGCGCCAGGCCCAGCGGACGGTGTCGCCGAGCCACTTGTCGGCCGGGCGGCCGCGGTCGGCGATGCCGAAGCGGGCGGCGATGCGCTGCTCGTAGTCGTTCCCGCCGGGCAGGTCGCCCTCGGACTCGCCGTCGTAGGGCGACAGTTCGAGGTCGAGCACCTCCTCCTTCTCGCCGCGCAGCATCGCCAGGATGCGGTGCGAGGGGAGCTTGGTGTACGGCTCGGCGAAGTCGAAGTAGTCGGCGAACTTGGCGCCGTCGCCCTCCTTGCCGTCCCGGACCTTCGCGACCAGGCGGCCGCGGGTCCACATCCGCTCGCGCAGCGAGCCGACCAGGTCGGCGTCCTCGCCGAAGCGCTCGACCAGGATCGCCCGGGCTCCCTCCAGGGCCGCCGCGCCGTCCGCCACCGACTCGTTCAGGTACTGGGCGGCGAGCGCGGCCGGGTCCTGGGTCGGGTCGGCGAGCAGGGTGTCGGCCAGCGGCTCCAGCCCGGCCTCGCGGGCGATCTGCGCCTTGGTGCGCCGCTTGGGCTTGAACGGGAGGTAGATGTCCTCCAGCCGGGCCTTGGAGTCGGCCGCCAGCACCTGGGCGCGCAGCGCGTCGTCCAGCTTGCCCTGGGACTCGATCGACTCCAGGACGGCCGCCCGCCGCTCCTCCAGCTCGCGCAGGTAGCGCAGCCGCTCCTCCAGGGTGCGCAGCTGGGCGTCGTCCAGCGAGCCGGTGACCTCCTTGCGGTAGCGGGCCACGAACGGCACGGTCGAGCCGCCGTCGAGCAGTTCGACCGCCGCCTTCACCTGCCCCTCGCGGACGCCCAGTTCCTCGGCGATCTTGCGCTCGATCACCTGCTGGGCCTGCCGGGCCACCTGTTCGACTGGCGTGGTCACGAAGCCGGTCACCTTCTCCTTCAGTGCTTTCGCCGTACGCCCTGCATTCTGGCAGGTACCGGTGACGGCCACCGGCCGCGCCCGGGGCGGCGGGCGTGGCGCGGTCTCCCCCGCCGGCGACCGGCGGGTGACGGGCGGGTGGCGCCGTGGTGGCCGGCGGCTGGAGCCCGGCCGGACCCCGTGCTGATCGAAGTCGTGTGCGCAGTTCGCGAATCCGGCTGATCCCCGGCGATCTGCGCTGTACGCTGCCGGGCATGTGCGCTGCCGCCCGGATGCACCCCGATGAACCGGTCGTCGACGCGGCCCTGGTACGGCGGTTGATCTCCGCCCAGTTCCCGCAGTGGGTGGGCCTTCCGGTCACGCTCGTAGGGTCCGCCGGGACGGACAACGCGATGTTCCGGCTCGGGCCCGAACTCGCCGTCCGGCTGCCCCGGGTGGAGTGGGCCGCCGGTGACGTCCGCCGCGAACACCAGTGGCTGCCCCGGCTGGCACCGCAGCTGCCGCTGCCCGTCCCCGCCCCGCTGGCCGTCGGCCGCCCGGCCGCGAACTACCCGTGGGAGTGGTCGGTGGTGCGCTGGCTCGACGGCGTCAATCCGGCGGTCGGCGTGCTCGCCGCACCCGAGGCGCTGGCCCGCGACCTGGCGGGCTTCGTCAACGCCCTGCGCTCCGTCAACCCCGCCGGCGCCCCGGCCGGCCACCGCAGCGTGCCGCTCGCCTCCCGGGACGGCTCCACCCGCGCGGCGATCGCCCAGCTCGCCGGCACGATCGACACCGCGGCCGCAACCGCCCTGTGGGACAAGGCGCTCCGCCTCCCCGAGTACGCCGGCCCGCCGGTCTGGATGCACGGCGACCTCACCCCCGGCAACCTGCTGCTCAACAGATCCGGCCGGCTCGCCGCCGTCATCGACTTCGCCCTGATGGGCGTCGGCGACCCCACCGCCGACCTGATCGCCGCCTGGAACCTGCTCCCCGCCTCCGCCCGCCCCGCCCTCCGCGCCGCCCTGCGCGCCGACGACGCGATGTGGGCCCGCGGCCGGGCCTGGGCCTTCTCCATCGCCCTGGTGACGATCCCGTACTACCGCCACACCGACCCGGCGCTGACTGCCAACGCCCGCCACGTCGTCCGCGAGGTGCTCGCCGACCGCAGCGTCTAGGACGCCACCGCCAGCGCCAGCAGGTGGCCCAGGAACGGGCTCCGGTCGTCGGCGCGCCAGGCGAGGGCGGAGTGGGTGCGGGCGGTGCCGGGCTCGACCGGGCGGAAGGCGACGCCCCGCAGCCGGATCCGGCGGATGCTCGCCGGGGCCAGTGAGACGCCCAGGCCGGCCCCGACCAGGGCGCACACCGTCTGCCACTCCACGGCGTGCTGCCCGATCCGCGGGGTGAAGCCCGCCCCGGCGCACAGGCCGGTGATCCGGTCGTACAGCGGCGGCCCCTCCTCCCGGGGCAGCAGCACGAACGGCTCGTCCGCCAGCTGTCCGAGCCGGACGGTCCGTTGGGCGGCCAGCGGGTGGTGCGCCGGGAGCACGGCGACGAAGGGTTCGCTGAGCACCGTACGGAAGCACAACTCCGGTGCGTCGGAGGGTGGTTCGCGCAGCAGTCCGACGTCGATGCGGCCTTCGCGCAGTGCGGCGAGCTGTGGGGCGCCGGTCATCTCCCGTACGTCCAGCCGCACGCCGGGGTGACGCTCCCGGTAGCCGCGCAGCAGGCCGGGCAGAACGGTCAGGGCCAGTGAGGCGGAGAACCCGATCCGCAGCCGGCCCGCCTCGCCACTGCCGACGGCCCGGGCGGCGGCCAGCCCGTCCGCGAGCTCGCCCAGGGCCCGGCGCGCGGAGGGCAGCAGCTCGTGCCCGGCCGGGGTCAGGGCGACGCCGCCGGGCGCGCGCAGGAACAGCGGGTGGCCGACCTTCTCCTCCAGCCGGCGGATCTGCTGACTCAGCGGCGGCTGGGCGACGCCGAGGCGGGCGGCGGCCCGGCCGAAGTGCAGCTCCTCGGCGAGCACGACGAAGGCGTGCAGCTGCGGCAGGGGGAGTTCGGGGCGGTCCATACCGCCAGGGATATCAGACGGTCGTCGGAGGAGTATTGGACGTATCCCCGCAGGCCACCTAGCGTTCGGCGCATGACAGAGCGACGCGCGGTACTCAGCGGTTCCCCCTTCGAGGAGCAGATCGGCTACGCCCGTGCCGTGGTCGACGGCGACTGGGTGCACGTGTCCGGCACGACCGGCTTCGACTACACCACCATGACCATCTCCGAGGACGTGGTGGAGCAGGCCGAGCAGTGCCTGCGCAACATCGGGTCCGCACTCGCCGAGGCGGGCTCCGGCTTCGCCGACGTGGTGCGGGTACGCTACCTGCTGCCCGAGCGCGCCGACTTCGAACCTTGCTGGCCGGTCCTGCGCCGCTGCTTCGGCGACGTCCGCCCGGCCGCGACGATGCAGGTGTGCGGCCTCGCCGACCCCCGGATGCGGATCGAGATCGAGGTGACCGCCCGGCGCGCGGGCGGCTGACCCAGGCCGACCCGACATTTATCCTACCGGGTCAATAACCTTCCCGGGTCAAGCCTGGCTGCTAGCCTGGCCCGCATGAGTGGACTGCGAGAGCTCAAGAAGAAACGGACACGGCGGGCCATCTCCGAGGCCGCCATCGCGCTCTTCCTGGAGCACGGCTTCGACCAGGTCTCGGTGGCGGACGTCGCGGCGGCCGCCGAGGTCTCCAAGCCGACCCTGTTCAGCTACTTCGGCAGCAAGGAGGACCTGGTCGTCCACCGCTTCGCCGACCACCAGGAGCAGGCGGCGGACGTGGTCCGGGGCCGGGGCGAGGGTGAGACGGTGCTCGACGCCCTGCGCCGGGACTTCCTCGACGGCCTGGCACGGCGGGATCCGGTCACCGGCCTCAACGACCACCCCCAGGTGCTGGCCTTCACCTCCCTGGTCTACGGCACCCCCAGCCTGGCCGCCCGGGTCGGCGCGTACGTGGCCCGCGCCGAACGGTCCCTCGCCGACGCCCTGCGCGAGGCCCCCGACCTCGCCCCGCCCCGCGAGCTCACCGCCCAGCTGCTCGCCGCCCAGGTCACCGCCACCCAACGCGTCCTCGCCCTGCACAACTGGCGCCGCATCCACGAGGGCGGCCGCACCGCCGACGACCTCCATCCCGAGGCCGCCGCCGACGCCGACCGCGCCTTCGAACTCCTCGCCCGCGGGTACACCCCCTGACCGCGCTGGCTAGAGTGCGGCACATGTCAACGCGTCACATCGAGTTCGAGGCCCTGCACAACTTCCGCGACCTGGGCGGCTGTTCGGCCGCCGACGGACGGACCGTCCGCCGGGGCCTGCTCTACCGCTCCGACTCGCTCGGCAAGTCCTCCCCCGCCGACCTGGAAAAGCTCCGGGCCCTCGGCGTGCGGACCGTGATCGACCTGCGCTACGACTGGGAGATCGCCGCCAAGGGACGGGTCCCCGACTTCGACGGGCTGGACTTCCACAACCTCTCGATCGAGCACCGCCCGTACGACCAGGCCTCGATCGACCCGGAGCTCGACCCCTGGCGCTACCTCGCCGACCGCTTCGCCGAGGTCGCCGAGGACGGGGTGAAGGAGATCCGCCGGACCTTGGAGGTGATCAGCGCCGCCGAGGCCCCCGTGGTCTTCCACTGCATGTCCGGAAAGGACCGCACCGGGTTGATCGCCGCCCTGGCGCTCACCCTGCTCGGCGTCTCCGAGGACGACATCGCCGCCGACTTCGCCCTCACCGAGCACGCCACCGCGCACCTCGTCGCCGACTGGCACGCCGCCCACCCCGGCGAGACCCTCCGCTGGCCCGGCTACGGCCGCGCCCCGGAAACCGTCATCCGCCTCGCCCTCGCCGACCTCGCCACCCGCTACGGCTCCGTCGAGGCGTACGTCACCGGCACCGTCGGCCTCGACCGCGACCGCATCGACGCCCTGCGGTCACGGATGCTCACGTCCTGACCACGCGGATCCTGCCGGACAGGCCCTAGCGGCGGCGCGGGCGGCCTGAGCGGCCGCCGCCCTGCGGGCGGGGGCCGCTGCGGGGCTTGCGGTCGGTCGTGGCCGCCGGGGCGGTCTCGGGCCAGTGGGTGGGGCGGGTGAGGGTGGCCGGGAGACGGGTGGTGACGTCGCCGCGGGCGGCGTTGAGCTGGGTTTGGGTGAGGAAGAGGGCCGTGCTGAGGTCGGCCCCGGCGAGGTTGGCGTCGCGCAGGTCGGCGCCGATGAGGTCGGCGAGTCGGAGGTCGGCTCCGGAGAGGTCGGCGGCGACGAGGAGCGCGCCGCGCAGGTTGGCGCCCTGGAGGTCGGCGCCGCGCAGGCGGGCGCCGAAGAGGTCGGCGCCGCGGTGTTCGCGGCGGCGGGGGACGGCGGCGCGGACGAGTTCGCCGGCGCGCAGCAGGAGGTCGCTGATCCGCCCGCGGTGGGCCGGGACGTCGACGGCGAGGATCTCCTCGGGGGTGCCGGCGGCGAGGCGGTCGGTCTCTTCGAGGGCCTGCCGCAGCTCGGCGTGGAGGGGGCGGGCGGGCGCGAAGGTGAGCGCCTCGGTGAGGTACGAGAGCAGTTCGTGGAGCTGCCGCACGATCGGGAACACCTCCGACATCCGCTTGGCGCTGTCGGGCTCCTCGCGCCAGCTGATGCCGCCGAAGGTGACCTGGGAGACCCGCTGTCCGGCGCCGAAGCAGTCGTAGACGGTGCAGCCCTGGAATCCGCTGTCGCGCAGCCGGGCGTGGATGCCGCAGCTGAAGTCCGTCTGCAGGTTGCGGCAGGCGCTGCCGGCGGCCTTGTTGACGGCGAAGTCGGTGCCGGCGGCGAAGGGCAGGGCGACGCAGCAGAGTCCGAAGCAGTTGCCGCAGTCGGACTGGAGCGGAGTCGGCGCGGCCGCCGTGGGGTCCTGCGGCGACTCGGTCTCGCTCACGGTCCGGGTCCTCTCAACTGCGGGTTGCCTTGAAGCGGGAATCCTACTGGGCGGGGCCGCTCTCGGGCCGGTAAGGTCCCAGATGCAGATAAGACTATTACTCACGTACTCACGGGGGTGGGCGCCATGCCGCAGCCGAACGTCACCGAGCTGGTCCGGATGTGGATCAGCGGCTGGGTCGCCTCCCGGGGCGCCGCCGATCCGGTGGGGCAGCCCTGGGGCTGGACCATCGACGTCGGCGCGCCGACCGGGGAGGTGGCGCGGCACGTGCTGCCCGAACCGACCGAGGCCGAGGTCCGCGAGCTCGCCGAGACGACCACCGCGCCGACCACCTGGCTCAAGCTGTTCGCCGAGGACGACACCGTACGGCCGTGGCTGGGCCCGCAGTGGCGGCTGGACCAGCCCGGCTTCCTGATGACCACCCCGCTCACCGTCGAAGAGCCCGCCCCGCCGGCCGGCTACACCCTGACCACCTGGGCCCGCGGCGGCGTCCTGCGCGCCCTGGTGCGCAGCGAGGAGGGGCACCTCGCCGCCCGCGGCCAGGCGGGCCTGGCCGGTGCGGTGGCCGTGCCGGACCAGATCGTCACCGCCCCCGACCACCGCCGCCGGGGCCTGGGCTCGGTGGTGATGCGGGCCCTGCAGTCCGGCGCGTACGAGGCGGGCGCCCGTACCGGGGTACTGGTCGGCACGGCGGCCGGCCAGGGGCTGTACACGGCGCTCGGCTGGACCACCCGCGCCCCGATGGCGAGCCTGGTCCTGGAGGCGGAGACCCCGGAGGGGACCTACCGGTAGGGCAGCAGCTCCGGCCGCTTCGGCGGGCGGCCGTCGCCGGAGGAGCGGCCGGTGAGGCGGCGGCCGATCCACGGGCCGAGGTGGGCGCCCAGCCATCGGGCGTCCGAGCGCAGCTTCTCGGCGCGGCCGGGCGGGGCGGCGGCGGGCAGCGGGGCGCGCCAGTCGGAGGCGGTGGGGCGGCCGAGCGCCTCCAGTACGCCCTCGGCGACCCGGCGGTGGCCCTCGGGCGACAGGTGCAGCCGGTCCTCGGCCCAGAGCCGGCGGTCGTCGAAGCAGGGCGCGGAGAACAGGTCGACGACGGCGAAGCCGTCCTGCTGCCCGAGTTCCTGCACGAAGGCCTTCATCCGCAGGATGGCGGGCAGCAGCCGGGCGGTGCCGGCCAGTCGGCGGGTGGGGTCGGTGCTGGTGAACAACACCACGGTGGCGCCGGTGGCGCGCAGTTCGGCGGCGCAGCGGCCGAGTAGCCGCTCGACCCGGGCGATGTCGCAGCCGGGGCGCAGCACGTCGTTGAGGCCGCCGGCCAGAGTGACGAGTTCGGCGCCCATCCCGACGGCGGTGGCGAGCTGTTCGTCGTGGATCTGGCCGATGAGCTTGCCGCGGACGGCGAGGTTGGCGTAGCGGAAGTCCCCGCCGGCCCCGGCCTCGGCGGCCAGCGCGGAGGCGACCCGGTCGGCCCAGCCGCGGTAGTGGCCGTCGGGATGGAGGTCGTCGCACATGCCTTCGGTGAAGGAGTCGCCGACGGCGACGTAGCTGGCGTAGCTGCGGCTGGTGGTGGGCACGGGCTGCCTCCGCTCTCCTGAGATGGCTCCGCGATCCGACGATCGTACGTGTGCACTTACCAACCAGTTCCGCCGGGGTCGGGCCGCTCATTCGGCGTCCATCGGGCGTTTATCGGTCCGCGCCATCCTGGGACCACGGGGCGGCGGCCGGCGACGGGGGCCTTGCCGCCGCCCCGCCACCGCCTTCCGGCGGCTCCCGAGGACTCAGCCCGGGACCGCCGCCTTCGGCGCCGTGAACCAGTGCTCGCGCACCGCGTCGGTGGGCCGCTGTTCGCCCAGGGCGCCCAGCCCCCACGCTCCCAGCGCCTCGATCACCGGCCGCAGTTCGCGTCCGCGCTCGGTCAGCTCGTACACCGTCGCGTTGGCCGGCCGTTCCAGCCGCCGCCGTTCCACGAGCCCTTCGCCCTCCAGCTGCTTGAGCCGGGCGGCGAGGATGTCGGTGGAGACGCCGGGCAGGTCGGCGTGCAGGTCGGTGTAGCGGCGCGGGCCGCCCAGGAGTTCACGGACGATCAGGAGGCTCCAGCGCTCCCCCACCGCGTCCAGGGCGCGGGCGATGGCGCAGTACTGGTCGTAGCTTCGGCGTGACATGTGGATCAGCATAGCCAAGAGGTTGGACTTTCCAAGTGCCAGCTTGGTAGAACAAAGCAGAAGCAACGGAGCGGTGGTGACGGTCGGGAGGCCGCAGATGGAGTTTCGGCAGTCCAGCAAGCTGAATGACGTGTGCTACGAGATCCGGGGGCCGGTGGTCGACCAGGCCAACGCCCTGGAGGAGGCCGGGCACAGCGTGCTGCGCCTGAACACCGGCAACCCGGCACCGTTCGGCTTCGAGGCGCCCGAGGAGATCATCCAGGACATCATCCGCAACCTGCCCTCGGCGCACGGCTACAGCGACTCCCGCGGCATCCTGCCGGCCCGGCGCGCGGTCGTGCAGTACTACCAGCAGCGCGGGGTCGAGGGCGTCGGCGTCAACGACGTCTACCTCGGCAACGGCGTCTCCGAGCTGATCCAGATGGCGGTCACCGCGCTGGTCGACGACGGCGACGAGGTGCTCGTCCCGATGCCGGACTACCCACTGTGGACGGCGTCCGTCCGGCTGGCCGGCGGCAAGGCCGTGCACTACCTGTGCGACGAAGAGGCCGAGTGGTACCCGGACCTGGACGACATCGCCGCCAAGATCACCGCCCGCACCAAGGCGATCGTCGTCATCAACCCCAACAACCCCACCGGCGCGGTCTACCCGAAGGAACTCCTGGAGGGGATCCTCGACCTGGCCCGCCGCCACCAGCTGATGGTGCTGGCCGACGAGATCTACGACAAGATCCTCTACGACGGTACCGAGCACCACTGCCTGGCCGCCCTCGCCGACGACGTGCTCACCCTCACCTTCAACGGCCTCTCCAAGGCCTACCGGGTGGCCGGCTTCCGCAGCGGCTGGCTGGTCGTCTCCGGCCCCAAGCAGCACGCCACCGACTACCTGGAGGGCCTGACCATGCTCTCCGGCATGCGGCTGTGCCCCAACGTGCCCGCGCAGTACGCCGTCCAGGCCGCGCTCGGCGGCCACCAGTCGATCAACGACCTGGTCCTGCCGGGCGGCCGGCTCACCGAGCAGCGCGACATCGCGGTCAAGGCGCTCAACGAGATCCCCGGCGTCAGCTGCGTCAGGCCCAAGGGCGCCCTGTACGCCTTCGCCCGGCTCGACCCCGCCGTGCACCGGATCGTCGACGACGAGCGCTTCGTCCTGGACCTGCTGCTGCGCGAGAAGATCCACGTCGTCCAGGGCACCGGCTTCAACTGGCCCCGCCCGGACCACTTCCGCTTCGTCACCCTGCCGCGCGCCGACGACCTGGAGACGGCGATCAACCGGATCGGGCGCTTCCTGGCGACGTACCGGCAGAGCTGAGCGCCTACGATCGGCCCCATGGCCGTCCTCCGCTCCGTCGCCCTGTTCGCGCTCGCCGCGCTCGCCGAGATCGGCGGCTGCTGGCTGGTCTGGCAGAGCGTGAGGGAGCAACGGCCGTGGTGGCTGGCCGGGTTGGGCGTGCTGGTGCTCGGCGCGTACGGCTTCGTCGCGGCGCTGCAGCCGGACGCGGACTTCGGCCGGGTGCTGGCCGCCTACGGCGGGGTGTTCGTGGCCGGGTCGCTGCTGTGGGGCGTGGTCGTGGACGGCTTCCGGCCGACCCGCTACGACGTGCTGGGCGCGCTGGTCTGCCTGGCCGGGGTCGGTGTGATCATGTACGGGCCCCGGCGCTGAACCTCCAGCGCCGGGGCCGCACCGGACCGCTCGGGAACGAGCCGAACGGGAACGAGCCGAACGGGGACGAGCCGATCGGGGACTACCAGCCCCAGCCGCCGCCCTGCCCGTCGTCGTCGCCGCTGGAGTCCCAGCCCTCGCCGACCTTGCGCAGGATCGTGTAGTTGTCGATCTGCGTGCCGTTCTCGGCCAGCGCGGTGACCTTCATGACCGACTTCTGGCCCAGGTGGGCCGGGGTGACGTCGACCTTGATGAAGGAGTAGCCGGTGTAGCGCACCCGCGACCACTGGATGGTCTCCGGGACCTTCACCCTGCCCTTGCCCCAGTAGTAGGTCTTCACCTCGTCCTGGTGGTTCTCGTGCCCCTCGTAGGTGTCCGGCACGTCGAACTTGTACAGGCTGCGGCCGGCCGCGCCCGCGGTCACGTAGACCACGCCGTCCTTGGCGGGCTCGATGGTGGCGCCGCTCGGCACCTGCTTGGAGACCTTGTTGCCGAGGATGGCGTCGGTGCGCTCGTAGATGTGGTTGTGGCCGTTGATGACCAGGTCCACCCGGTACTTCTCGAACAGCGGCACCCAGGCCTCGCGGACGCCGCCCTCGGAGGCGTGGGCGACGGTGGTGGAGAAGGCGCAGTGGTGGAAGAAGACCACGACGAAGTCGACGGTCTCGTCGCTCCGCAGGTCCTTGAGGGTGCGCTCCAGCCACTTGGTCTGCTGGTTCGCCGAGATGCCCAGGTTGGCCGGGATCTCGTAGGAGACGTCGTTGGCGTCCAGCGAGATGACGCCGACGTTCTTGTAGCGGAAGGTGTAGACGCCGGGGACCTTGCGCGGGTCCGGGCCGTTGTCCGGCAGGAAGAAGCGGCTGTTCTCGCCGCCGTAGCCGTTGGGCGAGTACCAGGCCTCGATGTCGTGGTTGCCGTACGCGACCATCCACGGGATGTCGGCGGCGACCGTCTCGGTCTGGACCAGGAAGTCGTCCCAGGTCCTCGCGTTGAAGACGGACTTGTCCGGGTCGGTGCCGGAACCGGCCGGGTCGGCGTAGCAGATGTCGCCGGCGTGCAGGTGGAAGGCCGGCTTCTGGGCCCTGATGATGTTGTCGTTGCCGGCCGCGTGGGCGCTGACGCCCTGGTCGCCGAAGGCGGTGAAGGTGAACGGCTCGTACACCTTGCCCCAGCGGTGGTCGCGGGAGGCGCGGTGCGGAAGGTGTGCAGGGTGGAGATCTGCTGCTGCGAGGCCGGGTCGAAGCCCTCGTGGCCGACGCCGTAGTAGTAGGTGGTGTCGGGGTGGAGGTCCTCCAGCGCCACGTGCAGGTAGTACTGGTCCACCGGCTGGCTGTTCGGGGTCAGCGCCGGGGTGTGCAGGGCGCGGACCTCGGCCTGGACCTTGTGGCTGAGCTCCCACGGGTGCTTGCCGAAGCGCAGGAACGGCTTCTTGACCGGCGCCGGCACCTGCCAGGAGATGCGGAACTGGGTGTCCGGCTCAGCGCCGAACTGGAGGTGGCGGCCGATCGGAGCGACCAGCGCGCCGTCGATCCCGGCCGTCGTGGCGCCGGTCAGCAGCTGGGGACCGGCCGGGGCGGCGAAGGCCGGCGCACTGCCGAGTGCACCGCCGACGGCGACGGCGCCCACGGTCACCGCGCCGGCGCGCAGCATCCGACGGCGGGAGAAGCGGGCCCGCAGGTACTCGTGCTGCTCGGCCATGCTCATGCGGTCGGCAAGCTTGGCCGGCACGCCCATGTTGGGGATATCCATGCGCGGGACTCTGTCAGCGGTGCGTTGACCGCACACGGACTCCCGGTGAACGGGCGTCAGCGCCTCCGCCACTCGAACACCAACGCTGGGTCACGAATCGGTAAAGAACATGTCCGTATCGGAAAGATGACGGATCGTCTCCCCGGCTCACCCGTCGACCCGGCCGGTGCCGGAGGGGGGTCAGGTGGAGGGTTCGTCCCAGAGGTTCGCGGACCGGTTGCCGGTGCCGTCGCAGGTGCGGCAGATCTCGTCCCGGTAGGCCTGCTTGGCCCCGGTCGCGTCCACCCGGTAGCGGACGTACACCCCGGTGCCGTCACAGAGGAAGCAGTTGCCGCCCCCGCCGCCCACCTCGGTGGTGCCGGTGCCCTGGCAGGTGCGGCAGTTGAGGCCGGCGGTGCGGCCGGTGCCCGCGCAGATGCGGCAGACCGTCGTCATCGTCTTCCTCCTTCGCGCGGAACCGCTCGATGCCACCGGTCATGGTAGTGGGCCGACCTCGAAGCCGCCCCGGGTCGTGCAACTGACGAAAAGTCAGTGCCGGCCGGCCGGTGGCGGCGGCTCAGTGGCGGTCGGTCACTCCGCGAGGCCCTCGCGGACCCGGCGGGAGACCGAGATCAGCTGGAGGTCGAGCAGCCCGGGCGGGTCGGCGAGGCCGGGCCCGCCCGCGTGCACCCAGGCCGCTATGTCGTCGATCATCTCGTCCATCAGCACGAAGCCGAGCCAGACCGGACGGCCACCCGCCGCCCGCCCCTCGGTGGACGGGCCGACCACCACCACGTTGGACTGGGTGCACACGTCCAGGCACGTGACGGCCCGGACCCGGCCGGCCGAGCCGACAGCCGTCCGCAGCCGCTCGTACTGCCCCGCGTGGTCCACCCCCGGGTGCTTCGCCTCGGTGCCGCAGCAGCAGCCCCGGCAGACGGTGACGGTCACCGGGGAACCGGTGCCCCGCTTGCCGTCCCGGCCACGGCCGCCCTTGCCGTCACGGTCACGGCCACCCTCGCGGTCACGGTCTCGGCGGCTCATCCGCTCTGGTCCCCCTCCTGGTCGGCGGCCCCGGTCGACGGCACGCTCTGCACCGGAACTGTACCTGTCAGGCCGCAGGCCTCCGAGGGCCACCCGATCGGCCTGGAATAGGATCCGACCGACGAGCGGCCGAGGAAAGAGGAACGGGCGGATGCCGAAGCGGAGGGCCCGGGGCCTGTGGTTCGCGGTGGCCGTGGCGGTGGCCGGCATCCTGTGCGGGGCGCTCGGGCTCTCGGTGGTCCTCACCGGCGGCTACTCCGTCCACCGCATGGACGGCACGGCGATGGAACCGGCACTCCGCCCGGGCGACCGGATGCTGGCCGACAAGGTCGCGGCCGCGGACGTCCGGCGCGGCGAGATCTACATCGCCGACTCCCCCTGGGGCCTCCAGGGCTCCCCCGTGTTCCGGGTGACGGCCCTCGGCGGCCAGCGCATCACGTGCGCCGACGGGCGGCTCAGCCTCGACGGGCAGCCGCTGGACGACCCGGCCGACCGGCAGTCCGACACCTGCCGGCGCGACTTCGACGTCACCGTCCCGCCCGGGCGGGCCTTCCTGATGGGGGACCGGCGGGCCACCGCGACCGACTCCCGGCTCCACCTGGACGACGGCCACCAGGGCACCGTCGACCTCGCCGCACTCACCGGCGACCGCGTGGTCTGGCACTCCGGCAACGACTCCCCCGCCCTGCCCGGCAAGCTGATCGGCGCGGCGCTGCTGATGGTGCTCGGCGCCCTGCTCACCGTCTTCGGGGTGCTCGGCTCGGTGGTCATCGCCTCCTTCGCCGCCGCCCGGCGCCGCGCTCCGGCCGCCCCCCTCGACTGACGTCCCCCTCGGCTGCCGCCCCTCTCGACTCGCGTCGACCGACTCGGCCGGCCTCGACCGGCGCTCGAATTCCGCTCCACCGCGTATCGGAGTTGTTTTCGAAACACGGTGGAGCGGAATTCGAAATGTCACCCGGTGCCATCTGACGGGTTTTCCGGAATTTCCGTCGAAAGCATGGACGCCGCCGAAACCTGGCAGTAACTTACCTGCGAGTAGCTGTGGCCCGGCTCGGCACGACCCCCCACCCTTCGTTTCTCTCCCCCAGGAGGAACCGTGCTCCGCCCTGCCCGGAATTCCCGGCGACTCCGCAATTCGAGCGTGCTCGCCGCAGTCGCCGTCGGTGCAGCCCTCGCGCTCACCTCCACCACCGCCCAGGCCGCCACCCCCGCCCCGAAGCACTACGTGGCCCTCGGCGACTCCTACGCCGCCGGCGCCGGCGTACCCGGCCAGTCGGCCGGCCTGTGCCTGCGCTCCGACCACAACTACGGCCACCTGGTCGCCGCCTCGCTCGAGGCCGGCGCCTACACCGACGTCACCTGCGCGGCCGCCAAGGTCAAGGCCATGACCCAGCCGCAGTACGACGCCTTCATCCGGGTCAACGACCCGCAGCTGGACTCGGTGACCGCCGACACCGACCTGGTCACCCTCGGGATCGGCGGCAACGACCTCGCCGCCAGCGACCTCGGCCTCGGCGAGCTGGTCGCCACCTGCATCGTCGGCGCGACCGTCAACCCGCTCGGCACGCCCTGCAAGGACGTCTACCACCACGGCTACTGGGACTGGAACACCTGGTCCTGGCAGTACGGCAACGACGACCTGGCCGAGCGGATCACCACCACCATCGCCCCGCAGATCGCCACCACCCTCCAGCAGATCCACGCCAAGGCGCCCAGGGCCCGGGTGCTGCTGGTCGGTTACCCGTCCGTGCTGCCCGCCGACGGCTCCGCGTGCATCCTGCGCCAGCCGGTGACGCCGGGCGACGTCGAGTACATGTACGGGGTGCTCAACAAGCTGAACGCCGCCCTGAAGTCCACCGCGGCCGCCAACGGCGCGACGTACGTGGACACCGCGACGCCGACCCGCGGACACGACGTCTGCTCCGACGACCGCTGGATCGAGGGCGCGCTGCCCGGCTCGCCCGCCGTGCCGTTCCACCCGAACGCGACCGGCGAGCAGGTGATGGCGAACGCGGTCCTCGCCGCGCTGAGGTAACCACGGCGGCGGCACCGGCCTCCGGACGGTCCCGAACGACGGCACGGGGCTCCGGAAAGACCCCGAGGGGCCGATGACCAGACCCCGGTCACCGGCCCCTCGGTTGCGTTCGGCGCTTTTCCGCGGCTATTCCGCCTCCGCGGCGGAGGCGGCCGCCAGCCCGGCCGACCACTTCTCCTCGACCTTGCCGAACTTCCAGAACGCGATCGCCCCGATCCAGGTCAGCACGAACAGGCCGACGATCGCGTAGCCGACGAAGTTCAGGTCCAGGTCGCCGATCCAGGCGATCGGCCCGCTGGTGATGTCCAGCTTCTCGCCGAGCAGGCCGATCAGCTCGACCAGGCCGATGACCAGCGCGACCAGCACCGACAGCCCGGTGACGGTCAGGTTGTAGTAGATCTTGCGGACCGGCTTGGAGAACGCCCACTCGTAGGCGAAGTTCATGAACGAGCCGTCGATGGTGTCCAGCAGGCTCATCCCCGCCGCGAACAGGATCGGCAGCGTCAGCAGCGCGTACCAGGGCAGCGAGAAGGCCGCCGCGCCGCCCGCCAGCACCAGCAGGGACACCTCGGTGGCGGTGTCGAAGCCCAGGCCGAACAGCAGGCCCACCGGGTACATGTGCCAGGACTTGCTCACCGCCCGGGTGACCTTGCCGAGGATCCGGTTCATCAGCCCGCGCCGCTCCAACTGGCGTTCCAGCTCGGCCTCGTCGTACTCGCCCAGGCGCATCCGGCGGAACACCCGCAGGATCCCGTTGAAGGCGCCCAGGTTGATCAGACCGAGCAGCAGCAGGAACGAGCCGGAGACGGTGGTGCCGATCAGGCCGGTCATCCGGTGCAGGGTCGAGTCGTCCGCCTCGACCTGGTCGGCGAGCGTGCGGATGCCGAAGGCCAGCAGCGCGCACAGGCCGAAGACGATCGAGGAGTGCCCGAGCGAGAACCAGAAGCCGACCGACAGCGGCCGCTTGCCCTGGCCCATCAGCTTGCGGGTGGTGTTGTCGATCGCCGCGATGTGGTCCGCGTCGAAGGCGTGCCGCATCCCGAGGGTGTAGGCGGTCAGGCCCATGCCCGCGCCGAACACCTGGCCACCGACGTCGTAGTGCTCGGGCGCGACCAGGACGAGCAGGGTGAACCAGCCGATGACGTGCAGCGCGAGGATGAAGCCGCCCATCCCGGCCAGCCGGATCCACTCCTCACGGGTGAGCCGGTCGCGCCATCTGACGGGTACGGCGCCTGCCGGGGCACCTGGGGCGGTGCTGGGCATCCTGTGGTCCTTTCGGGTGATCCGGGCGGAGCTGGGCCATCTTTCCCCGCTCGGGCGAGCAGTTGCAAGTCATGCGCAAATGCCGGACGGCGGCGAACCGATCCACGCCGGCGCAGGCCGGGGGCGCGCGACCCACCGCCGCGCGCTTCCGGGGCGTCACCGCCGCGGGGCCTTCATCAGGAAATCGGGCGCTTCCTCCCCTAGGGTCGGAATGCCGACCTCCTCCGCCAGGGTCGGAATGCCGACGCCCACGGCGCGACCCCTCCGCGCCTCCGGCCGCTCGGCGCTCAACGGCCCGGGACCCGATGGGAGCGGCCATGCCGTCGTACCCCTTCCACACCACCCGCGAGGACGTCCGCATCCCGCTGCCCGACGGCACGGAACTCGCCGCCCGCGTGTGGCGCCCGGTCGGTGGCGAGCCCGTCCCCGCCCTGCTGGAGTACTCGGCCGACCGCCTCGGCGACCGCACCGCCGCCGAGGACGCCCGCCGCCACCCCTGGTACGCCGGCCACGGGTACGCCGCCGTCCGGGTCGACACCCGCGGCCACGGCAACTCCGGCGGCCTGCCCGGCGAACCGGGCGACGAACAGGAACTCGCCGACGGCACCGCCGTCATCGACTGGATCGCCCGCCGCCCCTGGTGCAGCGGCCGGGTCGGCCTGCTCGGCGTCGGCGCCGCCGGGACCACCGCGCTGCGGCTCGCCGCCCGGGTGCCGGACACCGTCGGCGCGGCGGTCACCGCCTGCCCCCAGGGCGGCCACCGCCTCGGCGGCGCCGTCCTCGCCGCCGACCTGCACACCCGGCTCACCGCGCTGGTCGCCGACGCCGCCCTCCCGCCGGACCCGCGCGGGCTCGGCGACGCCTGGCGGTCCGGCTGGCTGGCCCGGCTCGAATCGCTGGAACCCCCGGTCGAGGCCTGGCTCGCCGCCGGGGACACCACCGTGCCGGTGTCCGTCCCGGTCCTCGCAGTGGCCGGCTGGGGCGACCCGTCCTGCTCCTTCGTGCTGCGCCTGCTCTCCGAGTCCCCCACCGCCCGCGCCCTGATCGGCCCCTGGCCGCACGGCCTGCCCGAGGCCGCCCTGCCCGAGACCCTGCGCTGGTGGGACCACTGGCTGCGGGGCGTCGACACCGGTGTCGCCAAGGAGCCGGCCCTGCGCAGCTGGATCAGCACCCGCTGGACCGGCGACGAGGCCTGGCCCTCGCCCGACGTCCGGGAGATCCACTGGAACCTCGACGGGCAGCTGCGCACCGCCGGCACCGCCTCCGACGACCGCTACGTCCACGTCCGCTCCCCCCAGCACACCGGTCTCAACGCCGGCGCGTACGTCTCGCACGGCCGCGCCGCCGAACAGCCGCCGGACCAGCGCGAGGAGGACGGGCGCTCGGTCTGCTTCGACTCCCAGCCGCTGCCCGAGCCCGTCGAACTGCTGGGCATCCCCGTCGCGCGACTGCGGCTGCGCTCCGACAGCAGGCCCGTCCAGGTGGTGGCGCGACTGTGCGCGGTCGGCCCCGACGGCGATTCCACCCTGCTCACCCGCGGCGTGCTGACCGCCGCCGGCCCGGACGCCGAGGTCGAACTCGCCGCCTGCGCCGCGACCGTCCCGGCCGGACACCGGCTGCGGCTCGCCTTCTCCTCCGTCTACTGGCCCTGGGTGTGGCCGCCCGCCGACGACTCCGGGTACGCCCTCGACCCGTCCCGCTCCACCCTCAGCCTGCCGGTCCGCCACCTGGCGGCCGATGTCGGCGCCCCGCCCGTCACCTTCGAGACCCCCTCGCTGCCCGACCCACTGGCCGTCCACCTCACCGAACCGCTCACCGCCCGGCCCGAACACCTCACCGTGCACGACATCGGCCGCCACGAATGGCGCACCGAACTCTCCCCCGCCACCGACGGCACCCGCACCCACCCCGACGGCCTGGTCCGCGACGAGCACACCGTCACCGCCTACCGCATCCTCACCGGCGCCCCGCTCAGCGCCCAGGCCCGTACCGACCGCACCGTGCGACTGGAGCGGCCGGCCCTCGGCTGGGACGTGACCGTCCAGACCCGGACCCAACTGCGCTGCGACGCCGGGCACTTCATCAGCGTGGTGCAGCTGCGGGCGCTGGAGGCGGGGTCGGTGGTGTTCACCCGGGAATGGCAGCACCGGGTGGAACGAGGGAGTTGATCAAAGATATTCTTATGTACTTGCCTTGATTTTCCCCTTTGGCTTATAAATGGCCGCATGAAAACCCTCGGCCTGATCGGCGGAATGAGCTGGGAATCCACCGCCGAGTACTACCGCACCCTGAACGAACTCACCCGCGCCCGGCTCGGCGGCCTGCACTCCGCCCGACTCGTGCTCCACTCGGTCGACTTCGCCGACATCGAGCAGCTGCAGGCGGCGGGGCGGTGGGAGGAGGCCGGCGCCGTCCTCGCGGACGCGGCCCGCTCACTGGAGGCCGCGGGCGCGGAACTGCTGCTGATCTGCACCAACACCATGCACAAGGTCGCCGACCAGGTCGCGGCCGCGGTGACCGTCCCGCTGCTGCACCTGGCCGACGCCACGGCGGACGCGGTCCGGGCGGCGGGCCTGCGGCGGATCGGGCTGCTGGGGACGGCGTTCACCATGGAACAGGACTTCTACCGGGGCCGGTTGGCCTCCGGCGGCCTGGACGTCCTCGTCCCCGACACCGAGTCCCGCGCCCTGGTGCACCGGGTGATCTACGAGGAGCTGTGCGTCGGGGTGGTCCGCGAGGAGGCGCGGACGGCGTACCGGCAGGTCATCCAGGAACTGGTCGCGGCGGGCGCCGAGGGCATCGTCCTCGGCTGCACCGAGATCGAGCTCCTCGTCGGCCCCGGGGACAGCCCCGTCCCGGTCTTCCCCACCGCCCGCCTGCACGCCGAGGCCGCCGTGGCAGCCGCCCTGGCGGAGGACTGAACTACCCTCTCGGGGTCGACACGATGCGCGAGGAACAGCCCGCACGGTTACTGCTGAGGCCGGCCGCTCAGCGCTGGGCGACGGCCGCGGCGAGCAGCATTCCGGCGGGGAGCAGCGCGACGAACACGAAGAGGAGCCCGAGTACCCGACCGCCCGCGGCGTACCACCGGGTGGGCTTGAGGCCCAGCAGACCCAGGGCCCACGGCGAGACGTAGCCCGCGCCGTGCCTGCGCACCGCGTCGGCGATCAGCTGCCGGCGCCCGCCGTCGGCGAGCAGGACCACCCAGCCGCCGGAGCGGTCCGCCAGCGAGACGAAGGTCCGCGCGCCGTCCCTCGAAATCGCCTCCCAGGCGCGCACGATGGCGAGGTCCCGCAGGTCCACCTCCCGCTCGCCCGACCAGGTGCGCGCGCGCACCACCCCGCCGGCCACCCGCACGCTCCTGCGCCGCGCCGTCGCGGCCTCCAGCAGGACGGCGGGCCCGAGCGCCGCCACCAGCCCGGACGCGATCAACGCCCCCGAACGCGCGAACGCCGGCCCGACCACCAACGGCGGCACCACGACCGCCGCCAGGAGTACGGCCCAGCCGACGGAGAAGAACACGCGCCGTCTTCGTACGGCGCCAGTCGAAGCACTCACCGCGCCAACGTAGACCCACCAACCACCCGGGCACCATGGCTCATTGCTCACCCGTCCAAGCCGGGCCCGGCAGGAGCAGGAAGTCGGACGGGCCGACTCCCTGCGAAATGCTGTTGAATTCGTGACAGTCGGTCAGAAGACTGCCGCCATGGCGTTGGGAGCAGGCCGTCCCGGCCGCTGATGTGCGGGGGCGATCGAGGGAGGTGGGCCATGGTGCGGCCGGTGCTGCTGCTGGACGTGGACGGGCCGCTGAACCCCGATGCGGGGAAGCCCCACCGGCGGCCCGAGGGTTACGGCACCCACCGGCTGATGACGCCGCGCCGGGCGGCCGCCGAGCGCCGCCGGCTCGCCAGGTGGGGCACGCCCCACAAGCGGCCGAAGCCGCTGCGGGTCTGGCTCAACCCGGAGCACGGGCCCGCGCTCACCGCGCTGCCCTACGACCTGGTGTGGGCGACGACCTGGGAGGAGGAGGCCAACGCCTTCATCGCGCCGGTCCTCGGGCTGCCCGAACTGCCGTTCATCACCTGGTCCAAGGCGCGGCCCGAACCGGAGGGTGAGGTGTTCTGGAAGACACCGGAGATCGTCGCCTGGGCCCGGGGCCGCCCCTTCGCCTGGGTCGACGACCACATCACGGACGCGGACCGCTCCTGGGTCCGGGCCCATCACGACGGCCCGGCGCTGCTCCACCACGTCGACCCGAAGGTCGGGCTGACGGCAGGCGACTTCACACGACTTGCGGAGTGGGCCCGCTCGTTGGGCTGAAGCAGTCGGTCAGCCGGGCCGGTGTGCGACGACTGCGAAGATCGTCACCGACAGGTGGAAAGCGCCCTGGTCGCCGGCGGCCGCCAGGTCTGTGGGGAGCCGGTCGCGCTGCTCCTCCGTGATCAGCCCGCGTGCCTGCGCCGCCGTGGCGAGTCGCGGACGCCGGCCCGGATCCGGACGGTGATCTCTCCTGGGCCCGGGAGCGAGCCCGGGAGCGGCCCGGACCGGACCGGGCCCAGGAGCGGCGGTCTACCGGGGTGCGTCGGGGTACGCGGCGGTCGCGCGGATCTCGACGAGGAGTCCCGGGCTGGCGAGGCCGCTGACCCCGATGATCGTCCAGGTCGGGTAGGGGTCTCGGACCAGGCGCTTCTTCACCTCGACGAAGCCGGGCAGGTGCCGGCGGATGTCGACGTGGTAGCTGGTGACGTCGACGAGGGCGGACGTGTCGAGGTTCTCCAGCCGAAGGATCTCCTCGATCTTCCGGAGGGCGATCTCGGTCTGCTCCTCGATGGTGTCCGGAATGGTTCCGTCGGCACGGCGGCCGATCGTTCCGGCGATGAACAGGAGGCCGTGCGCGCGGACCGCGGCGGAATAGCCGAAGTTCGCGAAGGCGCTGGTGGTTTGCCCGAAGACTGCGTTGTCCTCGGGAACCTCGACGGTGTGGGCGGTCATTGCGGTTCTCCTCTTTCCTTGCTGACGGGCCGTGGGCTCCGTGGAGTCAGCTGCCCCAGCGGGACGAGCGGTAGAAGTGCTCCAGCCGGGTCCGGCCGAAGGTCTCGCGTTCGCGGAGGAGTTCGCCGGGGGTCGTGTACCGGGGTGCGTTCTTCGGGTCCTTCGCGGCCTGCGCGACGATCGCGTCGGTGAGTGAGCGGATCATGTCCAGCCGTGGATAGGCGGCGTGCACGGCGTCGGCCTGCTCGTCGGTGACGGCGTCGACGTGGTTGGCGCCCACTTGGCCGCCGAAGTCGAGGGTGACGCCCTCGCGGACGAGCACGCACAGCGTGCCGCGGCGTTCCGCGATGCCCGAGGAGGTGTGCAGGGCGATGGCCTGCCAGACCTGGTCGGCGTCGGCTGCGGACACTCCGCGGTCGGTCAGGAACGAGGCGGCCCGGTCGGCGCCCTCGACCTCGAACCGCTGGCTGTGCGGGCCGTCCGACGCCAGGCCGAGGTCGTGCATCGCGCACGCGGCGAACAACAGGTCGTCCTGGTAGTCGTGGCCGGCGGCCAGGCCGAGTCGGCCGGCCACCAGCCGGGCGAACAGGTAGCTGCGGATGCTGTGGTTGAAGACGGACGGCGTTTCCACCGGCCGGATGAGGTTCACGACGGCGTCGGCAAGCGGTGTGCCGGGCAGCGTGATCAGGTCGGCGGTCGCCTCGTGGGTAGGTCCGGTCATGTCTTCAGCCTGGCCGCGACCCCTCTGACCTGGTGAGAGGCAAAATTTCCATACTTCGATAGAATCTTGCCATGGCAGTGCATCGAGTCGCGGTCCTGGCGCTGGACGGGGTCACCCCGCTCGACCTGGCGATCCCGGCCCAGATCTTCACCGCCCGGCCGGAGACCCCCTACGAGATGACCCTGTGCGCGCTGGACGCGAAGGTGGCCACCAGCGCGGGTTTCGCCCTGGTCGCCGACGGGGGCCTGGAGCAGGTGCGCGCCGCCGACACCGTGATCGTGCCGGGATTCGAACCGCTCCTCCCCTTGCCGGACGCCGTACTCGACGTGTTGGCCGAAGCCCGCGACGAGGGCAGGCGTGTGGTGTCGATCTGCACGGGCGCCTTCGCGCTGGCCGCGGCGGGCGTACTGGACGGGCTGCACGCCACGACCCACTGGAAGCACGTCGACGAGTTCGAGCGGGGCTTCCCGGCCGTCACGGTCGACCGCGACGTGCTCTACGTCGACGAGGGCGACGTGCTCACCTCGGCCGGAGTGTGCTGCGGCATCGACCTGTGCCTGCACATCGTGCGCCGCGACCTGGGCGCGGAGGTGGCCAACCAGCTCGCCCGCGGTCTGGTGGCCGCCCCGCACCGCGACGGTGGGCAGGCCCAGTACGTGCCGGCCCCTGTCGCGGTGGCCGGAGAGGCGTCGCTCTCCGGTACCCGGGGATGGGCCCTGCAACGGCTCGGCGAGCCGCTCACGCTGCGCGTGCTCGCCCGCCACGCGGGCCTCTCGCAGCGCACCTTCATGCGCCGGTTCACCGAGGAGACGGGCACGACCCCGTTGCAGTGGCTGCTCAACGCCCGGCTCGGCAGGGCACGGGAAATGCTGGAAACCACGGAGCTCTCGGTGGATCAGGTGGCGCGGGACTGCGGGCTGGGCACGGCAGCCAACCTGCGGCTGCACTTCCGGCGCGCACTGGACACCACCCCCACCGCCTACCGCCGCACCTTCGCACGCTCGACGTCGGACAGTCCGGCCCGTTGACCTGCGTGAGAGACCCTCAGTAGCCGCCCGGTGGATCCGGCCGGGCGGCATGGGAGGGGTGAGGGGGTCAGGCCACCGGTTGGCGGTCGCGGGCCGGGGCGGGGGTGGTCGCGGTGACGTCGTCCGGGCGGTGGGGCATCCGCAGGACGGCGATCGCGCCGAGGCCGACGACGGCGATGGCGAGGATCAGGAGGGAGAGGAGGGCGAGGCCGATCAGGAGTCGCACGGGGTGTCGTCCTCGGTCTTGTCGTGGTCGTGGGAGCGGAGGAGGGAGAGGAGGTTGAGGACGGTGCTGGCCGGGGCGTTGCCGAAGCGGACGAGGACGCGGCCGTCCACGACGCTGTCGGTGGTGGCCGAGGGGAAGAGGAGGCCGAACCGGCGGCCGCGCTCGGCGAGTTCGGCGAGCAGGTAGGCGACTTCGATCTCGGTGTAGGTGCGCATCAGCGGGTCGTCCGGCTCGATCGGGCGGCTTCCGCGGTCATCGGAGGCGGGGGCGGCGCTCACGCGGCGGCGTCCAGCTCGAACCAGACGGATTTGCCGGTCTTACGGGGCTCCGTGCCGAAGCGGTGGGTGAGCGAGCGGACGAGGTGCAGGCCCCGGCCGGAGACGGCGTAGGGATCGGGGTCGTCGCGCTGGGCGGGGAACAGCGGGTTCTGGTCGCTGACGGAGACGCGCAGGACGCTGCCGATGATGAGGACCACCACCAGGGGCGCCGCGCTGCCGCCGTGGCGCCAGGCGTTGACGAAGAGTTCGAGGAGCGCGACCTCGGCGTCGGCGACCAGGTCGGGCTTCCACCCGGCGCGCGAGGTGGCCTCGCGCAACTCCTCGCGCGGGGCCGACCAGTCAGGGGGGAGTTCGAGGGAGAACACGAAGGAACCTCCGTGGGGGCTACAGAGATGACCATCGGTCGATCAAACGCGAGATCGAAGCGATGGCATGACGGAAAAACGCAGCCGCATCGAAGAGTTGATCACACAGAGCATGCGACTCGTGACAGTCAGCATGACCTGAAGGTTGCCTCATGCGCAAGCGAGTCTGGGTAGTCTGCAAAATTGCAAATCGAACCCGAATTCGGTGCCATACTCTGCCAGTTGTCGGTAGCGCGTGCGCAAGCGGCACAGGCAGACTGGTCCAGCGAGAGGTCAGGAGGGGCACTGCATGGCGGTATCAACCGTTCGACGTCGACGGCTGGGCGAGGAGCTGCGAAGGCTGCGAGAGCAGAGGAAGATCGCGGCGGACGCGGCAGCCGAGGCCACCGGCATGAGTTTGGCCAAGCTGAACCGGATCGAGAACGCCCGCACGGCGGCCAAGATCGATGACGTCCACAAGCTCCTCGACCACTACGGATGCGATGACGAAGAGTTCCGCGCCGGCTTGATCGCCATCACGAAGGATGGGAGCAAGCGCGGCTGGTGGCTGAGCTATCGGGACGTCATCAACGCTTCCGCGACCGATCTGATCACCCTTGAGACCGAGGCTTCGACCTTCAAGACGTACGAAGCTGCCTTCATCCCGGGCCTCTTCCAGACTGCCGAGTACGCTCGGCTGATCATCGACCGACTCCGAACCACCAAGAGCGGAACGGTCGACGATCTCGTGCAAGTTCGAATGGCACGACAGTCGATCCTCACCCGTCCCAACCCAGTTGAGGTGTGGGCAGTCATCCACGAAGCCGCGCTCCGCGCGATCGAGAATCGCCCCGACATCATGGGCCCGCAACTGGACAAGCTGCTCACGCTGAGCCGGTTGGCGAACGTCAACATCCAGGTCATGCCAGCAGGGGCAGCTATTCACCCGGGGATGAGTGGCGCTTTCGTTCTGCTCGGATTCCCTCAGCGGAAGGACCTCGATGTCGTACTGGTCGAAGGGCTGCTGAACGGCTTCTGGGTCGAGGACCCGACCGACGTCGAGTTGTATCGGGCGAAGTTCCAGGAGATCACGGCCGAGGCTCTTCCTGTTGACGCGTCGCTCAACTTCATCACCGCACAGAGAGAACTGATCAAGTGACCCACTACCCGGATGCCTCCGCAACTGGCTTCGCGTTCCGGAAGTCGACCTACAGCGGCGGCAACGAGAACTGTGTCGAGTGTGCGTTCCTTCCGACGGAGATCGCCATCCGAGACAGCAAGGATCCTTCCGGCCCCGCCCTGGCGTTCGACCAAGCAGCCCACTCTGCCTTCATCAATGCTGTTGCTGCTGGGGAGTTCGACTTCGGGCTCGTCTGAGTACCATTTCGCGGCGCCTCGCCCGATCCCGGGCGAGGCGCCGCCGTCCATCACTCCCCCTCGGGGACCTCAACGATCAGCAGCGTTCCCCAGCTGCCCGGCCGCACCGCGTGCCGGGCGCCCGCCGGCACCTGGCACAGTTCTCCGGCGCCGACCGTCAGCGCCTCCCCCTCCACGTCCAGTTCCAGGACACCATCAGCAACGAACAGCACCTCGGCCGTCCCGTGCACCTCCTGCTCCAGCTCCCGGCCGTCCATCCGCAGCACCTTCACCGCCGCCGTTCCGACTTGCCCCAGCACCACCGAGCGCCAGGCGTCGGGCAGTTGGGCCGCGCGTTCCCTCAGGTCCACCAAGCTCATGACCAGGGACGCTACCCGGGTCGACCCTCGAGTTGGTCGACCGTTTGGCAAAACCTGCCAGGATCTCCAGGGTGAACGCTCGCGCGCTGTACGAGGCGCTACTCGACACCGGCGGCCCCTACGAGGACGTCATCGGCCCCTGGCTGGAACAGATCGCCACCGACGGCTACCGGGCACGCCTCCACGCCGCCGCCACCCCTCACGACCGCTGGTGGGCCGCCAACGGGGACCTCCTCGAAGAGCTCTACGCCCTCAGCCGCGTCAGCGACTTCCTCCTCCTCGACCCCCAGCTCCCGCCCTACCTCCACCTGTTCACCACCCTCGGCATGACCCCCTTCGACACGCCTTCCCCCTTCGACTCCTTCCTCCACGAGATCACCGAGGTCGAACAGGCCGACGACCCTGACACCCCCATCGAGATCCTCGATGTCCGCTGGCCCGGCCTGATGCTCGGCCAGCTGCTGTTCAGCCGCGCCGGAGTACGAGTGCGCGCCGGCGCCGCCCACGCCGAGCGCGGGGTGGCCGACCGCTGGCCGCTCTACTGGACCCACCGCCGCGCCCATCGCCCCACCCGCGACCTCTCCCAGGGCTGGGGCAGCAACTCCCAGTGGCGCACCGACTTCCGCCTCGACTACCGCACCCCCGACGGCGACCTGCTGAACGTCGCCGAGGACGCCCCGATCGACGGCCGCCCCGACCTCCACCCCGACGCCCCTCACAACCTCGGCCCCGACGAGCGCCTCCTCACCCCCGCCGAACGCCGCGAACTCCTCCGCCACCGCACCTTCCTGCGCACCCCCGCCGCCTCTTCCGACCCCGCCTGGGCCGCGGACCTCTTCCCCTTCGAGTGGCGCCTGCCCGCCGGCCTTGTACCCAAGGGTCAGCAGTCGTCCAGCACTTCGGAGCGCACTCAGCCGCGTCACCGTTCGACTTCGGAAGCGGCCAGGAACAGCCAGTAGAGACTGCCGTTGTCGCGGGAAAGCCGTGGCAGGGCGCAGGGTCGGAGGCTACCGTCGAACGATGCGGATCTTGTATCTCTCTGACACGCATCTCGACCGGTCCGGCGGACCGGACGCCGACGGGGCCGACGGCACCGCGGCACTCCGTCGCCTGCTGGCAGAACTGGCCCATCTGGACGATCTCGACGCGGTCGTGGTCACTGGCGATGTTGCGGACGACGGTTCCCGCGAGGCCTACGCGCGGGCGGATGAACTCGTGGCCGGCTACGCCAGCGGTCGAGGGGCAGATGTCTTCTACACCACCGGCAACCACGACGACCGCAGCGCCTTCGCCGACGTACTCGGCAATGGCCACGTCCAGCCCGGAGCGGTGTTCGAAGGGGCGGCGGGTGAGCGGGCGGCGTCAAGCACCGTCGGCGGATGGCGGCTGATCACTCTGGACACGCTCGTTCCGGGCAAGGGCTACGGTCGACTGGACGCCGACCAACTCGGCTGGCTCCGCGAGCAACTGGCCACACCATCAGCGTCCGGCACCATCCTGGCGTTCCACCACCCGCCGGTCGCCCTGGAAGTCGACGTCCAGCGTGCGCTGGGCCTGCAGAACAGCGCCGAGCTCGCCGACGTGATCCGCGGCACCGACGTCCAACTCATCCTGTGCGGGCACTTCCACCTACAGATTCTGGCGCGCCTGGAACAGGCGACCGTCTGGGTCACACCCGGCGTCGTCAGCCGCATCGACCTGACCGCCCGCCCCGGAACCGAACGCGCCGTCCACGGCCCCTCGGCCTCCCTCGTCCACCTCGGAGCGCCCCACGGCCCGCTCATCCACACGCTCCACGCCCGGGACCCGCGCATGGGCGAGACCGTCTACGAGGCCGACGAGGAGGAGATGCGCGAGGTCATCGAAAGGCTGGGCCCCCGCAACGAACTTGATCCGAGTCTGGGTGTCCAGCCCTTCGGACAGCCCCGGGTGTGACCCCGACGACGCCGCGCAGCTGGTGCGCCACGTGCTGGAGGAGGTCGGGCCGGCCTACCGGCCCCGTCGGAGGCCCGGTACGTGATCGGCGAGCAGCTCGCCGATCACGTACCGGGCGGTGCGGGCCATCCGGGGGTTGGTCTCGCGGTAGTAGCTCAGCTCCATCAACGCCACGGACAGCGCCCAGCCCCTCCCCCGCACCCACTCCGCGTCGTCGGCGCCGACGGCCGTCCGGAAGGCGTCGCGTACGGGCGCCGGGAGCACGTACCAGGCGGGGATCAGCGAATTACCAGGGCACGACCTGGCCCTGGTGGTCCACGAAGTGCAGCCCGCCCTTGCCCCAGTGCCGCTCGATCGTCTCCACCACCCCCGGAACGCTCTCCTCCACGCTCAGTTCGGCCTCGGGCCCGCCGAGTTCGGTGCGCACCCAGCCCGGGTCCATCAGCAGCAGCGTCCGCGCACCGTCCGCCTCGCGGGCCGCGTGGCAGCGCATCAGCTGGTTCAGCGCGGACTTGCTGGCCCGGTACAGGTCCTGGCCGCCGTGCGTGTTCTGCGCGATGCTGCCCTGGTCGGAGGACATGACGCCGATGGTCCCGTCCGGCGCGACCAGCGGGCCGAGGACGTCCACGACCCGCATCGGGCTCAGTGCGTTGGTCACCATGACCTCGGTGAACATGTCCGTCGGGACCTCGCCGATCGGCAGGTCGCCACGGGTGATCGCGGCGTTGACGAAGAGCAGGTCGAGGGTGCGGGAGTCCAGCCGGTCCCGGAGGGCGGCGATCTGCTGCGGGTCGGTCATCTCCAGGGTCTCGACGGTCAGCCGCCCGCCGGAGGCGTCCGCCAGGTCGTGCAGGCCGGTGCGCCGGGTGCCGCGGACGGTGCCGATGACGTCCCAGTCGCGGCGGAGCAGTTCGGCGGCGAGCCCGAGGCCGAGGGTCCGGGAGGCCCCGACGATCAGCGCGGTGCTACGGGCGGTACTGCGCGTGGTGTCGTTCATGCGGCCAGTCTCGAAGCGGGCGGACCGGGGCGTCCAATACCCTTCCACGCGCATTGATACCGTGCGGGCATGGATCTGGACCTGCGCAAGCTCCGCTACTTCGTCGCGGTGGCCGAACACGGCCGGTTCGGCCTGGCGGCGGAGGCGTTGTTCATCGCCCAGCCGGTGCTCAGCCGGCAGATCCGGGCCTTCGAGCAGGAGTTGGGCTGCGCCCCGTTCACCCGCACCACCCGGAGCGTCGAACTGACCGCCGCTGGGAGGCAGTTGTACGAGGAGGCGCAGCGGATCACCGCCACCGTGGGCGCCGCCCTGGAGCGGGTGCGCGAGGCCGCGCGGGGCGAGCAGCGGCTGGTGGTCGCCTTCTCCCCCGGCCTGCGCGTGTCGGAGGCGATCCGGGCGTTCACGGCCCGCCACCCCCACGTCACGGTCGACGTGCTGCCGCTGCGCTGGTGGGAGCAGGACGCGCCGCTGCGCGACGGCCGCGCCCACGTCGGCTACCTGCGGCGGCCCTTCGACGACGCCGGCCTGCGCACCGTCCCGATCGGCCGGGAGACCAAGGTCGCGTGCCTGCCCGTGACCCACCCGCTGGCCGCCCGCTCCAGCCTCACCACGGCCGACCTCGACGGCGAGCCGGTACTCGACACCCGGGCCCGGCGGACCTACACCCTGGACGAGAAGTTCGAGCTCATCGCCGCCGGGCAGGGTGTCGCCCTCGTCCCGGTGAGCATCACGGGCTCATACTCCCGCCCCGACCTGGTCTACCTCCCGGTCACCGACTTCCCACCCGTGGAAACCTGCCTCGCCGTCCCGGCGGGCGGCGACGGTCCGGGCCCCGTACGCGAGTTCCTCGACCTCGCCGTCCCCGCGCTGCGGCAGGCGGCTCAGTCCCGCACCGCGAGGTCCTGACTCCCCACCACCTTCAGTAGCCGCAGCGCGGAGTGCGAGGGGGTACCGGGGGCGGCCGTGTAGAAGATCGTCCACTGGTCCCGGTGCGGGTCGTGGAGTGCCTCGCAGTCGAGGTCGAGCGGGCCGACCACCGGGTGCACGATGCGCTTGCTGGTCGAGCGGCGCACTTCGACGTCCTGGCGGGCCCACTGGTCGCGGAACTCGGCGCTGCCCGCGAGCAGCCGGTCGACCAGGCGGCGCAGGTCGCTGTCGGCGGGGTAGCGGGCGGCGGCGGAGCGAAGGTCGGCGACCGCGCGGCGGGCGAAGTCGGCCTGCCCGGCGGGGTCGTGGAGGGCGCGGGCGTCCGGGTCGGTGAAGAAGCGCCAGATCAGGTTGCGCTCGCCGGGCGGCAGGGCGGAGAAGTCGCCGAGCAGGGCGGCTGCCATGGCGTTCCAGGCGAGGACGTCGCGGGCGGCGCTGCAGACCATGGCCGGGGTGTCGTCCAGCCGGTCGAGCAGGTGCAGGATGCCGGGCCTTACGTCGCGGGGCATGGCGCTCGGGGGCAGCGGCGGCTCGCCGACCAGGTGGTGCAGGTGGGCGGTCTCGTCCTCGGACAGCCGCAGGGCCCGGCTGATCGCCCCGATCATCTGCCGGGACGGGCGCGGGCCGCGGCCCTGTTCGAGCCGGATGTAGTACTCCACCGACATCCCGGCGAGCTGAGCGACCTCCTGACGGCGCAGGCCCGGGGTGCGGCGCCGGCCCCCGGCCGGCAGGCCGACGTCGGCGGGCTGGATGCGGGCGCGCCAGCGCCGCAGGAAGGCGGCCAGCTCCGCCCGGTCCACGTGTTCCACACCCCAAGTCTGGCCCTGCCGCCGCGCGCCGACCATGGGACCGCCGGTACCACCCTCGGCAGTGCTCTCCCGGCCCCGGCGCCGCCCGGCCAGGGTGGTGCACATGAACGACAACCACGGCAACCACCGCATCGTCCTGATCACCGGCGCCAACAAGGGCATCGGCCTGGCCACCGCCGGCGAACTCGCCCGCGCCGGACACACCGTGCTGATCGGCGCCCGCGACCCCGAGCGCGGCACCGCGGCCGCCACCGGGCTGGCCGAGCAGGGCCTGGACGCCCGCCCCGTCCGCCTGGACGTGACCGACCCGGCGACCATCGCCGCCGCGGCCGAACTGATCGCCGCCGAGTACGGCCGGCTGGACACCCTGGTCAACAACGCGGGCATCACCCGGGACTTCGGCACCACCCCGGAGACCCTGCCCCTCGACGACCTGCGCGAGACGTACGAGACCAACGTGTTCGGCGTCGTCGCCGTCACCAACGCCATGCTGCCGCTGCTGCGCAGGTCTCCGGCCGGCCTGATCGGCAACGTCTCCAGCGGTCTCGGCAGCTCCGCCGTCCTCACCGACCTCGACCACCCGGCCGGGGAGCACACCATGCTGCTCGGCTACAACACCTCCAAGGCCGCGCTCAACGCCGTCACCCTGGTCTACGCCCGCAGTCTGCGGGGCGCCGGCATCAAGGTCAGCTCGCTGGAGCCGGGCCACTGCGCGACCGACCTCAACCACCACTCCGGGCCGTCCAGCGTCGAGGAGGGCGGCCGCCGGATCGCCCGCCAGCTCGGCGAGGCGCTGGCGGGGCCGAGCGGCCAGTTCTTCCACCCGGAGGGCGGCAACTACCCCTGGTAGGCGGCGACGAGGCCGGGCAGCTCGCGCATGTCGTCGAACACGACCGTGCCCGGCCCGGCCAGCCGTTCCGCCGCCGTCACGCCGCCCGCGTAGCCGAGGGCGCGCATCCCGGCGGCGCGGGCGGCCTGCACGCCGGGCCCGCTGTCCTCGACCACCAGGCAGCGGGCCGGATCGACGCCCATGCGGCGGGCGGCGTGCAGGAAGAGGTCGGGCGCGGGCTTGCCGCGCCCGACCTCGGTCGCGCTGAAGATCCGGCTCTCGAACCGGCCGTACAGCCCGGTCCGGCCCAGGGTGTGGCGCATCTTCTCGTGCGTCCCGCTGGACGCCACACAGGTCGGCAGCGCCAGCGCCTCCAACGCGTCCAGCGCCTCCGGCAGGCCGTCCACCGGAGTCAGCCCGGCGTCCACGGCCTCGGCGTGCAGCTCGCGGAAGCGCTTGTCGAACAGCGTCGCGGTCTCCTCGTCGAACCGCTCGGCGACCATCGCGTGGTTGGCCGCCTCCGACCGCCCGACGAACCGCTCGATCACCTCGGCCTCGGTGAGCGGCCAGCCGAGCTCGGCGGTCAGCTGCCCGACCACGCGCACGGCGATCACCTCGCTGTCCACCAGGACGCCGTCGCAGTCGAATATCACCAGTTCTATCGGGTCGATCATCGGATCAGCATATGGCGGCCCCGATCCGGTCAGTGATTCGGCGACGGGAAGTTCGCCGCCGACTGCGGAACGCTGTCCGGCACGTGCAGGGACTTGAACGAAGCCGGAGCAGACAGCAGGGCCCGGCGGCCGAAGCCGCCGGGCCCTCTACCGATCGGGCGTCAGCTGGTCTGGATCGAGGCGTCGTCGATCACGAAGCTGGTCTGCAGCGAGGAGTCCTCGGTGCCGGTGAACTTCAGGGTGACGCTCTTGCCCGCGTAGGCGGACAGGTCGAAGGTGCGCTGCTGGTAGCCGGCCGCGGCGTCCGCGTTGGAGTAGGTCTTCAGCGTGGTGCCGTTCACCGACACGGTCAGCTTGTCGTACGCCGTCGAGCCGGTCTCGGCGGTGTCGATGTGCAGCCAGAAGCTCAGCGTCGCCTTGCAGCCCGCCGGGACGGTGACCGTCTGGGACAGGGTGTCGGTGTGGCTGCTGCCGTAGCCGTCCAGGTAGGCCTTCCAGCTTCCGCCGTGGGCCGCCTCCGAGGAGCTGTTGTCGACCACGCCGCTCGAAGCCGTCCACGGCGCCGCCGAGCCCGTCTCGAAGCCCGGGTTGCCCAGCAGCTGGGCCGGGGTGCAGGAGCCGCCGCCGCTGCCGGCGACCGTCCAGCCGAAGCTGGTGGTGGCCGACTTGCCGGCCGCGTCGGTGACGGTGACGGTGACGGTGGAGCTGCCGGCGGTGGAGACGGTGCCGGAGATCAGGCCGGTCGAGGAGTTGATCGACAGCCCGGCGGGCAGGCCGCTCGCGCGGTAGGACAGCGGGGCGGTGCCGCCGGAGGCGTTGATCTGGAGGCTCACCGCACCGCCGACCGCGGTGGACTGGTCACCGGGGCTGGCCACCGACACGGCGGCGCCGGCCGGCTTGGTGAGCAGGCAGCCGGGCACGGTGAGGTCGATGGCGCGGCTGGAGTTCAGGCAGGTGGTGAACCAGTAGGTCTCCTCGCCGTAGCTCTGGCCCTTGGTGGCCGTGGTGGACCCGTCGGCGGCGACCTCACAGGGGTTGTTGAGGGTGCACATCTCGCCGTCGTCGTTGCCGGTGTTGTTGATGCCGACGATCCGCCCGCTCGCGGAGTCGATGATCGGCGAACCGGACGTGCCGTGCGTGGTGTTGCAGCCGGAGCTGTAGCGCAGCGAGTCGTGCCAGGTCCACTGGTCCTCGCGCAGGGTGGGCACGAACCCGTTGACGGAGCAGTTCCAGACCTGCTTCCAGTACGAGGACGGGATGTACATCGAGGCGCCGTCGGTGGGGTGGGCGTCGTTGACGGTCAGCGCGGTGGCGCCGTACTTGGAGCTGATCGAGCCGTAGGTGTCGGTGAGTTCGTAGAGCGCGACGTCGGTACCGGTCATCGTCGCGTAGATCACCTTGTCGGCCTGGACGGTGCCGAGGCTGTTGCCGGCACCGTCCAGCAGGGTGCCGCTGCGGCTGGCGCTGACGTTCTGGATGACCTGGCCGTACGGGGGCATGGTGGGCAGGCAGTGCCCGTTGGTGAGCATCATGGCCCGGTCGCCGGCCACCGAGGCCGGGAACCGGACCAGCGAGGCCGAGCAGTCGTCCAGGGCGATGGTGGACGTCAGGTCGGCCGCCTGGACGGCGTGCGCGGGGACGGCGGCCAAGGCCAGCCCGCCCGCGACGACGGCGCTCGTACCGGCCACCGCGACAAGTCTCTTGAACATGGCTCTCCTTGTGGGGGATCGCGGGGTGCCCGGCTGGTCGCCGAGGCCCGCGCGCACGAAAGTGCCATGGTCACTTCAAGTGGTCAACAGTTCCCGCACAACTCGCCACTGCACAGGGTGGGTTGTGCCACCGAATGGCAACGACCCGTCCTGGTATGCCCGTTACGGGCAGCTGCGGTGAACGCTACGGCTGCGGGAAGGAGTTCGGATCCACGTCGTTGGTCTTGGCGTTGCCGTCGGCCACCGGCTGCAGGGTGATCTCCCAGGAGGTCGAGGTGCTGCCGGTCTCGTACGGGAAGTTGTCCTCGAACTTGGTGAAGGCGCAGTTCTGCGTGAAGGCCTTGGCCTCGGAGTCCCAGTCCACGCCCTCGGAGACGTAGACGTCGTACGTCCCGTCCTCCACGCCCTCGACGTCGGCCTTCTGTCCCTTGGCCACGAACACCGAGTGCACCGTCTTGCCGTTCAGCACGAGCGAGACGACGGCGTCCTTCTTGGTCCCGTTGTCGACCTTGAACACACCGTCGCCGCGCAGCTTGCCCTTGCTGACCATCGTGCCGTTGTCCAGCGAGCGGGACTGCTGCTTCGGCAGCTGCGGGACAGCGAAGGTGGTCGAGTAGCCGGCCGCCGCCATCTTGCTCAGGGCCGCCGACACCTCCGCCAGCCCCTGCGAGGCGCCGAGCTCGGCCTCGGCCGAGCCCAGGGCACAGACGCTGTGGGACTTGATGTCACCGCGGACCGTGGTCGCGTCCTTGGCGAGCAGCTTCAGCGCAAGCACCAGCACCATTTGGTCCTTGGAGACCGCGGCCGGCTGGTCCGCCTTGCTCAGGCTCTCGGCGGCCGTCTGCGCGCTGGTGGAGACGGTGGTGAGCACGGTGCCGAGATCGGCGAGGTTCTTGGCCCCCGACACCTGGGCGAGCGCGGCGTCGAGCGGGTCGATGCTCGCGCTGAGCACCGGGCCGTACGGCGTCGGTGTCGGCGTGACCTGAGGCGCGGCCGGGCCCGTCGCCGTACCGGTGGAGGAGGAGCGGGTGTCATCGCCCCCACCGCCGGAGCAGGCCGCGAGCAGCAACGCCGTACCGACGGCCAGTCCGGCCTTGCCGAAGGACCTCATGACCCCACCCCACTGACACCCGACGCGCACAGCACGCGCACACTCCGTGACATGCTGCCGAGCACGGACTTCCCGGGTCAACAGGTTTCAACAGATCACTCGAAGGGGCTGTCCCGGCCCACCCATCCGGGTCAACTACGATCAGGCCCGTGCTCAGTCTCACCGGACTCCCCCTCCAGATCATCGCCTCGGCCTTCGCGATCGTCGTCTTCGCCGCCACCATGTGGCTCTGGCCGAAGTTCGGCGGGAAGGGCTGGAAGTCCTGGCTGGGCCGGATCGGCGCCTTCCTGGCCACCCAGCTCTCGGTGCTGGCCGCTATGGGCCTGATCGCCAACAGCTACTTCGGCTTCTACAGCTCCTGGACCGACCTGCTCGGCACCAGCGGCGGGCTCGGCACCGTCGTCGACCACCAGCCGAACGCCTCCGGGGTGTCCGTCACCGGTGAGCAGAAGTTCTACTCGGCCCAGGGTTCGGAGCCGGACCGCTCCGGGCTGATCCAGAAGGTCGACGTCAAAGGAGCCGGCAGCGGCCTGAGCACCGAGGCGTACGTCTACCTCCCCCCGCAGTACTTCCAGCCGGGCTTCGCCAAGCAGCGCTTCCCGATGGCCGTGGTGCTCACCGGCTACCCGGGCACCCCGGAGAAGCTGATCTCGCTGATGCAGTACCCGGCGTCCACCCTCGACGCCATCGAGCAGAAGAAACTGCCGCCGACCATCCTGGTGATGACCCGGCCCACGCTGGTCGGTGACCGGGACACCGAGTGCGTCGACGTGCCGAACGGCCCCCAGGTCGAGACCTTCTTCACCAGCGACCTGCCCAAGGCCCTCGCCACCACCTACCGGATCGGCACCGACCCGGCCAACCGGGCCGTGATCGGCAACTCCACCGGCGGCTACTGCGCGCTCAAGTTCGCGCTGCGCAAACCCGACTCGTACCCGGCGGCGGTCGCCCTCTCCGGCTACTACAGCGCAGCCCACGACCCGACCACCGGCGACCTGTTCGGCGGCAACGACAAGCTCAAGCAGGAGAACGACCTGCTGTGGCGGCTGAAGAACCAGCCGGCCGCCCCCGTCTCGCTGCTGCTGACCACCGCGTACGACGAGAACAACTACGACGAGACCAAGGCCATGGTCGCCGCCTTCAAGGCCCCCACCAAGATGTCGACCATCACCCTGGACACCGCCGGCCACAACTTCCACACCTGGACCCGGGAGATCCCCCCGGCCCTGGAGTGGCTGGGCAAGCACATCACCATGCCGGCCGCCACGGCCTGAACCGGGAAGCCGGCTCGAAGCCCGGATGAGCACTCCCTGAACGCCCCGAACGCCCGGCCGCACGGGTGAAACGGGACAGATCACACCCGGCTCACAGTCTCGTCTCACGGTTCTCTCAGCCTCGCCACGCACGGTATGGCGCATGACCACGAGCAGCTACTCCCCTCCGGCCGGCGATCCGTGGCCCGAGGCCGCGAACTATCCGCCGCCGGAGGTGCCGCAGCCGGGCGCCGGTCGGCCGGGTCCGGCGCCGCTCTTCCCCGAGCAGCCCCTGCCGCCCATCGGCCCCAAGGGCCCCGCCTCCTGGTCCGGACGGCTGCGCACCCTCCCGGCCCGCGCCTGGCGCGGCCGCGCGGACGACCCGCGCTGGGTGCGCCCCGCCCTGCTGGCGCTGATGGCCGCGACCGTCGTCCTCTACCTGTGGGGCCTCGGCGCCTCCGGCTGGGCCAACGCCTTCTACTCGGCCGCGGTCCAGGCCGGCAGCCAGAGCTGGAAGGCCTTCTTCTTCGGCTCCTCCGACGCCGGCAACTTCATCACCGTCGACAAACCGCCGGCGTCGCTGTGGCCGATGGCGCTGTCGGTGCGGATCTTCGGCCTCTCCTCGTGGTCGATCCTGGCCCCGCAGGCACTGATGGGCTCGGCCACCGTCGGCGTGCTGTACGCCACGGTGCGCCGCCGCTTCTCCCCGCTCGGCGGCCTGCTGGCGGGCGCCGCGCTGGCGCTCACCCCGGTCGCGACGCTGATGTTCCGCTTCAACAACCCGGACGCCATGCTGGTGCTGCTGCTCACCCTGGCCGCGTACGGGATGGTGCGGGCGGTCGAGACGGCGAGCACCCGGTGGCTGCTGTTCACCGGGGTGATGTTCGGCTTCGCCTTCCTCACCAAGACCCTCGCGGCGTTCCTGATCCTGCCCGCCTTCGCGGTGATCTACCTGGTCGTGGCTCCGACCGGCTTCTGGCGGCGGCTGCGGCAGACCCTGCTCTCGGGCCTGGCCCTGGTGCTGTCCGCCGGCTGGTGGGTGGCGATCGTCCAGCTGCTGCCCGCCTCGGACCGCCCCTACGTCGGCGGCTCGCAGGACGACAGCTTCCTGTCGCTGACCTTCGGCTACAACGGCCTCGGCCGCGTCGACGGCAACGAGCGCGGCAGCGTGGGCGGCGGCGGCCACCTCCCGGCAGGGCTCGACCTGCCGGCCGGCGCGACGCACAACCGGGGCTGGGGACAGACCGGCATCACCCGGCTGTTCGGCAGCGACATCGGCGGACAGATCGCCTGGCTGATGCCGGCCGCGCTGATCCTGCTGGTGGTCGGCCTGTGGGCGACCCGCCGCTACGGCCGACCGGACACCGCCCGCGCGGCGTTCCTGGTCTGGGGCGGCTGGCTGGTCTCCACCGCACTGATCTTCAGCTTCATGTCCGGGATCTTCCACCAGTACTACACGGTGGCGCTGGCCCCGGCCGTCGCGGCCCTGGTCGGCATGGGCGTGGACGGGCTGTGGCGGGCGCGGCACCGGCTGCCGTACGCGCTGCTGCTGGCAGGCGTGCTCGCGGTCACGGCGGTGTGGGCGTTCGTCCTGCTCGGCCGCAGCGCCGACTTCCTGCCCTGGCTGCGCTGGGTGGTGCTGGTCGGCGGACTGGCGGCGGCGGTCGGGCTGGTCGCCGGGCAGCACCTCGGCGGCGTCTCCGGACGGACCGGCGCGCGGATCGCCTCGGTGGCGGGCCTGGTGGGCGTGGCGGCGGCGCTCGGCGGTCCGGCCGCTTACGCGGTGGACACCGTGGGCACCGCGCACAACGGCTCGATCATCACCGCCGGGCCGTCCGTGAAGGGCGCGTTCGGGCCGGGCTCGTTCGGTCGCAAGGGCGGCAAGGGCGCGATGGGCAACGGCCGGATGTTCGGTCAGGGCGGCCAGGGCGGCCAGGGTGGTCAGAACGGCCAGGGCGGCTGGGGCGGTTTCCCGGGCGGCCAGGGTGGTCAGAACGGCCAGGGCGGCCGAGGCCAGGGCGGCTTCCCCGGCGGCTCCGGCCGGGGCGCCGGAGGCGGCACCGCCCCCGGCGGCCACCACGAGCGCGGTGCCGGCGGCAACGGCGGCAACGGCGGTGCCACGGGCTTCCCGGGCGGCTTCCCCGGCGGCCAGGACCCCGAGGGTGCCGGCAACTCCGGCGGCCCCGGCGGCTTCGGCGGTCCCGGCGGCCCCGGCGGCGGCATGGGCGGCCTGCTCGGCGGCACCAAGGTCAGCGACGAGGCCGCGGCGCTGCTCTCGCAGGACGCCGGCCACTACACCTGGGCAGCCGCCACCACCGGTTCGCAGAACGCCGCGAGCTACCAACTCGCCACCGGCAAGCCGGTCATGGCCCTCGGCGGCTTCAACGGCACGGACCCCTCGCTCAGCCTGGAGGGCTTCCAGAAGTACGTCCAGCAGGGCAAGGTGCACTGGTTCATCGCCGGTGGCTCGCACCGCGGCTTCGGCGGCGGCGCGGGCGGTGAGGGCGGCGAAGGAGATCAGCAGACCGAGGCCGCCCAGATCGAGGCCTGGGTGACCGGCCACTTCACCGCCAGGACGGTCGGCGGGGCCACCTTCTACGACCTCACGGCTCCGAAGTCCTGACCGACCGACCTCCCGAGCCGGGAGCCGGGCCCCGGGAACCCTGACCCGGGGCCCGAACTCCCCAGGGGGCGTGCCGCGTTCGCGCGGCGCGCCCCCTCTTGGCGTTCCCCGGCTCAGTCCGAGGCGCAGCGCGTCCCGGCGGCCGGCAGCACCCCGTCCACCAGGAAGGCGGCGACGGCGTCGCGCACGCACCCGCTGCGGTCCCAGGACATGTGCCCGTCGCCCTCGCGGGTGAGCAGCACGCCGTGCTGCAGCCCGGCCGCCATCCGCTGCGCCCACGCGTAGGGGGTGACCGGGTCCTCCGTCCCGCCGATGACCAGGATCGGCGCGCTGCCGGCCGCCGTCACGGTGTGGGGCCGCTCGGTGGAGCGGTACGGCCAGCGGCGGCAGTCGGGGTCGAGCAGGGTGACCCGGGTGTCGTGCCGGCTGGTGAGCGGGGCCCGGGCGGCGAGGTCGGCGAGGGCGGCGCGCAGGTCCGCGTCGGTGGGGGCGAGCGGGGCGTCGGCGCAGTGGATGGCCGCGTAGGCGTCCGCGGCGGTGTCGTAGTGGCCGTCCTCGTCGCGGCCGGTGGTTCCGTCGGCGAGCTTGAGCAGGTCGTCGGCCTCGCCCCGGGCGAGGGCCGGGTCGAGGGCGGCGCGCAGCCGGGGCCAGTTGCGGTGGCCGTCGGCGAGGGCGTCGAGGACGCCGGTCCAGGCGAGGGCGGCGGTGAGGGTGCGGCCGTCGTGGGCGGGCAGCGGGTGGTCCTTGAGGCCGTCGAGGAAGCCGGCGAGGCGCTGGGCGGCGGCGGCCGGGTCGCTGCCGAGCGGGCAGGTGTCCCCGTCGGCGGCGCAGCCGGCGGCGTAGGCGCGGAAGGCGGCCTCGGTGGCGACGGCCTGTTCGCCGTTGAGGTGCATCAGGTCGGTGCTGCGTTCGACGGCGCCGTCGAGGACGAGCCGGCCGGTGCGGTCGGGGAACTCCTCGGCGTAGAGGGCGCCGAGGTAGGTGCCGTAGGAGAGGCCCAAGAAGTCGAGTTCGCGTTCGCCGAGGGCGCCGCGCAGCACGTCCATGTCGCGGGCGGTGTCGCGGGTGCCGAGGTGGGGGAGCAGGTCGGCGTACTTGGCCCGGCAGGCGTCGGCGAGGACCTGGCCGTGGTCGTAGGCCGGGTCGTCGGTGCTGGTCCACTGGTCGCGGGTGCGGTCGTCCAGGCAGTGGACGGGCAGGGTGCCGCCCGCCGCGCGCGGGTCGAAGCCGATCAGGTCGAAGTGGTCGCGCAGCGGGCCCTGGTTGCCCTTCCAGCGCCGGGCCATGGTGACGCCGGAGATGCCGGGGCCGCCGGGGTTGAGCAGCAGGGCGCCGGTGCGGTGGCCGGGGTCGGCGGCGGGCACCCGGGCGACGGGGACGTCGGTGGTGCGTCCGCCGGGGTCGGCGTAGTCCAGCGGGACCCTCAGGGTGGCGCACTGCAGGTCGGGTTCGTCCTGGTCCGCGGGGTCCGCGACGGCGTCGCAGGGGGTCCAGTCGAGCCGCTGGTCGTAGAAGGCCCGCAGGGCCGGGGAGGTGTCGGCGGAGACCCGCTCGGCGAGTGGTGGGCGGCTCGCCGGCGCGCCCGCCTCGCGTGCGCCGCCGGGGCCGGAGCAGCCGACGGGCAGGGCGAGGAGGAGGGCGGCGAGGGTGGGCAGGGCGCGCCGCGGGAGGCGGGGGGTCGTCGGGGACACCGCCCACGAATACCACCCCCGCCAGGTCGCCGACGAACCCCGTTCCCCGACGTGCCGGTTGCCTCAGCCGCCGATCGCCGACATCGGCCGCTCGGGCCGGACGAAGTCGGCGCTGCCGATGGCGTGGCCGGGCCCCTTGCCGGCCACCGAGGCCCGCCAGGCCTCCTCGATCCGCCCGTCGTCCGCGCCGCCGCGCAGCAGCGCGCGCAGGTCCGACTCCTCGGTGGCGAACAGGCAGTTGCGCAGCTGCCCGTCGGCGGTCAGCCGGACCCGGTCGCAGCCGCCGCAGAACGGGCGGGTGACGGAGGCGATGACCCCGATCACCGTGTCCGTCCCGGCGATCCGCCACTCCTCCGCCGGGGCGTTGCCGCTGCGCCCGACCGGGACGAGCTCGAAGCGCTCGCCGAGGCGGGCCAGGACCTCGTCGGCCGTCACCATCGCGGCCCGGTCCCAACTCCCCTGCGCGTCAAGCGGCATGGACTCGATGAAGCGCATCCGGTAGCCGTGCTCGACGGCGAAGGACGCCAGCTCCGCGATCTCGTCGTCGTTGACCCCGCGCACCGGCACGGCGTTGACCTTCACCGGGTCCAGTCCGGCCTCCTTCGCCGCCGCCAGTCCGGCGAACACGTCGCCGATCCGGTCCCGCCGGGTGAGCGCCGCGAACCGGTCCGCGCGCAGCGTGTCCAGGCTGACGTTGACCCGTCCCAGCCCCGCTTCCCGGAGTTCGACGGCGGTACGCGCCAGGCCGATCCCGTTGGTGGTGAGCGACAGCTCCACGCCCAGCGCCGCCAGCCGTGCGACCAGCCCGGGCAGTCCCCGGCGCAGCAGCGGCTCCCCGCCGGTCAGCCGCACCGAGCGCACCCCCAGCCGCTGCACCGCGATCCGCACCAGCCGCACCACCTCGTCGTCGCCGAGCACTTCCGCCCGGGGCAGCCAGTCCAGTCCCTCCGCCGGCATGCAGTAGGTGCAGCGCAGGTTGCAGCGGTCGGTCAGCGAGACCCGCAGATCGGTGTGGACCCGTCCGAAGCGGTCCACCAGCGGGCGCGGTGCGGTGTTCATCGCCCCAGTACAGGGGCAAGCGCGCCGCCGGACCAGCGGCCGAACCGCCGGGGAACCCCGCCGAGCCGCGTCTTCGTCCTGTGGATTCGTACAAGCCGCGAACCGCTGCGCGGGCGCCCCCGGAACGGGCAGGCTGGGCGCATGCAGAGCACACCGCCCGCCGCCGTGCCGGCCCTCGTCCTCGCCGCCGGGGGCGGACGCCGGCTCGGCGGACGGCCCAAGGCACTCGTCCGGTACGCGGGCCGGCCGCTGGTGGAGCAGGCGGTGGCCACCGTACAGGCCGGCGGCTGCCCGGACGTCACGGTGGTGCTGGGCGCGGAGCGCGACCGGGTCCGCTCCACCGCGCACCTGCCGGGCTGCCGGCTGGTGGCCAACCCGGACTGGGCCCAGGGCATGGGCTCCTCGCTGCGGGCCGGGCTGGCCGCGCTGGCGCCGGACGCCGCCGCGGTGCTGGTGATGCTGGTCGACACCCCGGGCGTCACCCCGGCCGCGGTGGCCCGGCTGCTGGCCGCGCACCGGGCCGGCGCCGACCTGGCCGCGGCGGCCTACGGCGGGCGGCGCGGGCACCCGGTGCTGATCGGCGCGCGGCACTTCGCCGAGGCGGCCGAGGGTGCCGCCGGCGACGCCGGGGCCCGCGCCCTGCTGGCGGCGCACGCCGCGGAGCTCGTCCTGGTCGAGTGCGCGGACGTCGCCGTCCCGGACGACCTCGACACCCCCGCCGACCTGGCCCGCTGGTCGGCCCGCTGATCTCCTCCGCACGCCGACGGCGCCTCCTCCCTGCGAAGGGTGCGGCCGAGCGGCCTGCCCTGATCTGTCCCTGAGGATTGCGCCATTCCGCGCCCAGCGCCGGAGGTTTCGGGGAGCATGGGAGGCACCCACCCACCCGACCCCGACGGACGGAGCCCGCGATGGCAGGACTGCCCGACGACTTCACCGGACACGACCCCGCGCGGCCAGGGCCCGGGGCGGGCGGTGCCGCCCGGGCGATCCGCTGCCCCGCCTGCCGCCGCGAGCACCTGTACGAACCGCCGTCGCTGCCCTGCCCGTGCGGCGCCTCGCTGAAGGTGCCGCTGCTGCGCGGCGGGGTGCCGGTGCAGGTGCGGTTCCGCTCCTGGGAGGACTCCTGGCTGAGCATGCGCTGCCCGCACTGCGGCCGCTCCGACCAGTGGCCGCAGCCCGAGTTCACCTGCAACTGCGGTGCCACCGTCCGGCTCCCGGTGGACCGCACCACCCGGCTGGGCAGCGGCACGGCCGGCCCGCTCGCCGCCCCCGGCCCGCAGGCCTCCCGCCCGTACCCGGCGCACCCGGTGAGCACCCCGGCGCCCGCCCCGCCCGCCGTCCCCGGCGGCTCGGCCGGCCGCTCCCGCCCGTTCCGCCACCGTGCCCCGTTCCGCCCCCACCCGGTGCGCACCTCGCAGGACGCGGTGTTCACCGCCGCCCGATACCTGGAGTGGCTCGGCTTCGACGACCTGGAGCTGACCGAGGCCCAGGAGCGCGACGGAGTCACCCTGCTGGGCAGCCGGATGGTCGCCCAGGTCGACACCTGGACCGAGCC
>CBJMI02800__coassemble_435_pt1 | contig 85007 bp, 60 predicted proteins | sample CBJMI02800__metabat2_low_PE_003 | metagenome-assembled genome bin CBJMI02800
TCTGGTAGCACCGCTGACGCCTGACGGGGGATCGTCTCCCTCGCGACGAGAAGAAGACTAGCAGTTCAGCGGCTGTGCTCCGAACCGGGGCGGGGTGGCGGGGGAGGTCGGCTTGTTGGGGGCGTGGGTCGTTCCACGCCCAGTAGCTCGACCAGGACCGGTCATCGAAGCGGCCCTGGCCGGCAAGCCCGTGGGGGAGATGCTCTTGGTCCACAGCTCGTGCGGCTGTGGGATGTCACGTTCGCCTGAGTGGTTGGTGGTGCGAACGCGGATGGGCCCGGCACCTTGGTAGGTGCCGGGCCCGTCCGGCTTGGAGCGCCAGGCCCGGGTTGCACGGACTCTTCCTACTGAAAGTAGGACGTGCTCTGGTAGCACCGCTGACGCCTGACGGGGGATCGTCTCCCTCGCGACGAGAAGAACAGTAGCAGGTCAGCGCCCGTGATCCGAATCGCGAGCGCACCGGCCGGCACCTCCGGCCGGTGCGGGGGAGAAGGATCCGTCAGGTGTCGAACTCCCCGTTGCGGATGGCGGAGACGAGGTCGCGCCATTCGGTGGGAGTGGGTCGGGCGACGGCATCGGGGAGCAGGCTGCTGCGGACATAGACGGCATCGGGAGTGACGGCCACCTCCGGGCAGTTGCTCGCATTGGAGCACGCACTTGGCCGAATCCAGGAACGGTTGTCCATCGGCTATATCCGCCGACATCGCGGCCGCCGATCGGGTGGCAGATTCGGTAGGAGTACATGCCCTTCGCATGATGCTCGAACTCGCAGATGTCGAGGAAGCCCTGCGGTACGAAGCCTCGGTATTCGTCCCGCCAGCCCTTGCGCCGATCCTCGGCCATGTCCGCAAGGGCTTCGACGAAGGCGGTGTCGGTCTCACCGAAGGCTTCGGCGAGCGCATGGACTTGCTCGGCCGTAACGACGCCCTGACCCTCGCGCGCTGGTCCCCGTCCGTCATCGCCGATGCCAGCCCTGTCTGGTCGAGCTCATCCCCAACGCCTGGCGCGACGGCGACACGCCCTCCCCGGGCGTCGTCATCCTCTTTCGCGGCAACACCCTCCGCGTCGGGGTCTCCGACCGCTCCTCCGCCCTCCCCGAGTCGCGCTCGCTCGACCCTCTTTCCGAGTCCGGCCGGGGCCTCCACCTCGTCGCCGGTCTCGCCCCCAACTCGGCCTCGAACGCAGGAAGTCGGCCCGACCGCCTTCCTGGGTGCACCTGCACCGCGTCGCGCCGCAACAAAGATCCATCAACTCGCAAACGGCGAACGTGGCATGGCGCATTCTGTGCCCCACAGGGGACTTGACGTTCGATCTTCACTCTTGGAAGAGTCGACGACGGCGCGAACTCCAGTCCCACGAAGCCGAGTTCGAAGCTTCTTTCATCGAAACGGGGTAGGTTTCTCATGCTCACCAAGAAGATCGCCACCGCAGCGGTCGCCGTGGCCGCCGCGGGTGTCCTCGCCACCGCCACGTCGGCGTCCGCGTCCACCACCCTCTACAACACGGGCACGGCGACGGTCGGTACGGGCCTGTCCAACACCTGCACGTCGCGGACCGTCAACCTGGCCGCCGGTTCCTACGGCTGGGGCTTCTACGACTCGGCCCCCTACGTGAGCACCACGATCACGCTCGCCGCGGGAAGCTACACGTGGACCGACTGTCTGGCGGTGAGCGTGGACTACGACTTCCTGAACTCGACGCTCCAGCTCAACGGCAGCACCTCGGCTCCGAAGACGCTGCGCGCATCGCGGTGGCTCTCCCAGGGCATCCACACCTACGGCAGCTTCCTCAAGCCGAACTTCTAGGGCCGGCGCGTCCTCGGCCCGGCGGGGCCTCGACCCTCAGTCGGGGCCCCGCCGTGTTGCTCGTCCCGAGTAGTTGACCTCGGGGTCAAATAATCACTCAATCCGGCAGCGAAGGCGGTGCTGACCGTGTTCGGCAAGCGGCTCAGCGAGGAGCTGGCGCCGCGCGGTGTCCGCGTGAACACCGTCTCGCCGGGCGTCGTGGCCAGTCCGTTGTGGACCGACCCCGACGGCTTCGGCGGCAAGGTGGCCGCCGCGTCCGGCCTCGGGCACGGCGACCTGCTCGCGGGGCTGCCCGGTCAGATCGGCATCGCCTCGGGGCGTCTCACCGAGCCGGCGGAGGTGGCGGATCTGGTCGTGTTCCTGCTGTCCGACCGCGCCGCCGACATCCACGGCGCCGACCACGTCGTCGACGGCGGCACCCTCAAGACCGTCTGACCCCGCGCGCCACAGCCGCCGGACTCGCCCAGCTGGTCCGAACTCGCTCAACAACCCGGTCGGCTACCAGCTCACGGTCAACGGTGTGTCCGGATCCGTGAACGGCACCAGCCGCTCCGCCCGTTTCGCAAACGGGGGTTGCCGGCGCGGTCGGGCGCTCGTGATGATCGTGCGATGAGCACCATCATCAGACGGGTACGGACCGACGAGTGGGAGCGGGTCAAGGAGATCCGCCTCGCCGCGCTGCAGGACCCGGTCGCGCACCTCGCCTTCCTGGACACCTACGAGAACGCCTCCGCCAAGCCCGACGGCTTCTGGCAGGAGCGCACCGCCGGGGCCGCCGAGGGCGAGTCCGTGTGGCAGGCCGTCGCCGAGGCCCCCGACGGGCGCTGGCTCGGCACCATGACCGTGTTGGTCGAGCGGCCCGGCGGGAACGGCGCCCTCGGTGGCGATGTCATCACCGTCCCGCAGGCCCACGTCGTCGGCGTCTACGTCCGCCCCGAGGCTCGCGGCACCGGCCTCGCGCACGAGCTGATCGAGGCCGCCCAGGACTGGGCCTGGTCGCTCAGCGAGCCCCGGCTCCGGCGCGTGCGGCTGTTCGTCCACGAGTCCAACGCCCGCGCCGAGGCGATGTACGTGCGGGCCGGCTTCAAGCCCTCCGGCGCGTCCGTGCCGGTGCCGGGCGACGAGACGCACCGGGAGATCGAGCTCGCCGTCGAGCGGGACTGACGCGGCCCGCTACCGCACGGCTTCCTCGCCGCGCGGCTCCGCCGTCGCGGCGAGGGCGCCCGGGAGTTCGGCGCAGGCGGCTCGGAGGCGTCGTGTGAGGTCCTCGCGGGTGTGTCCGGCGGGCTGGGCCACCCAGGCGGCGAGGGCCTGGTGGAAGGCGGAGACCAGCATGTCCAGCGCGAGCCGGACGCGCAGGGCGGCGATGCCCTCTTCGGCGGTGCCCTTCTCGGCGGTGTCCAGGGCGAACCGCCGTTCGGTGACGGCCGCCGCCTCCCGGCTGACGCGGTTGCAGAAAGCCAGTCCGTGGGCATCCATCGAGGGCGTCCTGGCGGCCAACCTCCGGCTGGCCAGGGCGCGTTGGGCCCATGTGTCGCCGGGCATCCGGCCGATCGCCTCGACCAGTGCTTCCTCGTAGAGCGAGACCAGCGGGCGGCCCTGCGGCGGATGGTCCTCCAGCACGTCCAGGAACGCGGTCCAGAGGTCCTGGGTGGGCGCCGCCGCGACGTCCTCCTTGCTGCTGAACGTGCGGAAGAACGTCCGCTTGGAGACCTCGACCGACTCGCACAGCTGGTCCAGGGTCACCCGGTCGAAGCCGTGCTCGCCGAACAGCTCCAGCGCGGAGTCGATCAGTGCCTGGCGGGTGCGCAGCTTCTTGCGCTCGCGCAGCGGGAGCACCGGGTTCTCGGGAGTCATCGAGGCCAGTGTATCCAAGCAGCGATTGCCATCTGTAGGCTTGTGCCACTCAGTGGCAGAATCTAGGGGAGGATCCTCCATGCGTGCGCTTCTGGTCGACCGCTCGGCCCCCGGCCGCCTGCGCCTCGGCACCGCTCCCGACCCCGAACCGGCGCCGCACCAGGCGCTGGTCCGGGTCGCCGCGACCTCGCTCAACTACGGCGAGGCCGCCTTCGGTCTCGACTCGGCCCCCGACGGCACGGTCCTCGGCTGGGACGCCGCCGGAGTCGTGGAGCGCGCCGCCGCCGACGGCTCCGGTCCGGCGGTCGGGACTCCGGTGGTCACCCTGATGCCCGCCGGCGCCTGGGCCGAACTCCTGGCCGTCGACACCGGGTTGATCGGCGTCGTGCCCGCCGGAGCCGACCTGGCGGCGCTCGCCACCGTCCCGGTCGCCGGCCTCACCGCCCTGCGCGCCCTGCACCGCGTCGGGCCGCTGCTCGGCCGCACCGTGCTGGTGACGGCGGCCACCGGCGGCGTCGGCCGGTACGCCGTCCAACTCGCCCGTGCCGCAGGGGCGTACGTGATCGCCTCCACCGGCGCACCGGAGAAGAACCGCGAGCTGCTGGAACGGCTGGGCGCCCACGAGGTGGTCGGTGCGCCGGGGCAGGCCTCGCGCCCGGTCGACGGCGTGATCGAGCTGGTCGGCGGGCCCCAACTGGTGGAGGCCTATGGGACCTTGGGCGAGGGCGGCACGCTGGTCGCCGCCGGGCACATCGCCGGCAAGGGCGAGGACTTCCCGTTCGGCGCGCTGTTCGGCGACCAGCAGCGGCACGACCGCAGCCTGGTGACCTTCTTCCTGCTCGGCTGCACCGGCCTCGGCCGGGACCTCGGCTGGCTCGCCCACCGCGTCGCGGCAGGGGAGTTGGACCCGGGCATCACCTGGCGCGGCAGCTGGGACGACGCGGCGCAGGCCGTCGAGGCCCTGCTCGCCGGGCGGCTCCACGGCAAGGCGGTGCTGACCTTCGACGCCTGAGGCCAGGCCCCCGCCTCCGCTCGGGGCCAGGGCCGCCGTACGGGCCCCGAGCGGAGGAGGCGAACGGCGGACTACCGGAAGTCCGCCGCATGGTCCCGCACCCACGAGCGGAAGGTGCGGGCCGGGCGGCCGAGCACCTGCTCCACGGTGTCCGTCACCTGCTCCGGCTCGCGGGTGAACGACTCCCAGGCGCGCAGCCTGGACTCCACGAACGCCGCGTTCCCCCAGGCCGCCGTCAGCTGTCCACGGGCCGTCTCCGGCGCCAGCTCCGCCCAGCGCACCTCGGTGCCGAGTTCCTCGCCGATGATCCGCGCCAGGTCGGCGTGGGCGATCGACTCGGGCCCGGTGATCAGGTACTTGGCTCCCTCGTGGCCGTCCTCGACGAGCGCCCGAACGGCCACGTCCGCGATGTCACGCTCGTGGATCAGCGAGCGGCGCGCCTGCCCGTACGGCCAGCGGACGAGGCCCTCGCGGACCTGGCCGGCCCAGCCGAGCACGTTTCCCGCGAAGTCGATCGCCCGGACGAAGGTCCAGGCCAGGCCGGACCGGCGGATCAGCCGCTCGATCTCCTGGTGGAAGATCACGGGCGGCTCGTCGTCGGCGAGGTCCGGAACGTCCGTCGAGAGGTAGACGACCCGCTCGGCGTGTTCGGCGATCAGCTCCACCACCCGCGGCTGCACCGGGATCCCGGGCCACATCAGGTAGACGGCCTGCACCCCGCCGCTCAGGCCGGCCGCCAGGCTCTCGGGCGCCGCCAGATCGCCCTCGACGGCCTCCACCCCGACGGGCAGCGCGGCCTCGGCGGCGTTCCGCACCAACGCCCTTACCTCGTGGCCGCCTTCGGCCAACGAGGCCACGACGTGCCTGCCCACACTGCCGTTCGCGCCGATCACCAGAATCTTGGTCATGCGGGGCCCAACGCCGCCCCGGCCCGGCCTATGCCCGGCCTATGCCCGGCCCGTGCCGGCTACCAGCCCTCCTCCACCTGCCCGTCGTCCGCGAGTCCCGCCTGCCGGGCCAGCCACCGGGCGCGCTCCACGTCCCCGTCCCGGAAGTGGACGAACAGGGTGTGGTGGCCGGCCGGCCGGAGGAAGTGGACGCCGTCGCTGTTCAGCGCGATCTGCAGGTGGGAGTCCTTGGCGCGGGCCGCCATGCCCAACTCCGGTACGGCGGGCCAGAAGAAGTGGCTCCAGGACAGCGAGCCGGTGCCGCTGCCGAGGACGTCGAGGAACCGCTCCTCGAACGTCCCGGCGGGCCGTTCCACCTGGAACTCCAGCGGGAGAGCAGCGCGTCGAACCGACGGTCCCCGGCGTCGAACAGGGCCCGGACCTCCGTGAAGCCCGGGGGCGCGTGGTGGGCGGTGGCCCGTGCGTCCGGGAAGGTCTCGTACGGGCGGCGCGCCTCGGCGACGGTGCGGGCGGTCGTCCGGCCGTCGGCGTCGCAGTGCCCCACCCCGGTGGCGAGGGCCAGCAGTCGCCGGGCGGCGTCGTGGGTGGCACGCAGGTCCGGGGTCCGCAGGACGGGATGGGCTCTCGAGGTGCTCACGGCTGCGATTGAAGCAGTGCGGGAGCCGCTGATCACCCGGATATCGGGCCGCGCGGGGACAGCCCGTTGTGCAGGAAGTCGGACCGGCCGACTTCCTGCGCAACGGGTACCGGTCAGGCCGGGGTGATGGTCAGAACCGTCGCGAAGTTCAGGCTGGTGACCCCGCCGGGGGTGAGGCAGCCGAGGAGGTCGAGGTTGGCGGCGGTGAAGGTCTCGACCACGTGGCCGCCGGCGAACTCGCCGGAGGTGACGGTGCCGGTCTCGGTGAGGACGGTGGTCGACAGGCCCCGGACGACGGCCGCGGTGAACGGGAAGCTGCTGGTGGTGCCGTTGTTCCAGCGGATGGTCTCGAGCCCGCTCTCGCCGATCAGCTGGTTGCAGCTGAGATCGAGCTGGGCGGTGACGTCCCGCTCCCCGGCCGTGGCGGTGGAGTTGACGGGCAGACAGCTGCCGGGCGGGCTGTGCGCGTCGATGACGTTGAGGTCGCCGTCGACCACGACGGTGGTCGGCCGCACGGTGTCGGTGAGTCCGGGGGCGTAGGTCGTGTAGCTCCAGCCGGTGCAGTTGATCCCGGCGGTGGAGGCGTGGGCGGGCGCGGCGGTGACCACCGCGCTGCCGAGGGACAGGGCCAGCAGGCCGGCGAATGCGGGGATCCGGCGGATTCGTCCTCGTCTGATCACGGCTGCCTCTCCAGGTGGTGGTGGCGCGGTGCAGCGGACTCCGGCGGTCAACAGCATCGGGACCGGACCGTACTGATCACAAGTGGGTGCGGCCTATTGACCGGTCCGGACCGAAACTGTCCGTACTGGCGGGTGAATTGACCGGCAGGGCCGCTGGGCGGCTCGGCCGCTCACTCGCCCACCCGCACCACGTACTTGCCGGTGGCCCGCCCCTCCTGCATCGCGTCGTGTGCGGCCGGTACGGCCTCCAGGCCCGGCAGTTCGGTGAGCGGGATGCCGAGGCCGCTGTTGGCCTGCAGGTCGAGGGTGGTGCGGATGGCCCGGGCCAGGCGCTCGGGGGCGGTGGCGGCGAAGGCGCGGTGGCTGAACCCGGTGACGGAGAGGTTGCCGCCCATCAGGCGGCCGAGCGGGGGCAGGGCGCCGACCTCGCCGCCGCCCGCGTTGCCGAACAGGACGATCCTGGCGCCGGGCGCGGCGACCGTCAGGTCGAGCTCCAGCGCGGCGGTGCCCAGCGGGTCGAGCACCAGGTCGACGCCCCGGCCGCCGGTGGCGGTGCGGACGGCGTCGGCGAGCTTCTCGTCGCGGGCGAAGGCGTGGTGGTAGCCGAGGTCGACGGCGGCCGCGGCCTTCTCCGGGCGGCCGACCGTGCCGATCAGCGTTCCGCCGCCGCCGAGCAGCGGGACGAGCTGGGCCACCGCGCTGCCGACGCCGCCGCCGGCCGAGTGCACCAGGACGTTGTCCCCGGCGGTCAGTCGGCCCGCGTCGGTGAGCAGCAGGACGGCGGTGGCGAGGCCGAGCGGGGCGGCCGCGGCGGTGCGCAGCTCCAGTCCGTCCGGAACGGGCAGGGTCAGTACGGCGTCGGCGACCACGACCTCGGCCAGTCCGCCGCCGACCGGTGCGGCGACCACCCGGTCGCCCACGGCCAGCCCGGTGACGCCCTCCCCGAGCTCCCGGACCGTACCGGCCACCTCCTTGCCCGGCAGGTACGGCCACTCGGCGGTGTAACCCGCGTCGCCCCGACGGGCCATCACGTCCACGAAGTTCAGCCCGGCCCAGGCGACGTCGATCGCGACCTGGCCGGGTCCGGGATGCGGTGCCTCGATCTGCCGGATCTCGGAGTTCTCGGCTCCACCGGGTGCGGTCATCAGCAGTGCGCGCATGTCGGGCCCCTCGACTACGATGTTCGACGAACGGCGAAACTGCCGTGACACAGTGGTACCAGCTACGTTCGTCGTTTGTCGAACATCGCAGATCGGAGGAGGTCCAGCGTGGCCCGCAGCACTCGCCGCCGACCGGCGCCCGCACACCCGGCGACCGAGGAGATCGACCTGTACGACGTTCTGCACGCGCTCTCCGACCCGACCAGGATGACCATCGTGCGCGTCCTGCGGACCGAGCCCGAACGGGCCTGCGGCACCTTCCCGGTGGACGTCGCGCCCTCCACCCTCAGCCACCACTTCAAGGTGCTTCGCGAGTCCGGTGTGATCAGCCAGCGCGAGGAGGCCAACCGCCGGTTCTCCGCCCTGCGGACGGTGGACCTGGAGCGGCGTTTCCCCGGACTGCTCGACACCGTCCTGGCGGCGCTCGCCCGCAACGAGCCCGGCGGCGGGCCGGCGGGCGAGGAGTCCGGCCACGAGCGCGAGCCCGGGCCCGAGCCCGGCTCCGACAAGGCCCGGCGCGGGTAGCGGAGGCCGGAGTCAGGCGCCGGTCGCGCGGTGCCGGCGGTGGTACGAGACGGTGACCGCCGCGAGCAGCGGGCCCCAGGCGACCGCGGGCAGATAGAGGAAGCCGACCAGCAGGTGCCCGAGCGGGGTCATGTTCGGGTGCGGCATCGCCCACCAGGCCAGGAACGGAGTCCAGAGCACCGTCAGCGCGGCGGCGCCCAGCGAGGCCGCCAGGACGACGCGGCGCGGGTCGACCGGGCGCCCGCCGAGGAACGGGATCCAGCGCGGCGGCACCGTGCCCCACGGCCGGACCAGGCCGAGGGTGAGCAGGGCCAGCGCCTCGGTGAGCACGCTCAGGGTGAGCGGCCAGACGGCGTCCCAGCCGGTGAAGCCCACCGCGTGGTAGCCCGCGTCGGTGTACCCGCCGTGCCAGCCCAGGACCAGCCCGAGCCGCCACAGTCCAGCCGGCAGTGCGGTGACCGCGGCCAGGTGGGCGGCGCGGACCGCCCAGCGCGGCGGGGCGGGCACGGCGGAGGTCGCGGGCACAGCAGTACGGGGCGTCGTCATGCGTCCACCCTCCCGTGCGGGCCGCCGCATCGGCGTCCGCCCGGCGGCGGGCTCGTGCCGGACCCCTCCCCCTGGCGGGGGAGGACCGTCTCAGCCCCGGGCGGGCGGTCGCGGCCGCCGGGCGTCACCGCAGCCGCGAGGAGGACAGGATCGACGCCAGGTGTGCCACGACCATCCCCCAGGTGATCGCCGTGATCCCGGCGAGCGTCCACCGGGTGGTGTCCAGGTTGTGCAGCCCGGCGTCCACCGCGGCCGCCGCCAGCAGCACCAGCGAGGCCTCGATGCCGTTCGTCACCCGGTGGATCTTGAAGATCGAGGCGAACCGACGGGCCGTCGCGATGCCCTGGGAACGCGGCTGGGTCGACTCCTCGTTCGCCGGCGGCTGCCCGCTGCGGGCCCGGGCCACGTCCACCAGGTCCGTCGAGGCCTTGAGCAGCACCACGCCCAGTGCCGCCGCCAGACCCGCCGACACCCACAGCTCCGAACCGCCGCGGGCTGCCCGCACGCCCGCACCGATCATCAGCGCGGCGTCCGCCAGGTAGGCGCCGAGCCGGTCCACGTACACCCCGGCCATGCTGAACTGGCGCTTCCAGCGCGCCACTTCGCCGTCCACACAGTCGAACAGCAGGAACAGCTGGAACAGCACCGCCGCGAGCACCGCCCCGGTCGGGCCCGGGATCAGCAGGGCCGCGCCGCCGCCGACCCCGCACACCACCATCACCCAGGTCAGGGTGTTCGGCGAGACCCGGGTGCGTACCAGCTGCCGGGTGGTCCGCAGCGAGATCGCCCGCATGTACATCCGACCCGCCCAGTGCTCACCGTTGCGGCTCTGCAGCTTGGCCTGCGGCTGGCACACCTCGCGCAGCTCGGCGAGCGCCGGAGCAGCCACCATGACGACATCCCTCCACCTGTCCCGAAACGATCACCACAGGCTACGGCCTCCGGGCAGGCACCCCGACCGGCAGGTACGGCCCAGGGGGAGCGGGAAAACCGGTGGGCCGCCCCACCCTCCCCGGGCTAGGCTTCCCGGGTTCACCGGAACCGGAGCCCCCGGCCCCGATCGCCCGCTCCCGCAAGCCCGTTGGCGTTCCTCGACGTGACGCGGTCGGACGGAAGGCGGCGCGACCCGGCCCCGGGGCGGAACGAGGAGAGCACAGCATCATGGTGACCACGGGCACCGCACCGCAGAGCCCCGACCTGGCCCGACTCCTGGCCGGTCACCGGCCGCAGGGTCCGGTCGAGACCGCCGACCACGCCCGGGCCCGCGCCCTGGTGGACGCCCCCGACGCCTGGGACCGCGGCACCCCGCTGCACTTCACCGCCTCGGCGCTGATCGTCCACCCGCCGACCCGCCGGGTGCTGCTGCGCTGGCACGTCCGCCAGCAGGCCTGGCTGCAGGTCGGTGGCCACGGCGACCCGGGGGAGACCCTGCCGCTGGACATCGCCCTGCGCGAGGGCGTGGAGGAGACCGGCCTGACCGACCTCACCCCCTGGCCCGACGCCGCCCTCGTCCACCTCGCCGTGGTGCCCGTCCCGGCCTCGCCCGTCGAACCCGCCCACGAGCACGCGGACCTGCGCTTCCTGCTGGCCACCGGCACCCCGGACGACGCCAGGCCGGAGAACCCCGCCTCCCCGCTGGAGTGGCTCACCGTCGAGGAGGCCAGGGAGCGGACCACCGAGGAGAACCTCCGCGAGACCCTCGACCGCGCCGCCCGCCTGCTCGGCTGAGCCACCCCGCCGCCCAAGGATCCCGCCCCGCCGCCCAAGGACCCCTGAGGACCCTCGATGCACACCGACCAGACCCTCATCTTCGACGCCGACGACACCCTCTGGGAGAACAACGTCCTCTTCGAGCGGGTCATCGCCGGCTTCCTGGACTGGGTCGCGACCCCGGTCGAGCGAGAGGCCACCCGCGCCCTGCTCGACCGGATCGAGGCCGCCAACGCGGCGGCCCTCGGCTACGGCGCCACCGTCTTCCGGCAGAGCCTCGCGGACTGCCTGCGGCAGCTGAACGACGACCGCACCCCCACCGTGGCCGAGCTGGCCCGGATCGACGAACTGCTCGCCCCGCTCACCCGCCGCGGCGAGGTCGAGCTGATCACCGGCGTCGCCGACACCCTCACCGCCCTCGCCGGCCGCCACCACCTGCTGCTGCTGACCAAGGGCGACCAGGAGGAGCAGCAGGCCAAGGTGACGGCCTCCAGCATCGACCACCACTTCCGCGGCATCCACATCGTGGCCGAGAAGTCCGTGGACACCTACCGGCAGCTGACCACCGAGCTCGGCCTCGACCCGGACCGGACCTGGATGATCGGCAACTCACCCAAGTCCGACATCGCCCCCGCCCGCCGGGCCGGCCTGCGCACCGTGTTCATCCCGCACGAGCACACCTGGGTGCTGGAGCACGTGAATCTCGGCCCGGACGAGGCGACGCTGCAGCTCACGGCCTTCCCGGAGCTGCTGCGCCACTTCTGAGGCCCCGCAGTCACAGCGCCGCGCGCCGCGCGGCGCGTCGGCGAGCGCGCGGGCGACCGCGACGCGCTACAGCGCCGGCGCCGCCGCCGGGGCCTGGTTCGTACCCCGGTACAGCCAGGCCCGCTCGGAGGCCGACCACACGCTCGTGGTCAGCAGGTAGAGCCCCGCGGCCACCGGCACCAGCACCGCGAACAGCACCGAGGCGAAGGACAGGTACGGCAGCAGCGCCGCCCCCGGCTGCGGGGTGGTCTGCGCCGCCGCCGCACGCCGGGCCCGGCGGTAGTTGACGTACCCGACCGCCGCCAGCCCGGCGTACAGCAGGCCGAACACCGCGAACTGCCCGGCGCCGTGCGCGTTCCCGACGTGCAGGCCGAGCGGCACCCCGAACAGGGTGTGGTCCAGCAGGTCGTTCGGGGTGGTGAACAGCCGGTACATCACCGAGAAGAACGGGATCTGGACCAGCATCGGCAGGCAGCCCGCGAACGGCGAGACCTGTTCCTTCCGGTACAGCTCGGCGAGCGCCTCGCGAGCCTTCTCCGGGCTGTTCCGGTGCTTCTTGTTCAGCTCGGCGACCTTCGGCGCGAGCTTCGAACGGGCCTTCTCCCCGCGCGCCGCCGCCCGTGCCAGCGGGTGCAGGCACAGCCGTACGGCGAGGACGAACAGAACGATCGCCAGCGCGGTCGGCAGGACGTGGGCGATGGCGGAGACCACGGCGTGGGCGACGGTGACGGCCGGGTCGAGAACGGACAGAACGGACATGGTTGAGCGAGCCCTCCGGGGTCTCAGGACATGAGTGATCGGCGGAGGACGGCCGCGAAGAACCCACGGCGATGGAGCGATGAGGGGTTACGCGGCCGCCGGGGCCGCTCCCGGCGCCCTGGGGCGTCGCCTGCCCCGGGCGTCCGGATCACGCTGCGGAAGGAACGCCGTACGGAACGCCCGGCGCCGCAGCACTCCGCTGCGCACCGCCGCCGGGGCCCGGGCCCCCAACAGCCGCGCCCCGGCCAGGGCGCCCGCGACCGCACCGGCCACCAGGGCCACGGCCGCCACGGCGGCCACGGACGTGAGAGCGCCGCCGTCGGTCACCAGCTGTCCGGTCAACATCCGGAGCAGGCCGAGCAGGAACGCCACAACGCCCACGGCACACGCTCCTCTCGATGTCTCCGGGCTCCCGGTCGTACAGCAGGACGATCGTACGGTGCGTCGGGTTCCCGGCGAAGGGGCGGACGGGCGCACGGCGTAGCGGAGGAGTGCTCGCGCGAGCCGTAGCCACCCGTGCTACACGGGGCTACCGTGGATCCATGAAGACGATTACCCAGCGGGAGTTCCGGAACAACTCCGCCGCGGTGATGGACGCGGTGGAGGCCGGGGAGACCTTCCACATCACCAGGAACGGGGTCGAGGTCGCGGAGCTGCGGCCGGTGTCCGGACGCCGGAGGCTCACGGCGGAGGAGCTGGTGGCCCGGCACGTGAGGCTGCCGCGGGTGGACTACCAGGAGATGCGCAAGGAGGCCGAGGAGTACTTCGGGCCCGAGGAACTGGTGGGGGACGAGGGCGACGACCCGTTCGAGCGGCGGCGTGGCTGAGCGCCGCAGAGCACCCCGGCGGCGGCCCGCCGGGGTGCTGGACACCTGCGTGTACATCGACCTGGCGCTGCTGAACCCGGCCGACCTGCCCGCCGTGCCCGAGCTGACCGCGATCACCTTCGCCGAGCTCCAGCAGGGCGTCTCGATGGCCCGCGACCCGGTCAGCCGGGCGGCCCGGCTGGAGGTGCTGGGCGCGGCGATGGCCGACTTCGACCCGCTGCCCTTCGACGCGGCCGCCGCCGCCCGCTACGGGACCCTCGTCACCCTGACGATCGCCGCCGGTCGCCAGCCGCGCCCCCGCCGGATCGACCTGATGATCGCCGCCGTCGCCTCCGCGCACGGACTGCCGCTGTACACCCGCAACGTGGCGGACTTCCGGGGCCTGGGCTCGGCGGTGGAGGTCATCGGGCTGTGAGCCCCCGCCGTCTGCGGCCGTCAGTCCAGCCGGACCGTCGTGCCGGTGGCGGCCGAGGTACGGGCCGCCTCCAGGACGGTGAGGGTGGCGACCGCGTCGCGCGGGTCGACCGGGGGCGGGGTGCCGGGGACGGCCAGGGCGGCGGCGATGCCGGCGTAGTAGGCCGGGTAGTCGCCCGGGTCGGTGGGCAGGGAGATCGCGGACTCGTCGGTGCCCAGGGTGCCGTAGTGCTCGGGCAGGTCGGCGCCCCACGGGTGGCTGCCGTCCGGGCGGTGGCCGGACCGCAGCTCGGCCTCCTGCGGGTCCATGCCGTGCTTGACGTACCCGGCGGTGTCGCCGAGCACCCGCAGCCGGGGGCCGGTCAGTGGGGTGACGGCGCTGGTCCACAGGTGCGAGCGGGTGCCGGAGGCGTGGGTCAGGGCCAGGAAGGCGTCGTCGTCCACCACCGCGCCGTCGCGGCGCACGTCGATCTCCGCGTAGACCGTCTCGACCGGTCCGAACAGGGTGAGCGCCTGGTCGACCAGGTGGCTGCCCAGGTCGTACAGGGTGCCGCCGACCTCGGCCGGGTCGGCCAGTTCGCGCCAGCCCGGCTTGGGCTTGGGACGGAAGCGCTCGAAGCGGGACTCGAAGCGGTGCACCCGGCCGAGCGCCCCGCCGCGCACCAGCCGGCTCGCGGTGAGGAAGTCGCCGTCCCAGCGCCGGTTCTGGAACACCGAGAGCAGGATGCCCCGCTCCTCGGCGAGCCGGCACAGCTCCAGCGCCTCGGCGGCGGTGCCGGCCAGCGGCTTGTCCACGACGGTGGCCAGGCCCGTCCGCAGGGCGGCGCGGGCGAGCGGGGCGTGGGTGCGGTTGGGCGAGGCGATGACGACCAGGTCAAGCGCGTCCGGGGCGGCGAGCAGCTGCTCGGGGCTGTCGACCGCGCGGGCACCGGGGTGTTCCTGCCGCAGCTGCTCGCGGCGCTCCGGATTGGCGGTGACCACGGCGTCCAGCCGCAGCCCCGGGGTGGTGGCGATGAGCGGGGCGTGGAAGGCGGAGCCGGCCAGGCCGTAGCCGATCAGGCCGACGCGCAGCGGGCGGTCGTGCGGGGCGCGGGGGGTCTGCGGATTCATGCCGCCTACTCAATCACGAGGCGCCCGGTTGCTCCCGAATTCGGTCGGACGGCTGCTGCCCGGCCGCTGCCCGGCCGCTGCCCGGCCGTTTCAGGGCCGGGGCGGCCGGGTCCGGGCGAAGTCCACCACCTGGCGCGCCATCACCTCGATCTGCTCCCGCACCTGGGGATCGGCGCAGTCGCCGTCCGCCGTGAAGCCGCTCACCGAGGTGTTCAGCACCACCCCCAGCGGTGTGGGCCAGCCCCGCAGCGCGTGCACGATCGTCCGCAGGGTGCCCAGGGTGGACACGCCGCTCTGCCAGCCCTGCGCCACGGCCAGGCACCCGACGGCGCGCTCGCTGAGGTAGGGGCGGGCGTCGTCGCGCAGCTCCTCGACATAGTCCAGGGCGTTCTTCATCAGTCCCGAGGTGCTGCCGTGGTAGGCCGGGGAGGCGATCAGCAGGCCGTCCGCCTCGGTCAGCGCGGCCAGCAGCCGCTTGGCGGGCGCCAGCAGGGTCCCGCCCGCCGGGTCGTACATCGGCAGGACCAGGTCGGCGCCGACGACGGAGGAGACCGTCGCCCCGTGCCGGGCCGCCGCCGCGAGAGCCGTCTGCAGGGCCCGTTCGGAGGAGGAGCCCCGCCGGGTGGAGCCACCGATACCGAGGATGCGGACCTGTCGTCCGGAATTCGTTCCGCCATTCACGCGCACACCGTAACCAGGCCTTTCCCACCGCCCGTTCTGTGGCCGGTAACCGGGAATTCCGACCCGGTGGAACAGCCGATTACGGCGCCGTGGGCGGGGTTCCGGAAAGGACCGCTAGCGTGAGCCGGCACGGGTATTCGCGCGGTTCTCGGAACTTTCGGGCGGGCGGCCCGGGCGGCGGTTCCGCCGAAATCCCACGGGCGCGGAACCACACCACCTCACGACCGGCCCCGAGAAGGGAACCAGCATGTCCGAGTCCACCGCCGAGAAGGTCCCCACCCGTGAGGAACTGATCGGTCGCGCGCAGGACCTCATCCCCCTGCTGCGCAGCAACGCCGACCGGACCGAACGGGAGTCGAAGGTCCCCGCCGAGAACATCGCCGCGCTGCGCGAGGCCGGGCTGCTGCGGCTCAGCACGCCCCGCGCGTGGGGCGGCTGGGAGCTGCCGATGCGCCAGCAGGTCGAGGTGCTCTGTGAGCTAGGCCGGGGCTGCCCGTCGACCGGCTGGATCGCCGCCAACCACGCGGCCTCCGTCGACCTGGTGATGCTGATGCCGGAGCCCGGGCTGCGGGAGATCTACGGCGCCGACCCGGACGCCGTGATGCTCTCGGCCGCGAGCCTCGACCCCGCGCTGCGCGCCGACACCGTGCCCGGCGGGCTGAAGGTCAACGGCCGCTTCCCGTACGCCTCGGGCTGCGAGCTCTCCGACTGGGCGTTCCTGGCCTGGGTGCCGGTCCACGACGAGGACGGCAAGCAGACCGGTGTCGCGAACCTGCTGGCGCCGCCCACCGGGCTGCGGATCGAGCACACCTGGAAGGTCGCCGGGCTGCTCGGCACCGGCACCCACGCGATGGTGGCCGAGGACCTGTTCGTCCCCGACCGCTTCGTGCAGTTCGCGCCGCTCCAGCCGACCGGCGAGCCGGTCTCGCCGGTTCCGGCGACCGTCCTGATCAAGGGCAACCTGCACTCCCTGTCCTCGCTCGTGGGCGCGGCCCGCGGCGCGCTCGACCTGGTCCGCGCGAAGCTGGAGGAGCACAAGCCGCTCGCCTTCTCCACCTACTCCCGCGCCATCGACTCGGCGGCGGTGCAGCAGGCCTTCGCCGAGGCGACGCACCTGATCGACACCGGTGTGCTGCACATGCTGGCGGTCGCGGACGGCTTCGACGCCGTGCCCGAGGGCGAGGACGCGACCCCGGCCGAGCGGGCCCGGCTGCGGATGCACATGGTCAGCTCGCTGGAGCGGTGCCGCGACGCCATGCAGCGCCTGCTGGACCTCGCGGGCACCAGCGGCTTCGCGCAGACCAACCCCGTCCAGCGGTACTGGCGGGACCTGGAGATCGGCAGCCGGCACACCGCGCTGAACCGGCCGATGATCTTCGAGGACTACGCGCGCTCGCTGCTCGGCACCGGCGCCCCGGTCTCCCTGCTGTTCTGACACCCGGCCGGTACCGCCGCCCCGGCCCGCCGGGGCGGCGGTACACACACCACAGCGGCCCTGCCCCGGTACACGGGGGCAGGGCCGCTGTGGTGGATCTGTCAGACCGCCGGCGCCGTCCCGGCCAGGGCCTCGGCCAGCTCCACCGGCAGCAGCGCAGGGTCGCCGTCCGTCCCGAAGCCGCCCGGCAGGGCGAACCCGGCCGGACCGGGCATCGAACCGTCGCGCACCGGCGCGCCGGTCAGCCGCAGCAGCCGGGGGCTGACCACCACGACCGGGTGACCGGCTGCCCGGGCCGCGCCGACCTGGGCGGCGACATCGCCCGGCAGGGTGCCCGCGCCCGCCCCGGGCGCCTCCTCGACGAGCAGCGGGAACACCGTCACCTCGACGTCCCCGGCAACGCCCGCGGACCGGACGGGCGGCAGCGGCGCCAGGGCGCGGACCGGGGCCGAGCGCGCCACGAAGGCCCGCAGCGTCGCGTCGTCCAGGCCGGCCAGGCTCGGGTCGAAGCGGCGCAGCGCGTCCGGGGTGTCCAGCTCCGCCACGTAGGCGACCCGCAGCGCCGGGTCCGGGGCGGTCGCGCCTCCGGGCCGCCCGGTGCGGAAGTCCCGGACGTCCTCGCGCGGCGCCGGGGTGTCCACGCCGGTCAGCGCGTGCACCAGCCGCAGCGCGTCCTGGTTGCGCAGCAGCGTGCAGACGTCCCGCAGGCCGTCCGCCAGCCGGCCGATCGCCTCGTCGCCGATCGCGTACGACGGCTGGATCCGCAGCGTGTGCGGGGCGCTGCCGGTCGGCATCAGCCGCAAGCCGTGCCGGCGCAGCAGGAAGCCCGCCACGGCGAAGCCGAAGAAGCCGCTGCGGGCGTAGTTGCGGATCACCGGGGATTCGGCGGCCGACTGGTCGGAGAACTCGAAGCCGACCAGCAGGCCCCGGCCCCGGACGGCGTGCACCACGTCGCCGAACTCGGCCAGCACCTCCTCCAGCGCCGAGCGCAGCCGCGCCCCGCGCTCGGCGGCCTGCCGGTAGGCGGCGCCGCCGTCGCGCTCCAGCATCTCCAGCACCTTCTCGGTGATCGCGCAGGAGAAGCTGTCCTTGGCGTACGTCGAGCTGTGCAGCAGCTCGAACTCCTTGACGTAGCCGGACCGGCGGACCAGCAGCAGCGAGGTCTTGGCCAGGCCGCCGCCGACGCTTTTGGCCAGCGTGTAGTAGTCGCCGGTCAGCCCGATCCCCGCGCTCGCGAAGAACGACCCGGTCCGCCCGGCGCCGCTCTGGATCTCGTCGACGATCAGCGGGCACTCCAGGGCCCGGCAGACCTCGGTGATCCGTGCGGCCTGCTCCGCCGTCAGCTCGCGGATGCCGCCCTCGCCCTGGACCGGCTCCACCACGAACCCGGCCACGAAGGGCACCGGCCGCCGCAGCACCCGCACCGCGCCGTCCCGGAGCAGCACGTCCAGCGCGTACGGCTGCTCGGCCGCCACGTACTTCAACGCCTCCTCCGGTTCCCCGGCCGGCACGAACCGCGCCCGGGCGCCCAGCGCCGCGAACGGCAGCCGGAAGGTCGGGTTGTGGGTGAGCTGGAGGCTGCCGACCAGCTTGCCGTGGAACCCGCCCTCCAGCGCGAAGAACTCCGGCGCCCGGCTCAGCGCCTCCGCGTTGTGCCGGGCCGCCTCGGCCAGCACCGCGTCCGCGTCCGCGCCGGGCCCGGCCAGTTCGGCCGCCTCCGGGGCCAACGCGAGCGGCCGGTCCGCCCCGGCGGCCGCGACGGCCTCGCGGACCTCCCGCGCGTGCGCCTCCAGCTCCGCCGACAGCGCGCCCAGCCGGAAGACCCGGGCCAGTTCGGAGTGCTTCACGGCCGCCTCGACCGCCTCCGCCCCGCTGTTGGCGAAGACCACCTCGTAGGGCTCCCCGGCGCTCAGCTCCCGGTCGGTGACCGTGTTCAGGGCCGCGGCCACCCGCTGCGCCTCGGTGCGCCGGGACAGCTGGGCGTGGCTGGGCGTGCCCGCCGCCAGCAGGGCCGTGGCGTGCGCCACCAGCTCCGGGTGGTTGTGGCCGAAGAACAGCGAGCCGAAGCCGCCGACGAAGTCGACGACCGGGCGCTGCCCGCCGTCGGGGCCCGGCAGGTACATCGTGTCGCCCTCGGCACGGACGTACTCCACGTCCAGGCCCCACACGGACAGGGCCTGACTCAGGTACCGTTCCGCCAGTTCTTCCATCAGTGCACTCCTCGCATGGGCGGACCAGCTCTCACAGGGACGACGCGGGCGCGAAGTCCCGCAGGGGGTTGATCCGGTCGGCGCCGATCCGCGCGCGCAGCTCCGGCGCGGTGACGCCCAGTCCCGGCTCCGGGGCCAGGCACAGCACGCCGACCTTGCCGACGTGCTCGTTGCGCTGGACCAGCCGGGTCGCCTCGCCGACCTCGGCGAGGGGGTACAGCGCGGACAGCGTGGGCGAGACGGCGCCGGTGGCGACCAGCTGCCCGGTCTCGGCCTGCTCCTGGAGGTTGGCGCCGTGGCTGCCGATCACCCGCTTCAGCCGCATCCACAGGTACCGGTTGTCGAACTCGTGGTGGTAGCCGGTGCTGGAGCCGCAGGTGACGACCGTCCCGCCGCGCGCGGCGACGAACACCGAGATGCCGAAGGTCGCCCGGCCGACGTGCTCGAAGACGATGTCCGGGTCCCGGCCGGTCTCGCGGCGGATGATGCCGCCCAGCCGCTTGCCCGCCGCGATGACCTCCTCGGGGGAGGGGGCGGGGTCGTCGCTCAGCCCGATCTCCGAGCGGTCGATCACCACCTCGCAGCCCAGCCGGCGCACCGCCTCCGCCTTGCGGGCCGAGCCGACGACCGCCACCGGGATGCCGCCGCCGTTGCGGACGAACTGCACCGCGTACGCGCCCAGGCCGCCGGCCGCGCCCCAGACCAGCACCACGTCGCCCTGCTTCATCCGAGCGCCGTGCCGGCCGACCAGCATTCGGTAGGCGGTGCTGCCGCACATCGGGGTGACGGCCGCCTCCTCCCAGGTCAGGTGGGGCGGCTTCGGGACGAGCATGCTGGCGCGGGCGACGGCGAACTCGCCGAGCCCGCCGTAGTTCGTCTCATAGCCCCAGGCGCGCATCTCGGTGCCGAGCATCGCGTCCTCGTGGGTGACCGGCTCCTGCTCGTCCACGTGCACCGGGTGCACCACGACGTGGTCGCCGATCCGCCACCGGCGCACGTTGGAGCCGGTGCGCACCACCACTCCGGCCGCGTCCGAGCCGACCACCTGGAACGGCTGGTCGTGCCGGGCCGCCCAGCCGCCCTGCGCGCCGTAGCGGCGCAGGAACTCGAAGGTCGGGACCGGCTCGAAGGTGGCCGACCACACGGTGTTGTAGTTGATCGAGCTGGCCATCACGGCGACGACCACCTCGTCCGGGGCCAGCTCCGGCATCGCCACCGGTCCGACCCGCAGCGACTTGCGCACGTCCTTGTCGGCGGTGCCGCGGAACATCCCGGTGTCCTCCGCGCGCAGGTGCGCGGCCACGTATTCGCCCGGCAACTCCAGGCGTTCAAGCGCGTCCGCCGGCCGATTCTCGACGATCGCTTCCAAAAAAGGGTTCACGGCAGCTCCCGGCCTCGTCTGGTCCGGTGCGCAACCTAGTCCGGCCGGGGTAATCGCCGGTTCACCGGGAAAGCGAACCCGCCGAATTCCAGCGAGTTGCCGGACGGTGGAGAGCCGCGCCTATCGTCGTTCGGCGTGGCCGTCAATGCGCACCTCGAATCCCCGAAGTCCGTCGAATTCCCGCAGTCCGCGGGATCCCCGGAGCCGGTCGGGCCCCCGGAGCCCGTCGCCGTCATCGGCATCGCCTGCCGACTGCCCGGCGCGCCCGATCCCGACGCGTTCTGGCAGCTGCTGCGCGACGGGCGCAGCGCGGTCACCGGGACCCCGGCCGACCGCTGGCAGGACGCCGCCGTGCGCACCCCGCGCGGAGGCTTCCTCGACCGGGTCGCCGACTTCGACGCGGCCTTCTTCGGTGTCACGCCCCGGGAAGCCGCCGCGATGGACCCGCAGCAGCGGCTCGCGCTGGAGCTGGGCTGGGAGTCCCTGGAGAGCGCCGGCATCCTGCCCGCCGGGGTGCGCGGCACCCGGCTCGGCGTCTTCCTCGGCGCGACCGCCGACGACTACGCCCGGCTGACCGCCTTCGCCGGGCCCGGGGCCCTGTCCCCGCACACCCTGGCCGGGACCAACCGCAGCATGATCGCCAACCGGCTGTCGTACCTGCTCGGCGCGCGCGGCGCCAGCATGGTCGTGGACACCGGCCAGTCCTCGTCCCTGGTCGCCGTGCACCGCGCCTGCGAGAGCCTGTGGTCCGGGGAGTCGGACCTCGCGCTGGCCGGCGGCGTGCAGCTGAACCTGGCCGGGGCCGCGACGGTCGGCGTCGAACACTTCGGCGCGCTGTCCCGGGACGGCGAGTGCCACACCTTCGACGCCCGGGCCAACGGCTACGTGCGCGGCGAGGGCGGCGCGGTGGTGGTGCTCAAGCCACTCGGCCGGGCGCTCGCCGACGGGGACGAGGTGTGGTGCGTGATCCGCGGCGGCGCTGTCAACAACGACGGCGGCGGCCCGGAGCTGACCTCGCCCGACCCGCAGGCGCAGCGCGAGGTGATCGAGGCCGCCTACCGGCGGGCCGGAGTCGCGCCCGGCGAGGTCGGCTACGTCGAACTGCACGGCACCGGGACCAGGGCCGGTGACCCGGTCGAGGCCCGGGCCCTCGGGGCGGCCCTCGGCCGGCACCGCGAGGCCGCCCGGCCGCTGCCGGTCGGCTCGGTCAAGACCAACGTGGGGCACCTGGAGGGCGCCGCGGGCGTCACCGGGCTGCTCAAGGTGGTGCTCGCGCTGCGTGCCGGTGAACTGCCCGCGAGCCTCAACTACCGCACCCCCAACCCGCTGATCCCGCTGGACGAGCTGCGGCTGCGGGTGCACGACCGGCTCACCCCCTGGCCGTGCCCCGAAGCGTCGCGGGCCGAGGAGCCGAGGGTCGCCGGGGTCAGCTCGTTCGGGATGGGCGGCACCAACTGCCACCTGGTGCTCTCCTCCGTCCCGGCACCGGTACCGGCGCCGGAGGCCGGGAACGGCGCCGGGGAACCGCACCCGCACACACTGCCGCTGCCGTTCGCGGTCTCCGGCCGGGACGAGCAGGCCCTCCGGGCGCAGGCCGGGCGGCTGGCGCGGTGGCTCCGGGAGCGGCCGGACCTGCCGCAGGCCGGCCTCGCCAACGCGCTCGCCACCACCCGGACCGCCTTCCCGGCCCGCGCCGTGGTGGTCGCCGGGGACCGGGGGGCGCTGCTCACCCGCCTGGATGCGCTGGGCGGTGGATCGGCCGGGGCCGGGACGGTCCTCGGCACGGGGGGCGAAACCGCGCCGGTGGCGCTTCTGTTCACCGGACAGGGCGCTCAACGGCTCGGCATGGGAGGAGAGTTGTACGCGGCGCACCCGGCGTTCGCGGCGGCCTTCGACGAGGTGTGCGGACAGCTCGACACCGTGCTGGACCGGCCGCTGCGCGACGTGATCTGGGCCGAACCCGGTTCCGCCGAGGCAGACTTGATCCACCGGACCGAGTTCGCCCAGCCCGGCCTGTTCGCGATCGAGGTGGCCCTGTACCGGTTCGTCACCGGGCTCGGGGTGCGTCCCGCGTTCCTGCTGGGCCACTCGATCGGCGAACTGGCGGCGGCGCACGCCGCCGGAGTGCTGTCGCTGCCCGACGCGTGCACGCTGGTCGCCGCCCGGGGCCGGCTGATGCAGGCGCTGCCGGAGACCGGCGCGATGCTCGCCGTCGAGGCGGCCGAGGAGGAGCTGGCGGACGAACTGGCCGAACTGGCGGGCCGGGTGGGCCTGGCCGCGGTGAACGGGCCGCGCGCCGTCGTGCTGTCCGGCGACGCCGACGCGGTCGACGCGCTCGCCGACCGGTGGCGGGAGCGGGGCCGGCGTACCCGGCGGCTGCGGGTCAGCCACGCCTTCCACTCCCACCTGATGGACGGGATGCTCGACGAGTTCCGCGGCGTCGCCCGCTCGCTGGCCTACCACCCGCCCCGGCTCGCGGTCGTCTCCGACCTCACCGGGGACCTCGCCACCGCCGCCGAGCTGTGCGACCCCGAGTACTGGGTGCGGCACGTGCGCGAGTGCGTCCGCTTCCTCGACGGCCTGCGCCGCCTGGACGCGGCGGGCGTCACCGGCTACCTGGAGCTCGGGCCGGACGCGGTGCTGGCGCCCGCCGCCCGCTCCGCGCTGCCGGACGGCCGCACCTTCCTCAGCGCCCTGCGCGCCGACCGGCCCGAACCCGGTGCCGTGGTGGAGGCGCTGGCCGGACTGCACGCGGCCGGCGCCGAGGTCGACCTGCCCGCCGTGATCGGCGGCGGGGGCCGGGTCGCGCTGCCCACCTACACGTTCCGGCGGCGCCGGCACTGGCTCCCCGAGCCGAGCGGTCCGGCGGCGGTGCCGTCGACGGCCGCCGCCCTGCCCGCCCTGCCCGTCGAGTCCGTCGAGTCCGTCGAGTCCGGTGGGACCGCGGCCCCGGCCGCTGCACCCGACCTGCTCGACCTGGTCCGCCGGCACACCGCCGCCGTCCTCGGCTCCGACACCCCCGACGCGATCGCCCCCGACGTGGCCTTCCGCGACCTCGGCCTCACCTCGGCCACCGGCCTGGAACTGCGCGCCCGGCTGGCCGCCGAGACCGGCCTGCCGCTGCCGGACACCCTGGTCTACGAGCACCCCACCCCCGGCCTGCTGGCCCGTCACCTGGACACCGGAGCCCCCGAGGCGGCCCTGGCGCCCGCGACCGGCGACCGTACCGCCGACAGCGCCGCCGACGCGGACGACGACCCGGTGGTCATCGTCGGCATGGCCTGCCGCTTCCCCGGCGGCGTCGGCTCCCCCGACGACCTGTGGCGGGTGGTGTCCGAGGGCGTCGACGCCATCGGCGGCTTCCCGGCCGACCGGGGCTGGGACGTCGAGGCGCTGTACGACCCCGACCCCGCGCGCCGGGGCTCCTCGTACGTCCGCGAAGGCGGCTTCCTCGCCGACGTCGCCGGGTTCGACGCCGCCTTCTTCGGCATCAGCCCGCGCGAGGCCGCCGCCCTGGACCCGCAGCAGCGCCTGCTGCTGGAGACCTCCTGGGAGTGCCTGGAGCACGCCGGGATCGACCCCGCCGCCCTGCGGGACAGCGACACCGGCGTCTTCATCGGGGCCACCGCCCAGGAGTACGGGCCCAGGCTCGGCGAGCCGAGCGACGGCTCCGACGGCTACCTCTACACCGGCAGTACCCCGAGCGTCGCCTCCGGCCGGATCGCCTACGTCCTCGGCCTGCGCGGCCCGGCCGTCACCGTGGACACCGCCTGCTCGGCCTCCCTGGTCGCCCTGCACTCCGCCGCGCAGGCGCTGCGCGCCGGGGAGTGCGAGCTGGCGCTCGCGGGTGGTGTGACGGTGATGCCGACGCCCGGTGTGTTCGCCGAGCTGAGCCGGCTGGGCGGGCTCTCGCCGAACGGCCGCTCCAAGGCGTTCGCCGCCGCCGCCGACGGCACCGGCTGGGCCGAGGGCGCCGGACTGATCGTCCTCGAACGGCTCTCCGCCGCCCGCCGCCACGGCCACCCGGTGCTGGCCGTGCTCCGCGGCTCGGCGGTCAACTCCGACGGCGCCTCCAACGGCCTGACCGCGCCCAACGGCGCCGCCCAACAGCGGGTCATCCGCCGGGCCCTGAGCGCGGCCGGGCTGACCGGCGCCGACGTCGACGCCGTCGAGGCGCACGGCACCGGCACCCGGCTGGGCGACCCGATCGAGGCCCGGGCACTGCTGGCGACGTACGGCCGGGAACGCCCCGCGGACCGGCCGCTGTGGCTCGGCTCCGTCAAGTCCAACATCGGGCACACCCAGAGTGCGGCCGGCGTGGCGGGCGTCATCAAGATGGTCCAGGCGCTGCGGCACTCAACGCTGCCGCGCACCCTGCACGTCGACGAGCCCACCCCGAGCGTCGACTGGAGCGCGGGCACGGTGCGGCTGTTGACCGATGCCGTCGACTGGCCCGGCGTGCCCGGACGCCCGCGCCGGGCTGGGATCTCCTCGTTCGGCATCAGCGGTACCAACGCGCATCTGATCCTGGAGGAGGCGCCCCCGGCCGAAGCCCCGGCGGACCCGCCGGGCCGCGATGCCTTCCCGGCCCCGGAAGCGGCGCCGGCCTCCGTGGGGGCGCTGGCCTGGCCGCTGTCGGCCCGAACCCCGGACGCGCTGCGGGAACAGGCCGCGCGCCTGCGGACTCGGCTCGGCACGACCCCGCCGCCGGCCCCCGCCGATGTCGCCCACTCCCTGGTCCACGGACGCGCGGACCTCACCCACCGCGCCGTCGTCGTGGCCACCGGGACGGACGCGTTCGCCGACGCCCTGGACGCGGTGGCCAACGGCACCCCGGACGCCGCCGTGGCACTCGGTACCGCCGCCGACCCCGGCCGGACCGTGCTGGTCTTCCCCGGCCACGGCTCGCAGTGGCCCGGCATGGCCGCCGAACTGTACGACCAGGCCCCCGCGTTCGCCGAGCGCCTGCGGGCCTGCGCGGCGGAGATCGACCCGCTGGTGGACTGGTCGCTGCTCGACACCCTGCTCGGCGGCCCCGGCGCCGCCGCCGACCCCGACCGCACGGACGTCGCCCAGCCGGTGCTGTTCGCGGTGATGGTCTCGCTGGCCGCGCTGTGGGAGGCGCACGGAGTACGGCCCGACGCCGTCGTCGGCCACTCCCAGGGCGAGCTGGCCGCCGCCTGCGTCGCCGGCGTGCTGACGCTGCCGGACGCCGCGACTGTCGTGGTGCGCCGCAGCCGCCTGTGGGCGGAGGAACTGCCGGGCCGCGGCATGATGGCCGCGGTCGAGCTGTCCGCTGCCGCCGTCCGGGAGCGGATCGCCGAACGGGGCGCCCGCCTCGACCTCGCCGTCGTCAACGGCCCGCTCGCCGTCACCGTCGCCGGAGAGCCCGACGAGGTCGAACGCTTCGTCGCCGACTGCAAGGCCGACGGCATCCGGGCCCGCGTCGTGGTCCGTGCCGGCGCCTCGCACTGCGCCCTGGTCGAACCGCTGCGCGAACCCCTGAGCGCGCTGATCGGCGCCGTCGCCCACCACCCGCCGCGGATCCCCTTCTACTCGACGGTGACCGCCGACCGGCTCGGCGCCGACGAGCTCGACGCGGACTACTGGTACCGCAACGCCCGTGAGGCGGTGGACTTCCAGGGCGCCGTGACCGCCCTGCTGCGCGACGGCCACCGCACCTTCGTGGAGTGCAGCCCGCACCCGCTGCTCACCTCGGCGCTCACCGACACCGCCGAGGAGGCCGGGCACCGGCCGACGGCCCTGGGCACCCTGCGGCGCGACGAGGGCGGCCGCCACCGGTTCCTGCGCTCGCTCGCCGAGGCCCACGTCCGGGGCGTCGCCGTGGACTGGACCCCGACCCTCGCCGGGACCGGGGCCCGCCGCACCGAGCTGCCCACCTATCCCTTCGAGCGGCGCCGGCACTGGCTGGAGCCCGGCAGCGGCACCGCCGACGTCCAGGCCGCCGGTCTGACGCCCGCCGACCACCCCCTGCTCGGCGCCGTGCTCGGCTCCGTCGACGGCGAGGAGGTCGTCCTCAGCGGCCGACTGTCGCCCCGCGCGCCCGGCTGGCTCGCCGACCACGCCGTCGGCGGCACCGCGCTGTTCCCCGGCACCGGCTACGTCGAACTCGTGCTGCGCGCCGGGGACGAGGTGGACTGCCCCCGAATCGAGGAACTGACCGTCGAACGCCCGCTGCTGCTCCCGGCCGGCCGCGCCGTCGAACTGCGGGTGACGGTCGGTGCACCCGACCCGCACGGCGCCCGCCCGGTCGCGGTGCACGCCCGCCCGGCCGGGCCGCGGAGCCGCCCGGCGACCGGCGAGGGCGAACCGTGGACCCGCCACGCCGTCGGAGCGCTCGCCCCGGCCGCCGCGGCCGCCGCCGACGCCCCGGCACCGGCCGCCTGGCCGCCGCCCGGCGCCGAGCCCCTCGACGTCAGCGGCTTCTACCCCGACCGCGCGGACGACGGGTACGGCTACGGCCCGGCGTTCCAGGGCCTGCGGGCCGCCTGGCGCCTCGGCGAGGAGCTGTACGCCGAGGTCGCCCTCGACCCGGCGCACCACGCCGACGCCCGCCGCTACGCCGTCCACCCCGCACTGCTCGACGCGGCCCTGCACGGCGAACTCCTGCGCGGCGCCGCCCCCGACGCCGGGCAGCTGCGGATGCCGTTCAGCTGGAGCGGCGTCGTCGTCCCGACGGCCGGCGCCACCGCCCTGCGGGTGCGGGTCGCACCGGCGGGCGGGGACGCGGTGCGGGTGAGCGCGCACGACACCACCGGCGCCCTGGTGGCGGACGTCGAGTCCCTGCTGCTGCGGCCCGTCCCGGTGGCGGGCCTGACGGCCGGTCCGACCGGCGGCGCCCTGTACGGCCTCGACTGGCAGCCGCTCCCGGCCCGCCCGGTCGACCCGACGGCCCTCGTCCTGTTGGACGCCACCGCGGCCGCACCCGGGACGGACGGGCCGGCCACCGCCGTCCTGGCACCGGTGCTCGCCGCCCTCCAGGACCGGGCGGCCGAGGAGGACCCGGCGGCGCCCCGGCTGGTCCTGGTGACCCGGGGAGCGGTCGCGGCCGGCGACGACGCCGAGCCGACCGACCCGGCCCAGGGCGCCGTCTGGGGCCTGGTCCGCTCCGCCCAGGCGGAGCACCCGGACCGGTTCCTGCTGCTGGACGCCGCCCCCGGTGCAGCCCCCGACGAAGCCGCCCTGCGCCGCGCGGCCGCGCTCGCGCTGGCAGCCGGCGAGAACCAGGCCGCCCTGCGCGACGGCACCGTCCTCGTCCCCCGGCTGGTCCGGACGGCCGGTGCGCCCCGCCCCGCCGTCGACCCGGACGGCACCGTGCTGATCACCGGCGGCCTCGGCGGTCTCGGCACCGAACTGGCCCGTCACCTGGTCACGGCCGGCGCCCGGCACCTGGTCCTCACCGGCCGGCGCGGCGCACAGACCCCGGGCGCGGCCGAGCTGCACGCCGAACTGGCCGCCGCCGGGGCCGAGGTGGACATCCGCCGCTGCGACGTCGCGGACCGCGCCGAACTCGCCGCCCTGCTCGCGGACATCCCCGCGGAGCACCCGCTGACCGGGCTCTACCACTTGGCGGCCACGGTCGATGACGCACCGCTGGAGGCCGTGACGCCCGAGCGCCTCGCCGCCGTGCTGCGCCCCAAGACCGACGGCGCGCTCCACCTCGACGAGCTGACCCGGGGCCTCCCGCTGACGGACTTCGTGCTCTTCTCCTCCGCCGTCGGCGTGCTCGGCACCGCCGCACAGGCGGCCTATGCCGCCGCCAACGCCGCCCTCGACGCGCTCGCCCAGCGCCGCCGCGCCCAGGGACTGCCCGGACTCTCGCTGGCCTGGGGCCTGTGGGAACGCGCCAGCGGCCTCGGCAGCCTGGCCGACACCGACCTGGCCCGGCTGCGCCGCAGCGGCCTCGCCCCGCTGGCCACCGCGGACGGGCTCGCGCTGCTCACCTCGGCGCTCGGCGCCCGGCGCGCCCTGCTGCTCCCCGCCCACCTGGACCGGGCCGCGCTCGGCGACCGAGCCCGCGACGGGGACCTGCCCCCGCTGCTGCGGGGACTCGTCCGGGTGCCGACCCGCGTCGGGAGCGGCGCGCCGGGGACGGCCGTCGCCGACCAGGGCGGGCTCGCCGCCCGGCTGGCCGGACTGTCCCGGCCGGACCAGGACCGCGAACTGCTGGAGCTGGTCCGCGCCCACGCGGCCACCGTGCTCGGCCACGACGCGGCCGACCGGGGCGCGGTCCCTGCGGACCGGGCGTTCCGGGAGTCCGGCTTCGACTCGCTGACCGTGGTGGAGCTGCGCAACCGGCTGCGCACCGCTACCGGCCTGCCGCTGCCGACCACCCTGCTGTTCGACCACCCGACCCCGATGGCCCTGGTCGGCTACCTGCGCGAGCGGGTGCTCGGCCCCGGCGCCGGGCCGGACCGGGCCGCCCCGGCGGCCGTGAGCGCGGCGCCCGCCGCCCCGGCGGCAGGGGCCCCGGAGGACGACCCGATCGCCGTGGTGGCGATGGCGGGGCGCTTCCCGGGCGGCGTGGCCGGCCCGGAGGACCTGTGGCGGCTGGTCGAGGAGGAGACCGACGCGATCGGCGACTTCCCCGACGACCGGGGATGGGACACCGGCCGCCTCTTCGACCCGGACCCGGACCGGCGCGGCCGATCGGCCACCCGGCACGGCGGATTCCTTTACGGCGCGGGGGAGTTCGACGCCGCCCTGTTCGGCATCAGCCCCCGCGAGGCGCTCGCCATGGACCCCCAGCAGCGGCTGCTGCTGGAGGTGTCCTGGGAGGCCTGGGAACGGGCCGGCATCCCCGTCGCCGCCGCGCACGGCACTCCGACCGGCGTCTTCATGGGCATGGCCTACCACGACTACGCCGCCCGGGCAGAGCAGGTGCCGGAGGGCGTGGACGGCTATCTGATGACGGGCGCCGCCGCGAGTGTGGCGTCGGGTCGGATCGCGTACGCGCTGGGGTTGCAGGGTCCGGCGATCACGGTGGACACGGCGTGCTCGTCGTCGTTGGTGGCGTTGCACCTGGCGGCGCAGTCGCTGCGGCGCGGCGAGTGCACGTCGGCCCTGGTCGGCGGCGTCACCGTGATGTCCACCCCCGGGGCGTGGATCGAGTTCTCGCGTCAGCAGGGGTTGGCGGTGGACGGGCGGTGCAAGTCGTTCGGGGCGGGGGCGGACGGTACGGGGTGGTCGGAGGGGGTGGGGGTGCTGGTGTTGGAGCGGTTGTCGGATGCGCGGCGTTCGGGGCATCCGGTGGTGGGGTTGGTGCGGGGTTCGGCGGTGAACTCGGATGGTGCGTCGAATGGTCTGACGGCGCCGTCGGGGGTGGCGCAGGAGCGGGTGATCCGTGCGGCGTGGGCGGATGCGGGTGTGGTGGGTGCGGATGTGGAGTTGGTGGAGGGGCATGGGACGGGGACCCGGTTGGGTGATCCGATCGAGGCGGGTGCGGTGCTGGCGACGTACGGGCGGGAGCGGGGTGGTCGTGGCCCGGTCTGGCTGGGCTCGCTGAAGTCCAACATCGGCCACACCTCCGCGGCGGCGGGCGTCGGCGGAGTCATCAAGGTGCTGCAGGCGATGCGGAACGAGCGGATGCCACGCACCCTGCACGCGGAGGAGCCCAGCCGCGAAGTCCAGTGGGAGGAAGGCGAGGTGCGGCTGCTCTCGGAGTCGCGCCCGTGGCCGCGTGAGGCGGGCCGGGCGCGGCGGGCGGCGGTGTCGTCCTTCGGGATCAGCGGCACCAACGCGCATGTGATCCTGGAGGAGGCGCCCGAGCCGGAGGCCGTACCGGAGGCAGTGCAGGACACCGCGGCGGACGACGGCACCGACGGCCTGTCGGCACCGGTCCTGCCGTTCGTCGTGACGGCCGCCACCCCCGGCGCCCTGCGCGGTCAGCTCGGCCGGCTGCGCGACCACCTCGCGGACACCGGCGGGCCCGCCCTCGGCGATGTCGCGTCCGCGCTGGCCGGCACCCGCGCCACCACCTTGCCGTACCGGGCCGTGGTGGCCGCGCGCACCGGCAAGCAGCTGCTGTCCGCCCTGGACGCCGCCGCCGTCGCCCCCGCTCCCGCACCCGCGGGCCGGCCCCGGCTCGGTGTGGTGTTTGCGGGGCAGGGGGCGCAGTGGGCGGGGATGGGTGGGGGTTTGGTGGGTGGGTTCCCGTTGTTCGGGCGGGTGTTCGGTGAGGTGTTGGGGTTGTTCGGGCCGGATGTGGTGGGGGTGGTGGAGTCCGGTGTGGGGGTGGATCGGACGGAGTTCGCCCAGCCGGTGCTGTTCGCGTATGAGGTGGCGTTGTTCCGGTTGTTGGAGTCGTGGGGTGTGCGACCGGGTGTGGTGGGTGGGCATTCGGTGGGTGAGGTTGCTGCGGCTCATGTGGCGGGGGTGTTGGGTCTTGAGGATGCGGTGCGGTTGGTGGGTGCGCGTGGGCGGTTGATGGGGGGTCTGCCGTCGGGTGGGGTGATGGTGGCGGTGGAGGCCTCGGAGGAGCGGGTGCTGCCGTTGTTGGGTGCGGGTGTGGGGATTGCGGCGGTGAATGGTCCGGATTCGGTGGTGGTGTCGGGTTCGGAGGGTGCGGTGGGGGCTGTACTGGCGGGGTTGGGGGGTGTGCGGTCGAGGCGGTTGCGGGTGTCGCATGCGTTTCATTCGCCGTTGATGGAGCCGGTGTTGGAGGAGTTCGGGGAGGTGGTTTCGGGGTTGGTGTTGCGGGATCCGGTGGTGCCGTTGGTGTCGGGGTTGTCGGGTCGTGTGGTGGTGCCGGGTGAGGTGAGTGATCCGGGTTACTGGGTGCGGCATGTGCGGGAGCCGGTGCGTTTCGGTGATGTGGTGGGGGAGTTGGGGCGTCTTGGGGTGGGGGTGTGTGCGGAGGTCGGTCCTGACGGGGTGTTGTCGGGGTTGATCGGTCGGGTGTCGTCGGGGGTGTCGGCGGTGGCGTTGGGTCGTCGGGTGGGTGACGAGGCGCAGACGCTGGTGGAGGGTGTCGGGGAGTTGTTCTCGGCCGGGGTCGCGGTGGATTGGGAGGCGTTCTTCGCTGTTCGGGGTGCGCGTCCCACGGCGTTGCCGACGTACGCCTTCGACCACCGGCACTACTGGATCACCGACGGTGCCGCGCCCCGGGCCGCCGCCGCCGAGCAGGCCGAGCCGGTCACGCCGGCCGCACCCCCGGCCGGTCTGGCCGAACGGCTCGCCGCACTCGACGAGGCCGACCGGGCCGCCCACGTCCTGGAGGTCGTCACCGCGCAGACGGCCGCCGTGCTCGGCCACGCCGACGCCCGGACGGTCGATCCCGAACGGCCCTTCGCCGAGCTGGGGTTCGACTCGCTGACGGCGGTGGAGCTGCGCAACCGGGTCAACCGGGTCAGCGGACTGACGCTCGCCGCGACCCTGGTCTTCGACCACCCCTCGCCGAGTGCCCTCGCGGAGTACCTGCGGGACCGGCTGAGCCCTGAGAACGAGCAGTCCCTCGATGACTTGTTCGCGTCCATCGACAGCGAACTCGGCCCGGAAGCGAGCTGACCCACCGTGACCACCCCCAACGAGCAGAAGCTCGCCGACTACCTCAAGCGGGTCACCGCCGAACTGCGCCGCACCCGCGAGCGCCTCGCCCAGGTGGAGGCCTCCGACGACCCGATCGCCGTCGTCTCCGCGGCCTGCCGCTACCCGGGCGGCGTCCGGTCGCCGGAGGACCTGTGGCGGCTGGTCGCCGACGGTGTCGACGCCATCGGCGACTTCCCGGCCGACCGCGGCTGGGACCTCGCCGACCTGGCCGTCCGCTCCGACACGAACCGCGGCGGATTCCTTTACGGTGCGGGGGAGTTCGACGCCGCGCTGTTCGGGATGTCGCCCCGCGAGGCGCTGGCGACCGACCCACAGCAGCGGCTCGCCCTCGAAGCCGCCTGGGAGGCCGTCGAAAGCGCGGGCATCGACCCGACCGCCCTGCGCGGCAGCCGGACCGGTGTGTTCCTGGGCTTCGCCGGCCAGTCCTACACGGACATGGACTCCGGCTCCGACGACCTGCGCGGCTACCTGCTGGCCGGCAGCGCCGCGAGTGTGGCGTCGGGTCGGATCGCGTACGCGCTGGGGTTGCAGGGTCCGGCGATCACGGTGGACACGGCGTGCTCGTCGTCGTTGGTGGCGTTGCACCTGGCGGCGCAGTCGCTGCGGCGCGGCGAGTGCACGTCGGCCCTGGTCGGCGGCGTCACCGTGATGTCCACCCCCGGGGCGTGGATCGAGTTCTCGCGTCAGCAGGGGTTGGCGGTGGACGGGCGGTGCAAGTCGTTCGGGGCGGGGGCGGACGGTACGGGGTGGTCGGAGGGGGTGGGGGTGCTGGTGTTGGAGCGGTTGTCGGATGCGCGGCGTTCGGGGCATCCGGTGGTGGGGTTGGTGCGGGGTTCGGCGGTGAACTCGGATGGTGCGTCGAATGGTCTGACGGCGCCGTCGGGGGTGGCGCAGGAGCGGGTGATCCGTGCGGCGTGGGCGGATGCGGGTGTGGTGGGTGCGGATGTGGAGTTGGTGGAGGGGCATGGGACGGGGACCCGGTTGGGTGATCCGATCGAGGCGGGTGCGGTGCTGGCGACGTACGGGCGGGAGCGGGGTGGTCGTGGCCCGGTCTGGCTGGGCTCGCTGAAGTCCAACATCGGCCACACCTCCGCGGCGGCGGGCGTCGGCGGAGTCATCAAGGTGCTGCAGGCGATGCGGAACGAGCGGATGCCACGCACCCTGCACGCGGAGGAGCCCAGCCGCGAAGTCCAGTGGGAGGAAGGCGAGGTGCGGCTGCTCTCGGAGTCGCGCCCGTGGCCGCGTGAGGCGGGCCGGGCGCGGCGGGCGGCGGTGTCGTCCTTCGGGATCAGCGGCACCAACGCGCATGTGATCCTGGAGGAGGCGCCCGAGCCGGAGGCCGTACCGGAGGCAGTGCAGGACACCGCGGCGGACGACGGCACCGACGGCCTGTCGGCACCGGTCCTGCCGTTCGTCGTGACGGCCGCCACCCCCGGCGCCCTGCGCGGTCAGCTCGGCCGGCTGCGCGACCACCTCGCGGACACCGGCGGGCCCGCCCTCGGCGATGTCGCGTCCGCGCTGGCCGGCACCCGCGCCACCACCTTGCCGTACCGGGCCGTGGTGGCCGCGCGCACCGGCAAGCAGCTGCTGTCCGCCCTGGACGCCGCCGCCGTCGCCCCCGCTCCCGCACCCGCGGGCCGGCCCCGGCTCGGTGTGGTGTTTGCGGGGCAGGGGGCGCAGTGGGCGGGGATGGGTGGGGGTTTGGTGGGTGGGTTCCCGTTGTTCGGGCGGGTGTTCGGTGAGGTGTTGGGGTTGTTCGGGCCGGATGTGGTGGGGGTGGTGGAGTCCGGTGTGGGGGTGGATCGGACGGAGTTCGCCCAGCCGGTGCTGTTCGCGTATGAGGTGGCGTTGTTCCGGTTGTTGGAGTCGTGGGGTGTGCGACCGGGTGTGGTGGGTGGGCATTCGGTGGGTGAGGTTGCTGCGGCTCATGTGGCGGGGGTGTTGGGTCTTGAGGATGCGGTGCGGTTGGTGGGTGCGCGTGGGCGGTTGATGGGGGGTCTGCCGTCGGGTGGGGTGATGGTGGCGGTGGAGGCCTCGGAGGAGCGGGTGCTGCCGTTGTTGGGTGCGGGTGTGGGGATTGCGGCGGTGAATGGTCCGGATTCGGTGGTGGTGTCGGGTTCGGAGGGTGCGGTGGGGGCTGTACTGGCGGGGTTGGGGGGTGTGCGGTCGAGGCGGTTGCGGGTGTCGCATGCGTTTCATTCGCCGTTGATGGAGCCGGTGTTGGAGGAGTTCGGGGAGGTGGTTTCGGGGTTGGTGTTGCGGGATCCGGTGGTGCCGTTGGTGTCGGGGTTGTCGGGTCGTGTGGTGGTGCCGGGTGAGGTGAGTGATCCGGGTTACTGGGTGCGGCATGTGCGGGAGCCGGTGCGTTTCGGTGATGTGGTGGGGGAGTTGGGGCGTCTTGGGGTGGGGGTGTGTGCGGAGGTCGGTCCTGACGGGGTGTTGTCGGGGTTGATCGGTCGGGTGTCGTCGGGGGTGTCGGCGGTGGCGTTGGGTCGTCGGGTGGGTGACGAGGCGCAGACGCTGGTGGAGGGTGTCGGGGAGTTGTTCTCGGCCGGGGTCGCGGTGGATTGGGAGGCGTTCTTCGCTGTTCGGGGTGCGCGTCCCACGGCGTTGCCGACGTACGCCTTCGACCACCGGCACTACTGGCGCGGACGACGGAGCAGCCCCGACCGCTCCGCCACCGGACACCCCCTCCTCGGCTCGGCGGTCGAGGACCCGGAGAGCGGACGCGTCACGCTCACCGGGCGGTTCGGCGCGGACCTGCCCCGCACCGGGGTCTGGATCGAGCTGGCCCTGCGCGCCGCCGACGAGGTCGACTGCACCACCGTGGACACCCTGGTGATCGACGCGGCCGTGCCGCCGGAGCACACCGGCGCCACCCACCTCCAGGTCGTCGTCGACCCGCCCGGCGCCGACGGCCGCCGCGCGGTCCGCATCCACGGGCGGGCCGGCGAGGACCGGGCCTGGACCCGATACGCCCACGGCCTGCTCAGCCCGGCGGCCGGGCCCGTCCCCGTCCCTGCCGCCCCCGCCGCCCCGCTCCCGGCCGCCGGCCCGGAGACCGAGGCACGCGCGGTGCCCGAGGTGCCCGAGGACGAGGCCGAGCGCTACGTCCTCCACCCCGGACTGCTCGCCGCCGCCCTCGGCCAGCGGCCGGTCCGGAGCTGGCACGGCGTGCGGGTCCACAGCAGCGGTGTCGGCCGGATCGGGGTGGCGCCGACCGCCGACGGCGGGCCCGCGCTGGTGCTCACCGACGGAGCCGGACAGGCGGTCGCCACCGTGGACCGGATCGTCCACGGGGACCTGACCCCGGCCCGCACGGCCGACGCCCTGTACCGCGTCGCCTGGACGCCGGTGGTGCTGCCCGCCACCGACGGCCCGGCGCCGGAGGTCGAACCTGTGACCGGCGCAGCGCAGTTGGCGCACGTCCTGGCGGTGGCGCAGCGGTTCCTCGCGGCCGGCTCGGACGGCCCTCCGCTGGTCGTGCTGACCCGGGGTGCGGTGTCGGTGGACGGGGAGGCGCCGTCGGACGCGGCCGTCGTCTGGGGCCTGCTGCGGTCCGCGCAGTCCGAGCACCCCGGCCGCTTCGTCCTCGTCGACGCGGACCCCGGCGCCGGCCCCGCGCTCCCGTCGTCCCTGCTGGCCGCGATCGTCGCCGCCGGCCTCCCGCAGGTCGCGGTGCGCGGCTCTCGGGTCCTGGTGCCCAGGCTCGCCCATGCCCATGCCCAGGCCCAGGTCCAGGCACAGGCACAGGCCGGGCCCGCCTCCGCCGCCGGCTGGCCGACCGACGGCACGGTCCTGATCACCGGCGGCACCGGCGCGCTGGGTGCCGTGATCGCCCGGCACCTGGCCGGCGCCCACGGGGTGCGGGACCTGGTGCTGACCAGCCGCAGCGGTCCGAGCGCGCCCGGCGCCGCCCGGCTGGTCGACGAGCTGGCCGCGCTGGGCGCCCGCGCCGTGGTCGAGTCCTGCGACGTCGGCGACCGGGCGGCCCTGGCCGACCTGCTCGACCGGCTGCCCGCCGACCGGCCGCTGCGTGCCGTGGTGCACGCCGCCGGCGCGCTGGACGACGGCGCGTTCACCGCGCAGACCCCCGGCCGGCTGGAGACGGTGCTGCGCGCCAAGGCCGACGCCGCCCGGCACCTGGACGAGCTGACCCGGGGCCACGACCTGACGGCGTTCGTGCTGTTCTCCTCGGTCGCCGGGGTGTTCGGCGGGCCCGGGCAGGCGAACTACGCGGCCGCCAATGCGGCCCTGGACGCGCTGGCGCAGCGGCGGGCCGCGGCCGGCCTGCCCGCCAGCGCGGTCGCCTGGGGGCCCTGGGACCTCGGTGGCGACGGCATGGCCGCCTCGGCGGACCTGCGCCGGGTGGCCCGCGAGGGCTTCGGGGCGATCCCGGCGGCGCACGGCATGGCGCTGCTGGACACGGCCGTCCTGAGCGGCGCCCCCCTGCTCGTCGCCTGTCCGATGGACCTGGGGGCCGTCCGCCGGCAGGCGCCGGTGCCGCACCTGCTGCGCGCACTGGCCAAGCGGGGCGACCGGCGCCGTCGGGCGCAGGACGACGGCCCGGGGGTGCCGGCCGACGAGCTGGCAGCGCTCCCGGCCGCCGAGCGGCAGACCCGGGTGCTGGACCTGGTGCGGTCCCGGATCGCCGCCCTGCTGGGGCTGGACGGGCCGGCCGCCGTACGGGTCGACGCGCCGCTGCCCGAGCTGGGCTTCGACTCGCTCTCCTCGGTTCAGCTGCGCAACGGCCTCGACGCCGCCACTGGCCTGCGGCTGCCGCCCACCGTGGTCTTCGAGCACCCAACCGCGCGGGCGCTGGCCGAGCGGATCCTGCACGAGTTGCTGCCCGCCGAGCCCGGCGCCCCGCAGCTCCCCGGGGAACCCGGGGAACCCGGGGCGACCGGCTCCCGTACCGGATTCGGCTCCGGCGCCGGTCTCGCCGAGGACGTCGTCCTGCCCGAGGACATCCGGCCGGCCGCCACGGTCGTCCCGGTCGCCGAGGACCCGCGCGAGGTGCTGCTGACCGGCGCTACCGGCTTCGTCGGCGCCTTCCTGCTGCGCGACCTGATGCGCGGCACCGACGCGGTGGTGCGCTGCCTGGTCCGCGGGGAGGACGAGGCCGACGCCCGGGAGCGGCTGACCGCGAACCTGCGCTGGTACGGGCTCCTGGACGACATCGACCCGGCCCGGCTGGACGTGCTGGTCGGCGACCTCGCCGCGCCGCTGCTGGGTCTCGCCCCGGAGGTGTTCGACGGCCTGGCCCGCTCGGTCGACCTGGTCGTCCACGGCGCGGCCCAGGTGAACTGGCTCCAGCCGTACGCCGCGCTGCAGGCCGCCAACGTCGGCGGCACCACCGAACTGCTGCGGCTGGCCGCCCGGCACCGCACCGTCCCGCTGCACTACCTGTCCACCACCGGGGTGTTCGCGCGGCCCGTGACGGCCGGGGTGCCGCTCGGCCCGGACGACCCGACCGGGCCGCCCGAGGAGCTGCGGACCGGCTACACCCGCAGCAAGTGGGTGGCCGAGCAGGTCGTCGGCCTGGCCCGGGAGCGCGGGCTGCCGGTGACCGTCCACCGGGTCGACCTGGTCTCCGGCGACCAGCGCGGCGGAGCGTGCCAGACCCGGGACTTCGTCTGGCTGAGCGTCAAGGGCCTGCTCCAGGCGGGCGCCTACCCGGCCGGCCTCGGCGGCGGCTTCCAGCTGGTGCCCGTGGACTACGTCAGCGCCGCCGTGCTCGCCCTCACCCGCCGCCCTGACGCGGTGGGCCGGACCTTCCACCTGTCCGGCCGCGCCCCGGTGACCTTCGCCGAGATCGTCGGCCACCTGCGGTCCTTCGGCCGTGACCTGACCGAACTGGCGCCCGAGGCCTGGCGCGAACGGGTCACCGCCGACCCGGACAACGCGCTCCTGCCGTTGCTGGAGTCCTTCGAGGCGGTCTCCGGCGACCGGGCCACCGACGTCTACCTCCCCATCGACAGCTCGCTCACCGACGCGGCGCTGGCGGACACCGGCATCATCCGGCCCGTGCCGACCCGGGAGCTGTTCCGCACGTACCACGACTTCTTCACCAGGACCGGCTACTTCCCGCAGTGACGCGGTGGAGCAGGCCCACGTCCCGCAGCAGCACCGTAAGGAAAGAGGACTGACATGCCCAACCCCGACAGCAAGCGTGCGCGCCTGCCCGAGGTACTGCTCGACGGCCACGGGCTCGCGCTGGAGGACATCGTCTCCATCGCCCGGGACCCTGAAGGCCGCACCGTGGCCCTGGCAGGCGGGGCCGCGGAGGCGATCGCCGCCTCCAACGCGCTCAAGCACCGGCTGCTCGACTCCGGCACCCCGATCTACGGGGTAACCTCCGGGTTCGGCGACAGCAGCACCCGGCACGTCTCCAAGCGCAAGACCGCGCTGCTCCAGCAGAACCTGATCCGCTTCCTGTCCTCCGGCACCGGCCCGCAGGCCCGCGCCGACGTGGTGCGCGCCACGCTGACGGTCCGCGCCAACTGCCTGGCGCGCGGCGTCTCCGGGGTGCGGCCCGAGCTGGTCGAGGCGCTGATCGACATGCTGAACGCGGACATCCTGCCGCAGATCCCGGAGCGCGGTTCGGTCGGCGCCAGCGGCGACCTGGTGCCGCTGAGCTACCTGGCGGCCGCGCTCACCGGCCAGGGCACGGTTGCCCACCAGGGGCGCTCCAAGCCCGCGGCCGAGGCCCTCGCCGACAGCGGCCTGGCCCCCCTGACGCTGGAGGCCAAGGAGGGCCTGGCCCTGGTCAACGGCACCTCGTTCATGTCCGGGTTCGCCGTCCTCGCCCTGCACGACGCCCGGGAGCTGGCCCACGCGGCGGACCTGTGCACCGCGCTCACCAGCCAGGTTCTGCTCGGCAACCCGGGCCACTTCGCCCCGTTCCTGTTCGAGGCGAAGCCGTACCCGGGCATGGTGGACAGCGCCGCGAGCATCCGGGCGCTGCTGGGCGGCGACGCCGCCACCGACCTGGGGACGCTCCACCCCGACGCGGACTTCGCCGAACTGGAGCGGCCGGTCCAGGACCGCTACTCGATACGCTGCGCGCCGCACGTCACCGGCGTGCTGCGGGACACCGCCGACTGGGCCCACCGGCTGCTCTCCGTCGAGGTCAACTCGGCCAACGACAACCCGCTGTTCGACGTCGCCACCGGCGCGGTCGGCAGCGGCGGCAACTTCTACGGCGGCCACGTCGCCCAGGCGATGGACGCCCTGAAGACGGCCGTCGCCGGCGTCGGCGACCTGCTGGACCGCCAGCTGGCCCTCGTCGTCGACGAGAAGTTCAACAACGGCCTGACCCCGAACCTCATCCCGGTGGTCGGGCCGGAGGACTTCGAGGCCGGGCTGTTCCACGGCTTCAAGGGCATGCAGATCACCGCCTCGGCACTGACCGCCGAAGCGCTCAAGTGGACCATGCCGGCGGCGTCGTTCTCCCGCTCGACCGAGGCGCACAACCAGGACAAGGTCAGCATGGGCACCATCGCGGCCCGCGACGCCCGGTCGGTGGTCGAGCTGGTCCAGCGGATCGCCGCCATCCACCTGATCGCGCTGTGCCAGGCGGCCGACCTGCGCGGCCTGGACGAGCTCAGCCCGCCGACCCGGGCCGCCCACGACGCGGTGCGCGAGGTCTGCGCGTTCCTGGACGGCGACCGGCCGCTGGACGACGACATCGAGCGGGTCGCCACGCTGATCCACTCGGGCCGGCTGCGCGGCGTGGTCGAGCAGCACACCCGCAAGGCCGAGCGGACCGGGGCCGGCCGGTGAGCCCGCAGGTGGCCGCCGAGGCCCGGGTGATCGGCCGGCAGCGGGCGGACGGCAGCTGGCTGCTGCGGGTCGCCGAGCCGCTGGGGGAGCACCCGCCGACCCTCGCCGACGCCCTGCTGGACTGGGCGGCCCGCAGCCCCGACGCGGTGCTGGCCGCGGAGCGGGACGGGGACGGCTGGCGGAGCCTGACCTATGGCGAGGCGGCGTCGGCTGCCGCCGCGCTGGGCCAGGCCTACCTGGACCGGGGCCTCGGCCCGGGCCGCCCGGTGCTGCTGCTCTCCGGCAACTCCCTGGACCACCTGCTGCTCACCCTGGCCGGCTACCTCACCGGCGTCCCGGTCGTCCCGGTGAGCGCGGCCTACTCGCTGCGCAGCACCGACCACGGCCGACTGCGGGCGATCGCCGGACTGGTCCGCCCGGGGCTGGTGTTCGCCGAGGACGGCGAACGCTTCCGGGCCGCCCTGGACGCCGTCACCGCCGGCCCGGCCGCCACCACGACCGGGAGCGCGGTCGGCTCCGGGCCGACGACCGTGGTCTCCGGCCGGCCGGGACCGGCGGACCTGACGGTGGCGGCGCTGCGCGCCACGGCGGCCACCCCGGACGTGGAGCGGGCCCGCCGGGCCCTGACCCCGGACTCGGTGGCGAAGATCCTCTTCACCTCGGGGTCGACCGGCACCCCCAAGGGCGTGCTCAACACCCACCGGATGCTCTGCGCCAACCAGCAGATGATCCGGCAGATCTGGCCCTTCGTCGACACCGAGCCGCCGGTGCTCACCGACTGGCTGCCGTGGAGCCACACCTTCGGCGGCAACCACAACCTGCACCTGGCCCTGTGCAACGGGGGCACCCTGTACATCGACGACGGCTCGCCGCTGCCCGGCGGGTTCGAGCGCACCGTCGAGGCGCTGCGCCAGGTGCCGCCCACCGTCTGCGTCAACGTGCCGGCCGGCTACGCGCTGCTCGCCCAGCGGCTGGAGAACGATCCGCCGCTGGCCGAACGGGTGCTCTCCCGGGCCAGGCTCCTGGTCTACGCCGGGGCCGACCTGCCGGACGCCCTGCGGGAGCGGCTGCGCGCCCTGGCGCGCAAGGCGACCGGGCGGGAGGTCGAGCTGGTGTCCTCCTGGGGCGCGACCGAGACCGGGCCGGCCGCCACCTCCACGTACGGCGGCGTCGGCGACGGCATCGGCATCCCGCTGCCGGGCGTCGAGCTGAAGCTGGTGCCGGTCGGCGGCTGCTTCGAACTGCGGGTGCGGGGAGCCTCGTTGACCCCGGGGTGCCTGGGCGCCGACCTCGGCGGAACGCTCGACGAGGAGGGGTACTACCGCACCGGTGACGCCGCCCGGCCGCTCGACCCGGGCGGCGACCCCCGGCACGGGCTCCGGTTCGACGGGCGGACCGCCGAGAACTTCAAGATCGCCAACGGCACCTGGGTGCTGGCCGGCCGGCTGCGCAACGCGCTGCTCTCGGCCGCCGGGGTGCTCTCCGACGTCGTCCTGATCGGCGACGGGCGGCCCCAGGTGGCGGCGATCGGCTGGCTCGCCCTGGGCCGGGCCAACGACCTGCTCGGCACCCGGGCGGCCGACCCCGCCGAACTGCTCGGCCACGAGGGGCTGCGCCGCCACCTGGCCGGGGCGCTGGCCCGGCTCAACGCCGGGGCGGGCGCCGCCTCCCGGGTCGAGCGCCTGGTGCTGGTCGCCGAACCGCCCAGCCTGGAAGCCGGCGAGCTCACCGACAAGGGCTACCTCAACCAGCGGGTGGTGGTCGAGCAGCGCGGCGACGTGGTCGAGCTGCTCTACGCCGAGGAGCCCGAGCCGGGGCGGGTGATCGTCGCGGGGTGCTGACCCCGCCGCGCCCACCCGCCCTGCCCGGCCCGTGCGGGGCCGTCGCGGGCGCCCGCTCAGCTGCCGAGCCGCCGCAACGCGGCCCGTAGCCGCAGCAGTTCGGGCGCCACCGGGCGCGGCCCGCCCGGCACCCTGGGGTGCCCGCTCCACCCCGCCACCGCGGCCCGCTTGGCGATCCGCCGGCCCTGCGGGATCCGCGCGTACGCCACCTCGCCCAGTAGCGGCTGCCGGAACGCGAAGCGGCTGGTGCCGTCGGCGTCCGCGGGCGCCGGGCCCAGGATGCCCAGCCGGGTGAGGGTGTCCAGCGCGCCGTTCACGTCGTCGGGCCGTTCCCGCCGCAGCGCCGCGACCGCGTCGGGCCGGATGCCGTCACCGAGCACCGCCGCGTCCTGGAGCACGGCCTTGAGGTCCGCCGGCAGCGCGTCCAGACGGGCCGACAGCACCCGGCGCACCGCGGCCGGCACCTCGCCCAGGGCGCCCGGCCGGGGCGCCGGCCCGGGATCGAACCGGCGCAGCGCCAGCCGGACGAACTCGGTCACGAACAGCGGGTTCCCGTCGGCCAGCGCGGTCACCGACTCGACCAGCTCGCGCAGCCGCTCGGGCGGCAGGTCCTCCCGGCGCCGGGCCGCGACGACGGCCCGGGCCAGCCGGGCGACGGCGGCGTCGGACAGCGGCGCCAGGTCGACGGTGCGGAGCGCCCCCGAGGCGCTCCGCCAGCCGGGCCGCCGGGCGAACAGTTCCGGCCTGGCCGTGGCGACCACCATCAGCCGGGACCGGCCGGGCGCGGAGATCAGCCGGTCGACGGCGTCGAGCAGCGCCTCGTCCGCCGAGTGCAGATCGTCGACCACCATGACCACCGGCCGTTCGTCGGCCAGCCGCTGCAGCAGGGTGTGCCAGGCGGCGGTGACCTCCTCCGGCCCGGCGCTGAGCTCGTGGTCCGGCACGTACCCGAGCGGGACCACCAGGCGCTCGAACAGCCACCGGGCCTCGGCCGGGTCCGCGGCCACCCGCCCGACCGTCTCCCAGAGCAGGGTCCGCGCGGTCTCCGGAGGGTCGTCCGACCGGATGCCGCAGCCCGCCGAGAGGTCCTCGGCGACGAACCGCAGGGGGCTGTCGTCGACCGCGCACGGCACGATGTGCGCCAGCATCGGCCGCACCCCCGGCCCGGTCCGGGCGGCCAGGCGCTCGAACTCGTCGATCACGGCACTCTTTCCCAGGCCGGCCTCGCCCACGACGAGCACCACCTGCGGCCCGGACGGCCCGGTCATACCGGAGGGGGCGGCCGAGAAGGCGTCGAGCAGCTCGCCCAGGCGCGCGACCACCTCGGCCCGCTCCAGAACGGGGAGCCCCTCGTCGCGCACACCGTTGGAGCGCAGCCCGTCGACCGTCCAGTACGCCGAGTGGACCGAGGCCCGCCGGTAGTCGATCCAGTTGTCGGTCTGCTCCCTGGCCGACTCGCTGACCCAGATCTCGTCCCGGGGCACCAGCGGCAGCAGGGACAGCGGCCGGTCCAGGGCCGCGCCCGTCGCCGTGGGCGGACCGGGGGTGTCCGGGGCGAACCGGACCAGCGCCTCACCGGTGTCGATCGCGGCCCGCAGCCCCAGCCCGTCCGCCGCAGTCCACCCGGACCGCACCCGGTGCCGGACCGCGAGCGCCATCAGCACCGCCCGCATCGCCTCGTTGCTGCGGATCCGCCGGGCCCCGAAGACCACGAGCCAGGACGAGCCGATCCGGGCCGCCACGGTGCCGCCGAACCGCTGCGCCTCGGACCGGACGATCCCGTGCAGCGCGGTCATCACCGCGTCCAGCTGCTCCGGGTCCCCGCCGGGGTGCCCGGCGGGGACGGAGGCGTTGATCAGCGCGACGGTGACCTCCCGGCGCTCCGGCACCGGGTCCTCGGTCTCGCCGGCCGGGGCCGACGGGTCCACCTGCTCCGCCGGGTCCGGGCATCCGGCCCGGTCCTGCGGCGGCGCGGCCCCGGCCGGGGCCGCGCAGGGCACCCGGACGGCGCCCGGCAGGGGCGTGTACTCCAGCGCGGGGTCGTCGGTGAGGATCGCCTGTTGGACGTTCTGCAGGTCGCGCCCCGGGTCCAGGCCCAGCTCCTCCGCCAGGTGGGCCCGGACCGACCGGTAGACGCCGAGCGCGTCGGACTGTCGGCCGTTGCGGTGCAGAGCCAGCATCAGCTGTCCGGCCAGCCGCTCCCGGCGCGGGTGCGCCCGGCTGAGCTCCTGGAGCTCGGGCAGCACCACCAGGTGCCGGCCCAGGGCGAGTTCGGCGTCGAAGTGCTCCTCCAGCACGTCCAGCCGGGCCGTCCCGGCGGCCGTCAGCTCGGGCCACGCCAGCCCGACGCCCGCCTCGGCGAGGTCGCTGAGCGCGGGCCCGCGCCACAGGTCGAGGGCGGCGCGCCAGCACCGGGAGGCCGCCGCCACCGCGCCCTCGCGCATCCGGGCCCGGCCCGCCGCGACCAGCTCCTGGAAGTGGTGCAGGTCGATGGCGCCCGGTTCGACCTCCAGGACGTAGCCGGGGGCGCGGGAGCGCAGCACCGGCGTGCCGGGCTGCCCGGTGTCCGCGCCGAGCAGGCTCCGCAGCTGCCACACCGCGTTCTGCACCATCTTGCGGGCCGAGGAGGGCGTCGGGCCGTCCCACAGCGCGGAGACCAGTCGGCTGGTGGCCGTCACCTGGTTGTGGCGCAGCAGGAGGTAGCCGAGTACCGCCCGCTGGTTGAGTCCGTTCAGGGGCAGCGGTTCGTCGTGCCGCAGGACCTCCAGCGGTCCCAGGACGTTGAAGCGCAGCTCGTGGGGGTAGCGGGCGGGCGCCGTGCGGTCGGGCGTCATGCTGCCAGCCGCAGGGCCGCGTCCGCCGCGTCCAGCTCCGGAGCATGGCTGAGGACCGCCTGCTCCAGGGCTTGGGACCGTGGGCTGGGGGCTCGGCGGCCGAGCTCCGCGAGGGCGGACCGGACGCGGCGGTAGGCCTCCAGGGCGTCGGCCTGGCGCCCGCTGCGGTAGAGCGCGACCATGTGCAGCCGGCACAGCCGCTCGCGGGCCGGCTTCGCCGTGGTGACGGCGCCCAGCTCGGCCGCCACCTCGCGGTGGCGGCCCAGCATCAGGTCGGCCACCGCCCGGTCCTCCAGGGCGTTCCAGCGCGCCTCGCGCAGGGCGGTGAGCTCGGGCCAGTCGACGCCCGCCTCGGCCAGGTCTGCCAGGGCGTCGCCGCGCCACAGCTCCGAGGACTCCCGCAGCACGGCGGAGGCGTCAGCCCAGGACCGGTCGGCGAGCGCCCGCGAGGCGCGGTCCACCAGCTCCCGGTGGCGGCCGTAGTCGACGTGCTCCGGGGCGAGGCGCAGGACGTACCCCGGGGGCTCGGTGCGCAGGTCTATCCGCGAGCCGTGCTGCGGCTCGCGCCCGGCCCGGATGCGCCGCAGTCCGGACACGGCGTTCTGCACGATCTTCCGGGCGGTGGTGGGCTCGTCCGTTCCCCAGAGGGCGGAGACCAGCCGTGCCGCGCTGACCGGAGTGTTGGCGTGCAACACCAGGAATGCCAGGGCGGTCCGCTGCCGGATCCCGCCGAGTGGCACGTTTTCGCCATTGTGGTCCGCCGTCAGCGGACCGAGGACACTGAATTGCACGGAACTTCCCGTCTGTTCGACCATGAAATACCGGAGAGCGCCGCGCGATCGGTGTGCGTCGGAATCGCCGCACCGGTCGTGACGTCACCTCAGGAACGGCCGGGGAGGAGCGGGTGTTCGCGGAGGGGAGGTCGATGTTCGTTACTCCGAAGTAGCCATTTGTGTCTTTCTTGTGCCCATGACCTGGACGAACGGCCCGGCTGTCAAGTGCACACCAGTCGGATCGTAAGGGAAGGACGGCCATCCGGAACAGGAGTGACGTGAAATCAGCCGCCGGTGGGGTATTTTGCGTCGTCATCGGTCGGGACGGATTGAAGGCGCGGTTCCGGGAACTATCGGGACCGCAATGACGGCAGGTCCGGCCGCCATGCTCCGGCAGCAATTGATCAGGATTCACAAATCCTTCGCCGACGCTTCGGTTACCGGACGGTAATCCCTTTCCCGGGCCACACCCGGGGCAGCGTGCTGTTCGTCGCCGAGGAGCGGTACCGCTTCAGCGGCGGCAGCCTGTACTGGTCCCGTAGCACCGGAGGCACCGAGGCGCAGGAGGCCGTCACCTGGTATTCGACCGAGGAGCAGACCGCCTCGCTGGAGCGCAGCCTCGGCGTGCTCCGCTTCGAGTGGCTGCTGCCCGGCTGCCGGAGGTTGGCCGTCTCGGAGGCATCGCTCTCCGTGGCGACATGGTGGGCGACTAGGCTGGTCGGCGTTGGGGCAGCCAGTTGGCGCGCCCGGCCGGCCGAGGGTGTCCGGTCCGGAGCGATGTGCGAGATCGTTCAGAACCGTTGCAAGATCGAGGAGACACCGACGTGGCAGAGCGCAAGCCCATCGAGGCGTGGTTGACCGACATGGACGGGGTCCTCATCCACGAGGGCACCCCGATCCCGGGGGCCGGCGAGTTCATCGGCAAGCTGCGGGAGTCCGGCAAGCCGTTCCTGGTGCTGACCAACAACTCGATCTACACCCAGCGCGACCTCCAGGCCCGGCTGGCCCGGATGGGGCTCGACGTCCCGGCCGAGAACATCTGGACCTCGGCGCTGGCCACCGCCAAGTTCCTCAGCGCCCAGCGGCCGGGCGGCACCGCCTACGTGATCGGCGAGGCCGGCCTCACCACGGCGCTGCACGACGTCGGGTACGTGCTGACCGACAGCGAGCCCGATTTCGTCGTGTTGGGCGAGACCCGCACCTACTCCTTCGAGGCGCTCACCAAGGCGATCCGCCTGATCAACCAGGGCGCCCGGTTCATCTGCACCAACCCGGACGAGACCGGCCCCTCCACCGAGGGCGTGCTGCCGGCCACCGGCTCGGTCGCTGCCCTGATCACCAAGGCCACCGGCGTCGAGCCGTACTTCGTCGGCAAGCCCAACCCGCTGATGATGCGCGAGGCGCTGAACACCGCCGGCGCCCACTCGGAGACCGCGGTGATGATCGGCGACCGGATGGACACCGACATCGTCGCGGGCATGGAGGCCGGCATGGAGACCATCCTGGTGCTCACCGGGCTGACCTCCGCCGCGGACGTGGAGCGCTTCCCGTACCGGCCGTCCCGGGTGGTCAAGTCGATCGCGGACCTGGTCGAGCTGGTCTAGCCTCTGCGGTGCAGTCGTGAGCCCCGTCCCGGCCGAGCGCCGGGGCGGGGCTCGTCTCGTGGATGTGCCGCAGGGCGGGGAGGCAGGGCGCGGATGAGTGCGACGGGGGCAGTGGCGGGAGCAACGGGAGCAACGGCGGGAACGGCAGGAACGGGGGCGGGGGAGACGGCGGGTCAAGCGACGAGGGAAGCGGCAGGGGCCGGGGAGAAGCGGGTCACCTGGGCGGAGCTCTACTTCGACCTGGTCTTCGTCTTCGCGATCACCCAGGTCTCCGGACTGCTGCACCACCAGCACGACCTCACCGGGCTGGTCCGGGCACTGGTGGTGTTCGTGCCGGTCTACTGGTGCTGGGTCGGCACCACCGTGCAGGCCAACATCCGGGACGTCGACAACCTGCGCGACCGGCTCGGCATCCTGCTGGTCGGACTGACCGGCCTGTTCATGGCGCTCGCCGTCCCCGGCGCGTACGGCCGCCGGGGCATGCTGCTCGGCGCCGCGTACTGGCTGGCCCGGCTGGTGCTGCTGCTCCTGCTGGTGCGCGTCCCGGGCGTCTGGCGCGGCCCGTACGGGGCGGGCGTGCTGGCCAGCGGGCCGCTGCTGCTGGTCGGCGGGCTGCTGCCGGACGGGCCGCGGCTGGCGCTGTGGGCGGCGGCCGCGCTCTGCGACCTGTCCGCGCCGCTGGTGTTCCGGCGGCGGCTCGCGGACGTGGCCTACCACCCGTCGCACATGCCCGAGCGGTTCGCGCTGTTCCTGCTGGTGGCGATCGGCGAGTCGGTCGTCGGGATCGGCGGCTCGGCCGCCGCGGCCCGGCTGGACGTGCCCGAACTGCTCGCCGTGGCGGCCGCGTTCACCATCTCGGCCGGCCTGTGGTGGCAGTACTTCGTGTTCGCGGCGGACGCGATGCGGCACGCAGTGGAGGTCGCCGACTCGCGGCGGGACGTGGTCCGGCGGATCTTCCAGTACGGGCACCTGGCGCTGGCCGCCGGGGTGATCGGGGTGGCGGTCGGCTTCGAGGAGACAGTGGCCGACCCGTGGCGGGCGCTCGGCGCCGGGTCGGTGGCGCTGCTGTACGGCGGGTGCGGGCTGTACCTGCTGACCTTCGGGTACACCCGCTGGATGATGTTCCGCCGGATGTCGACGACCCGGATCGCCGCGGCGGTGGTGGTGCTGGGTCTGCTGCCCGCGATGGTGCGGCTGCCTGCGCTGGTGGTGCTGGGGGTGCTGGCGGTGCTGCTGGTGGCGCTCAACGGGGTGGAGTACCTGCGGGTGGTGCGGGCGGCGGGTGCTTCCGCCGCTTCGGCTCCCGCTCCTGCTCCGTCGGTTCCTGCTCCGTCGGCTGCTGGCTCGCCGGTTCCCGAGTCGGCTGCTGGCTCGGCTCCCGTGGAGTGAGTTGTCGGTGGGGCTGTGTAGCGTTCGGGGTGTAAGAGGGCGGGCGGCGCAGCAGCCGCGGTGTGGGAGGTAGATGTCGTGACGGACACGGTCGAGGCGGGCGTGGTCGAGGCCGGCGGGGGCGGCGGGCTGGAGCTGCCCGAGTCCTGGCGCGAGGTGCTGGGCGCCGAGACGGAGAAGCCGTACTTCGCCGAGCTGGCGGCCTTCGTGGCGGCCGAGCGCGCGCAGCACGAGGTGTTCCCGCCGAGCGGCCAGGAGTTCGCGGCGCTGGAGGCGACCCCGTACGAGAAGGTCCGGGTGCTCGTCCTCGGGCAGGACCCGTACCACGACAACGGCCAGGCCCATGGCATGAGCTTCTCGGTGCTGCCCGGGACGAAGACGCCGCCCTCGCTGCGCAACATCTTCAAGGAGCTGGACGCCGACCTGGGCGTCCCCGCCCCGGACAACGGCTACCTGATGCACTGGGCCGAGCAGGGCGTGCTGCTGCTCAACGCGGTGCTCACGGTCCGCGCCCACGAGGCCAACTCGCACAAGGCGAAGGGCTGGGAGAAGTTCACCGACGCGGTGATCAAGGCGGTGAGCGCGCGCGAGGAGCCGGTGGTCTTCGTGCTGTGGGGCAACTACGCCAAGAAGAAGCTGCCGCTGATCGACACCGAGAAGCACGTGGTCGTGCAGGGCGCGCACCCTTCGCCGCTGTCCGCCAAGCTGTTCTTCGGCAGCCGTCCGTTCTCGCAGATCAACACGGCTCTGGACGACTTCGGTGGCGAGCCGATCGACTGGCGGGTGCCGGACCTGAAGCAGGGCTGACGCCGAGCCGGTGCCGGCCCGGTGGGGGAGCCGGGCCGGGATCCGGCGTCGGGGGGCGGTGGGTGGCCGTGGGTGGGCGGGCTCGGATGCCCGTTCGCCCACGGCCACTTGCCGTTCACCGGTGGCTGCCGTCGGTCGGGGGCGGGTGTGCTTAGCTGGTGCCGACCGGTGGCCGGACCGGTCCTGGGGCGGGGGCGGTTGCGGGCTTCGGAGGGGCGGTACGTGCGCGGGGTGGGACGGGCAGGAACGTTTCGGAGCGCCAGGGCCTCCCGCTGGGCGGCGCTGGCCGTCGCGGGGCTGGTGCTGACCGTGCCCGGCTGCAGCGGCTCGGACGGTAGCGGTTCGGGCGGCGCCGGGGGGGCGAGCGGCGCCAGGTCGGCTTCTGTTACCAGTACACCCGCGGGCAGCCCGGCGGCCGGGCCGGCGGCTGGGCCGGTGGTCCTCAACCAGCCTCCGGGGCAGGCTTTCTACGTGTCCGACCGGACCAACGCCGCCCAGCAGGTCGGCGTGCTGCGCAGCCAGGGCCGGTCGGCCGAGGCGGACACCCTGCTGCGGATCGCCGCCCAGCCGTCCTCCCAGTGGCTCGGCGAGCAGGGCGCCCGGGAGATCGCCGACCAGGTGAGCCGACGGGCCACCGAGGCGGGTCGGACGGCCGTCTTCGTCGCGTACGACATCCCGCACCGGGACTGCGGCCAGTACTCGGCCGGCGGCGCCCCCGACGCCGCCTCCTACCGTTCCTGGATCACCGGCGTCGCCGAAGCCCTGGGCGACCGCAAGGCCTGGATGGTGCTGGAGCCGGACGCCGTCGCCCACACCCTGGACAGCTGCGGGGTCAAGGGTGACCTGGCCGCCGAGCGGTACGGCCTGCTGGCTTTCGCGGTAGAGGAGTTGAAGAAGCGTCCGAACGTCCGGGTCTACCTGGACGCGGGCAACCCGGGCTGGGCCCAGGACCCGGAGGACCTGGCTGCCGCGCTGCGCAAGTCGGGCATCGCCGCGGCCGACGGCTTCGCGGTGAACGTCGCCAACTTCTACCCGACCGACCGGAACGCGGCGTACGGCAACCGGCTCTCCGCCGCCCTCGGCGGGAAGCACTTCGTCATCGACACCAGCCGCAGCGGCAACGGCTCGGCGGGCGCCGACTCCTGGTGCAACCCGCCGGGCCGGGCGCTCGGCGAGGCGCCGACCACCGAGACCGGCCGGCCCGGGGTCGACGCCTACCTGTGGATCAAGAACCCGGGGGAGTCGGACGGCCAGTGCGGGCGCGGTGAACCCCCGGCGGGCCAGTTCTGGCTGCCGTACGCGCTCGGGCTGGCGCAGGCGGCGCACTGAGTGGTGGTCGGGCTCAACCGGTGACCTGGACCCAGCGGGCGACCGACGGGGTGCCGGCGGCGTCCGTCAGGAACAACATGTACCAGCCGGGCGGGAGCAGATCCGGGTTGCCCGGGAGGGTGAGCGAGACGCCGTCGGCGGTGCGCCCGGTGACGTCCAGGGCGACCGAGCGCTGCTCGACGTCGGTCACGTGGGTCACCGAACTCGGGCGGATCAGCTTGGCGGTCGTCACCGCGTCCGGCCGGGCGGCGCCGACCCGCAGGGTGCCGCCGAGCTTGGCCGACTGGGGTGCGGCGGTCACCTCCGGGCGGTCGCCGTGGTACAGGTACGGCGGGGTGTAGATCTCGATGCGCTGCTCGAAGCCGCCGGGCTGGGTCTCGGCCTTGTCGGCGAACAGCGGGTTGGAGCCCAGCACGGCGACCCGGCCGTCCGGCAGCAGCAGCGCCTCGGAGTGGTAGTCGCGGCCTACGGTGGGCTCCGCGGCGGTGCTGAAGGTGTTGGAATCCGGGTGGTACACCTGCGCCTTGAGCAGGTCGCTCCCGCCCCGGCCGCGGTAGCCGCTGGAGCCGCCGGTGGTGAACACGGTGTCGTCCGGGAGGATCACGCTGTTGAGGTAGCGGGTGCCGCCGGCCGGCAGGTCCGGGCCCGGGGTGTAGGCGGGCCCGGGCGCGGACAGGTCGACGATGTCGGTGCGGGCCGTGGACAGCGGGGACTCGCCCACCCCGCCGCCGCCGAGCACCATGACCTTCTGCGCCTGCGCGGGCGGCAGCAGCACCGAGGAGGAGGTCTCGGTCAGGCCCGGGTCGCGCAGGCCGGGGACGGGCCGGAAGGAGTTGTCCGACAGGTCCCAGAGGCCGGGCTCACGGCCCTTGTCGGCGGGGCCGTAGCCCGCGTTGGAACCGGAGTAGAAGAGCTTGCCGGTGGCCGTCAGGAAGATCGACGGGTAGGTCGGGAAGTAGTGGTCGGGGGCCTTGGCCCAGGTCCTGGACTTCGGGTCGTAGACCTCGTTGTCGTTGCCGTCGAGGATCTGCCCGGTGTCGTCCAGGCCGGAGACGGTGACCACCCGGCCGTCGCCCAGCCCGGTCAGGGTCGGGTACCAGCGGGCGTGCGACATGTCGGTGACCTGCTCGTAGAGCTCGGTGTCCGGGTTGAACTCGAAGGCGGAGCGGATGCCCTGGTAGTCCTGCTTGTCCATGGTCAGCTTCTCGCTCTGCCCGTACAGGTTGTGGGCGTCGGCCCCGGTCAGGCCCTTGATCCGGTACTGGTCCGGGGAGTTGGTCACGTAGTCCGGGCCCTCGCCGACCGCCTCGACGAACACGTGCTGCTCGCCGGCGGTGACCACGGTCTGCTTCCCGGCGCCGGTCTTGGTCGCCGCGGGCACGGTCACCTCGACGGTGCTGGTGTACTCGCGACCGTTGGGGGCGACGAAGACGGTGCCCTTGGGGAAGGTGCGGGCGCGCTCCGGGCTCTCGTTGCGCACCCGCATCACGCCGGCCGCCTTCTTCACCGCGCCGTCCAGCTTCTCGTACCGCTGGGTGCCGCCGGCCACCAGTACCCGACCGTCCGGGAGGGAGGTGTGACCGCCGCAGAACATGTCGGCGGGGGTGGGTATCAGCTTGTAGGTGTTCTTCGCAGGGTCCCAGAGCAGGCTCTTGAAGGTGCCCGCGTTGAACTGCTTCTCGTCGTTTCCGGAACCGGCCACGATCAGCACCTTGCCGGTGCGCAGGAGGGTGGCGTGGACGGCGTTGACCCGGAACTCGGCGGGCAGGGCCAGGGTCTGCCAGTGGCCGTACTGCGCCTTGTACTCGGGGCGGTTGATCACGTACTGGTGGTACTGGGCGCCGGCGAAGCCGAGCACGGCCGGGGCGTTCATCCCGGCGACGGTCAGCGCGACGGTGCTGCCGAGGGCGAGGCGCTTGGTGCGGCCGGCCTTGCGGATCTTCACGGTGGTGCTCCCCTCGGGAGGCGGGCGGGAGTGGCTCAGCGGGTGGGCGTGCCGCTCCCGGCGTGGTCGGGCGGGGCGGGCGTCAGGCGGAGCTGGAGCGTGGGGCTGTCGAGTGCGGGGCTGTCGAGTGCCGGGCTGTCGAGTGCAGCGGTGTCGCTGTTCGTCGTGGTGCCGGGCGTCGGGGTGTCGCTGTTCGTCGTGGTGCCGCTGTCGGTGGTGGGTGCGGGGCGGGCGTGGCGAGGGCGGCGCTTCTCCAGGACGACCGTCGGGGTGGCGGACGGGCCGCCGGTCACGGTGAGGGTGGCGGTGGGCCGGGTGCGACGGCGGCGGACGGCGTCGCCGGCCGAGATCAGCAGCGGCAGCACGGTCAGGGCCAGGGCGATGCAGGCCCAGGTGCGCATCGCGACGTGGTCGTAGCCGGTGCGGAAGGACGCGGCGACGGCGCCGCCGAACACCACCGCCCAGAACAGGTGGTAGCGGAAGGTGCCGATCCGGTCGGCGCTGGCGGAGCGGCCCTTGGGCGTCACCACGAAGCGGCTGCGCACCCGGAACAGCGCCTGGAGCAGCGAGGCCGCGTAGACCGGGCCGCAGACCGCCGACATCACCATGCCCGCGATACCGGAGGAGCCGGCCGGCTCGTGCGGGCTCACGTTGTGCTTGCGGTTCCAGGTGTAGAGCAGGAGTTGGAGCGCGGCGGCGTCGCTGTAGAGCATCATCCAGATCTCCGAGGAGACGTGGACGCCCGAGGCACCGAAGCCCAGGTAGAGCACGCTGGAGACGCCGCCGAGCAGCCAGGTCAGCGCCGCCATCGGGTAGAAGCCCACCATCAGTGAGTAGTTGAGCAGACGGCCGGGCGACAACCGCCAGAGCACCCGCCAGTACTGGGTGAACAGGGTCTCGTAGGTGCCGCGGCTCCAGCGCAGTTGCTGGGAGAAGAAGTCGGTCCAGGAGGACGGACCTTCGCCCACCGCGAGCACGTCCGGGGTGTACACGGACTTCCAGCGTTCTCCGGTCTCCGGGTTCCGGCTCCGGTGGAACTCCAGACCGGTGGCCATGTCCTCGGTGATTGAGTCGTACAACCCGCCGATCGACTGGAGTGAGCGGATTCTGACGGCGTTGTTGGTCCCGACGAACATCGGTGCGCCGTAGCGGTTTCCGGCGCGTTGGACGAGGGCGTGGAAGAGGTACTGCTGGCTCTCGGAGAATTTGGTGACGGCCGAGCCGGAGCTGCGGTAGTTCCCGTACACCTGGGGGCCGACCACGAATGCCACGTCCGGATCGCGGAAGTAGCCGAGCATGCGCTCGCAGATGTCGGGCAGTGGTGCGTGGTCGGTGTCGACGGAAACCCAGAAGTCGTAGTCGTCGCCGTGGGCCTGGAGCCAGGCGTTGTAGTTGCCGTGCTTGGTCCCGGCACGGAACCGCCCCTTCGGCTGGTTCCAGTGCGGGCGGCCGGAGCGGCTGAAGTGGCGGACTCCCAGCTCGGTGCACAGGGCCCGCATTGCAGGATCGTTTCCCTCGTCCAAGAGCCAGACGTCGTAAGGCCCTTCGTGCCGGACGGCCCGGGCCGCCACCAGCGTGGCCCGGACCATCTCCGGCGGCTCCTTGCCCGGCACACAGGTGGTGAGGAACGCGACCCGGGTGCCGGGCTCCGGCGTCACCGGTACCGGATCGCGGGCGACCAGGGTGGCGTGGGTGTTGGACACCACGTTGACCAGCCGGAACACCTCGACCACCGCGATGATCCCGATCATCACCTTGTCGCCGAGCAGCACCAGGACGTCGGTCTCGTCGACGCGCTCCGGCCAGTGCTCCGGCAGCAGTAGCCAGACCAGCAGGATCGCCTCCACCAGCGGGGCGGTCACCAGCAGCAGGCCGGCCCGGATCCGGTGCGGCTCGTGGCGCAGCAGGCTGCGGTACTGGACCCGGTACGGCGTGGCCGGCTCCGTGCCGGTGGGGTCCCGGGGGCTGCCCGGGTCCGGCCGGTAGACACCGCCGCCGAGCTCCCGGTCCTCGTCCGGATCGACCGCCGGGCCGGCCAGTCGGCTGAAGTGACCGTAGTCATAGGGCGCTTCGGGCACCGGCACGTCGCGCAGCACGGCCTCGCGCGCCCTGCTCCGCTGGGCCGGTTCGGCGTCCCTTCGACGCGACGGCGGCTTGGGCGGCCTGGACCTGGGCGCCTTGGGCGCCTTGGGCGGCGAGGGCGGCTTGTACGGTTGGGACGGCGAGGACGGCGTGGTCATGGCGTGCTCCCCCCGGAGTGTTGCGAGATGCTGTGCCCGGCGTTGTCCGCCTCGCTCCGGAGCCGTACCGATAGAACGCGGCCCGGTGAACTGCGGGCCGTCCCACAGTTTCCGGGCTGTCCAACACGCACTCCGGTGCCGGGAATCCACCCTGCGGAACCCGGCCCCTGGAGTGTGTGCGACCGGTTCAGTTGTGGGCCTGCGCGGCGGCTTCGAATGCGGGATCCCGGTGCACCGTCCAGCTTCCCCTCCGGATGCGGTGGGATCCTTGGCTTGCTCAACTCTCCCGGAGCGTAACGCTGATGGCAACAGCTCCGCGCAACGATCACCGCTCAAGCGTGAAGTTGCCACGGTTCCCGGCCATTCTGGTCCGTGATGGTGCTAATGCGGCGGAATTCCGGAAACGGGGGCCGGTGTGCGGTCAGTGCGACGACAGCAGGGGAGCGTCCGTGGCCGCCCGTACCTCGGCAGGGCTCACACCCGGGGCCGTCTCCACCAGGCGCAGCCCCTCCGGAGTCACGTCGACGACCGCCAGATCGGTGACGATCCGGTCCACCACCTGCCTGCCGGTGGCGGGAAGCGAGAGCTCCCGGACGATCTTCGGCGAGCCGTCCCTGGCGGTGTGCTCCATGACCACGATCAGCCGTCGGGCGCCGTGCACCAGGTCCATCGCGCCGCCCATGCCCTTGACCATCCGGCCGGGGATCATCCAGTTCGCGAGGTCCCCGGTGGCGGACACCTGCATCGCACCGAGCACCGAGACATCGATCCGACCGGCCCGGACCATGCCGAAGGAGAAGGCGGAGTCGAAGTAGGCGGCGCCGGGCGTGACCGTCACCGTCTCCTTGCCCGCGTTGATCAGATCGGGGTGCTCGGCGCCCTCCACCGGGTACGGGCCCACGCCGAGGACGCCGTTCTCCGAGTGCAGCACCACCCGGACGCCCGGCGGGAGGTGGTTGGGGATCAAGGTGGGCAGACCGATGCCCAGGTTCACGTACTGCCCGTCGCGCAACTCCCGGGCGGCGCGAGCGGCCAGGGCGTTACGCGGGTCGAGCGGGGCGGAGGTTGCGGTGGGGGTGGAGGTGTTCGCGTGAGCGGGGGTGGGGGCGGAGGCGCGGGTGCCTGCGAGGGCGGGATTGCTGGGGGCCGGCATCGGTTCAGACCTCCTGGAGGGCGGGGCGGACGGTCCGGCGCTCGATGCGGCGGTCCTCGGGATCGGCGGCCACGACCCGGTCGACGTACACACCGGGCAGGTGCACCGCATCCGGGTCCAGCTCGCCCGGTTTGACGATCCGGTCCGCCTCGACCAGGGTGATCCGGCCCGCCGTCGCGCAGAGCGGGCTGAAGTTCCGGGCGGCCGCGTGGAACGCGCAGTTGCCGTGCCGGTCCGCCACCTCGGCCCGGACCAGCGCGAAGTCCGCGGTGATCGCCTCCTCCAGCAGGTACCGGCGACCGCCGAACTCCCTCACCTCCTTGGGCGGTGAGGCCAGCGCCACCGAGCCGTCCGCGGCGTAGCGCCAGGGCAGCCCGCCCTCCTCGACCTGGGTGCCGACCCCGGCCGGGGTGAAGAACGCCGGGATGCCGGCACCGCCTGCTCGCAACCGCTCGGCCAGCGTGCCCTGCGGGGTCAGCTCCACCTCCAACTCCCCGGCGAGGTACTGCCGGGCGAACTCCTTGTTCTCCCCGACGTACGAGGAGGTCATCCGGGAGATCCGGCCCGCCCGCAGCAACAGGCCGAGCCCCCAGTCGTCCACCCCGCAGTTGTTCGACACCACGCGCAGACCGGTGGTGCCGGCGCTCACCAGGGCGCCGATCAGGGTGCTCGGGATGCCGCAGAGGCCGAAGCCGCCGACGGCCAGCACCGCACCGTCGGGTATGTCGCCGACCGCGGCGGTCGGGGAGTCGAGGACCTTGTCCAAGGGATCACCTCATGAGGGACTGGGAGGGAGACAGGAAGGTGTGGCGGGGGAGGGAGCGGGAGCGGGAGCGGGAGCGGGGCGACGGCGGGGGCGGCGACGGCCGTACCCGGGGCCCGGCGGCCGGGGCTGCACCCAACCGGCACCGCGCCCTCTCCACCGTGGCCGGGCGCGCGGCGCCGCAGCCATGGCGGCCACCGCCATGGACGGGGGCGGACCCGTGTCGGCGGGCCACATCCGGACGCCCGGAGCGCGGCACCGGGCGGCCGGTATGTCGACCGGAGCCACATCGCGGCGGGCTGCTACGTCGACCGGGCACATGTTGCCGGTCCCACCGCACACCTACGGTTCCGGCATCCACCCCGCCGCATCCCCAGGAGTCGGTCACCATGCGCAGCACCACAGCCCTCACCAGGACCGCCTCCTGCGCCCGCCCGGGCGCGGCACTGACCGGCGGACCGGCCCGGAAGCTCGCCGCGGTGGCCGCGTGCGCCCTGCTCGCCGCAGGCTGCGCCGAGGCCGGTACCGCCGGGACCGCCTCAGGGGGCGGAGGCAGCGCGAAGACTCCGGTCAAGGTCGGCCTGGTGTACTCCAGGACCGGTCCGCTCGCTGCCTACGGCAAGCAGTACCTGGACGGCTTCAAGGCCGGTCTGAGCTACGCGACCAAGGGCACCGGCGAGGTCGACGGCCACAGGATCGAGTTCGAGGAGCAGGACGACGCGGGCGATCCGGCGAAGGCGGTGTCCGCCGCCAAGGACCTGATCGGCAAGGGCTACAAGGTCCTGGCCGGCTCCACCGCCTCCGGCGTCGCCCTCCAGGTCGGCCCGATCGCCTCGCAGAACAAAGTGCTCTTCATCAGCGGACCGGCCGCCGCCGACAAGGTCACCGGCTTGAACAAGTACACCTTCCGTTCCGGCCGCCAGTCCTACCAGGACATCAGGACGGCGGCCTCGTTCATTGGTGACGCCAAGGGCAAGAAGGTCGCTGTGCTCGCTCAGGACAACGCCTTCGGGCAGGCCAACGTGGCCGCCGTGAAGGCCGTGCTCGGCGCCCAGGGCGCGACGGTGGAGCAGGTGCTCGCCCCGCCGAGCGCCACCGACCTCACCCCGTTCGCGACCCAGGCCAAGACCGCCAAGCCCGACCTGTTGTTCGTCGCCTGGGCCGGCGACAGCGCGTCGGCCCTGTGGACGGCGCTCAACCAGCAGGACGTGTTCGCCGACACCAAGGTCGTCACCGGCCTGGACCTGGCCGCTTCCTACCCGCTGTTCGGCCCGGCCGGCGAGAAGATCTCCTTCCTGAACCACTACTTCGACGGAGCCGCCGGCACCCCGGTGGAGAAGGCCATGACCGAGGCCGTCACCGCCGGGGGCGGCAGGCCCGACATCTTCACTCCGGACGGCTTCACCGCCGCCCAGATGATCGTGCACGCCGTCGAGTCCAACCACGGTTCCGCCGAGGACACTTCGGCGCTGGTCAAGGCGTTGGAGGGCTGGAGCTTCGACGGGGTCAAGGGCCGGACCACGGTCCGGGCGGAGGACCACGCCCTCCTCCAGCCGATGTTCCAGGTCCGGCTGACCGGAACCGGGGCCGCTGCCAAGCCTTCGGTGGAGAAGACCCTGACCGCCGACGAGGTGGCGCCCCCGGTCACCCCGATGGCCGGCTGATCCCGATGCCCGCTCCCGCCGCGTCCACTCCTCCGGCCTCCACTCCTCCGGCCTCCGTCTCTGCTGCCTCTGCCCGGCGCTCCTCCGTGCCGCGTTCCTCCTCCCTGGGTCCTCCTTCTCCGGTTCCCTCCGCTCCGGTGCTGCGACTGGACGGCCTCGGCTGGTCCGTCCGCGGTGTGCCGATCGTCGAGGACGTCTCCTTCTCGGTCGGCGAAGGCGAGTTCATCGCCTTCATCGGGCCCAACGGGGCCGGCAAGACCTCCCTCTTCAACCTGATCTCCGGCATCTGTCCGGCGACCCACGGCAGCCTCCACCTCGACGGCACGGACGTCACCGCCGAGGCCGTGCACGCCCGGGCGCGGCGTGGAATCGGCCGCACCTTCCAGACCTCCTCCCTCTGGCCGGGGATGACCGTCGCCGACCACGTCCGGCTGGCCGCCCAGGCGGCAGCCGGACCGCGAGCCTCGTACCGCCTCTGGCGCCGCGCCGACCGTTACTCGGAGCAGGTGGCCGACACCCTGCAACGCACCGAACTCAGCCACCGCGCCGATACCTTGGCCGGAGCGCTCTCCCACGGCGAGAAGCGCAAGCTGGAACTCGCCGTCCTGCTCGTCTCCGATCCGCGGCTGATCCTGCTGGACGAGCCGATGGCAGGTGTCAGCGCGGAGGAGGTGCCGGCCCTCACCGAACTGATCCGTTCCGTGCACCGTGGCCTCGGCCGGACGGTTCTGATGGTCGAGCACCACATGGACGTCCTGCTCGGCCTGGCCGACCGCCTGGCGGTGATGCACCACGGCACCCTGCTCGCCCTGGACACCCCCGAGGCCGTGATGGCCGATCCGACCGTTCAACAGGCCTACCTTGGTGAGGCGTTGTGACCTCCTCTCCGTCGTCCTCGACGCGTCCGTCCTCCTCTGCCACTGCCCACTCGTCGCCCTCGCCGTCGTCCTCGCCCTCGTCCGCCGTCGAACCCCTCCTCTCCGTCCGTGACCTGCGGGTGGTCATCGACGGGCTGCACATCCTGCACGGCGTCGACTTCGACGTGGCCTCCGCCGGAGTCACCGCACTGCTGGGTCGCAACGGTGCCGGCAAGACCACCACCGTGAAGGCCGTCATGGGCCTGGTGCCGCGCACCGGAAGCATTCGGATGTCCGGTGCTGAAATCTCCTCGCTCTCCACGCATCTGGTGGTCCGACATGGCATTGGTTACGCGCCCGAGGACCGGGGGATCTTCGCCGGCCTGACGGTGGCCGAGAACCTCCGCCTCGCCGAGCGCGAAGTCCGCGGTGGAGCCGAGGCGGGTGAGCCGAACTACGCGCTCGTCCACGAGCTCTTCCCCGAACTCAAGGCGCGGGCCGGACAGCTGGCCGGGACGCTTTCCGGCGGTCAGCAGCAGATGGTGGCGATCGGCCGGACGCTGCTCAACCGGAACCGGCTGATCATCGCCGACGAGCCCACCAAGGGCCTGGCGCCGAAGATTGTCTCCGAGGTGGCCGAGGTACTGGCGCGAGCGGCCGAGGCCGTGCCCGTTCTCCTGGTCGAGCAGAACCTCGCGCTCGTCCGCCGACTGGCCGGCACCTGTGCTGTCCTGGCCGATGGCCGAACCGCCCACCGGGGCGACACCGCTGAGCTGTTGGCCGACGAGGAGGCCGCCCGCCGCCTGCTCGGCGTCGGCTCCCGTCACCCGCTCGCCGGCGGACCCCGGTCGTCCTCCACCTCGTCGGCGGCCTCCCCGGCTGCCACCCCTGTCGTCACCACGGAGGTGAGGCCCTGATGGACACCGTTGTTCTCCTCTCCTGTACTGGACTCGGTCTCGGTGCGCTGTACTTCCTGGTCGCCTCCGGTCTCTCGTTGATCTTCGGTCTGATGGACGTGCTCAACTTTGCGCACGGCGCCCTGCTCTCCATCGGCGCCTATGCCACCTGGTGGGCCGGTACGGAAGCCGGCTTCTCCTTCTGGCTCGCAGTGCCGTTCGGCACCCTGGTCGGGACGGCCGCCGCCGTCATGCTGGAACTCTTCCTGATCCGGCCGCTCTACAGCCGCCCGCGCGACCAGATCCTCGCCACCGTCGGGGTCGGGCTCGCCGTACCCGCCCTGATCATGGGGATCTGGGGCGCGGACGCCCGCCCCTTTCCCCAGCCGGCCCTGCTGGCCGGCACCTGGCACGTGCTCGGTGCGACCGTCCCGGTCAACCGCTTCGTGCTCCTGGCCGCTGCCGCGCTGTTGCTGCTCACTCTTCGGTTGTTCCTCGCCCGCACCCGCTACGGGCTGATCGTCCGGGCCGGCGTCGAGGACCGGGCGATGGTCACGGCGCTCGGCATCGACGTCCGGAGGGCGTTCACCCTCGTCTTCGCCATCGGCGGGGCGGCCGCCGCGCTGGGCGGCGCCCTCGGCGGCCTCTACTTCGGTTCGGTCAATCCCGGTCAGGGGACCAGCCTGCTCATCTTCGCCTTCGTCGTCGTGGTGATGGGCGGCATGGGATCCGTGACCGGGGCCGCCGCCGCGTCGGCGGGCGTCGGCCTCGTCCAGCAGTTCGCCAACTACACCGGCACCGGGCTCGGCGACCTCTCGGTCGTCGTCCTGCTCGCCGTGCTGCTTCTGGTCCGACCCCGTGGACTCACCGGGAGGCTCGCGTGAGCGCCGAAACTCCGATCACGAGCACCGGTGGCCCAGCGGCCGCCCGCAGCGCCGCCACCTCGGCAGGGGGGACTGACACCAGCCCTGCCGTGACCACCATGTCAGCAGAGGGGACTGACACCAGCTCCACCGACACCGCCACTGTGGCAAGGGGGACTGACACCAGCCTTGCCGGAACCCATTGTGAACAAACGTACGAGACCGGCGCCATCCCTCGAACAGGTGATTCGGCCACTAACCGCTGGACACGGATGCACGCAGCGCTACGCTGGTGGCCGATCGCCCCGCTGATCGCGCTCCTTGTCGCCCCATACAGTGCGCTTCCCGTCCCGGGACTGCTCGACGGCCCGCTTGGCAGCCCGGGAAGCCTCCAACTCATCGCCCTGTGCCTGCTCTACGGGGCCCTCGCCACCGGCTACGACCTCCTGCTCGGTCGCACCGGACTGCTCTCCTTCGGCCACGCGCTCTACTTCGCGACCGGGCTCTACGCCACCGACCTCGGCATGCTCGAACTGCGACTCCCCTTCGCCGCCGCCGCGGCGTTCGGCGTCGCCTGCACCGCGCTGCTGGCCCTGCTGCTCGGCTCGGTGAGCCTGCGGGTCACCGGCATCGGCTTCTCCATGGTCACCCTCGCCTTCGCCCAGGCCGGCGCCATCGTCGTCCAGCGCAACCCCGGTGGCGTCACCGGCGGCGAGGAGGGACGGTCAGCCCCGGCCGAGCTGCTGCCCTCCGGCCTGCTCGGGATCGAGAACACCGCCAACCTCTACTGGATCGCCGTCGGTTACCTGGTCCTGACGGTCGCCGCGGTCCACTGGGCCGTCCACTCACCGGCGGGCCGGGTCTGGGAGGGCATCAAGGAGAACGAGCGCCGGGTCGAGGTGCTCGGACTGCGGCCCTACGGCTACAAGTTGGTCGCCTTCGTGCTGTCCGGTGCGCTCGCCGGAGTGGGCGGCGTGGTCTACCTGCTGCTCACCGGCGGGGCCACCCCGCAGGCTGCAGGTTCGGACGCCACGCTCGCTCTGCTGGTCATGGTGGTCCTCGGAGGCTCCGGCACCCGCTGGGGGCCGTTGCTCGGTGGGGTGCTCTACACGTGGGCCGGCCACCGGCTCGGCGACCTGGCCAACTCGAACGCCGTCGCGGACCTGCCCGCGGTGCTGCGCGTGCCGCTCTCCCAACCCCTGTTCCTGCTGGGCGCCCTGTTCGTCGCCGTTGTCTACCTGCTCCCCGGCGGCCTGGCCGGGCTTCCCGCCCGCGTCCGTGCCGCCCGATCCGCCCGCTCGGCCCGCACGCCGACCGGCGTGCCCGCCGCCCGCCCCACCGGAGGTACCCCCGCGTGAGCCAGCCGCCCCTGAAGCCCGAGGAGTTGACCGTCCCCGTACCCGGCGGGGACCTCGCCGTCCTGCGGTGGCCCGCCGACCAGCCGGGGGCCCCGACCGTCGTGGCGGTGCACGGCATCACCGCCAACGGCCTGGCCTGGTACGAGATCGCCCGCCGGCTCGCCGGTCGGGTCACCCTGCTCGCGCCCGACCTGAGGGGCCGCGGCGCCAGCCGCTCGGTCGCCGGACCGTACGGGCTGGCCCGGCACGCCGACGACGTGGCCGCGCTGGTCGCCGCCCTGGGCGCGGGGCCCGTGACAGTCGTCGGCCACTCGATGGGGGCCTGGGTCACCGCCCTGACCGCCGTCCGGCACCCCCAACTCGTGCGCCGGGTGCTGTTGGTGGACGGTGCGTTGAGCTTCCCGCTCCCGGAGGGCGTCCGGGAGGAGGACGCCCTGGCAGCGGTGCTCGGCCCCGCACTGGCCCGGCTGTCGATGACCTTCCCGGACCGGGCCGCCTACCGGGAGTTCTGGCAGCGCCATCCGGCCTTCGACGGCAGCTGGTCGGACGGGATCGACGCCTATACCCAGCGCGACCTCGTCGGCGCCGAGCCCGAACTGCGCTCCTCCTGCGTGCTGGAGGCCGTGCAGACCGACGGTGCCCAGGTCCTGCTGGACCGGGAGGCGGCCGGGGCCGTGCATCGGCTGCCTTGCCCGGCCGAACTGCTCTGGGCGGAGCGCGGCCTCCTCGACGAGCCGCAAGGGCTGTACGACCACCAGCGGATCGAGCTGTCCGGGCTGGACCGGGACCGGGTTCCGGCCGCGCTCGTGCCGGACACCAACCACTACTCGATCCTCTGGGGCGAGGCCGGAGCCGACCAGATCGTCCGCAGGCTGCTCGCGGACGTCTCCGCCGCCGGGTGACGGTCCCGGAAGCAACGGAGCAACGGAGCAACGGAGCAACGGAGCCACAGCCCAACGACACGACGGGACGCCGGAGCCACGGAACGGCAACGGCCGGCGGGTTGCGGACACCCGCCGGCCGTAGAAGTCGGGTCAGCCCGCCGCGCCGAGGAAGCTCTCCCAGCCGCCGGAGGGCGCCTGGCCGACGTTGAGCGTGCGCAGCTTCCGCAGGGTCGACTGGTCCTGAACCTCCAGCCATTCGACCAACTGCCGGAACGAGACCAGCCGGACCTCGGGCTTGCCCGCGATGGCCTTGAGCGTCTCCTCGACGGCGTCCATGTAGATGCCGCCGTTCCACTGCTCGAAGTGGTTGCCGATGAAGAACGGTGCCCGGTTGCTGTTGTAGGCGCGCTCGAAGCCGGCCAGGTAGGAGTTGGTGGCCTGGGTCCGCCAGTCGCCGTACTTGGACGGGTCGCCCTTGGTGCTGCCGTTGGACTGGTTGGCCAGGATGTTGTAATCCATCGACAGGACCTGGAAGGTGTGTCCGGGGAACGGTATGGACTGCAGCGGGAAGTCCCAGATCTTGCCGTCCTGCACCTTCTGCGGCCATATCTGGAGGCCGCCCGAGGAACTGGCGTCGTACTTCCAGCCCAGCTTGGCGATGGTCGGCAGCAGCGCCTTCTGACCCTCCAGGCACGGGGTGCGGCCGCCTATGAGCTCCTTCTTGTAGTCGAAGGGGAGCGGATCGACGTCGGTGAAGCCGGTGTTGGTCCGCCACTGGGTGACGAAGGCGATGGCCTGGTCGATCTCGCTCTGCCAGTCGTCCGGGGTCCACATGTTGACCCCGTTCTTGTCCGGGCGGCTGGAGCAGAAGTGCCCGTTGAAGTGGGTGCCGATCTCGTGCCCGGCGAGCCAGGCCTGGCTGACGAGCTTGAGGGTGCTCTTGACCGCACCGTCCGAGAGGTACGGGATGTCGGAGGCGCCGACCGCGTGCTTCGGCGGGTGGTACAGCTGGGACTTGTCCTTGGGCAGGGCGTATATGCCGGAGAGGAAGAAGGTCATCGTGGCCTTGTACTGTTCCGCCAGCTTGAGGAAGCGGGGGAACTGGCCGTCGTCGGTGCCGCCCGCGCCGTCCCAGGAGAACACCACGAACTGCGGCGGGCGCTCGCCCGGCTTGAGCTTCTCGGGCTTGGGCTGGTTCGGCTGCGGACCGGTGTCCGCCGTGGAGCCGTCGCCGATCGGGGTGCCCTTGGGCACCACGGCCTGGGTCGGGTCGGTGGTGCCGGTCTGCCCGGCCTTCGGACTGGTGCCGGAGGAGGAATGTGAGGTGGAGTCCTGCCCCGAACCGGATCCGTTGCTGGAACAGGCAGCGACCGCGCCGAGGGCCGCGGTCGCAGCGGTCGCACTGAGCACCGTCCTGCGCGAGATGCTGGTCATGGTCTCCCCTGGGTGCCGATCGCCGGTGGTGGGGGCGGCCCCGGGCCGCACCGGTCAAATCGGGCAATTGATGAATATTCCGCCGTTAGCATGTCATGTCGCCGCAGCGGCCACCAAGGTCGCCGGGCTCCGACGACAGTCAACACGTCGGGGGCACCGGACTGGGCTGCGGGGATCCGTCGTCTGTTGCGGTCCTGTGACGCTTCACACTGCGCGACGTCAGGGGAGTACGGTACCGCCGCCCTGTCCGGCCCGGTCAGAGTTCGTCAGTGCTCGGTGCGGGCCGTCGCTCGTAAGGGAAAATTGTGCTCCTGACAGCATCCCGCGGCCGAAAGGCGCCAGCCGCGGCGGGGCTGGTCACAGCGTGGCCAGCCGCCGGTTGCGGCGCACTATTCGGGCGATCGCGGTGCTGACGGCGGTGGCCGCCGCGCAGGAGACGGCCAGACTCAGCCAGGCGGTGTTGAACCAGTGGCTGTTCAGCCAACCCAGCGTCACGATGTAAGCGGCCCAGACCAGTCCCGCCAGCGCTGACCAGTGCAGGAAGCGGTGCGGATGGGCGGGGGAGTGGCCGATGGCCAGGTCCAGGACGGTCCGCCCGGCCGGCACGAACCGCGCCACCACCACCATCGCGGCAGCCCCGCCGTGCGGGCGCTCGACCAGTGACTGCTGGACCCGGGCCACGCTCGCCGCCAGTTTCGGGCGCCGGGCGATCCGGCGCTGCAGCACAGGGGCGCCGCGACGGGCGAGGTGGAGCAACAGGAGATCGCCCAGGAAGGAGGCCACCGCCACGCCCAGGCCGAGCAGCACCGGGGCGCCGTTGATCTGCGCCGTCTTGAGCACGGCCAGGATGACCAGCGTTCCGCTCGGGATGAAGGGGAGAAGGGCGTCGCCGAGTACGGCGAAGAGCGCAAGGGCGCAGATCCACGAGGATCCGGTCGCCGCCACGAAATTCAAGGCCTTACTCCCTCCACGCCGCCCTGGGGGAGCAGGTGGCTGCTGGGGTCAACGCTAGCGCCCCGACTTTTCATGCCATGAAGCACCCCGGTATGGCGGGGATCACGGGAGCCGCCCGCAGCTCACGGCCCTGTGGTGTGCCCCGGTGAGGTGGTCCTGTGGAGTGCGCGGGCGAAGGCCCCGGAAATGGAACGAGCCCCCGGGGCGGGGTGCCGCGCCGGGGGCTCGCAGGGATCGTGCGGCACTGGTCCAGCCCGACGATCTTGCCTGCGGAACATGGACCCGCTCGGTGCCCCGTTCCTGATCACCACCCTGCCTGAAGCCGGCCGCCGGTCGCGAGCGCTCCGGCTGGCGACTTTGCGACCCTGGCGTGAAGTCGCCAACGGTGACCGGCTGCTGGCTTTCCGTCATCCGAACGGTCGGTCGGCCCACTCGCCCGCCCGAACCGTCGGGGTCGTGCCCCGGCCGCCCCAGGGCGGAACCCGACCGCCCCCGCGCGAACCCGACCGCCCTCGTACGAACCCGACCCGCCCCCGGGCCGAACCTGGACCGCACACCCCGCCACGCCCGGAGCGCGCCTCCGGCCGCCCGATCCGGCCCTGCCCGCATCGGGCAGCCGGCCCGGGAACAGCGAGCCCGCGACCGTGGTTGACGTCCGTCGGCAGCAGCGACCGCCGGGCCGTCCGAGACCCCGCGGCCGCCCACGACGGCCGGCTCGGAGGAGAGCCGGACCAAGGACAGCCAGGAGGGCGGACGGCATGACCACCGAGGACCAGCAGGAGCACCGAACCGGACCGGGGACCGGTGAGGTGATCCGGGGCACCGCCCGCGGCACTGCACCCGCTCCGCTCTCGATCCTCGACCTGGCCACCGTCGGCGTCGGCTACACGCCTGGCCAGGCCTTGGCCGCCACCACCGAACTGGCCCGCCGGGCCGAGCAGTGGGGGTACCACCGTTTCTGGGTGGCCGAGCACCACGGCATGCCCGGCGTGGCCAGCTCGACCCCGGCCGTCCTGCTCGCCCACCTCGGGGCCCACACCACCACGCTGCGGCTCGGCTCGGGCGGGGTCATGCTCCCCAACCACGCCCCGCTGGCCATCGCCGAGCAGTTCGGCCTGCTGGAGGCCCTGCACCCCGGCCGGATCGACCTCGGGCTCGGCCGCGCCCCCGGCACCGACCCGGCCACCGCCCGCGCGCTGCGCCGCGGACTCGCCGAGGGTGCGGACGACTTCCCGCTGCAGCTCTCCGAGCTGACCCACTTCCTCGACGGCGACTTCCCCTCCGGCCACCCGTACGAGCGGCTGACCGCCGTCCCCAGGGGCGAGGGCCGTCCGCCGGTCTGGCTGCTCGGGTCCTCCGGCTTCAGCGCCCAGCTGGCCGGCCGCCTCGGCCTACCGTTCGCCTTCGCCCACCACTTCAGCAGCGCCAACACCATTCCGGCGCTGGACCTGTACCGGACGTCCTTCCGCCCTTCCGCCGTGCTCAGCGAGCCGTACGCGCTGATCGGCGTGAGCGCCGTCGCCGCCTCCGACGAGACCGCCGCCCGCCGCCTCGCCCGCTCCGCGGCCCTCGGCATGCTCCGGCTCCGGCGCGGCAACCCCGGCCCGATCCCGACACCGGAGGAGGCCGAGGAGTACCCGTACAGCCCGGCCGAGGCGGACTTCATCGACAGCTGGCTCGACAACGTGGTGCTGGGCGCCCCGGGCCAGGTCGCGGACGGCCTGGAGGCGCTGCGCAAGCGGACCGGGGTGGACGAGCTGATGGTCACCTCGCACATCCACGGCCACGAGGCCCGGTTCCGCTCCTACGGCCTGATCGCCGAGGCGTACGGCCTGACCGCAGCGGCCTGACAGCGACGGCCTGACAGCGACGGCCTGACAGCGACGGCCTGGCAGCGACGGCCCGACCTCGACGGCCTGACGGCAGACCCTGACGGCCGAGGCCCCCCGACCGTCTGCACACCACCTCGGTGACGCCCCCGCCCCTAGCGGCGGCTGGGGGCGGGGCGGCCCTTCCGGAGTATCGCCGCGACCAGCTCGGCCTCGCCGGGGCGGGCGAAGTACCAGCCCTGGGCGGTGTCGCAGCCGGTCAGCCGGAGCCGCTCGGCCTGGGCGGCACTCTCGATGCCCTCGGCGGTGACGGTCAGGCCGAGAGTGTGGGCCAGCTGGACCATTGCGCCGACGATCTGCTCGTCGGCGTCGCGGCGGCGGGAGTGGAGCTCCGGGAGGGCCGGGCGCTCCGCCGGTGCCGAGGACGTCGCCGGGGATGCAGCCGAGGACGTGGCGGAGGACGTGCCCGATGCCCCACCCCCACCTCCACCCCCAGCCCCAACCGCTGCCGCGGCGGAGTGCCCAGCCGTCGGCGGCGCCGGGTCGCGGAAGCCCTCGATGAACGTCCCGTCGAGCTTCAGCACGTGCACCGGCAGCCGGGAGAGGTAGGCCAGGTTGGAGTAGCCGGTGCCGAAGTCGTCGATCGCGATCCGCACGCCCATGTCGGCGAGCGCCTGGAGGGCCTGCAGCGGGCGGCCGCCGGGGCCGAGCAGGGCGCTCTCGGTGATCTCCAGCTGCAGCAGCCGGGCGGGCAGGCCGGTGCTGTCGAGGGCCCGGGCGACGTCGGCGACCACGTCGGAGTCCCAGATCTGGCGGGCCGCCAGGTTGACGCTCACGAAGGTCTCGGTGTCCGGGAACTCGGTGAGCCACTGCCGAGCCTGACGGCAGGACTCCTCCAGCACCCACTTGCCGAGCGGCACGATGGCGCCGGACTCCTCGGCGAGTGGGATGAAGCGGTCGGGGGAGAGCGTCCCGTAGCGGGGGTGGCGCCAGCGGACCAGGGCCTCGGCGCCGTGCACCGCGCCGTCGGCCAGGCCGACCAGCGGCTGGTACTCGATGGTGAACTCGCCGCGCTCCAGGGCCGGCCGCAGTGCGGTGGCGAGCAGCTGGCGGGTGAGCTGGTGAGCACCCCGGTCGGGGTCGTAAAGGGTCCAGCGGGCACGGCCGTCCGCCTTGGACCAGTAGAGCGTGGAGTCGGCGTCCTTGACCAGGTCGGTCGGGGTGGTCTCGTGCACCGAGCGTTCGACGACGCCGATGCTGGCGGTGACCACCAGCCGGTGCCCGGCGACGTCGAAGGGACGTTCCAGCACCTCCAGGATCCGCCCGGCCAGCGCGGTCAGCTGCTCGCTGCCGACGCTGTCGGTGACCAGGACGGCGAACTCGTCGCCGCCCATCCGGGCGACCAGGTGGGCGTCCCGTTCGGAGAGCCCGCGCCGCAGCCGGGTGGCGACGGCGATCAGCAGCTCGTCGCCGATGTGGTGGCCGAGGGTCTCGTTGATCGCCGCGAAGCCGTCGAGGTCGAGGTAGCAGACACCCACCCGCCGTTCCTCCGCTACCGCCGCCGGTCGGCCGGAACCTCCGCGGTTCCCGCGGTCCTCGGTGCCCGGGAGACAGGCGGCGTCCAGCCGTTCGAAGAAGAAGGTCCGGTTGGGCAGCCTGGTCAGCGGATCGTGCAGGGCCTGGTACTCCAGGCGGTCGCCGAGCCGGCGCTGCTCGGTCATGTCCTCGACCAGTGCGAGCGTGTAGAGCGGCCGCCCGGCGGGGTCCCGGATGAGCGAGACGGTCACCTTGCTCCAGACCGTGTGGCCCTCACGGTGCTTGAGCGGTTTCTCCACGCGGAACCGTTCCCGCTGGCCGTGGACAAGCGCGGTGAACAGCCTGGGCGGCATGCCCTCCGGGTCGATGATCTCGTGCAGGTGGGTGCGGACCAGTTCGCCGACGCCACGGCCGATCAGGGCGGCGAAGGCGGGGTTGACCTCGATGATCCGGTCCTCGGGGTCGATCAGCGCCATGCCGATGACGGCGTCGCAGAACGCGGCCCGGAACCGGGACTCGCTGGCCCGGAGTGCCGCCAGCAGCCGGTCGTCGCCGTCCTCCCGGCCGGGGGCCCCACCGGACCCCGGGCGCGCGCCGTCGGCCAACGGGGCCGAACAGGTGGGGCAGAGCAGTACGCCGCCCGGATCCTCCAAGGTGCCGCAGGCCGCAGCCGGGGACGCACTCGGGGCCGCGGCCGACGACGTGGGCGGGGAGGTCGACGCGGAGGCCGGAGAAGCAGCCGGTCCGACCGACCGCGCCGGACCGAGGACCGGCGCGGCGAGGTGGCGGTGGTGTGACGATTCCTTGTGCCGCACGCCTGGGTGGTGTGCGTCGGCCCCCTCGTTCTGGCCCGGCACGGCATGCTCCCGTCCGCTGCTGACGCTTGACGATGGTCTGCCTGGCCGGTCGGGATTCCGGCGGCCGGCTCCGCACTCTGTCAGGGTCCTCGGAGTCGGTCCGCTGCGGGGCGCTGTCGCGCGGGGACCCGGGTGAAGAACAGGGCGCTTCGGCCGATCATAGGCCGCGACCACAGCGCGCGGTGACCGCCGCCAGGGTGATTCGCCCCGTTTGTGAACATGCATGGCGAACGTTCAGATGCCTTCGGTGCACATCACATGAGGTGCGACCGGAGCGCGTGCGCCGAAGCCGCGCCCCCGGGCGCTGGTCGTGCGCCGGGGGCGGGCCCGGGTTGCGCCCCCGGACGGGCCGGGGGCGGACGGGCCGGAGGCAGCGGTCGGTCAGGCGAGCTCGGCGGTGAGGGTGATGGTGGTGCCGGTCAGCGCCTGGCTGACCGGGCAGTTGGCCTTGGCGTCCTCGGCGGCCTTCACGAAGCCGGCCTCGTCCAGTCCGGGGACCTCGCCGGTGACGGTCAGGTGGATGCCGGTGATGCCGGTGCCGGGCTGGAAGGTGACGTCGGCCCGGGTGTCCAGCTTGGTGGGCGGGTTGCCGGCCTTGGCCAGGCCGTTGCTGAGGGCCATCGAGAAGCAGGCGGAGTGGGCGGCCGCGATGAGTTCCTCGGGGCTGGTCCTGCCGTTGGGCTCCTCGGCGCGGGCCGGCCAGGAGACGGGGTACTCGCCGATCCCGGAGGAGGCGAAGGTCACCTGCCCCTTGCCGTGGAGGAGGTCGCCCTCCCAGGCCGTGCGGGCGGTGCGGGTGGTTGCCACGATCGGTTCCTCCAGTGCTGAGGGACTGCTGAGTCGTCACTTCCGGTCATGCACGCACCAGCCTACGGGCAGCCACGTCGCGGAGCCGGGCGCCGGGCGGTCCGGCGGGCTGTCCGGATGGTGGACGGTTCCTCCGGACGGTGCCGGTCGGGACCGGGTGCCCTGTTAGATTTGCCCGGGCCCGAGCCCGGCCGCCGTACGGTCGGGCGCCCACCCCAGACACCGGGAGCCGACCCGATGACGGACCAGCCCACGACCCCCGACGCCGACGTGACCGAGGGGACCGACGACGCGGTACGGGCGGAGCTGACCAGCCTGCGCGAGAGCATCGACAACATCGATGCCGCGGTCGTCCACATGCTGGCCGAGCGTTTCAAGGCGACCCAGCGGGTCGGGCGGCTCAAGGCCGAGCACAAGCTGCCGCCGGCCGATCCGGCGCGGGAGCGGGACCAGATCAAGCGACTGCGGGAGCTGGCCGCCGGGGCCAAGCTCGACCCGGTCTTCGCGGAGAAGTTCCTGAACTTCATCATCGCCGAGGTGATCCGCCACCACGAGGCCATCGCCCGCGCTTGAGGGAGCTGAGGACGGCGCCCGGCACCGGAACCCTGTGGACCGCGATGTCGGACGCGGCTAAACGCCGGATTTCGTGAGACTCCCCGGTTGGCGTAGCGTGCAACTTTCCCCAGCCGGAGAGGTGGAGCAGCGACCATGGCGGTGAACCTGCCCGAAACGCCCGGCGGAGCTCCCAGCGAACCCGCCGAGCCCGGCGTACCAGCCGCCCGGGACACCCCGTACGGCCAGCGGGGCCCCTATGCCCCGTACACCCAGCAGGTCCCGTACACCCAGCAGGTCCCGTACACCCAGCAGGTCCCGTACGCCCGGCAGGGTACGGACGGCCGGCAGGCCCAGGGGGACGGGCCCGGGGGCCGGGCCGAGGCCCGCGGTCGGGCCGGTGGATCGCGCGGACGCAAGGCCCGTCGGTCGGGGCCGCGCCGTCCCCGGCCGTGGTGGATCGAGCTGCCGGCGATGGCGGCGGTCGGACTGGTGGTCGCGCTGCTGATCAAGACCTGCCTGTTCCAGGTCTTCACCATCCCGTCCGGGTCGATGGAGAACACCCTGCGGGTCGGCGACCGGGTCGGCGTGAACAAGCTCGCGCCGTTGACCGGCTGGACGCCCCAGCAGGGGCAGCCAGTGGTGTTCAAGGACCCCGGGAACTGGCTGCCGCCGCAGCCGGTCGACTCGAACCCGATCACCAACGCCGTGAGTTCGGTGCTGAGCTTCGTCGGGCTGGTGCCGCCGAAGGACGACAACTACCTGGTCAAGCGGGTGATCGCGACCGGCGGCCAGACCGTCCGGTGCGTGGGCACCACGCTGACCGTCGACGGCAAGAGGGTCGACGAGCCGTACCTGCACCCCGGCGACGACTCCTGCGCGGGCATGGACTTCGGCCCGGTGAACGTCCCCTCGGGCTACGTCTGGGTCGAGGGCGACCACCGAAGCGACTCGGCGGACTCCCGCTGGCACCGGCAGGGCCCGGGTGGCGGCGCCGTGCCGGTGGGCAACGTGGTCGGCCCGGTGTCGGCCGTGGTGTGGCCGGTCAGTCACCTCGACTGGTTCGGCTGGACCGGCCGCTGACCCCGCGGTCGGCGGCGGCCACCCCCTCCCGGGCCGCAACTGCGGCACGGGAAGCGGTGGCCCCGGAAGGAGCGGAGCTCCCGGCAGCACCCGCAGCGGAACCCGCGCCCACCTCAGCTCCAGCCCCAGCCCCAGCCCCAGCCCCCGCCTCGACCGTCGGCGGCTTGCTGGTCTGCGCCGCGAACGCGCCCGCCAGCACCAGCAGACCGCCCGTGACCTGCGGCAGCCCCAGGTGCTCGCCGAGCAGGACCCAGGCCAGCACGGTGGCGACCACGGCCTCCAGGTTGGCCAACACCCCGGCGACCGGCGGCGAGAGGTAGCCGACGGAGACCACGCCGGTCAGGTAGGCGAGCACGGTCGCGATCAGCACCATCCAGGCGGCCGGGAGCAGGGCGGGCAGGGTGTGCCCGTTCATCACCACGGACCCGCCGAGCAGGCTCCAGTCGGCCTGCCAGGGCCGGGTGAACACGGTGAGCAGGACGGCGCCGATCAGCAGCCCGAACGCACTGACGGCCAGCGGGTCGACCGGGCGGTCGCCGCGGCGGCCGGCGTCGGCCAGCAGGAAGTAGCCGACCTGGCAGAAGGCCGCACCGAGGGCGAACAGCACGCCCAGCGCGTCGAAGCTGAGGCCGTTCCAGACCTCCACCACACAGGCCAGGCCGGCCACCGCGACGCCTGCGCCGATGGCCGCGCCGCGGGAGATCGGCCTGCGCTGAACGAACCTGACGTAGCCGATCAGCAGCGGCGGCCCGAGGTACTCGATGAGCAGGGCGACCCCGACCGGGATGCGGGAGATCGCGGCGAAGTAGCAGGCCTGGACGCCGGCCACGGCGAGCAGGCCGAAGCCGAGCAGCAGGCCGGGGCGGCGCAGGACGGCGTCCCGGTGCCGGTAGGCGATCGGCAGCAGGGCCACGGCCGCCCCGGCCACCCGTAGCCAGACCACGTGCAGGGGGGAGAGCCCGGCCTCGATCAGCGGCTTGGCCGCGGTACCGGAGCCGCCGAACGCGAAGGCCGAGACCAGAGCGAGGCCGAGGCCGAGGGTTCTGCCCGAAGGGTGGGTGGGAGAGGCCGTTGATCTGTGCACTGGCGCATTGTGGCAGCCGCACCGATGCTTCGGTAAGGCGCCATTTCGGCATTTGGTCCTGGTCTCAACTGTCCGCAACGGCGCGATGACCGACACGGGCCGGACACGCGTACGGGCCAGGACACGCGCACGGGCCGGATCACCGACACGGACACGGGCCGGACCACCGACCCCTGTCGGTGATCCGGCCCGCATGGAACGACGTCGCCGGGAGGGACGATCAGCCCCCGGCCCCGGCTCCGGCCCCCGTGAGCGTGTCCGTCCCGCCGGTGGGCTGGGTGGTCGGCTGACCGGTGGGGCCGGTGGTCGGCTGGGTGGTGGGCGTCGGTCGGGAGGTCGGCCGGCCGGTGGGCCGCGAGGTGGGCTGGGTGGTGGGCTGACCGCCCTGGTCGGTGGTCGTCCCGGTGCCGTTCCCGCCGGAACCCGAGCCGGAACCGGAACCCGAGCCGGAACCCGAGCCCGAGCCCGAGCCCGAGCCGCCCGAGGAGTTCGCGCCGGAGCTGTTGCCCTGCTGGCCGCCCGTGCCGGTGCTCGGCGTGGCGCTGCCGGTCGACGGGGTGCTGCTCGGCGTGCTCGGGACGGTCGGCAGGTCGGTGGCGCCCGAGGAGTCCTCGCCGTCCGCCGGGGTCGGGAAGTCGCTTACCGGCTGGCCCTTGAGGGCGGCCTTCATGTAGCTGGTCCAGATCTGGGTCGGGTACTGGCCGCCCGCCGCGCCGTCGATCCCGCCGACGCCGCTCAGGCTGACCTGGGCGCCGGTGCCCGGGTCCTGGCCGAACAGCGCGACCGAGGTGACCAGCTCGGGGGTGTAGCCGACGAACCAGACGGACTTCTGGTCGTCGGTGGTGCCGGTCTTGCCCGCCGCCGGACGGCCCAGCGCCTTCGCCCGCCAGCCGGTGCCGCCCGGGTCGCTCACCACGCCCTGGAGCATCGAGGTGACCTGGTTGGCGGTGTCCGCGCTGATCGCCTGGGTGGTCTTGTGCGCGGGCAGTGCCACGGACTCGCCGCCGCGGTCCACCGACTGCACCAGCCACGGGGTGATCTGCTTGCCGCCGTTGTCCAGGGTGGCGTACACCCCGGCCATGTCGAACACGCTCGGGGTGGCCGCGCCCAGCGGGATGGAGGGCACCGGGTCCAGCCCGGGGGTGTTGCCGGGCAGGCCCAGCGCGATGCCGGTGTCCTTGACCTTCTGCAGTCCGGTGTCCTGGGCGAGCTGGGCGAAGGCCGAGTTGACCGACCAGTCGGTGGCCTGCTGGAGGCTGATCTGGCCGTAGCTCCTGTCACCCTCGTTCGGCGGCGCGTACGGGGTGCCCTTGCCGCCGCGGACCTTGCGGCCGCTGGTGCCGTCGTAGATCGTGTGCGGGGTGACGGTCCGGCCGTCCTGGGTCTTGGCGTTGTTCTCGAAGGCGGCGGCCAGGGCGATCGCCTTGAAGGTCGAACCGGCCTGGTAGTCGCGCCGGGTGGCGTTGTCGACGTAGTGCTTCACGTAGTCGACGCCGCCGTACAGGGCGACGACCGCGCCGGTCTTCGGGTCCACCGAGACGGCGCCGGCCTGGGCGGCCGCGTCCTTCTTCCGCTTGTCCGGGTTCAGGGTGTCGTGCAGCTGCGCCTGGACGGCGTCCTGCAGGGCCTGCTGGCGGTTCGGGTCGATGCTCAGCTTGATCGTGTAGCCGCCCTTGGCCAGCTCGGTCTCGCTGATGACGTTGTTGGAGGTGAGGTACTGGGTGGCCGCGTCCACCAGGTAGCCGGACTGGCCGGAGAGCCCCGGGTTGGGCTGCGGGTCCTTGACGTCCGGGAAGGTGGTCCTGGCCCGCTCGTCGGCGGAGAGCCAGCCCTCCTTGACCATGCCGTCCATCACGTAGTTCCAGCGGTTGACGGCGTTCTGCTTGCCCGCCGGGGTCGCGGTGGCCACGTCGTACGCGCTCGGGGCGTTCAGCAGGGTGGCCAGGTAGGCGCCCTGGGCCGGGTTGAGCGCGGAGGCGTCGACGCCGAAGTACGCCTGGGCGGCGGCCTGGATGCCGTACGCGCCGCGACCGTAGTAGGAGGTGTTGAGGTAGCCGGAGAGGACGTCGTCCTTGCTCTCGGTGGCGTCCACCTTGATCGAGATGAAGAGTTCCTTCACCTTGCGGGTGATCGACTGCTTCTGGTCCAGGTACGTGTTCTTCACGTACTGCTGGGTGATCGTGGAGCCGCCCTGGGTGCCCTCGCCCTTGGCGGTGTTGAGAGCGGCCCGGACCAGGCCCTGGACGTTGACGGCGCCCTCGTTGTAGAAGTTGCGGTCCTCGGCGGCCAGTGCGGCGTGCTGGGCGGCGGGGGAGACCTTGTCCAGGCCGACGTTCTGCCGGTTGGTCTGGCCGGTGCGGGTGATCACCGAGCCGTCGGCGTACAGCCAGGTGTTGCTCTGGGCCATCGCGGCGGCGTGCGCGTCCGGGACCTTCACCAGCGCGACCCCCAGCGCGAACAGCCCGACGCCGAGGAGCAGTGCGGCGGCGAAGCCCAGCAGGGTCATTCGCCAGGTGGGTATCAGCCGGCGCCAGCCGGTGCGCCTGGGGCGGCGCGGCTTCCCGCCGCCGGGCGCCGTGGTGGTGGAGCGCTTGAGTCGCTTGACCGGCCGGAGGCCGATCGGCGGCCGGCCGCTCTGGGCGTTTCGGAACAAGGCGCGGCCTTTCCTGCGGGCGGACCGGGCCAGCCTGCACAGACGGGGACATCGGCGGTAGGGGGACCTTTGTCCCGATTCCGGTTTACTGCCCTGGACGAGCAGGGCGGGCCCAATGGCTCCAGCGGAACGGCAATCGAGACCGACATCACACATAAAACGGACATCAAAGGCCAAAAAATCGGGGAGCCCCTCGCTGCTGCGAGAGGCTCCCCAACTGTCTGTGCGCCGCCAGGGACTCGAACCCCGGACCCGCTGATTAAGAGTCAGCTGCTCTAACCAACTGAGCTAGCGGCGCTTGCTGACCTGGAAAACAATACACGGTCCCGGAGGGTGCCTCGAACCGCGGCAGCCCCACCCGGCGCTCCGGGCGCCCGTTTCATCCCATTTGGGGGGAGTTCGGTCGGCGGCTAGGGTGGAAACGTGCCCAGCCCCCACCTCTGGCACCATCGCGAGCGGACGACCGTACGCCGGCTCGGGTCCTGGCTGGTCGGCGCCGAACTGTTCGCCACCGGCTCCGGCACCCGGGTGGGTTTCCTGCGCATCGACGGCGTCCCGCTGCACGTCCGCACCGAGGGCGGCGGCCCGGTCTGCCTGCTCACCGGCGGTCTGGGCAGCAGCTGGTTCGACTGGGACCTCGTCGTTCCGTTCCTCGCCCCCTACCGCACCGTCGTCCGCTTCGACCGGCCCGGCTACGGGCTGAGCGCCGCCGAGCCCGCGACCGGGCGCCCCGCGCCGACGGCGGCCGGGGAGGCCGAGCGGATCCGCGCGGTGCTGGACGGCCTGGGGCTGGGCGGGCCCTGCACCCTGGTCGGCCACTCGCTCGCGGCCTTCCACGTGGAGGCCTTCGCCCGGCTGCACCCCGACCTGACCGCCGGGCTGGTCCTGGTCGACGGCAGCGTCGAACCGGAGCCCCGCCCGTACCCGGCGCCTGCGGCGCGCGACCGGGTGGCCCGGGCGCTGGCGGGCGCCGCGACCGCCCTCGCCGTGCCCTACCTGCTCGGCCCGACCGCCCGCCGGGTGACCGCCCGGCTGTCCACCGTCCGCCGCGAGGACCTCGCCCCTGCGCCGCTGGTCCGGCACTGCTACCGCACCGGCCGGGCGCTGCGCGCCCTGTTGCGGGAGAACGGGCGCTACCTGGACGTGGCCGCCGAGCTGGACGAGCTGCGGCGGACCCGGCCGCTGCCCGAGGACCTGCCGGTCACCGTGCTGGCCGCCGACGACGGCTGCCGGACCGGCCGCACCGAGTCCTGGCTGGCCCGGCAGCGGGAACTGGCGACGCTGCTCGGGGCCGACTACCGGACCACGGCGCCGGCCGGGCACCTGGTGATGTTCGACCGCCCGGACGCGGTGGCCTCCGCCGTCCTCGACACGAGCTGAGGTACGAGCCGACACCCCCACGAGCCGAGCCACGAGCCGACACCCCCACGGGCCTAGCCACGAGCCGGGACCCACACGCGCCGGCACACGGTCCGGGCCGTCACGTCACCCGCTCGCCGCCGCCGTCCGCCGCGCCACCGCCTGCTTCACGGCGTGGGCGACCGGCAGGCTCCGGCTCAGCCGTCGCACCGCGCGCCGGGTCGGGGTGCCCGCCGTTCCCCGGTAGATCCGGTACTCCAGCCGGACCGCGCCGATCAGGCCGGCCAGCTGGTGGTCCCGCTCCTCCGCGGGGCTGGTGGGGCCGGAGACGGCGGTCCGGGCCAGTGTCGCCGCGACCCGCTCGGCGATCAGCGCCCCGGCGTCCGGCGGCACGGCGGTCCAGCGGCGGTAGGGCAGCCCGAGGAAGCGGTGGGTCCGGACGGTGAGCACGCCCTGCCCGGTCAGCCGGTCCAGGTAGTACTGGGGGCCCGTGCGGTGCGGCACCCTGCGGAGCACGTGGTCCAGGGTGGCCCGGTGCCGGTTCTTGCCCGCTCGTTCCAGTTCGGCCAGCACCCGGGCGGCGAGCTCGTCGTGGTCGCCCAGCGGATGGAAGCCGGTGATCCGGCGGCCCTCGACGGTGAGCGCGCCGCGGAGCTGCAGTTCGGCGAGCACGGCTCCCGTGATCGCGGTGGGGAAGGTGGTGCCGGGGATCCGCAGCAGTCCGCGCGTCGGTTCGGCGCAGAGCAGCAGCAGTTCCTCGGCCAGCGGTCGGCTGTCGCCCGGCGAGGGGCTCTGGTACGGAGTCACGACCCGAGGCCTACCCACCTCGGAAACGCCTCAGGCCGCCCACCGGAGTGGACGGCCTGAGACCTTGCCATGTGCGCCGCCAGGGACTCGAACCCCGGACCCGCTGATTAAGAGTCAGCTGCTCTAACCAACTGAGCTAGCGGCGCCTGCTGACGTGGAAGACAGTACACGCCACCGCCCCGATCCGCCGAATCGTATTCGGGCGATCACGCCACGTGGTCACTGCGGGTGATGGCAGGCCGCCCCGTGGTCCACCTCCAACCCGTGGTCCACCCCGGCCCGGTCGTCCACCCCGGCCCGGTCGTCCAGCGTCGGCCGCTCCCGCTCGCAGAGTTCCCGGGCCGCCGTGTCCCGGAGCCCGGCGTAGAGCGGGCAGCGGGTGCGGAAGGCGCAGCCGGTGCGGCGCTCGGTGGGGGAGGGCGGGTCGCCGGCCAGCAGGATGCGGTCGCGGGCGCGCTCGGCGGCCGGGTCGGGCAGCGGGACGGCGGAGAGCAGGGCCCGGGTGTAGGGGTGACGGGGGTGGTCGAAGACGGCGGAGACCTCGCCCTGTTCGACCGTCCGTCCGAGGTACATCACGCTGACCCGGTCGGCGAGGTGCCGGATCACCGAGAGGTCGTGCGAGACGAACAGGTAGGACAGGCCGAGTTCGGCCTTGAGCTGTTGCAGCAGGTTGAGCACGCCGGCCTGGATCGAGACGTCCAGGGCGGAGACCGGTTCGTCCAGGACCAGCAGTTTCGGCCGGACGGCGAGTGCCCGGGCGATGGAGACGCGCTGGCGCTGCCCGCCGGAGAACTGGTGCGGGTAGCGGGCGGCGTGCTCCGGATCGAGGCCGACCTGGCGGAGCAGCTCGGGCACCCGGCGGGCGATCTCCTCGCGCGGGGCGCGCTGGGCGCGCAGGGGTTCGGCGACGATGTCGCCGACCGGCATCCGGGGGTCGAGGCTGGCCATCGGGTCCTGGAACACGATCTGGAGCTCGGCCCGGAGCCGCTGGGCCTCGGCCCGGGTGAGCCGCGCGGTGTCGTGGCCGAGCAGTTCGATCCGGCCGGTCTCGGGGGCGCCCAGCTTCAGCAGTTCGAACAGCGTGGTGGACTTGCCCGAGCCGGACTCCCCGACCAGGCCGAGGGTCTCGCCCTCCCGAAGGTCCAACTCGACGCCGTCCACCGCGTAGACCTCGCCGATCTTGCGCTTGAACACCGTGCCCTTGAGCAGCGGAAACGTTTTTCCGAGCCCGCTCACCGACAGCACCGGCGCCCGTCCGGCGCGGTCGCCGCCGGAGGGCCCGGGCGGCAGCTCCGGTACGGGGTACACCTCGCTGGGCGCGGGCCGCCGTCCGGCCAGCTCCGCCGACCGCACGCACGCGGCCCGGTGCCCGTCCTCCCCGCTCAACGCGGGCTCCGCCGCCGAGCAGCGCTCCTCCACCAGCGGGCACCGCGCGGCGAACGGGCAGCCGGGCGGCAGTTCGGACATCGGCGCCGGGGTGCCGGGGATCGGTACGAGCGGACCGCCGTGCCCGTCCAACCGGGGCAGCGCGCCGATCAGGCCGAGCGTGTACGGGTGGCGCGGGGCCGCGAACAGCTCGTCCACCCCGGCGGTCTCGACCACCCGGCCCGCGTACATCACGGCGACCCGGTCGGCCGCCCCGGCGATCACCCCGAGGTCGTGGCTGACCAGGACGAGGGCCGCGCCGGTCTCCTCCCGGGCGGTGCGCAGCACGTCGAGCACCTGGGCCTGGATGGTGACGTCCAGGGCGGTGGTGGGCTCGTCGGCGAGCAGGATGTCGGGCTCGTTGGCGATGGCCATGGCGATCATCGCGCGCTGGCGCATGCCGCCGGAGAACTCGTGGGGGAAGCTGTCCAGGGCGCGGTCGGGGGCCGGAATGCCGACCAGGTCGAGGAGTTCGGCGGCCCGGCGGCGGGCGGTGGCCCGGTCGACCGGCTGGTGGACCCGGACCGCCTCGGCGATCTGGTCGCCGATCCGGTAGACCGGGGTGAAGGCGGACAGCGGGTCCTGGAAGACCATGGCGACCCGGCGGCCGCGGATCGCGGCGAGTTCCCTGCCGGGCAGGCCGACCAGCTCCCGGCCGTCGAGCCGCACCGAGCCGCCGACCCGGGCGGTGCCCGGCAGCAGCCCGAGCACGGACAGTGCGGTGACGGACTTCCCGGAGCCGGACTCTCCGACGATGCCGAGGGTCTCGCCGCGCCGCAGGGTGAGGTCCACCCCGCGCACGGCGGGCACCGGGCCGTGCGGTCCGACGAAGTCCACCCGCAGGTCCCGGACGGCGAGCAGCGGGGTCTCGACGGCGGTGGTCACTTCTGCTTCCTCCACGAACGACGCGAGCGGGGGGACCGGCGGGAACGGCGGGGAGCGCCCCCGGCGGTCGGGTCGAGGGCGTCGCGCAGCCCGTCCCCGACCAGGTTGACGGCGAGCACGAACAGCACCAGCAGTCCGGCCGCGAAGTAGAACATCCACGGGAACACCGGGGCCTCGCTGGTCCCGGCGGCGAGCAGGGTGCCGAGCGAGACGTCCGGCGCCTTGACCCCGAAGCCGAAGTAGGAGAGCGCGGTCTCGCTCATCACCGCGCCGCCGACCGCGATGGTGGCGTCGATGATCAGGAAGGAGGCGACGTTCGGCAGGATGTGCCGGCTGATGATCCGCAGCGGCCGCACGCCCATGAACCGTGCGGCACGCACGAATTCGCGCTCGCGCAGGGAGAGGGTCATCGAGCGGACCACCCGCGCGGTGATCATCCAGTTGAACAGGGCGAGCAGCAGCACGAAGGCGATCCAGCCGGCGCTCTTCAGCCGCGACGAGACGATGGTGATGATCAGGAAGCTGGGGAAGACCAGCAGCAGGTCGACCAGGAACATCAGCGCCCGGTCGGCCCAACCGCCGAAGTAGCCGGCGCAGGCTCCCACCACGGAGGCCAGCACGGTGGAGAACAGTGCCACCAGCAGGCCGATGATCAGCGACTTCTGCAGGCCGCGGACGGTCTGCGCGAACACGTCCTGGCCGACCCCGTTGGTGCCGAACCAGTGCTCGGCGGAGGGGGGTTGGTGCAGCGCGCTGAAGTCCGGGGCGGCGTAGTCCCAGGGCGTCAGGTACGGACCGCCGAAGGCGAGCGCGAACAGCAGCAGGATCAGGACGGCTCCGGCGACGGCCCCGCGGGCGGCCAGCAGCCGGGCCAGGACGAGCCGCCCGCGCCCGGTGGCCCTCGGCCGTCCGGTGGGATCGGCGGGATCGGCGGGATCGGCGCGGCCGACGGGGGAGTCGGGGTCGGTGGGTTCGGCGGCGACGGCGGTCATCTCGGCTCACTCATCTCGGCTCACTCCGGTCAGGACCGCACGCGCGGGTCGAGGGCGGCGTGCAGGGTGTCGGCCAGGAAGCCGGAGGCGAGCACGACGACGGCGGTGAACAGGTTGATCGCCACCACCGAGTTGACGTCCTGTTCGTTGATCGACTGGATCAGCCACTCGCCCATGCCGTGCCAGCCGAAGATCGTCTCGGTGAAGATCGCGCCGGTGAAGATGCCCAGGAAGCTGTACGCGAACATGGTCGACATCGGGATCACGGCGGTGCGCAGCCCGTGCTTGAGCAGGGCCCGGCGACGGGTGAGGCCCTTGGCCTCGGCGGTGCGCAGGTAGTCGGAGCCGAGCACGTCGAGCATGGTGCCGCGCTGGTAGCGGCTGTAGGTGGCGAGGCCGCCGAGGGCGAGCGAGACGGTGGGCAGCAGCAGGTGCAGCGCCCAGTCGGCGAGGTGGGCGCCGAGTCCGCCGGCCAGTCCCGGGGTCTCGTAGCCGGTGAACGGGACGACCTCGTGGCCGGCCGCGTCCTTCGCGGCGATCGCGCCGTTCTTGAGTAACAGCGCGACGAGGAAGACCGGAGTGGAGAGCAGCACGAAGGACAGCACGGTGAGCAGCCGGTCGGAGATCCGGTACTGGCGCACCGCGCTCCACGCCCCGGCGGCGACGCCGAGGAGCATGCCCAGCAGGCTGCCCAGCAGCATCAGCCGCAGCGAGACCCAGACCCGGCGGCCGAAGTCGTCGGAGACCGGGGTGTCGTGGATGGTCCGGCCGAGGTCGCCGTGGAGCAGACCGTCGGTCCAGTGGCCGAAGCGCACCAGCACCGGTGTCCGGTCGTTCAGGTTGAGTGAGGTGAGCTGGTGCTCGACCGACTCGGCCGACGGGCGCGGGACCTTGGCGTCGAAGTAGGTGCGGGGCTGGAGGGCGCTCGCGGAGATCGCGTACGCCAGGAAGACGGCGGCGATCAGCAGCGCCGCGTAGTAGCCGAGCCGCTTGGTGAGGTAGCGGAGCATCAACGGCCGCCCGGGGTGGGGACGGGGCCGCCGCGTCTGGTGGGCATCGGGTGGTGGCCTTCGGTCGGGGCCCGGTCAGGGCGTCAATCGGCGGTCGGGACGGGCGGGTCGGGGAAAGCGCAGGTCAGAGTGAAGCACCCCGGCACGGCGGGGGTGTTGCGGCAGCGTTGCGGCCCGTGACTTTTGGATCAGGTGTGCGCTCCTCCCTCTGGTGGCGGATCTGATCCGCTGTTACTTTCCTCTGGCTCGGTGCCGGATTGAGTGCCCATGCTCAAGCCAAGTCATGCCTGCTGCGCCCCAACTCCCGTTCCACAGACCTCACCAGGGGGACCCTCATGGACGCTTCCACCACGGCCCGCCGCCTCGGCCGGGCGACCGCCCTCGCCGTCGCCGTCGCGCTCGCGGTCACCGCGTGCACCTCGGGCGGGGGCGGTTCGGCGGGTGACGTGGCCAAGAGCGAGCCGCCGAGACAGGACTCCCAGGACATCAACGCCAAGCCGTTGGACCAGGTCAAGGACGGCGGGGAGGTGCGTCTGCCGCTGTACCAGTGGATCACCCAGTGGAACCCGTTCCAGGTGGACGGCAGGTACGGCGACGCGGTCGAGATCATGCGCGCGCTGGAGCCCGATCTCTTCACCACCGACGCCTCCGGGAACTTCCAGCCCGTCGCCGACTACCTCCAGGAGGCGAAGATCACCTCGACCTCACCGCAGGTGATCACCTACAAGCTCAATCCCAAGGCGAAGTGGTCGGACGGCAAGCCGCTGGGCTACCTCGACTTCAAGGCGGACTGGGAGGCCAGCAACGGCAAGAAGGACGGCTACAACATCGCCGACTCCTCCGGCTACGAGCTCATCTCCTCCGTCGAGCAGGGCGCGGACCCGACCGAGGTCAAGGTGACCTTCTCCGAGCCGTACGCCGACTGGCAGAACCTGTTCCGCCCGCTGATCCCGGCGGCCGGCATCGGTACGGCCCAGGACTTCAACCAGGCCTGGGTGGACAAGATCCCGATCACGGCGGGAGCGCTGAAGATCGGGACGGCGGACAAGACCGCCCAGACCCTGACCCTGGTCCCGGACCCGGCGTGGTGGGGGACGAAGGCCAAACTCGACCGGATCACCTTCCGGGTGATGTCCCAGTCGGCGACGACTCAAGCGTTCCTCAACAACGAGATCGACCTCGCCACGGCCGGCACCGCCGCCGCGTACGGGCAGCTCAAGGGCGCCAAGGACGCCGTCATCCGGGCCGCCAGTCCCTGGGACGACGTGCACATCTCGTTCGGCCAGGGCGGGGCCCTGGCGGACCAGAAGGTCCGCCAGGCGCTCGGCAAGGCGCTCGACCGGTCCTCGTTGATCAAGATCGCGAACAACGGCGTGCCGGTGGAGTTCAAGGCGCTCGGCAACCACATCTTCATGCCCAACCAGGCCGGCTACCAGGACAACTCCGGTGAGTGGGCGAAGTTCGACCTGGCCGCGGCCAGGAAGCTGCTCGACGACGCGGGATGGAAGGACGCGGGCAGCGGTCAGCCGCGCACCAAGGACGGGCAGCAGCTGGAACTGCACTGGGTGATCAACGACTCCACCCCCCAGGCGCAGTTGGACCTGGCGACTGCTGCGGCGGCGATGTGGCTGGCCGCCGGGGTGAAGGTCGACCTCGACAAGGTCCCCGCCAACGACTTCTTCACCAAGTACGTGAACCCGGGCAAGTTCGAGATCGCCAGTTGGCGGAACACCGACTCGTTCCCGCTGTCGACCTCGCTCACCAACTTCCGTCTGCCGGTCGGCGACAACGTCTTCGGCAACTACTCGAAACTCGGCACGCCCGAGATCGACGCGCTGCTGAAGAAGGCCGCCGGCACGCTCGACCCGGCGGAGGCCGCGAAGCTCTACAACCAGGCGGACGCGAAGATCTGGGAACTCGGCCACACCGTCGAGCTCTACCAGCGGCCGGTCGTGGTGGCGACCCGCAAGGGCCTGGCGAACGAGGGCGCGTTCGGCCTGGGGAGCACGGACTACGCCAAGATCGGCTGGGAGAAGTAGCCCGGGCCGCCGAGGCGGCGAGGGCGACCGCACGGCAGGCGCTGGCGAGCAGCGCGGTGATCACGAGGCCGGTGGTGCGGACACGGGTGGGTCGACCGCGCCGCCCCCGCTGTCCTGCCACCGGCCTTGACCTTCCGCGTTGCCCGCAGGCCGCCCGTGTCGTGGGGCCCCGCCCGGGGCCCGCGCTCGCTTCCAACCGGGGAAGAATCTAGCGGGGCATCGCGGCCGGTCGCGGTGCAGCGCGCGGGGCGCGCCCGGAAACCCGCCGTGCTGTCACCCACTTCGCGCACCGGGGCGTCAACTCTCGCTGACGGCAAGGAGAAAAGGGGAACACGAAGGCATCGCGCCCGGCTTCGAACGGAGTTGTCGCACTGGTGCGCGTGCCCGTGTGGGCGCCGGTGCACGCGTCGCGCCGGTGCGTGCGCCCGGGCCGGGCCGCTGCCAGGATGCGGGACGGCGACCCCCTCTCCGGGCCGCGCCGCCCCGCCCCCGCCCTCCCTTCTCCCGGAGCAGCACCGATGACCAGCGATCCCGCCGCTGCGGCGGCACCCCGAGCGCAGTACGTCGACCCGCCCCCGGTGCGCCGGATGGTCCCTCGCGACCGCGACGAGCCGCACCGGGTCGCCGTGCCCGGCGCCGACGTGCCCGGCCTCGACGACGCCGCGCGCGGGTCGGTCACGCTCGCCGACCTCGTGGCGGCCTGGGCGAGCGGGCCGCGGGTGGTCG
>CBJMI02800__coassemble_436_pt1 | contig 84401 bp, 72 predicted proteins | sample CBJMI02800__metabat2_low_PE_003 | metagenome-assembled genome bin CBJMI02800
GCGGCCGGCGGGCCGGGGACGGGCTCTGCGGGGCCGGGGGGAGGGGGCCTCGCGGGGGACGGGGAGGGCGTGCTGGGGCGAGCGGGTCGCCGGGGGAGTCGGCGTTGGCCGAGCGTACGACCCAACTCCCGTCTCGGGAAGGGGTGCAGGGCCTTGGGCAGGGCCCTGTCAGTAGCGCACGGGCCGTCCGGGAGTGTCAACGGCGGACGGCGCCGGGGGGCGGGCGCGCACCGCGCGTGCCGGGGCGGTCACCGGCGGGTGCGGATCGCGCCGGAGCGTGCGGGGGCCGGCTCCGGCGCAGACGGGTCGATCCCCGGATTGGGCTACCCTTGAGGGTCACCCCTCCCGTGCCGGCTCGCGGCACCGAATCACGTCGTAAGGGTTCCTAGTACATGACTGTCGAATCGGTCTTCCCACGCCTGGAGGCACTCCTCCCGCACGTCCAGAAGCCGATCCAGTACGTCGGCGGCGAGCTCAACTCGACCGTCAAGGACTGGGACGCCTGCGACGTCCGCTGGGCGCTGATGTACCCCGACGCCTACGAGGTCGGGCTGCCCAACCAGGGCGTCATGATCCTCTACGAGGTGCTGAACGAGCGTGAGGGCGTGCTGGCCGAGCGCACCTACAGCGTCTGGCCGGACCTCGAGGCGCTCATGCGCGAGCACCGCGTCCCGCAGTTCACGGTGGACGCCCACCGGCCGGTGAAGGCCTTCGACGTGTTCGGGCTGTCCTTCTCCACCGAGCTCGGCTACACCAACATGCTGACCGCGCTCGACCTGGCCGGCATCCCGCTGGAGGCCAAGGACCGCACCGACGAGGACCCGATCGTCCTCGCCGGCGGCCACGCGGCCTTCAACCCGGAGCCGATCGCGGACTTCCTGGACTGCGCCGTGATCGGCGACGGCGAGCAGGCCGTCCTCGACATCACGGAGATCATCCGCGCCTGGAAGGCCGAGGGCCGTCCGGGCGGCCGTGACGAGCTGCTGCTGCGCCTGGCCCGCACCGGCGGGGTGTACGTGCCCAAGTTCTACGACGTGGAGTACCTGGCCGACGGCCGGATCGGCCGCGTCGTGCCGAACGCCCCGGGCGTGCCGTGGCGGGTGTCCAAGCACACCGTGATGGACCTCGACGAGTGGCCGTACCCGAAGCAGCCGCTCGTCCCGCTCGCCGAGACGGTGCACGAGCGGATGTCCGTGGAGATCTTCCGCGGCTGCACCCGCGGCTGCCGCTTCTGCCAGGCCGGCATGATCACGCGCCCCGTGCGGGAGCGAAGCATCACCGGCATCGGCGAGATGGTCGAGCGCGGGCTCAAGGCGACCGGCTTCGAGGAGGTCGGCCTGCTGTCGCTGTCCAGTGCCGACCACACCGAGATCGGCGACATCGCCAAGGGCCTGGCCGACCGCTACACCGAGGACAAGATCGGCCTGTCGCTGCCGTCCACCCGCGTCGACGCCTTCAACATCGACCTCGCCAACGAGCTGTCCCGCAACGGGCGCCGCTCGGGCCTCACCTTCGCCCCCGAGGGCGGCAGCGAGCGCATGCGCAAGGTGATCAACAAGATGGTGTCGGAGGAGGACCTGATCCGCACCGTCGCCACCGCGTACGGCAACGGCTGGCGCCAGGTGAAGCTGTACTTCATGTGCGGCCTGCCCACCGAGACCGACGAGGACGTGCTCCAGATCGGCGAGATGGCGAAGAACGTCATCCAGAAGGGCCGCGAGGTCACCGGCCAGAACGACATCCGCTGCACCGTCTCCATCGGCGGGTTCGTGCCCAAGCCGCACACCCCGTTCCAGTGGGCCCCGCAGCTGTCCGCCGAGGCCACCGACGCCCGCCTGGCCAAGCTGCGCGACTCGATCCGCGGCGACCGCAAGTACGGCAAGAACATCGGCTACCGCTACCACGACGGCAAGCCCGGCATCGTCGAGGGCCTGCTCTCCCGCGGTGACCGCCGCGTCGGCGCGGTCATCCGCGCGGTCTACGAGGACGGCGGCCGCTTCGACGGCTGGCGCGAGTACTTCTCGTACGACCGCTGGATGGCCTCCGCCGAGAAGGGCCTGGCCGGCACCGGCGTCGACGTCGACTGGTACACCACCCGCGAGCGCTCCTACGAGGAGGTGCTGCCCTGGGACCACCTGGACAGCGGCCTCGACAAGGACTGGCTGTGGGAGGACTGGCAGGACGCCCTGGAGGAGGTCGAGGTCGACGACTGCCGCTGGACGCCGTGCTTCGACTGCGGCGTGTGCCCGCAGATGGACACGGCCATTCAAATCGGTCCGACGGGCAAGAAGCTGCTGCCGCTGACGGTCGTGAACAAGTAGGCGAACTGTGTGACGTAGTTCACGGCCCCGGGGGACTGGGGGTCGGTGCGGAGCCCTTCCCGGCGTTGTCGGGGAGGGCTTCCGTGTCGGGGGTGGGGAGGCGGTGCGGGGGTTCCGGTGGGGGCTGACCAGGGGCGGAGCGAGTGGGGTGGCGGGGCGCGTACCCTTTGAGGTGACAGAGTCCGGACAGTGGCGGGAAAGCGCCGCGCCGGACGGGGACAATTGACTAAAGGACTGAGCGACCCTGGCACGCCGTACGCCCGATGGTCCGCCGCCCGCGCCGACGGTGCAGCGGATCCGTCTCCGCTACACCAAGCGCGGCCGGCTCCGCTTCACCAGCCACCGTGACTTCCAGCGCGCCTTCGAGCGCGCCCTGCGCCGGTCCGCCGTTCCGATGGCCTACTCGGCCGGCTTCACCCCGCACCCGAAGGTGTCCTACGCCAACGCCGCCCCGACCGGGGTGGCGAGTGAGGCGGAGTACCTGGAGATCGGCCTGGCCGCCGTGCGCGACCCCGAGCAGCTGCGGGCGCAGCTGGACGAGTCGCTGCCCGCCGGCCTGGACGTGATCGACGCGGTCGAGGTCCGGACGCCGAACTTCGTGGAGCGGCTGGAGGCCTCCGAGTGGCTGGTGCGCCTGGACGGTGTCGAGCCGGACCAGGCGGCCAAGGCGGTCCGCACGTTCCTCGCCGAGGAGAAGGTCGAGGTCGAGCGCCGGACCAAGAACGGCGTGCGGGTCTTCGACGCGCGCGGTGCGGTGGCGGCGCTCGAAGCCGTCGAGCCGCAGGTCGACGGTGGTACGGACACGGCCGCCGGAACCGACCGCGATGTTCGGACCGGCCGTCCCTGTGCGATACTGCGCCTGGTAGTACGACACGCCACACCCGCCGTACGACCCGACGACGTATTGTCCGGTCTCCGTGCGACGGCCGACCTGGCGCCGCCGGTCCCCGCAGAGGTGACCAGGCTGGCGCAGGGGCCGCTCGACGAGGAGTCGGGCACGGTGACCGACCCGCTGGCGCTCGACCGCGCCGCGGCCCCGGCCGGCTGAGAAACGGCCGCCGGGCCGCGCGCTACGCGTCCGCCTAGGGGGCGGAGGCCGGGTTCAGTGCCTCACTGGACCCGACGGTCCTCCAGGGTTCCCGCGGCTCCCCAGGGGAGCGAGCGTCGTCGCAGCACAGGCCGGCCTCTCGGGGCCCGCCGACCAGGACGGTCGGTGGGCCCGGGACCCCCTCCGGGAGCCACCCGGGGTTGGGGGACGGCTCAGCTTGGGAAAACCTCAGAAGACTGGTCAGACCAGAAGACTTTTCGACACCCCGCGGAACGCGGGGCGCCGAGCGAGACTACGAGCCCCTGTGCGGCCTCGCGTCCGCACGGCGGCACCGTCAAAGGGTCCGGCCCGAGCATCCTCGCGATGCCGGCCGCCCACTGGTGCCGCGCCGTGCCCGGATGCGGAGCCCGGGGGCCTGACGGGAGATCCACCCGCATGCTCGATAACACCGATCCGCAGCAGTCTGCGGCCACGGAACAGAACGGAACCGCCGGGACCGGTGGCGAGGGCGCGTCCGCCGCGCCGCCGCGCCGTCGTCGCCGCGCGGTTTCCCGCCCGGCGGGCACCCCGCAGGGTGCGGCCGCCGAGGCGGCCGAGACGGTCGTCCCGGTCGAGACGACGGTCGTTCCGGCCGAGGCGCCCGCCGAGACGGCCCCGGCCGCCGAGAAGCCGGTCCGGGCCCGCCGGACCCGCAAGCGTGCCGAGGCCCCGGCCGGTGCTCCCGAGGAGAGCGCCATCGTGGTCACCGGGCCGGAGGCCGAGGGGGCCAAGGCCGAGGAGCCGAAGGCCGAGGTGTCGAAGACGGAGGCACCGCAGGCCGAGGAGAAGGCGGAGAAGCCCGCTCGGGCCCGCCGGACCCGTAAGAAGGCCGAGGCCCCGGTCGAGGAGCCCGCGGTCGAGGCCGCCGCTCCCGTCGAAGCCCCCGCCGCCGAGCCGGTGGCCGAGGAGGCCCCGGCCGCCCCGGCCCGCCGCACCCGCCGCCGTCGCGTGGTCGAGGCCGCGCCAGTGGTCGAGGCCCCGGTCGAGGAGCCGGTGGCCGAGGAGCCCGCCGCCGAGGAGGAGGCCGTCGAGGCCGCCGCCGAGGCTCCGGCCGCCGCCGAGCCGGTTGCCGCCCCCGCCCCCGCCCCGGCCCCCGCCGCCGAGGCGGAGCCGCACCACCGGGTGCGCCGCCGCGCCGTCCGCCCGGCCACCGCGGTCTTCCAGGCCCCGGTGTTCCAGGAGCCCGCCCCCTACGTCGCGCCCACCGCGCCGCAGCAGCCCGCCGCCGCCCCGGCGCCGGTGGAGGCCCCGGCCGCCGCCGAGCAGCGCTCGGAGGAGGACGAGTACGAGTACAGCGGTGTCGGCCGTCGCCGCCGGGTCCGTACCCGGGTCGAGCCGACCCGCCGCAAGCCGGCCGCCGAGGCGCCGGTGAAGGCCGCCGCCAAGGCTCCGGTGGCCAAGGCGCCCGTGGAGGCTCCGGCCGCCGAGGCGCCCGCCGTGGAGGCCCCCGCCGCCGGTCCGGAGACCGAGGGTGAGTGGGAGGAGGACGGCCGTCCGTCGCGCCGTCGCCGCCGTGGCGGCCGTCGCCGTCGCCGTGGCGAGGCCGAGGAGTTCGAGGCCGCCGAGACCGTCGAGGCCGAGCAGCCCGCCGTCGAGGAGCCGGTCCGGGCCGCTGCCGAGGAGGAGGACGAGGAGGACGACGACGACCTGGCCGCCGGCCTGTCCTCGTCCCGCCGTCGTCGCCGCCGTCGCCGCCGCAGCGGTGAGTCCGGCGCCGTCGAGACCACCGAGACCACCGAGGACGGCGTCCGCACGGTGGTGAAGGTGCGCGAGCCGCGCCGCCGCTCCACCGAGCCGTCCTTCGACCCGGACGAGGTGCAGTCCATCAAGGGCTCGACCCGTCTGGAGGCGAAGAAGCAGCGCCGCCGCGAGGGCCGCGAGCTGGGCCGCCGCCGGGTGCCGATCATCACCGAGGCCGAGTTCCTGGCCCGCCGGGAGTCGGTCGAGCGCGTCATGGTGGTGCGCCAGAACGGCCAGCGCACCCAGATCGGCGTGCTGGAGGACGGCGTGCTGGTCGAGCACTACGTCAACAAGGAGCAGGCAACCTCGTACGTCGGCAACGTCTACCTGGGCAAGGTCCAGAACGTGCTGCCGTCCATGGAGGCCGCGTTCGTCGACATCGGCAAGGGCCGCAACGCGGTGCTGTACGCCGGTGAGGTCAACTTCGGCGCGCTGGGCCACGGCGGCCCGCGCCGGATCGAGTCGGTGCTGAAGTCCGGCCAGTCCGTGCTGGTGCAGGTCTCCAAGGACCCGATCGGCCACAAGGGCGCCCGTCTGACCAGCCAGATCTCGCTGCCCGGCCGCTACCTGGTGTACGTGCCCGAGGGCTCGATGACCGGCATCTCGCGCAAGCTGCCCGAGAACGAGCGCGCCCGCCTGAAGCAGATCCTCAAGAAGATCGTCCCGGACGACGCGGGCGTCATCGTGCGCACCGCCGCCGAGGGCGCCTCCGAGGAGGAGCTGACCCGCGACGTCCAGCGCCTCCAGCAGCAGTGGGAGGACATCCAGAAGAAGGCCGCGACCGGTAACGCCCCGGCGCTGCTGTACGGCGAGCCGGACATGACCGTCCGGGTCGTGCGCGACATCTTCAACGAGGACTTCACCAAGGTCATCGTCTCCGGTGACGAGGCGTGGAAGACCATCCACGAGTACGTCTCCAACGTGGCCCCGGACCTCGCCGAGCGGCTCCAGCGGTGGACCTCCGAGGTGGACGTGTTCGCCACCTACCGGATCGACGAGCAGCTGATGAAGGCGCTGGACCGCAAGGTCTGGCTGCCCAGCGGCGGTTCGCTGGTGATCGACCGCACCGAGGCGATGGTCGTCATCGACGTCAACACCGGGAAGTTCGTCGGCCAGGGCGGCAACCTGGAGGAGACGGTCACCCGGAACAACATCGAGGCGGCCGAGGAGATCGTGCGCCAGCTGCGGCTGCGCGACCTCGGCGGCATCATCGTGATCGACTTCATCGACATGGTCCTGGAGTCCAACCGCGACCTGGTGCTGCGCCGCCTGCTGGAGTGCCTGGGCCGGGACCGGACCAAGCACCAGGTGGCCGAGGTCACCTCGCTGGGTCTGGTCCAGATGACCCGCAAGCGGGTCGGCCAGGGTCTGCTGGAGTCCTTCTCCGAGTCCTGCGTGCACTGCAACGGCCGCGGCGTGATCGTGCACATGGAGCAGCCGAGCGTCCACGTGCACGCCCCGGCGGCCGCGGCCGCCGAGGCGGGCCCGGGCAGCGGCAAGCGCCGTCGCCGGGGCAAGGGCGGCGCTGGCCACGAGGAGCCGCAGGCCGTCGAGGCCGGGTCGCCGGTGGCCGAGGCAGTCGTCGAGGCGGCCGTGGAGCCCGCCGAGCCGGTGCGCGAGGAGATCGAGGGCCAGCTGGCCCTGGAGGTCCCGGGCGTCGAGGCGGAGGCCGTCGAGGCCCCGGCCGTCGGGACCGTGGTGGTCGAGGCGCCGAAGGCGGAGGAGGCGCCGGTGGCCGAGGCCCCGGCCGCCGCTCCGGCCGGCCGTCCGCGCCGGCGCGCGGTGCGCAAGGCGACGGCTCCGGCGGGTGCGCCGCAGGCCGCCGAGATCGTGGTGCTGCAGGCGAAGGCCGAGGCTGCCATGGAGGCGGCCCTGGCCGCCGCCGCTCCGGCTGCCGAGGCTGCCGCCGAGGCCGTGGCCGAGGCCGTGGCCGAGGCCGCGCCCGAGGCCGCCGAGGAGGCCGCCGTCGCGGAGGCCGTGGTCGTCGAGGTTCCGGCCGAGGCGGAGGCCCCTGAGGCGGAGACCCCTGCGGAGGAGGCGCCCGCCGAGGAGGCCCCGGCGCCCAAGAAGCGGGCCGCCCGCAAGACCGCCGCGAAGAAGACCGCCGCCAAGAAGACGACCGCGGCGGCCAAGAAGACCACCGCCCGCAAGACCGCGACCAAGCGGACGAGCGCGGCGGCCAAGAAGGCCGCGGCCGCCGAGGGTGATACGGCGGCCGAGTAGTGCCCACGCCCGGGGCGGGCGCGATCCGCCCCGGGCCGTACGGGCCGGTTTGCCCCAGAGGCGGCCGGTCCGTATTCTTGACCATCGGCGTGTCTACGCCACGCTCCCGAGCACATCACCTTCCCGAGAGCCCCGCGCCCAGCGCGGAGCGGTCGGAAAGAGGCCCCTGTGTCCGTACCCAGGTGGCTGGCGTCGGGAGTTCCGACCGAGTTGGGAAAGTAGGTACCGCATGTACGCGATCGTTCGCGCAGGCGGCCGCCAGCACAAGGTCGCCGTCGGCGACGTGCTGGAGATCGACCGTATCGAGGCCAAGCCGGGTGACTCGGTGGAGCTCTCGACCATCCTGGTCGTCGACGGTGACGCCGTCACCTCCGACCCGTGGGTCCTGGCCGGCGTGAAGGCTCACGCCGAGGTGGTCGACCAGACCAAGGGCGACAAGATCGTCATCCTGCGCTACAAGAACAAGACCGGCTACCGCCGTCGTCAGGGTCACCGTCAGAAGCACACCGCGGTGCGCATCACCAGCATCGACTCGGTCAGCAAGTAAGGGGTTAGCGAGATATGGCACACAAGAAGGGCGCAAGCTCTACCCGCAACGGCCGTGACTCGAACGCCCAGCGCCTCGGCGTGAAGCGCTTCGGCGGCCAGGTCGTCTCCGCCGGCGAGATCCTCGTCCGCCAGCGCGGCACCCACTTCCACCCGGGTGCCGGTGTCGGCCGCGGTGGCGACGACACCCTGTTCGCGCTGACCGCCGGTGCGGTTCAGTTCGGCAACCGTCGCGGCCGCAAGGTCGTCAACATCGTGGCCGTCGAGGCCTGAGTCCCCGCGGACTCGCGAGTCGCACCAGACTCACACTGAAGGGTGGGCCGGAATGTTCCGGTCCACCCTTCGGCTTTACGCAGCAAGCAAGCAGACTCATCCGCACTGGAGGCACAACCATGACCACCTTCGTGGACCGCGTCGAACTTCACGTCGCCGCGGGTAACGGGGGCCACGGCTGCGCCTCCGTGCACCGCGAGAAGTTCAAGCCGCTCGGCGGGCCGGACGGCGGCAACGGCGGTGAGGGCGGCAGCGTCATCCTCACCGTGGACTCGCAGGTCACCACCCTGCTCGAGTACCACCACTCGCCCAAGCGCAAGGCGACCAACGGCAAGCCCGGCGCGGGCGGCCACCGCACCGGCGCGGACGGCGAGGACCTCGTCCTGCTGGTGCCGGACGGCACCGTGGTCCTGGACCGCAAGGGCAACGTGCTCGCCGACCTGGTCGGCCACGGCACCAGCTTCGTCGCCGCCCAGGGCGGCCGCGGCGGCCTCGGCAACGCCGCGCTGGCCTCGGCCCGCCGCAAGGCCCCGGGCTTCGCGCTGCTCGGCGAGCCCGGCGAGGCCCGCGACATCGTGATGGAGCTCAAGTCCGTCGCCGACGTGGCGCTGGTCGGCTACCCGAGCGCCGGCAAGTCCTCGCTGATCTCGGTGCTCTCCGCCGCCAAGCCGAAGATCGCGGACTACCCGTTCACCACCCTGATCCCCAACCTCGGCGTGGTCACCGCGGGCGACACCGTCTACACCATCGCCGACGTGCCCGGTCTGATCCCGGGCGCGAGCCAGGGCCGGGGCCTGGGCCTGGAGTTCCTGCGGCACGTCGAGCGCTGCTCGGTGCTGGTGCACGTGCTGGACTGCGCAACCCTGGAGCCCGGCCGCGACCCGCTGACCGACCTGGAGACCATCGAGGCCGAGCTCGCCGAGTACGGCGGTCTGGAGGACCGTCCGCGCCTGGTCGCGCTCAACAAGGTGGACGTCCCGGACGGCCAGGACATCGCCGATCTGACCCGTGCCTCCCTGGAGGAGCGCGGCTACCAGGTGTTCGAGGTCTCCGCCGCCTCCCGCAAGGGCCTGCGCGAGCTGAGCTTCGCGGTGGCGAAGATCGTCGCCGAGGCGCGCGCCGCCAAGCCGGCCGAGGAGTCGACCCGGATCGTGCTGCGGCCCGCCGCCGTCGACGACGCGGGCTTCACCATCGAGGAGGAGGACGGCGCGTACCGCATCCGCGGCGTCAAGCCGGAGCGCTGGGTCCGCCAGACCGACTTCAGCAACGACGAGGCCGTCGGCTACCTCGCCGACCGGCTGGCCCGGCTCGGGGTCGAGGACCGGCTGTGGAAGGTCGGGGCGCACGAGGGCGACACCGTCATCATCGGCCCGGACGAGAACGCCGTCGTCTTCGACTGGGAGCCGACCATGGCCGCCGGCGCCGAAATGCTCGGCCGCCGCGGCGAGGACCACCGGATGGAGACCCAGCGTCCGGCGGTCGACCGCCGCCGCGAGAAGCAGAAGGGGCGGGACGCGGCCGAGGCCGAGTTCCTCGCCTTCGAGGCGCTCTCCAGCGGCCGGCAGTCCGCCATCGAGGGCGACGACGAGGACTACTGAGCCGGTAGCCGGTAGTTGCGAAGCGGACGGCCCTGCCACCTCGACAGGTGGCAGGGCCGTCCGCTTCGTGCTGCGGTGACGAAACGTCACTTCGTCCAGGCGGCCTGGACCTTGGTGATGTCGCTCGCGTCGCCGAAGCCGACCATCACCGGGGTGACTCCGGCCTGGAAGCTGACGATGGAGCAGCCCTTGAACGCGACGCCCTTGGTGGCGCCGGCCCAGCTCGGGGTGTTGCACTTGGCGACCGGGGTCGACCCGACCGGGTCGGCGCCCATGCCGATGTTGCCCGAGGCGTCGTAGACCTTGAGCTTGGCGGCGGGGTCGCTGAAGGTCAGCTTGGTGTCGCTGAGGTTCGTCATGGTCCAGCTGACGTAGAACAGCGCGCGGCCGTCCAGGCCGGCGGTGTTGGCCTTGGCGTCCTGGAAGTCCTTGATCGAGCCCGGCTGGATCCCGGTGACGGTCCACTGCAGCTTGGCGGCGGCGTTGGACGTCTTGTCGGTGAAGTCGATGCCGGCCGGCTGGCCGAACTTCACCGAGGTGCCGGCCTGCGGCAGCTTGCCGCCGCCCGCGCCGCCGCCGGACGTGCCGGCCGTACCGGCACCGCCGGTGGCCGCGCCACCGGTCGCCGTGCCGCCGGTCGCGGCCCCGCCCGTGGCGGCACCACCGGTGGCCGCTCCCGACGGGGCGGCGGTCGAACCGCCGGCCGCGCCGCCGGTGGCCGCGCCGGTCTGGGCCGGAGCCGCTCCGGTGGCGCCGCCCGTGCCGGCCGGGTCCGAGTTGTCCGGACCGCAGGCGGCGAGCGAGAGGGCGGTGGCCGCCGCCAGGGCGGCGACGGTCAGCTTCGTGGTGTACGAACGCATGGTGCGCTTTTCTCCTGGGCGCGCGGCCGCGAACCGTTGCCGGCCTGCCCGTTGCGGCGCCGCCCCGTGTGACGGGAACGTCGAAGACGAGTGGGTACAGCGGGCAAGAAGCCGTCCCCCGATCTGGCTTTCGGTCAGGGACCATACCAGCCGTCCGGATTGACGTACTGGTTGTGGCGGGTCCGTGACCGGGCAGGGTCCAGCCGGTGAAACCCCGTGGGGCTGACCTGCGCGGATCGCGTAGATTTCGGACATGGCGGCCGGGCCCGGCCCCGTCGTACCCGCACCACCGGAAGGGCGTACAGCGAGATGAGCGAGGACTCACTGCGGGAGGAGGTGCTGACCGCACGGCGGATCGTGGTCAAGGTCGGCTCCTCCTCACTCACCACGGCGGCCGGCGGCCTGGACGCCGACCGGGTCGACGCCCTGGTGGACGCGATCGCCAAGGTGCGCAGCCGCCCGGACGCCCCCGAGGTCGTCCTCGTCTCCTCCGGGGCCATCGCCGCCGGGCTCGCCCCGCTCGGCCTGGACGGGCGCCCCAAGGACCTGGCCCGCCAGCAGGCCGCCGCCAGCGTCGGCCAGGGACTGCTGGTCGCGCGCTACACCGCCTCCTTCGCCCGGTACGGCATCCGGGTCGGCCAGGTGCTGCTCACCGCCGAGGACGCCAGCCGCCGCGCCCACTACCGCAACGCCTACCGGACGCTGGACCAGCTGCTGGCGATGGGCGCGATGCCGATCGTCAACGAGAACGACACCGTCGCCACCGCCGAAATCAAGTTCGGGGACAACGACCGGCTGGCCGCGCTGGTCGCCCACCTGGTCCGGGCCGACCTGCTGGTGCTGCTCTCCGACGTGGACGGCCTCTACGACGGCGACCCGGCCAAGCCCGGCACCAGCCGGATCGCCGAGGTGCGCGGCCCGCACGACCTGGACGGCATCGAGATCGGCAGCGCAGGCAAGGCGGGCGTGGGCACCGGGGGCATGGTCACCAAGGTCGAGGCGGCCCGGATCGCCACCGGCGCGGGCATTCCGGTGGTGCTCACCGCGGCCAGCCACGCGGCCGACGCGCTGGCCGGGCGGCCCACCGGCACGCTCTTCCTGCGCACCGGCAGCCGCACCTCCGACCGGATGCTCTGGCTGGCCCACGCGAGCAGCCCGCGAGGCGCCCTGCACCTGGACGCGGGCGCGGTCGAGGCGGTCGTCTCGGGCGGCGCGTCCCTGCTGCCGGCCGGGGTGACCAAGGTCGACGGGGAGTTCGCCGCGGGGGATCCGGTGGACCTTCTTGCCGAAAACGGCCACATCGTGGCTCGCGGGCTGGTCAACTTTGATGCGAGGGAGTTGCCCCGCCTGCTCGGCCGGTCCACCCGCGACCTGGCCCAGGAGTTCGGCGCCGCGTACGAGCGCGAGGTCGTCCACCGCGACGACCTGGTCGTTCTGCGCGGCTGACCGGCCGTTCGGCCGGCACCGGCCGGACGGCGCAGCGCGGTCGGCGGGCCGCTCCGTACCGGGAGCGGCCCGGCCGCGGGCGAGGAGGGGCGCAGCCGTGCCGGTCGGCCGAGGGCCGGCGGGGGCGGTGGGGGACGACACGAGATCGCCGAACAGGAGGCCGCCGGTGGAACGCAGGCGCGAGGCAGCGCTGACCGGAGGGACGGCGGGCCGGCGGCTGACCAGTATCGACGGCGGACGCGGGGACGGCCCCGCCGAGCCGGCCGGTCCGCCGCCGCAGGGACCGGGCGGGGCGCGCGGGCTCCGGCCCCAGCGCGCGGAGGCGGCGGAACCGCCCGGTGTGCCGGAGCAGGCGCGACTGTGGCACGTGGTGCTGAGCGTGGCCGGGCAGACCACCCCGCTGTCCTCGCTACGGGCCTCGCTGGAGCGACTGGCGCACGACCACTCGTTCTTCCTGACCGCCCGCTACGCGGCGGACCACGCCGAGATCCGCTACTGGGAACAGGCCCGGGACCTGCACGACGCGGCGGCGATCGCGCTGCGGCTGTGGGGCGAGCACAAGGTGACCGCGAACCTGCCGCCGTGGGAGATCGTCGGCCTGGAGGTGGTCGACCGGGCGACGTACCACAAGCGGGTGGCCGAGGGCTTCGGCGGTCCGCCGCCGCGCCTGGGCGGCGTGTACCCGTACTGACCGGCCCTGTTCGGATGGCGAAACGGCGACCGGGCGCGCGGGGGCAGTCGCTACTCTTGGCGGCATGACCAGCGACCTCACCACCGCCGACAGCCCCGTCATCGCCGTAGCGCGCCGAGCCCGGGAGGCCGCCGCAGCGCTCGCCCCGCTGCCGCGCCGGGCCAAGGACGCCGCGCTGCTGGCGATCGCGGACGCGCTGGTCGCCCGCAGCGCCGAGATCGTCGCGGCCAACGCCGAGGACGTGGCCCGGGCCCGTGAGGCCGGGACGGCCGAGTCGGTGATCGACCGGCTGAGCCTGACCGACGAGCGGATCGCCGCGATCGCCTCCGACGTGCGCGACGTGGCCGGCCTCGCCGACCCGGTCGGCGAGGTGGTGCGCGGCTACACCCTGCCGAACGGCCTGGACGTGCGCCAGGTGCGGGTGCCGCTCGGCGTGGTGGGCATCATCTACGAGGCCCGGCCGAACGTCACGGTGGACGCCGCGGCGCTCTGCCTGAAGTCCGGCAACGCGGTGCTGCTGCGCGGCTCCGCCTCCGCCTACCGCTCCAACACCGCGCTGGTCGCGGTCCTGCGGGACGCCGTCGAGGCGGCCGGGCTGCCGGCCGACGTGATCCAGCTCGTCCCGGGGGAGAGCCGGGACTCGGTGCAGGAGCTGATGCGCGCCCGCGGCTACGTCGACGTGCTGATCCCGCGCGGCGGGGCCTCGCTGATCCGCACCGTGGTCGAGGGCTCGACCGTCCCGGTGATCGAGACCGGCACCGGCAACTGCCACGTGTACGTGGACGCGCAGACCGACCTGGCGATGGCCGTCGGCATCCTGCTGAACTCCAAGGCGCAGCGGGTCAGCGTCTGCAACGCGGCCGAGACGCTGCTGGTGCACCAGGACGTCGCGGACGCCTTCCTGCCGCTCGCGCTGGCCGCCCTGGCCGAGGCCGGGGTGACGGTGCACGGCGACGAGGCGGTGCTCAAGGCCGCCGAGGGCAGCGCCGCCACCGTGGTGCCGGCCACCGACGAGGACTGGGGCGCCGAGTACCTCTCGTACGACCTGGCCGCGGCCGTGGTGCCCTCGCTGGACGCCGCGGTGGAGCACATCCGCCGCTGGTCCTCCGGCCACACCGAGGCGATCGTGACCACCTCGCAGGCCGCCGCCCGCCGCTTCACCCAGCTGGTGGACTCGACCACGGTGGCGGTCAACGCCTCCACCCGGTTCACCGACGGCGGTGAGTTCGGCTTCGGCGCGGAGATCGGCATCTCCACCCAGAAGCTGCACGCCCGCGGCCCGATGGGCCTGCCGGAGCTCACCAGCACCAAGTACATCGTCACCGGTGACGGGCACGTCCGCGGTTAGGGCGTGGCCCTCGGATCACGCCGGGCCGGGGGAGCGGCCGTCACACGTGTGACGGACCAACTGCCGGGAGCCACAGACAAATCGTGCGGCCGGTAATACGCTGAATCCGTGGCTGAGGATGTGGGGGGCTTGCCGTACCCCGACGGCGCCGACCACGGTGGTGCGGACGACGAGTTCGCCACCGTGGTCTTCGATGAGGCCTTCGTCCGGTCCGCCGCGGTGCACGAGCCGACGGCCAGGGAGCGGCAGCTCGCCGCAGCCGAGGCGCGGTTCGAGCCGGACACCGCGGGATCGGGCTGGAGCTTCGACTTTCCGGCCGGGGACGGCCTGCCGCTGGAGCTGCGGCCGTACCCGAGCGGACTCGACGAGGACCACCTGTACCCCGACCCCTGGTCGGGCCCCCTCCGGGCGACCGGCTGCCGGGGCCGGCGCTGGGGGCGGCGCTACGATCCGGTGCGCGCCCGCGGGCGGTACGTGGCCCAGCAGCGCTGGCACCGGCCGGTGGCCTGGGTCCTGGCCGTGATCATGGGCGTCAGCCTGGTGGCGGTGGCGGTCGCGGCGGTCTACCAGGGCGTGGGCGGCGCCGCCGGCGCGCCCCGGCGGCCGGAGTCCGGCAGCAGCAGCCCGGGGACGGACCCGCGATCCGCGCCCGCCGAGCCGTTGCCGGTGGTCACGGCGCGCGCGGGCTGAGCGGTACGGGGGCGCACGCCCGGGGCGGGTGGTCACGGAGCGTTCCCGGCAAACTGCGCAAGGGCCCTCGTGGCGGGGCTGCCGTCCGCCTACCCTGGTGTCATGGGTGACCCGCGCGAGCCTCCTGAGGGTACGCCCGAGGGCGGTTCCGGTAACGAGGACGAGTTCCGGTCCGTCGTCTTCGACGAATCGTTCGTCCGTGCTGCCCGGATCCAGGAGCTGTCCGCCCGGGAACGGCTGGCGGGCTCCTTCGGCAAGGGCACCCGGGCGCGGGTGCGGCTCGGGCCGCTGGGGACGGTGCCGCGCCAGGCGCTCGCCCTGCTGCTGCTCATCCTGCTGGCCTTCGGGGCCGCGGTGTACTTCGGGGTGAACTCGCCCAAGGGCCTCGCGTCACGGCCGGAGGGCAGTCAACTGACCGTCAGCCTGGTCGCGTTGAGCCCGGCTTCGGCCGTCCACCCGGTCGCCGACCCGGCGGATCCGTTCGCCGCGCTGCCGCCCGGGTACGGCGACGGGGCGGCCGGACTGAACACCCCGGCCGGGGCCGCGACCGAGCACTTCAGCAAGGTCGAGGTGACCAAGGCGCTGGACACCGTGCAGCGCTACCTGGTGGCCTCCTCGCTGACGCCGGCCGCTCTGGTCCAGGGCGCCACCACGGATGTGCGGACCTTCGTGACGCCCGGTGAGCAGGCCCAGTTCGATGCCTCCGTCAGCCAGCCGGTGGACGACCGGCACCACGCGGTGACCGGCTGGATCGTGCGCTTCGACCCGGCGCAGGCCGCCCTGGCCTCCGACACCGTGAAGGTGGTCGGCGCGATGCGGGTCGACGAGGCGGACAGCGGGACGCTGCAGATCACCACCGACCACACCTTCGTCTACGCGCTGAAGCCGGCCGGCGCCCCGGCCGGGGCGCCCGTCACCCTGGAGACCGTGCGGCGCGAGCTGACCTTCCAGTTCGACCGGGTGGACCTGGCCTCGGCGCAGCTGCGGCTGGTGGACTCGGTGGTGCAGGCCGGGCCGGAGCCGTGCACCGCCTCGATGGCGGGCTTCCTGCAGCCGGTGCTGGCCACCGCGCAGGGGGCGGTGGTCCCGCCGCCGCCGGCGGTGGACCCGGGCGACCACGCGCGGCCGGCCTGGCAGGTGTGCGGGGTGCTGTCGGGGAGCTGAGGGGCCCGCTGCCGCGGCGAGCCGGGACGGCCGGTGCCCCGGGCGGGCACCGGCCGTCCCGGACCGGGCGGCTCAGCCGTCGGTGCGCTCCGCGGAGCCGTGGTCCGTCGGGGAGCCGGTGCGGCCACCGCCGGTGAAGGTGTCGCGCAGCTTGCCGCCGACGGTCGCGGCGCCGCCGGCCACGTCGCGCAGCAGGCCCATCAGCGGGTCCTTGCTCTCCTTGACCGAGGTCGTGTAGTGCTCGGCGGCGGCCTTCCACTGCTCGCCGACCGAGGTGTCCCGGTCGTCGGTGCGGCGCGGGTAGGCGCCGGCCGTGATCGAGCGGTACTCGTCGCTCTCCGCCCACTTCTTCAGCTGGGCGACCCGGACCACCGCGAACGGGTGAGTCTGCGGCAGCAGTTGGAGCAGCTTGAGCACGCCGTCACGCAGGTCGCCGGCCTTCTCGTACTCCTCGGCCTGCTCCAGGAAGGCGTCGACGTTCATCTCGGCCAGGTTGTGGCCGCCGGCCAGCTTCATCAGGGCCCGCATGGACGCCTGGAGGTCCTGCCCGGCGAGCAGGCCGGCCCGGTCGCTGGACAGCTCGGCCTTGCGGAACCACTCCTTGAGCGCGGTGACGAGGGCCATGATCGCGAGGTTGCCGAGCGGCACCCAGGCGATCCGGGTGGCGATGTTGGTGAGGATCATCAGCATCGTCCGGTAGACGGCGTGGCCGGACATCGCGTGGCCGACCTCGTGGCCGATGACGGAGCGCAGCTCCTCCTCGTCCAGCAGCTCGACCAGGCCGCTGGTGATCACGATGATCGGGGTGTCGATGCCGATGGTGAACGCGTTGACCGCCGGGTCCTGGGTGACGTACAGGTCCGGGACCTGATCCAGGTCCAGCACGTAGGCGGCGTCGCGGACCATGTCGTACAGCTCGGGGAACTGGCGCTCGGAGGTCTTCACGGCGGTGGCCAGGAACATCAGCCGGATCGAGCGCTCGGACACCAGGCCGGCGAGCTTCTTCAGGATGTCGTCGAAGCCGGACAGCTTGCGCAGTGCGACCAGCGCCGAGCGGTCCGCCGGGTGCTCCCAGGCCCGGGTGGAGATCTCGGGGAAACGCTGGCGGCGCCGGCTCGGGGCCTTCGCGGTCGTGTCGGTCATGGTGTGAGTGCCTCCTGTCGACGGCGGCTCCGGCGCAGTGGCCGGCCCCCCGCTGGTCTTCGCCTGCAACGACTCGTCTGCAACGACTGCCTGTGCAACGTCCGCGGTTGCGTACTCGTCCCCGGGTCAGCGTACGCGCGGGCCCGGGCGCGGCACGGGGCCCGGTGGGCGGCGCCGGTGTGAGGCCGGTTTACCCTGAATGCCCTGGAGAACCGGGACCGGACCCGGCCGCGGTACCGAGCAGTTCGAGGAGCCCCTCAGATGTCCACCGAAGCGCTGGTCAGCCTGGCCGCACCCATCTCCGACGAGGCCGGCCCGGGGCTGTTCCTGCGGATCATCGTGGTCGCGTCCTTCGTCGGGATCGGCCTGCTGGTCTGGATCATGGCCCGCGCCTTCCGGGGCCAGTAAGCCCCCCGTTCGACACCCGGGCCTCACACCCGGTCAGCGGCGGTGGGCCGCCGAGCGGTTGCCGCGTAACCCCCCGTACGATGACGGGTGGGCCCTCACCGGCCCGGAACCACCCCCAGGTCCGTTCACCGAGCCGAGAAGGTCCCGCCGACCATGAGCACTGCTGCCGCACTCCCCGTCCTCAACCTGCTCGCCGAGGGCGAGGGGGGAAACCACGACAGCCTGAACCCGCTGCTGACGGGCGGCTCCGCGCTGTTCATCCTGATGCTCCTGCTCTTCATCGTCACCCGCTTCAACCGGGACCGCTGAACCGGGACCACGGACTGCTCGGGGAGCGTCCGGCCAGTGGGCCGGCCGCTCCCTCACGCATCTGCGGGCAACCCCCACACGGCCGTTCCCGCACCGTGACGGGCGTCGCGTAAGGTGTGGCGGCATGGGAGAGCAGGCCGGGAATCCCGGCGGACCGGAACCGGTGAAGAAGCGCCTCGGCGTGATGGGCGGCACCTTCGACCCGATCCACCACGGCCACCTGGTCGCCGCCAGTGAGGTGGCGAGCGCGTTCCACCTGGACGAGGTGATCTTCGTCCCGACCGGGGAGCCCTGGCAGAAGAGCGACCGCCACGTCACCCCGGCCGAGGACCGCTACCTGATGACGGTCATCGCCACCGCCGAGAACCCGCAGTTCTCGGTGAGCCGGATCGACATCGACCGCCAGGGCCCGACGTACACCGTCGACACCCTGCGCGACCTGCACTCCCTCCACCCGGACGCGGACCTCTTCTTCATCACGGGCGCCGACGCGCTCGCCCAGATCCTGTCCTGGCACGACTCCGACGAGCTGTTCTCGCTGGCGCACTTCATCGGGTGCACGCGCCCGGGCCACACCCTGTCGGACGCCGGGCTCCCGGTGGGCGGGGTCTCCCTGATGGAGGTCCCGGCGCTGGCCATCTCCTCCACGGACTGCCGCAACCGGGTCGCCAAGGGCGAGCCGGTCTGGTACCTCGTGCCGGACGGCGTGGTCCGCTACATCGACAAGCGGGCGCTGTACGCGCCGCACGGGACCTGAGCCAGGAGCGGGCGTGAGCGATCGCAACGGCAACGGCGGGCAGCAGCCGGAGGAGTGGTCCACCGGGCAGTACCAGCAGCCGTACCAGGGCCAGGGCCACGGGTACCAGCAGGCGCAGCCGCAACCGCAGGCGTACGAGCAGTACGAGCAGCCGTACGAGCAGTACGACCAGTACGGGCAGCCGGTGTACGGCCAGGGCACGTACGGCGGCCAGGCCCAGGGGTACCAGCAGGACCAGGGCTACCAGCAGGGGTACCAGCAGCAGACCGGGCAGTTCCCGCAGCAGCACTCGTACGGGCAGCAGCACGAGCAGTACGACCAGTACGGGCAGCCGGTGTACACCCAGGACCCGTACGGCGGTTACCAGCAGCAGGGCTACCAGGGGTACCAGCAGCCGTACCAGGCCGCGCCGGTGGCCGCCGAGCCGCAGCCCGAGCCGACCGTCGCGCCGGAGGCGTCCGCGGCCGCCCCCGCTCCCGCTGCGCCCGCCTCCGCCGCGGTGCCGCCGCCGCGCCGCCGCTCGCCCCGGCCGACCGCCGAGGCGGCCCCGGCCGCGCCGCAGTCGCCGTCCGAGCAGGTCGCCGGGGCCCGGTCCGGCAAGGCCGGCGGCCGGGCGCCCAAGGACGCCTACGCCACGGGAGAGTTCACCTTCGTCGACGAGGGGGAGGAGGAGTCCGAGGACGTCATCGACTGGTTGAAGTTCGCCGAGTCCCGCAGCGAGGTGCGCGCCGAGCGGCGCCGCAAGCTGAAGAACCGGCTGGTCGGCCTCGGTGTGGTGCTGGCGCTCGCGGCCGGCGGCGTCGGCGGCTACCTGTGGTTCACCGGGGACAAGCCGACCGCGGCCGCCGCGGCCGGCGGGCGGCAGGTCAACGTCGTCCACCTGCGCGACCTGCAGGGCAAGGTGTCCAGCGCGCTGCTGGTCGACGACGCCTCCGGGCACAAGGGCACGGTCCTGCTGCTGCCCGACGTGCTGCGGCTGCCCGGCCCCGGCGATCCGCCGGTGACCACCGTCGGCCAGGCCATGGACGCGATCGGCGCCTCGGCGACCCGCGACGGCCTGTCCACCGTGCTGGGCGCCCCGGTGGCCGGCACCTGGCGGCTGGACACCCCGTACCTGGAACTGCTGGTCTCCCAGCTCGGCGGCGTCCGGGTGGACACCAACGCGGCGACCCACGAGGGCGGCAAGCCGGACGGCAAGGAGCTGTCCCCGGCGGGCAAGAACACCCTGCTCAGCGGCAAGGCCGCGGTGGCGTACGCGACCCTCCAGGCGCCCGGCGAGAACCGGGACGCCCAGCTGGCCCGGTTCGGGCAGGTGATGGACGCGGTGGTGCGCACCATGCCGACCGAGTTCAAGGACGCCAAGGACGACGTGCACCGGATGAACGCGGTGCTCGACCCCTCGCTGCCCGAGGACGCCCTGGCCGGGGTGCTCGCCCAGCTTGCCCAGCAGGCCAAGGACGGCCACTTCAGTACCACCGCGCTGACCGTCAAGCCGGACGGCACCCTGGACGAGGCGACGGCGGGCAAGCAGGTCAAGGACGTGCTCGGCGGCACCGTGAAGTCCGCGGCGGCCGGCGACGCCCCCGTCCGGGTCTCGCTGCAGGACGCCTCCGGCAACGACGCGGCGGGCGCCGCCGCGCAGGTCCAGATCATCAACTCGGGCCTGACGTTCATCCCGGGCGGCGCCAAGGCCGCGCCGCAGGCCAGTAGTGAGATCCGCTACACCGACGACGCCCGGCAGGCCGCGGCGAAGTCCCTGGCGACCAGCCTGGGGCTGCCGGACACGGCGGTGAAGAAGGTCGGCGACGCCCAGAACGCGGACCTGGTGGTCGTGCTCGGCAAGGACTACCAGCCGCCGAAGACCCAGTAGCCGCTCGGCCGGCCACCGGGGGATCCGGTGACCGGCCGGCGCCCGGTCCGGCCCCGCCGCCCCCGCGGCCCCGGAAATGCGTTCCGAGGCCGCTGGGGCGGCGTGAGATCCTGGAAGGCGACCCCGGCCGCGCGCCGGGGCCGCCCCAAGCCGCCGAGCCGGAAGAACACCGTGACCGTCACCGACCACAGCCAGCAGCTCATCACCGTCGCCGCGCAGGCGGCGGCCGACAAGCTCGCGCACAACATCATCGCCTTCGACGTCAGCGAGGTGCTGTCGATCACCGACGCCTTCCTGATCGCCTCCGCGAACAACGACCGCCAGGTCCGCTCGATCGCCGAGGAGATCGAGGACCAGCTGCGCGAGCAGCTGGACATCAAGCCGGTGCGCCGCGAGGGCGAGCGCGAGGGCCGCTGGATCCTGCTCGACTACCTGGACATCGTCGTGCACGTCCAGCACTCCGAGGAGCGCTCCTTCTACTCGCTGGACCGGCTCTGGAAGGACTGCCCCGAGCTGCCGCTGCCCGCGGACGCCATCGAGTCGCGCAACCGCCCCGACGCCATCACCGACGAGGCCGGCAACGCCGTCGCCCCGGCCGACGACTTCGGCAAGCCCGAGGACCTGCACTGAGCAGGGACGCGCGGGGCCCGCGCATCGTCTTCTGGCGGCACGGCCAGACCTCCTGGAACCTCGAATCGCGGTTCCAGGGCACCACGGACATCGAGCTGACCGGCCAGGGCGTCCTGCAGGCCCAGCGGGCGGCCCGGCTGCTCTCCGGCCTGCGCCCCGACCTGCTGATCTCCTCGGACCTCAAGCGCGCCCGGCGCACCGCCGAGGAGCTGGCCGCGGTCACCGGGCTGGACGTGCAGCACCACGAGGGCCTGCGGGAGACGTACGCGGGCTCCTGGCAGGGGCTGACCAACGCCGAGATCCGCGAGCGCTACCCGGAGGAGTACGCGGCCTGGGCGGCCGGGGAGCCGGTGCGGCGCGGCGGCGGCGGCGAGCTGTCCACCGAGGTCGCCGACCGTTCGGTGCCGGTGGTGCTGGAGGCCGTCGCCAAGCTGCCGGAGAACGGCACGCTGGTCGTGGTCAGCCACGGCGGCACCATCCGGACCATGCTCGGGCGGCTGCTGGGCCTGGAGCCGCCCGTGTGGGAGTGCTTCGGCGGCCTGTCCAACTGCTGCTGGTCGGTGCTCGGCAAGGGGGCGCGCGGCTGGCGACTGCTGGAGCACAACGCGGGCACGCTCCCGCAGCCGGTGATCGGCGACGACACCTGACGGCACCCGGCGGAGGGCACTCGGTGGAGGGCACTCGGTGGAGGGGGCTTCGCGGGGGCCCGGAAGGAGCGGATTTCGCAGTTCCGGGCCTGACCAGCTAGAGTCTTCCTCGTTCGCAGGGAAGGAACGCGGCCCGGAAGGGAAGCGGGAGATCCGGTGAGTGCGGGGCTATAGCTCAGTTGGTAGAGCGCTTGCATGGCATGCAAGAGGTCTGGGGTTCAATTCCCCATAGCTCCACTCCGCATCGGCGGTCGTGGTCATTCGGGATTCCGCAGCCACGGTCGTCCGTGTCGCGGGGCTATAGCTCAGTTGGTAGAGCGCTTGCATGGCATGCAAGAGGTCTGGGGTTCAATTCCCCATAGCTCCACAGCAGTTCGATAGGCCGTCACCCGGTGGGTGGCGGCCTATCGGGTTTCGCCGGGCTCTCGGGTCCCCGGGCTCTCGGGCTTCGCGGCCTCTCGGGTTCCCGGGCTACGCACGGCTCGTCACGGCGTGCAGGTGTGGGTCCAGCCGCCCGGCGTCAGCGAGTCGAGCCGCTCGACCAGCTCCCGGTCCTCCGGGTTCTCCGGGACGTACACGACGATGTAGCACTCCGGCACGCCCGGCATCGTCAGGTAGGTGGCGTTCAGCCGCATCACGCCGAGCTCCGGGTGGCGGAAGGCCCGCCGCAGCGTGTGCGGCGGCGACACCTCCTGGCGGGCCCACAGCTCCCGGAACAGCTCGCTGCCGGCCGACAGCCGCTGCACGTGGTCCTCCCAGGCCGGCTCGCCGACGTGCTTGCCGTACGCCGAGCGCAGCACCGCCACCATCCGCGGCAGGGTCTCCTCCGGGTTCTCGCACGGGTTGCAGCACGCCGGTGCGGTCAGCATGCACCAGAGGCTGTTGAAGAAGACCCCGTGGGACGGGCGCATCCGCTCGGTGCCGAACAGCGACCGGTACGGCCGGTTGAAGCTCAGCACGTCGAACCGGGTGTTGGAGACCGCCGCGGGCAGCGGGGCCAGCGAGTCCAGGATCACCTGGATCGACGGGCTCAGCTCCGGCGGGGCCGGCTGCGCCAGCGGCGACGGAGCCATGCCGGCCAGCCGGAACAGGTGCTGGCGCTCGGTGCCGTCCAGCCGCAGCGCCCGGGACACCGCCAGCAGCACCTGCTCGCTCGCGTTGATCGGCCGCCCCTGCTCCAGCCACGTGTACCAGGTGACCCCGACCCCGGCGAGCTGCGCGACCTCCTCACGCCGCAGTCCCGGCGTACGGCGGCGCAACCCGGGCGGCAGGCCGACGTCCTCGGGGGTGACCCGCGCCCGGCAGGCCTTCAGGAAGCGGGCCAGCTCGGTCCGACGGCGTTCGCGGCCGCCCGCCGCGGTCGGGAGTTGCTCCAGGACGGTCATGCCGTCCATCGTGCCGCAGCGCGCCCGGGCGATACAGGTGCTGCCGGTACCAGGATCGGCAGGCTCTAACCACCAGTACCGGCACGGCCCCAGGCTGGTGGCCATGACGGACCTTCAGATCCGGCCCGGCGTGGCCGGAGGCACCACCGGGGCACCGGCCGTACGGCCCGGGCTGCTCCTCGCGCTCGTCCTGTGCGGGCAGTTCATGGCCGTGCTCGACAGCTCCATCGTGAACGTCGCCGTGCCCACCATCCGCACCGACCTGGGCGCCTCCGGCGCCGCCCTGCAACTCGTGATCGCCGGCTACACCATCTCCTACGCCGTACTGCTGATCACCGGCGCCCGGCTCGGCGCCCGCTACGGCTTCAGCCGGCTGTTCCAGCTGGGCCTGGCCGGCTTCACCGCCACCTCGCTGGCCTGCGGCCTCGCCCCGACCACCGGCTGGCTGATCGCCTTCCGGCTGCTCCAGGGAGCGGGCGCGGCGCTGATGGTGCCGCAGGTGATGAGCCTGCTCCAGCGGACCTTCACCGGCGCCGCCCGCACCCGGGCGATCGGCCTCTACTCGGCGGTGCTGGCCGTCGGCGTCGCGTTCGGGCAGGTGCTCGGCGGGGTGCTGGTCAGCGCCGACCTCTTCGGTACGGGGTGGCGGCCGGTGTTCCTGGTCAACGTGCCGATCGGCCTGGTGCTGCTGGCGGCGGGCGCCCGGCTGCTGCCGAAGCTGCCCGGCGACGCCTCGCGCGGCTTCGACGTCCCCGGCCTGGTCGTGCTGGGCGCGGCGCTCGGCCTGCTGGTGGTGCCGCTGGTGCTCGGCAACGAACTCGGCTGGCCGGTCTGGGGCCGGGCGATGATCGCGGCCGGCGTGCTGCTGTCCGGCCTGTTCGTGGTGGTCGAGCGCGGCGTCGCCCGGCGCGGTGGGCAGCCGCTGATCCCCGGGCGGGTGCTGCGCGCGCCCGGGCTGCGCCCGGCGGCCGTCGGACTGTTCACGATCATGGCGGCCTACGCGGGCTTCATGTTCGCCTTCGCCCTGCACCAGCAGGCGGCCCTCGGTCACAGCGCGGTGCGGGCCGGGCTCTGCTCGGCGCCCGTCGCGATCGCCTTCGGCCTGGCCAGCCTGCGCTGGCACCGGCTGCCGGGCCGGCTGCACGCTCTGCTGCCGTCGGTCGCCGGACTGCTGCTCGGGGGCGGCTACCTGCTGCTGGGCGTGCTGCTCGGCGACGGCGCCGGGATCGGGGCGGTGGTGCTGGCCGAGACGGCCGCACTCGGCCTGGCCGCAGGCTCGGCGTACGCGCCGCTGTTCGCCCGGGCGCTCGCCGGGGTGGCACCCGAGGACGCGGCCGACGCCAGCGGGATGACGGTGACCGTTCTCCAGCTCGGGCAGGTCATCGGGGTCGCGGTGCTCGGCTCGGTGTTCCTCGGACAGGTGGACCTGCCGGCGCCGGCCGCCGACTCGGGGCACGCGCTGCTGATCACCCTGGCGGTCAACGCGGCGGTGGTGCTCGTCGGGGCGGCCTTCGCCGAGCGCAGCCGGCGGGTGGTGCGCTGACGGGGGAGCGCTCGTGGCCGTCGGGTGGCGGGCGGCTGCCCGGCGACGCTGCTTGCCGGGCTGTCCGGTGCGGCTGTCCGGTGCGGCTGTCCTGCTCGGCTGCCTCGGGAAACGGATTTCAGGAGCACGCCCCGGACCGTGTAAAGTAGTCGATGTCGCCGAGGGAAACCGGACGGAAACGACGGGAGACCCGGTGACATCGCAGGTCAAGGGGCTATAGCTCAGTTGGTAGAGCGCTTGCATGGCATGCAAGAGGTCTGGGGTTCAATTCCCCATAGCTCCACAGTGGTTGAGAGCCGCCTCCCGATTCGGGGGGGCGGCTCTTCGCCGTTGTGTGCATGCCATCGGCGGGCGGGCCGCAAAGACCGCTACCGTCGTGCCATGGCCGATCTGCAGCGAAGGCGGAACGAGGAGCTGGCCCGGATACTGCACCAGCTCGGCTGGAGTCCGGAACGGCTCGCCCGTGAGGTGAGCCTCGCCCTGCCGCCGGGCCTGGCGATCAGCTCCACCGCCCCGTACAAGTGGCGCGACCGCGGCATGGTGCCGCGCAGCCCGCACGACCAGACCGTCTGCGAGGTGCTCAGCCGCACCCTCGGCATGGCCGTCACCTACGAGCAGCTCTGGGGCCGGATGGGCGGCCACCGCGGCGCCAAGATCCTCTCGCCCAGGCTTCTCACCGACCCGTGGACCGCCGACAACGCCCAGACCGCGCTGCGCGAGGCCGCCACCGACGCCGGCCCGGTCCGCCTGACGGACCTGTTCCGCAGCGCCGACCTCGACCATGCCGCCGAACGGCTCTCCTCGCCACCGCCACCGGTCGGCGGAGGTGAGGGCGCGCTGCGCGTCGACCCCTCGCTGGCCGGCGAGCTCGGACTGTCCTACCGCAGCAAGCAGCGCCTCGAACGCTCCTGCGGCGGCGGACTCGTCCTCGGCCCCGTCCGAGCCGAACTCGCCATGCTGGCCAAGCTGTTGGAGCTCGGCGCGTACGACGAACGGCTCGGCCGCGAGCTGTACGGCACCGCCAGCAGGCTCGCCCGCCTGGCCGGCTGGGCCGCGTACGACCTCGGCCACGACGCGGCCGCCCAGCGGGCCTTCGTCGCCGCGCTGCGCGCCGCCCACGTCAGCGGCGACCCCCGGCTCGGCGTCGCCGGACTCGGCGCGCTGGTGGTGCTCGCCACCCAGGGAACCGGCGGGCGCGGCCTGGACGCCGTCACCGCGCTGCGCACCGCCCTGGACGCGCACGGCCCCGCGCTCAGTCCCGCCGGCCGGGCCCGCCAGCTCGGCCGGATCGCCCGCGCCCACGGCCGCCGCGGCGAGGCCGAGCAGGCCGAGGCGGCCGCCGCCCGGGCCTTCGCCGAACTCGACGGCGTGCCCGGCACGGAGGAGGCCCGGGCCGACCTCGCCGGGATGGTGGGGGAGGGGCGGCTCGCGCTCGGCCAGCACCGGATGGCCAAGGGGCTGCTCGCCGAGGCCGTCGCCGGGCTCGGGCCGGGGCGCGCCCGCGCCAAGGCGATGCTGATGGTCCGCCTCGCCGAGGCCCACCGGTGCCTCGGCGACCAGCGGGAGGCCGCCCGGACGGTGGGGCTGGCGCGGGCACTGGCGGCGGGGATGCAGTCGGAGCGGCTGGCCAGGGCGCTGCGGGACTTCGAGGCTGCGGGGCGGGCGGCGGCGCGGTGAGCTGCGGGGGCGGGGGGGCTGCCCGGCCCCTCCGTTGAGGCGGGATACCCGGGGTGAGCGGTGGGGTGAGGGGCTGCCCGGCCCGTCCCTTCAGGCGGGATACCCGGGAGCGCCCTGACCTGCTTGCGGTACCCTGAGCCCATGCGAACCGTGCGCCTGCTCCTTAGCCGGCCGCGCTGACCAGGACCGGCTGCGCCCTCGGGCGGTGCCGGAGTCGGCGTGGCGTCCCCTCCTGCGAGGGGATTTTTTGTTTTCCGCCCCTTGTTTTCCGCCCCCGCCCGCGTCGTGGGACGGGTCCACGGACCGGTCGCGTCGCGCGGTTCGCCAACTGACACCGATGGAGCTTGAAGGACCATGAGCGAGACGACCCCTGCGTCCGGCGCGGCCGAGACCGCGACCGAGCCGTTCCGGTACAGCGCCGCGCTGGCGGCGGAGATCGAGTCCCGCTGGCAGGACATCTGGGAGAAGGAGGGCACCTTCCACGCCCCCAACCCCACCGGTGAGCTGGCCGACCCGTCCGCCGGTGACGTCGCCGCGAAGCCGCACAGCTTCATCATGGACATGTTCCCGTACCCCTCGGGCGCGGGCCTGCACGTCGGCCACCCGCTGGGCTACATCGCCACCGACGTCTTCGCCCGCTACCAGCGGATGACCGGCCACAACGTGCTGCACACGCTGGGCTACGACGCCTTCGGCCTGCCCGCCGAGCAGTACGCGGTGCAGACCGGCACCCACCCGCGGGTCTCCACCGAGGCCAACATCGCCAACATGCGCCAGCAGCTGCGCCGGCTGGGCCTGGGCCACGACCCGCGCCGCTCGATCTCCACGATCGACCCGGAGTACTACCGCTGGACGCAGTGGATCTTCCTGCAGATCTTCAACTCCTGGTACGACGAGGCGGCCGGCAAGGCCCGTCCGATCGCCGAGCTGGTCGCCCAGTTCGAGGCCGGCACGCGCGAGGTCCCGGGCGGCCGCGCCTGGGCCGCGCTGTCCGCCGCCGAGCGCGACGAGGTGCTGGGCGAGTACCGCCTGGCGTACGCCAAGGAGGTGCCGGTCAACTGGTGCCCGGGCCTGGGCACCGTGCTGGCCAACGAGGAGGTCACCGCGGACGGCCGCTCGGAGCGCGGCAACTTCCCGGTGTTCAAGTCCAACCTGCGCCAGTGGATGATGCGCATCACCGCGTACTCCGACCGCCTGATCTCGGACCTGGACCTGCTGGACTGGCCCGAGGCCATCAAGCTGCAGCAGCGCAACTGGATCGGGCGCTCCGAGGGCGCCCGGGTGGACTTCGCCGTCGACGGCGGGAAGATCACCGTCTTCACCACCCGGCCCGACACCCTGTTCGGCGCCACCTACATGGTGCTGGCGCCCGAGCACGGCCTGGTCGACTCGATCGTCCCCGCCGCCTGGCCCGAGGGCGTGCCCGCCGAGTGGACCGGCGGCGCCGCCACCCCGGCCGAGGCCGTCGCCGGCTACCGTGCCGCGGCCGCCGCCAAGTCGGACGTCGAGCGCCAGGTCGAGGCCAAGGTCAAGACCGGCGTCTTCACCGGCGCCTACGCCGTCAACCCGGTCAGCGGCGAGTCCGTGCCGGTGTTCATCGCCGACTACGTGCTGATGGGCTACGGCACCGGCGCCATCATGGCCGTCCCCGCCCACGACCACCGCGACTTCGCCTTCGCCCGCGCCTTCGCGCTGCCGATGCGCTGCGTCGTCGAGCCCACCGACGGCCGCGGCTCGGACCCGGCGCAGTGGGACGACGCCTTCGACACCTACGACTCGGTCATCGTCAACTCGGCGCGCGAGCAGGGCGATCCGGCGCTGTCCCTGTCCCTGGACGGGCTGAGCGTCGTCGACGCCAAGGCCCGCGTCACCGCCTGGCTGGCCGAGCGCGGCATCGGCGAGGGCACCGTCAACTACCGCCTGCGCGACTGGCTGTTCAGCCGCCAGCGGTACTGGGGCGAGCCCTTCCCGATCGTCTACGACGAGGACGGCGTGATGCACGCGCTGCCCGAGTCGATGCTGCCGGTCGAGGTCCCCGAGGTCGACGACTACTCGCCGCGCACCTACGACGCGTACGACTCCGCCTCCTCGCCGGAGACCCCGCTGTCGCGCAACGAGGACTGGGTCAACGTCGAGCTGGACCTGGGCGACGGCGTCAAGCGCTACCGCCGCGAGACCAACACCATGCCCAACTGGGCCGGTTCGTGCTGGTACGACCTGCGCTACGTCGACCCGACCAACACCGAGGCCGTGGTGGACCCGGCCAACGAGGGTTACTGGCTGGGCCCGACCGAGACCAAGCCGGGCGGCGGCGCCGACCTGTACGTCGGCGGTGCCGAGCACGCCGTGCTGCACCTGCTGTACGCGCGCTTCTGGCACAAGGTGCTGCACGACCTGGGCCACGTCTCCTCCGTCGAGCCGTTCCACAAGCTGTTCAACCAGGGCATGATCACCGCGGACGTCTACCGCGACGAGCGCGGCTTCCCGGTGCCCGCCGCCGAGGTCGAGGAGCGCGACGGCAAGTACTTCTGGCAGGGCGAACCGGTCAAGCGCGAAGCCGGGAAGATGGGCAAGTCCCTGAAGAACGCCGTCGCCCCGGACGAGATCGCCGACGAGTACGGCGCGGACACGCTGCGCCTGTACGAGATGTCGATGGGCCCGCTGGACGTCTCCCGCCCGTGGGACACCCGGGCCGTCGTCGGCTCGTACCGCTTCCTGCAGCGGCTGTGGCGCAACATCGTGTCGGAGGGCACCGGCGAGCTGGTCGTCACGGAGGAGGAGCCGGACGAGGCGACCCTGCGCGCCCTGCACAAGGCCATCGACGGCATCCGCGGCGACATGGCCGGACTGCGCTTCAACACGGCCGTCGCCAAGGCGATCGAGCTGAACAACTTCCTGGTCAAGCGCGGCTCCACGCCGCGGGCGGTGGCCGAGCAGCTGGTGCTGATGGTCGCGCCGCTGGCCCCGCACATCGCCGAGGAGCTGTGGCGCCGACTGGGCCACGGCGAGTCGCTGGCGCACGCCGACTACCCGGTCGCCGACCCGGCGTACGTGGTCGACGAGACGGTGACCTGCGTCGTGCAGATCAAGGGCAAGGTCAAGGCCCGGCTGGAGGTCGCGCCCGGCATCACGGACGCGGAGCTGGAGGCGCTGGCGCTGGCGGACCCGGCGGTGGTCGCGGCGATCGGTGACGCGGCGGTGCGGAAGGTGATCGCGCGGGCGCCGAAGCTGGTCAACATCGTGACCGGGTGAGCGTGACCGGGTGAGCGTGACGACCGGATGAGGTCGGGGCTGTTCGTGGTTCGTGGCTTCATCAGGGCGTGATTGACCGGGCGGGTGTCCTTCGGGGCACCCGCCCGGTGCGTTTTCCGGGCCTTTCGGTGCGTTTTTTGGGCCGTACAGCGCGCGGTACGGGCGGTGGGCGCGCTGTACGGGCGGTGGGGCGGGCCCTCGGGGAGATCCCCGATCTGTCCCTGATCTCCGGCCGCCGGGACCGTTCGGCCCCCCTCGGGCCCGGTGCGGCGGCTACCGTGGAACCCTCGGCATTGCGGCCCGCGTTGGGCTCGTTGGGGGCCGGAACGGCGGCGGAAGGTGGCGCGCGATGGACGTGTTCGGCGTGATGATCGGCTTGGTCCTGCTCTTCGGGATCGCGACGCTCGTACTGGCGGTGGTCGGTACGGTCAAGGCCGCCAAGGCCGTCGCCGCGAAGGTCGAGAAGCACGAGGCCAACGCCCGGCGAGCCGTCGAGACCGCCACCCTCAAGGCGAAGACGTACACCAAGGTCGGCCCGGCGGCCCAGATCGCCACCGTCCGGCTCAAGCTGCGGACCTCGCTGGACGGCACCCGGCAGGTGCTGGAGGGCGGACTGGCGCAGGACGGCCAGCTCGGCGAGTCCCTCGCGCTGCTGACCAGGCTCGACGCGCACGCGGCCGAGCTGGACGGCGAACTGCGGGTCCTGGAACGCGAACCGGACACCGCGCGGATCGCCGCCAAGCTGCCGGAACTGCGGGAGCGGGCGGAACGGATCACCCACGCGGCGGAGACCATGCGGTGGGCGGCGCAGGACCGGATGCACCGGTTCGCGGACGACGAGCTGAGCCGACTGAGCCAGGAGTGCGAGAGCGAGGCGGGGGCGCTGCGGCACTGGGACACCGGGGCCGGTTCGGGGTCCGCTTCTGGGGCTGCTGCCGCATCCGCTGCCGCTTCCGGTGGCGGCTCGGCCGGTGTGGGCGGTGCGGCTGGTGCGTCCGGTGCGGCGGGTTCGTCCGGTGGTGGGGCGGTCCGGGCCGGACTGACGGACGGGAAGGGGCGGCCGAGCGCGGAGGACCTGCTCGGGCTCGCCGACCCGCTGGCGAAGCTGGCGCAGCGGCTGCGGAAGCCGTCGACGGGGCCCTCGGCGAGCTGACTCCCGGAGGAACGGGGAGTAACCTCCGGCTCATGCCCTCCGACCTCGCACTTGTCACCGATTCCACGGCCTACCTGCCGCAGGAGGCCCTCGACCGGCACGGGATCACGGTGGTTCCGCTGAGCGTCGCGGTCGGTGACTCGGTCCTCTGCGAGGGCGTCGAGATCTCCCCGAAGGACGTCGCCGAGGCGCTGCGCGCCAAGCAGCGGGTGACCACCTCCCGGCCCAACCCGGAGACCTTCGCCGCGGCGTACCGGGCGGCGGCCGAGGCAGGGGCCACCGGGATCGTGTCCGTGCACATCTCCGGCGAGCTGTCCGGCACGGTCGAGGCCGCGCGACTGGCGGCCGCCGAGGCGCCCGTGCCGGTGCGGGTGGTGGACAGCAGGCTGGTCGGCATGGCCCTCGGGTACGGGGTGCTGGCGGCGGCCGAGGCGATCGCAGCCGGCCGGGACCTCGCGGAAGCGGCCGAAGCGGCCACCCGGCGGGCGGCCGGGACCAGTGGCTTCTTCTACGTGGACACCCTGGAGCACCTGCGCCGGGGCGGACGGATCGGCGCGGCGCGGGCGATGCTCGGGTCGGCACTGGCGGTCAAGCCGCTGCTGCACCTGGACGGCGGGCGGATCGAGCCGCTGGAGAAGGTGCGGACGGCGTCGCGGGCGATCGCGCGGCTGGAGGAGATCGCGGTCGAGCGGTCGGGGGAGGGCGAGGTGGACATCACCGTCCACCACCTGGCGGCCGAGGAGCGGGCCGAGCCGCTCGCGGAGCGGCTGCGGGCGCGGGTGCCGGGGCTGCGGGACCTGTACGTGGGCGAGGTCGGGGCGGTGATCGGCGCGCACGTCGGGCCGGGGCTGCTCGCGGTGGTGGTCGCGCCGCGCTGAGGCGGGGGCGGTCGGGCGGGGCTGGGCTCGGCTCGGCTGGGCTCGGCTTGGCTTGGCTTGGTCTGGGCGTGGCCTCGCATGGCCTGGCGTGGCATGGCATGGCTTGGGTCAACTTGGGCATGGGGCGACCACTCGTGTGAGTGACCGTTTTTATCCACAACCTCCGGGTTGTCCACAGGCTTTCGGTAATTTCTGCGCGCTCGCCGGGCGGCTTCTAGCGTCCTCGCCATGACGACCATGGGCCTGGGCGCGGCGAAGCGCCAAGCGATCAACGAGACGGTGCGGCTGCGGATGGCGGCGCTGCTGCCGACGGACGACGAGCAGGTGGGTGCTGCTGCGCCTGCTGCTCTCCCTCCGCCGATTTCTCCGTCTCCACCGTCGGCGGTCCCTCCTGCTCCCTCGTCCCCGCCCCCTCCCGCCTCGACGTCCGCGTCCGCGGCCCTGCCTCCGGCGTCCGCGGCGGCGGTGGGGAAGTCGGCGGCGCTGCCCCCGGGGGCAGTTGACGTACCCGATCCACCGGATGCCGGGGCGCGGATACGGCTCGCCTCCGTGCTGGCCCTCGACCGGCGCGCGGTGGCCGGGCTGGCCATCCTGCTGCTCTTCGCGGTGGGCTACGCCGTGCAGCACTTCTGGCTGGCCAGGCCGGAAGCGGTGGCCGTTCCGGCACTGGCGGCGGCGTCGGCGGTGCCGGAGCCGGGCCCGTCCGCCGCCGACAGCCCATCCGGCAGCGGGGCCGGTCCACCCGAGGCGTCCTCGGGGCCGGGCGCCGGGCCCGCCGTGGTCATCGACGTCGGCGGCCGCGTCCACCTGCCGGGCCTGCACACGCTGCCCGGGGGCTCCCGGGTGGCCGACGCCCTGCGGGCGGCGGGCGGTCCGCTGCCGGAGACGGACACCCGGGGGCTCAACCTGGCCCGCGTCCTGACGGACGGTGAACAGATCCTGGTCGGCGAGCAGGCACAGGCGCCGGTTCCCGTCCAGGTCCCCGGAGGCGCCGGCGGACTTCCCGGGGCCGGCGCGCCCCGAACGCCCGTCAGCCTCAACCGCGCCACCCTCGAACAGCTCGACGCCCTGCCCGGCGTCGGCCCGACCCTCGCCCAGCGCATCCTCGCCTACCGCGCCTCGCACGGCTCGTTCCGCTCCATCGACCAGCTCCGGCAGGTCAGCGGCATCGGCGCCCGTACGTTCGCGGAACTCCGCCCGTTCCTCACGCTCTGACACCCGCTCTGCTTCCGCCTGCTTCTCGTGCTCCGGCGCCCGCTCTGCTACCGCTTGCCGACCCCCGGAGGGAGGTACCGCCATGTCCGCCACCACCGTGCCGCTGCCGCGCGCCCGCTCCACGGGTGCCGACTTCCGACTGCTGCTGCCCGCCGTTTCGGCCTGGCTGGTCACGGCGGTGCTCCTGCCCATCGAGCCGGGGTCCGAGGTGCTGCTCCTCTCGCTGGCGGGCGGCGCGGTGCTCGTGGCCGTGCTGCTGCTCGCCCGGCCGGGCCTCCTGCGCCGACGTGGCGCCGCGGCGGCGCTGGCGGCCGTCCTGCTCACCGGCGCGGCGGCCGCGATCGCGACCCCGCTGCACACCGCCGACCTGCACCGGGGGCTGCTGCCGGAGCTGGCCCGGGCGGCCGAGCACGCGCCGCCGCGCTCCCCGGGCACGCCCGCCCAGGAGGTGGCGGTGGAGCTGACCGTCGCGGGGGACCCGAGGGTCCACACCTCCCGGGGCGTCACCACCGGCGGGCAGTCCCTCCTCACCGTCAAGGCCGTGGCCGACCGAGCCACCCTCCTCCCGGACGGACGGGCCGCCCGGACGCACACCCCGGTGACCGTCATGGTCCGCGGTGCGGAGAGCGAGTCCTGGCAGCGGCTGCTCCCCTCGGAGCGGCTGGCCGTCGAGGCCGAGGTGCGTCCGGCGGGGGAGGGCTACGACACCGAGTCCGCGGCGCTGCTCCTCGTCCACGGTCCGCCCCGGCAGCTCGCACCGCCGAGCCTGCCGCAGCGGATCGCCGGCCGACTGCGCGAGGGCCTGCGCACGGCCAGCGACGGACTCCCGCCGGACGCGCGCGGGCTGCTCCCCGGGCTGGTCGTCGGTGACACCTCGCGGCTGCCCGACGACCTGGTGGACGCTTTCCGGGCCACCGACCTGGTCCACCTGGTGGCGGTCAGCGGGGCCAACCTGGCGATCGTCCTCGGCGTACTGCTGGGCTCCCCCGGCCAGGCCGGTACCCCGGAACGCCGCGGACTGGCACCGCTGTTGGGGCTGTCGCTGCGCACCAGCGCCCTGCTCGGCACGGGGCTGACGCTGGCCTTCGTGACCGTCTGCCGGCCCGAGCCCAGTGTGCTGCGGGCGGCGGGGACTGGGCTGATCGGCATGCTGGCCCTGGCCACCGGCCGCCCCCGCCAGGCCGTACCGGCGCTCGCCGGGGCCGTTCTGGTGCTCGTCCTGCTGGACCCGTTCCTGGCCCGCTCCTTCGGTTTCCTGCTGTCGGTGCTGGCCACCGCCGGGCTGCTCGTCCTCGAGCCGCACTGGGCCGAGTCCCTGCGCGCCCGGCGCTGGCCGCACCACCTGGCGGGCGCGCTGGCGGCGACGGCGGCCGCGCAGGCGCTCTGCGCTCCGGTGACGGTGGTGCTGTCCGGGCACATCAGCCTGGTCGCGGTCCCGTGCAACCTGCTGGCCGAGCTGGCGGTGGCCCCGGCGACGCTGCTCGGCTTCGGGGTGCTCGTGCTGCAGCCGTTCTTCCCCTCCCTGGCCCGGCTGTTGGCCGAACCGGCCGGGGTGCCGGCCAGCTGGCTGGCCTTCGTCGGACGGCGCGGGGCCGAGCTGCCCGGCGGCCAACTGTCCTGGCCGGGCGGCTGGTTCGGTGTGGTGACGGTCGCCCTGGCGACTCTGGCCGCCTGCTGGGCGGCGCCCCTGCTGCTGCCCCGGCGGGCGGAGACCGGCCGGCACGCCCGCCCCCGCCGCCGTTGGGTCAGGGTGCTGGTGACGGGCGCTCTGCTGGTGGTGCTGCTGGCCGTACTGCTGCGCCCGCCGCAGCTTGCCCGGATCGCCACGGGCTGGCCGCCGCCGGGGTGGCGGCTGGCGATGTGCGACGTCGGACAGGGAGACATGTTGGCCCTTGCGACCGGCGCGCCGGACAGCGCGGTGGTGATCGACACCGGGCCGGACCCCGAAGCGGCCGATCGGTGCCTGCGTGAACTCGGCATCACGACGGTGCCGCTGCTGCTGTTGACGCACTTCCACGCGGACCATGTCGAGGGTGTGCCGGGAGTGTTGCGCGGCCGCCGGGTGGGAGCGGTCGAGGGTACGGCGCTGGACGATCCGCCGGGCGAGGCGGCCCGGGTGACGGCCTGGGCGACAGGGGCCGGTGTGCCACTGGTACGTGCGGGCCGCGGTGAACGGCGGTCGGTGGGTGCGGAGTTGTCCTGGGACGTGGTGTGGCCCGATCCCGGGGCGGCCGTCGAGGCGCCAGGCGCGAACAACGCGAGTGTGGCCCTGCTGGTGACACTGCGCGGAGGCCTGCGGATGGCGCTGCTCGGGGACCTCGAACCGCCTGCCCAGTCGGGCCTGTTGGGCCGCCTCCGCCGGGTCGACGTCCTGAAGGTGGCGCACCACGGCTCGGCCCACCAGGACTGGGACCTGGCCGGTGCCCTACGGCCCAGGCTCGCCCTGATCTCCTGCGGCGAGGGCAACGCCTACGGGCACCCGTCACCTCGGACGGTCGACCGGCTGCGCGCGTTGGGTGCCACCGTCCTGCGCACCGACCGCGTGGGGGACATCGCCGTGACCGGCGACTCCCCGTCCACCCTCGCCGTCGCCGTGCACTCCCAGCCCGACCACGGCGCCCGCGCCGGTCACTCCGGCTCCGGGCGTTCCACCCGCAGGCCCCGGGCCCCGCCCCTGTGACCCCCGCTCTCCTCCTCCCTCCACGACGTGGGGTGGGCATGGGGTAGGGGTGGGGGAGGTGGAGGGAGGGCGGGAGGGGGCGGGGCGGGGGCCCAGGGAAAAGGATTGCGGTGCGCTCCGGGCCTGCCCGGAGCGCACCGCACGGAAACGCCCGCCCCCTGGGCCCCCGCCCCTGGGATGAGCCACTGAGCGGGCAGGCTCAGGACAGCATGTTGATCCGGTACTGCATGATCCGGTAGTTCTTCGGGTCGTACCACTGGCTGACGACGATGTGGAAGTTGCCGAACGTCGAGCCCGGGATCACGAAGCCGCCGTACGGGCTGGCGACGAGGTTGCCGATCTCCTGGCCCGGGGCACCGGGGAGGATCATGGTCTGCTCCAGCGTCCTGGTCAGGTCCGAGGTCGGGAGGGCGAAGACCATCGCCCTGATCGACAACGGGTCCATGTTCAGCCAGGTGAGCACGTACTTGCCGTCCATGGCCCGGAAGCACATCTCGCCCCACTTGCGGGTGCCGAACACGGTCGTCGGGGCGGGCGCGTTCCACCGCCAGCCGCCGTCGGCGAAGCCCCAGGGCTCGTAGGCGTCCGGATTGCCGAGGCTCTCCTTCCGCACCCGGTGCAGCAGCATCCCCGATTGCACGTCGCGGTTGAAGACCGTGGACAGCACGTAGCAGTAGCCGTCGTCGGCCACGGCGTAGGTCTTCTGCTGGAACTGGCCGCCGTGCAGGTCGCCCGGCCACTGGCACAGGTACTCCCAGCTCTCGCCGTTGTCGGTGGAGCGCCAGAAGTCGGTGTGGTGGGTGTCGTAGATGACGCCGCGCATCAGGTGCATGTACATCACCCCGTCGACGACGAAAACGTCGGACGGGATCGCCGTCGTGAACTTGTCGCCGACCGGGTTGTGCGGCTCGTCGACGAGGCTGTTGGCGTGGCCACCGCCGACGCTGCCGTCGATGCGCAGGTTGTTCAGGTCCGCGCTGCTGGAGCGCAGGCCGACCGGGGCGCGCCAGTCGGCGGAGCCCACCTGATCGCCGTCGAAGGTGTCGCCGCAGACGAAGAGCATGCTGCCGTTCGGGCACCGCACGGGGATGCCGAGGTCGGTCCACGGCGAGGCGAGCGGCCCGGTCTCGACCGGGCCGCTGAGGTTCTTCACCTTGGTCGCGATCGTCGGACTGGTCGGGTCGTACGGGCCGTTGGCGACGGCGGAGGGCGCGCCCGGACCGATGGCCCCCGCTCCCACGGCGACGCCGATGCCGATCTTGAGGAGTTGGCGGCGGGAGGGCCCGCCGGTCGACTCGTCGTTTCCGTCCGTTGAGCGTGTCATGGGTTTCGGTGGCCTTCCGGGTCGACGGATCCCGCACCTTCGCCCGGATCGCGCACCCGAGCGGCGACGGGGCGCCACCGAGGCTATGGCGGTCCGTCGGCGGCCCGTCGATCGGTGGACGAACGTTCACCCGGATTGGCTACGCCATGCGGATTGCGGCGATCCGGTTCTCCGTGGCCGTCAAGCGTTGCGTGCGGGGGCGTACGGGACACGGAGACGGAGACGGCGAGGGCCCCGCCGACCACCCGGCGGGGCCCTCGCGGAACTGCTCGGCGGTTGTGCCGCGGCGGTCCCTCCGGTGTCAGGGGTTGACCGTCACGGTGAGGGTCTCGGGGTTACCGCTGTTGCCCTGGTAGACCGAGTCGCCGCTGTAGACGGCCGTGATGACGTGCGGGCCGGGGGTCCGGAGGAAGACCACCCGCCCGGCGGCGGCGCAGTTTCCGACGTTGAGGACCAGGCGTGCGGTGCCCAGGGTCGTGCCGGTGGTGGTGTCGGTGAACGTCACGGTGCCGGTGGGCCGGGTCGTGGCGCCCGTGCCGGCCGGGCAGACCAGGTCGTCGAGCACCACCGGTCGGCCGAGCCGGACCTGCCGGGGGATCGCGATCAGGCGGGTGTTCACCGGCTTGCCCGGGGTGAGGTAGCTGATGGTGATGCTCGCGGCCGCGCTGGTCACTGTGGGGCCGGTGCCGCCGGCGGGTACGAGGGACGACCCACCGCCCCCTCCACCCGCATTCCCGGTCGGGTTCACCGAGAGGTTGATGTTGCCGCCGCCGCCTCCGCCGTAGTAGCCGGCGCCGCCTGCGCCCCCCGTCAGGCTGGCTCCTGGACCGCCGCCGGTGCCGCCGGTGCCGAGCGTGCCGGGGCTACCGAACTGCTGCCCGCCGGCCCCGCCCTGAGTGGCTGTACCGGCCCCGCCACCGGTTCCTCCGTTGCAACCCCCGTCCGTGCCCGGCTGCCCGGCATCTCCGCCCGGGCCTGCCGGGCAACCGATGGTGTACACCAGACCGGCTCCACCGCCGCCCGCGGCCACGATGAGGCGGGAGTCGGTGGTGGTGAGGGGGGTGGTGCGGGGTTGGGTGCGGATGTCGGAGGCTCCGCCTCCTCCTCCGCCGAAGTGGGTGCTGCCGCCGCCGTTGAAGCCGCCGGTGCAGTGGGACGTCGGGAAACAGGATCCATCGTTGGTGGCGTTGCCGCCGACTTCGACATAGAGGGTCTGTCCGCCGGACAGTCCGGTGAGAGTGCCCGAAACCTGAGCGCCACGGCCGCCGGGTGTGTCGTTGCCCCCCTCCAGGCCGCCGGCCGCACCGATCGCCGTGACGTCGACCTGCGTGACGCCGTTCGGGACGGTGAAGGTCTGCTCGGCGCCGGTGAAGGCGAACGTGCAGGTGGTGGTGGGGCCCGAGACGGTGCACGTGCCCTGTGCGTGGGCGGTCCCGGGCAGCGCGACCGGGGCGAGTCCGGCGGCACCCAGCAGGCCGGCCGCGACGGCCAGTGCCCGTCCACGGCGGGCGGCCGAACCGGCACGTCCCCTGGCGGCGGCTGGGCCCGGCTGACCGGCGGCGGCCGGCGGTGAGATCTTCACGAGCTACTCCTGGAAGGCGGAGGGGGGATGTTTCGGCAGTCGATTGCCGTCCGCCACTGTGGATCAGGAGCCAGGGAGTCGACGGGGACGGCGCCCTGACACACCGTCGATTCACCCCAGTGGTGTGCGGTCCCGGTCGTCGGGCGGGTCAGCGGGTCCGAAGCAGCTCGGGCAGTCCGGCGGTGTCGACGAGGTGCGCCCTGGAGGGGAGGACCCGGCGCAGCAGGAGGTCGTGGGCTTCCGGGTCCGGGTCGGCGACGGCGTCGGAGAGGACGTGGAGCAGGTAGTCGCGGTCGGCCGCGTCGAGGACGGTGGACAGGACGGCGCCAGTGGTGCTGGTGCCGGCGACGACCAGGGTGGTGATGCCGCGTTCGCGCAGTTGACGGTCGAGGTCGGTGGTGGACATGGCGCCGTACCGGGTCTTGCGGACGACGATGTCATCGCCGCGGGGTGCCAGGCGCTCGTGGAAGCCGGTGCTGGGGTCCTGGTGGTGCATGGCGCGGTGCCGGGCGAGTGGGCCGAAGGACTTGTTGGTGTCCGGGACGGCGTCCCAGTCGGCCTCGGTGAAGGCGACGCGCACGTGGGCGATGGTGCCGCCGGCTGCCCGGACGTCGGCGACGGCCCGTTCGATGCGGCCGAGCAGGGCCTCGCGGGCGGCGTCGTCGGGCAGAACGGTGAGGACGGCGGGCTGGCAGTCCAGGACGAGAAGAGCGGTGTGTGCGGGGTCGAGCGCGGGGGTGGTGCTCATGCGTGGGTCTCCTCCTTGTGGGTGGGGTGAGAGCTTGTGGGTGGGTGGGGTGAGAGCTTGTGGGTGGGTGGGGTGAGAGCTTGTGGATGGTGCGGGAGCGGCGGCGACCGGGCGCCGGTGGTCTCAGGCGTGGCCGAGAGCGGCTTCCGGCTCCTGCGCCTGCTCGCGTCGGGGGAGCAGCAGCGGGGTCGCGAGGATGAGCAGCCCCGCGACGGCGAGGGCGGTGCGCGGGCCGGTGACGTCGGCGAGCAGCCCGCCAAGGGCGGTGCAGACCGCGATGGACGCCTGCTGTCCGATCGACCAGGCCGACAGGGTGCGGGCGACCAGGTGCTTGGGGGTGCGTTCGAGCCGGTAGGTGGCGAGCACCGGGTTGTAGAGGCTCATGTTGACGATGATCGCCAGCTCGACGGCCATCACGGTGACCAGGCCGACGACGCCGGGGCGGACGAACACCAGGCCGATCAGCCACACGGCACGCAGGGTGCCGACGGTCCGGAAGACCCGGTGCCGTCCGTAGCGGGCCACGACGTGCCGGGCGAGCCGGGAGCCGATGAGCCCGCCGAGGCAGGGGGCGGCGAAGGCGAGGCCGTACTGCCAGGCGGGGAAGTGGAGTTGGCGCAGCAGGAGGACAGCCAGCAGCGGTTCTGTGGCCATGATCGGGCCGCTGACGAGCATGTTGTTGAGGTAGAGCGCCCGCAGGCCGGTGTCGCCCAGGATGTGCCGCCAGCCGTCGATCAGCGCGCCCGCCCGGACCGGGGCCTTGGCGGTGGGCTGCGGGGTCTCCTCCCGGCCGCGGATCGCGGTGATGCCGAGGGCGGAGAGCAGGTAGCTGAGGGCGTCGGCCACGACCGTGGTGACCGGCCCGAACAGACCGATCGCGGCTCCGCCGAGCGGCGGTCCGACGGCGATGGAGCTCCAGTTGGTGGATTCGAACCGGGCGTTGGCGACCAGCAGGTCGTCGGGCCGGACGAGGGCCTTGAGGTGGGCGCCGCTGGCCGCGTTGAACGCGATCTTGGCCGCGGCGACGACGGCCGAGACCACCAGCAGTTGGACGAAGCCGAGCAGGCCGAGGGCGTAGGCGAGTGGGATGGTGGCCATGGCCGCGCACCGGACCAGGTCCATCGCGATCATCACCGGGCGCTTGCGCCGGAACTCCACCCACGGTGCGAGCGGCACCGCGATCAGCGCGCCCACCGCGGGGCCCACCGCGGACAGTGCGGATACCTCGGCCGGTCCGGCGTGCAACGCCAGTACGGCGATCAGCGGGAGGGCTCCGAACCCCAGCCCGGACCCGTACGCGCTGACCGCGTACGCTGCCCAGAGCCAGCCGAACTGCGGCCCCAGCCGCTTCCTGCCCGCCCTGCCCCACCTGCCTGTCCCGCCCGCCCCGCTCGTCCTGTCCACCATGCCGCGCACTCCCTCGACGTCCCGTTCGAACAAGCCGACGTTGACCGGTGAGAGCTAACCGAGCGGCACAATCGCAGGTCAAACAACCGTCCCGCCGTTTCTCCACAACCATCCGTTGTTCACTAAGGTGGATCGGCGTGGACCTCGAAGCCGTACGCACCTTCGCCGCCGTCGTGGAAGCGGGCCAGTTCCAGAAGGCCGCCGCCGACCTGGCGATCACCCAGCAGGCCGTCTCCAAGCGCGTCGCCACCCTGGAGCGCGACCTCGGAGCCCGGCTGTTCACCCGCACCCCGCGCGGGGCCGAGCTCACCATCGACGGGCAGGCCTTCCTGCCCCACGCGCGCGAGCTGCTGCGGGCCGCCGAGCGTGCCCTGGCGTCCGTGGGCACCGGCCGCCGGCCGTTGCGGGTCGACGTGATCGCCTCGCGGGTCGCGCCGTCGGGCCTGATGCGCGACTTCCACCGCGCGCACCCCGAGGTCGACCTCGACGTGGTGATGCTGTTCGACGTCGAGGCGGCGGTCGGCGCCATCCGCTCGGGCGCGATCGACGCCTCCTTCCGCGCCGTCGCCGCGCCCGGCCGGTCCCTTCCCGAGGACATCGAGTCCGTCCGGGTGCTGGACGAGCCGCTCCAGCTCCTCACCGGCCCCGCCCACGCACTGGCGGGGGCCCGCTCGGTGACCGTCGCCCAGCTCGCCGGGCACCGGATCTGGATGCCCGGCATCGCGCCCGGCACCGAGTGGGCCGCCTACTACGACGACCTCGTCGCCGAGTTCGGACTCGGCATCGAGGTGACCGGCCCCAACTTCGGCTCCGACGCGCTCCTCGACACCGTCGCCGACACCCCGGCCCTGGCCACCTTCATGAGCGAGCACACCCGCGTCGTCTGGCCCGCCGGCCACGGCCTGCGCCGCATCCCGGTGACCGACCCGACGCCCGTCTACCCGCACTCCCTCCTCTGGCACCGGGACAACCCCCACCCGGCCCTGGCCGCCCTCCGCGCCCACCTCGCCGCGACCCAGCCCGCCCTCGACGCCCCGGGCACCTGGCGGCCGGGCTGGGTGCTTCCGCGCTGAGCGACTGCCGGGGCCCGGGGCGGCGTCGAGGTGATCGGGAACGCTGGTCAGGCCTCCTCGCGCCAGCCGTCGTGGGAGGTGGCGAGGGTGTCGAGGACGTGCAGCAGGGCGGGGGTCCAGCCGTTGGTCGGCGGGTCGAGGACGACCAGCCACTGGGCGTCCTCGGCGTCGTCCTCGCCGGCCAGGGCGTCGCGGACGATCTCCGGCTCGCCGAGGTCCGGGTGGGCGGCGCCGAGCTCCTCGGCGGCCTCGTCGGCGGCGTCGCGGTCGGGCAGGACGAGCAGCTGGCGGACGAACGGGTCGTCGACGTCCGGGAGGTCGGGGGTGTGGTTCTCGGTCACCGGCCCATTCTCCAGGTCGGGCGGAACGGCCCGGCAGGGCGGTCGGCCCGTACGGAGGCGGGCCCGTTCACGCCGAGGCCTGTCCACGCAAAGCCCGTCCGGGAGGGACTGTCCGCGGCGCGTGGGATGCTGGTAGGCGATGGCCAGGAAGAGTGCACCCGACGACCTGCTCGCCCCGCTGACCCTCGCGGTCGGCCAGGAGGAGCTGCTGCTGGACCGCGCGGTCGCCCAGGTGGTGGCCGCGGCGAAGGCCGCGGACCCGGACACCGACGTACGGGACCTGCCCCCCGGCGGGCTGCAGCCCGGCAGCCTGGCCGAGCTGACCACTCCCTCGCTGTTCGCCGAGCGCAAGGTGATCGTGGTCCGGGCCGCCCAGGACCTCTCCGCCGAATCGGTGAAGGAGGTCAAGGCGTACATCGAGTCGCCGGCCGAAGAAGTGATCATGGTGCTGGTGCACGCCGGCGGGGCCAAGGGCAAGGGGCTGCTGGACGCCGGGCGCAAGGCGGGCGGACGCGAGGTGGCCTGCGCCAAGCTGGCCAAGGCGAGCGAGCGACTGGCCTTCGTCAAGGGCGAGTTCCGCGCCCTCGGCCGCTCCGCGACCCAGGAGGCCTGCCAGGCGCTGCTGGACGCGCTCGGCAGTGACCTGCGCGAACTGGCGGCGGCCTGCAGCCAGTTGACCTCGGACGTCGAGGGAACCATCGACGAGACCGTGGTGGCCCGCTACTACAGCGGCCGGGCGGAGGCGACCGGCTTCGAGGTGGCCGACCTGGCGGTCACCGGCCGGGCGGCGGAGGCGCTGGAGCGGCTGCGCTGGGCGCTGGCCGTCGGCCAGCCGCCGACCGGCATCACCTACGCGCTGGCGTCCGGCGTGCGCAGCATCGGGCGGCTGGCCACGACCGGGCGGAACATGCGCCCGGCCGATCTGGCCCGCGAGTTGGGCATGCCGCCGTGGAAGGTGGACCGGGTCCGCCAGCAGATGCGCGGCTGGACGGGCGACGGGGTGGCCACCGCGCTGACCGCGATCGCCCAGGCCGACGCCGCGGTCAAGGGCGGCTCGGACGACCCGGCCTTCGCCCTGGAGCGCGCGGTGGTCGCCGTCGCCAAGGCCGCCCGGGCCGGCTCCCGCCCCGCCTACTGACGCGGGCTGGCGGCCCGCCCCGCTTACTGACGCCCAGTGGCCCGCCCCGCCTTCTGAGACCCGGCAGCCCGCCCCGCGCTACTTGCGCATCGCCCGTACGGCGCTGTCGGCGTCCGACTGCAGCATGGTGCGCAGCTCGTCCATGGAGGGCGGGGTGGCCTTCCCCTGGGTGTAGCTGGCGCTGTAGGTGATGTAGAAGGTCATCCCGCCGTCGCGGACGTCCACCTCGGCGTAGACGTCGCGGTACTTGTCCGACGAGCCGTCGTCCTTGTACACGAAGTACGCGTCCTCGCCGATGCCCGGGACGTTGGAGATCTGGTAGCCGCGCGTCCGGTAGGTCTCCTTGTTGGCGGAGAGCTCGGGCGCGGGGTTCACCGCCTTGTGCAGGTCGGCGCGCAGGTAGACCGAGGCGTACTCGCTGTCGTTGGTGCCGCCGGTCCGCTTGAGGGACATCGAGCAGTTCATGCTGTCCAGGGCCGGGTTGCGGTCGGTGTGGTGGCTCGGCGAGCTGCCGGTCGTGTTGACCGAGTACTTCTCCAGCAGCCGGTTGGGCTTCCCGACGGCGCAGAAGTCGTCCGAGACGTGGTAGCTGCCGAGGCTGCGCGGCGCGGAGTCGCCGTTGCTGCTGCCGACCATGCCCGGGACGACCAGTACGGCGGTGGTCCAGCCGGCCGAGGCGAGCAGCGCACCGACGAAGGCCCAGACGGCGTTGCGCCGCAGGTTGCCCCCGGAGCGGCCCCCGGGCATCCCACCCGCAGGAACAGGAACAGGGCCAGGACCAGCAGGACCAGGACCACCGGGCCCGGTCCCGGCGAGGGGCACGCCCGCACCCGGCGAGGCGGGCAGTCCGGGCGGCGGACCGAAGCCGGGCGCCCCCGGTGCCTGCTGCGGGAACCCGTACCCGGGCCCGTTGGGTGCCGGGGACGGCGGCTGCGGCGGCGGTGGCGTGGTCATGGAGTTCCCCCCTCGGGACTTGCGCTCGGGATGCCCCCCGCATCCTCGGTCGCGCGTGATCGACCATAGCGGCCGGGGCGCGGAACGCGACAGGCGCCGCAGTCGGCCTCTGCGAAGAGGCCGACTGCGGCGCCTGCCGTACAGCTGGTGTGCACCGCACCCGCGTGGCGAACGCAGGCCGCGTGCGGTGCGAGTCTGGCACGCCTCTGGAGTCCGGGTAGAGGGCCGGTTCGTCCGGAGGCGGTGGGGGCCGGAGCCCCCGGCGGCGTCAGGCCTGGGCGGCCGCGTTGACGCGCTTGGTGATGGCCGACTTCTTGTTGGCGGCCTGGTTGGCGTGGATGACGCCCTTGCTCACGGCCTTGTCCAGCGCCTTGGAGGCGGCGCGGGCCAGCACGGCGGCCTTCTCGGTCTCACCGGCGGCAGCGGCCTCGCGGGCCTTGCGCAGAGCGGTCTTCAGCGAGGACTTGACGGCCTTGTTGCGCAGGCGCGCCTTCTCGTTGGTCTTGTTGCGCTTGATCTGGGACTTGATGTTCGCCACGAAGGAGCCTCAGTCTTGTCTAAAAGGTTTGAACGGGCTGCGCCTGATGGCCGTCGGACCAGCTGAGAGGGCATGCCGAGGCCAGGTGCAGCTGACCACGCTACCAGGGGCCCACCGCCCGCCCCAAACCGGCCGCCGGGCCGGAGGTCCAGTCGGCGGGCCGGCCGCCGGCTCAGGCGCTCAGCACCGGCTCCCCGTAGTGCTCGACCTCCGGGAACGGCCGGTAGAACCGGTGCAGCAGCTCCCGCCACCGCCTGTACTCGGCCGAGCCGCGGAACCCCTCGGTATGGTCGGCGAGCGTCTCCCACTCCACCTGGAGCAGGAAGCGGGAACCGCGCCCCTCGTCCAGGCAGCGGTGCAGCCGCAGGGTGCGGAACCCGCGCTGGACGGCGATCAGCGGACGGGCCTCGGCGAAGGCGGCGAGGAACTCGTCCTCCCGGCCGGGCAGGACGTCGAGCAGGGCGCTTTCCAGGATCACGGGAGGCCATCCTGCCCCCTTCACGACCGGGGACGGAACAGCGCACGGAACACTGCGAGGTGCCCGAACGGTGTCCGGTGCCGAAGGTCGTGGGAAGATGGGAGGAACTATTTCGATCGGACGAGACTGTCCGGTCCCCGGGATAGCCGGTCAGCGATGATCCGGACACCCCCGGCCCCGGACCAACGGAGAATCGGACCAAGGTGCCCGCGACCCCCAGCAATGTGCCAGAGCCAAGCCGTACCGACCCGGCGCTGATCCGCAACTTCTGCATCATCGCCCACATCGACCACGGCAAGTCGACGCTCGCAGACCGGATGCTGCAGATCACCGGCGTCGTCGACCCCCGGCAGATGCGTGCCCAGTACCTCGACCGCATGGACATCGAGCGCGAGCGCGGCATCACCATCAAGTCGCAGGCGGTCCGCCTCCCGTGGGCCCCGAAGACCGGGCCGGACGCCGGGACGACGCACATCCTCAACATGATCGACACCCCCGGCCACGTGGACTTCACGTACGAGGTGTCCCGCTCCCTCGCGGCCTGCGAGGGAACCATCCTGGTGGTCGACGCGGCCCAGGGCATCGAGGCGCAGACCCTCGCCAACCTGTACCTGGCGCTGGAGAACGACCTCACGATCGTCCCGGTCCTCAACAAGATCGACCTGCCGGCCGCCCAGCCGGAGAAGTACGCGGCGGAGATCGCGCACATCATCGGCTGCGACCCCTCGGACGTGCTGCAGGTCAGCGCCAAGACCGGCCTCGGCGTCGAGGACCTGCTGGACCACATCGTCAACACCATCCCGGCCCCGGTCGGCGCCGCGGACGCCCCGGCCCGCGCGATGATCTTCGACTCGGTGTACGACTCCTACCGCGGCGTGGTCACCTACGTCCGTGTCGTGGACGGCCAGCTCACCAAGCGCGAGCGCATCCAGATGATGTCCACCGGCGCCACCCACGAGCTGCTGGAGATCGGCGTCATCTCGCCCGAGCCGAAGGTCGCCGACGGCCTGGGCGTCGGCGAGGTGGGCTACATCATCACCGGTGTGAAGGACGTCCGGCAGTCCAAGGTCGGTGACACGATCACCTCGATGCACAAGGGCGCCACCGAGCCGCTCGGCGGCTACAAGGACCCGCGCCCGATGGTGTTCTCCGGCCTGTACCCGCTGGACGGCTCGGACTACCCGCTGCTGCGCGACGCCCTGGACAAGCTGCGCCTGAACGACGCCGCCCTGGTGTACGAGCCGGAGACCTCGGTCGCGCTGGGCTTCGGCTACCGCTGCGGCTTCCTCGGCCTGCTGCACCTGGAGATCATCCGGGAGCGCCTGGAGCGCGAGTTCAACCTCGACCTGATCTCCACCGCCCCGAACGTGGTCTACCGGGTGGTGATGGAGGACGGCACCGAGCACACCGTCACCAACCCGAGCGAGTTCCCGTCCGGCAAGATCGCCGAGGTGTACGAGCCGGTCGTGCGCGGCACCATCCTCGCGCCCAACGAGTTCGTCGGCGCGATCATGGAGCTCTGCCAGTCCCGCCGCGGCAGCCTCCAGGGCATGGACTACCTGTCCGAGGACCGGGTCGAACTGCGCTACACCCTGCCGCTCGCCGAGATCGTCTTCGACTTCTTCGACCAGCTGAAGTCCAAGACCCGCGGCTACGCCTCGCTCGACTACGAGCCCATCGGCGAGCAGACCGCCGCCCTGGTCAAGGTCGACATCCTGCTGCACGGTGACGCGGTGGACGCGTTCTCCGCGATCGTGCACAAGGACAAGGCCTACGGCTACGGCGTGATGATGGCCGGCAAGCTGCAGAAGCTGATCCCGCGCCAGCAGTTCGAGGTGCCGATCCAGGCCGCCATCGGCTCCCGGGTGATCGCCCGCGAGACGGTCCGCGCGATCCGCAAGGACGTCCTCGCCAAGTGCTACGGCGGCGACATCTCCCGCAAGCGGAAGCTGCTGGAGAAGCAGAAGGAGGGCAAGAAGCGGATGAAGATGGTCGGCAGCGTGGAGGTCCCGCAGGAGGCCTTCATCGCGGCGCTGTCCACCGACGCCGAGTCGCCGAAGGACAAGAAGTAGCAACGACGGAAGGGCCGGGGCGATCGCCCCGGCCCTTCCGCGTACCCGGGGATCCCCGCGTTCGCCACGGCCCCGGGGGCGGCTACCTCAGCGCCGAGTGGACCGCGGTGAGGATCCCGGCCTTGGCCAGCCGCCCCGCCGTGCCGGTGAACACGGTGGGCTTCATGGCGTCGTCCGGGTGGACCAGCTGGAGCAGGCCGTCCCGCCGGCCGAGGCTGAGGCACTGCACGACGTACTTGAACGAGAACGGCTCCGAGGCGCGCCCGTCGAGGAGCCTGCCGACGTACTGACCCTGCGGGAGCGCGGTGGCGCAGCCCATCCGCAGTGTGCCGACGCCGGGGACGGTGACCGCGGCCGCGTCGCCGACCACGTGGACGTCCGGGTGCGAGACCGACCTCAGGTGTTCGTCCACCAGGGCCCGGCCGCGTTCGTCGACGGCGAGTCCGGCCTCGGCCGCCAGCGGGTGGGGCTCCAGCGAGGCGGCCCAGACGGTCAGGTCGGCGTCGATCGGGCCGGCCGTGGTCCGCAGCCCGTCCGGGGTGACCTCGGTGACGGTGGCGTTCTCGTGGACGGTGACGCCGAGCCGGTCGAGGACGCGCCGGATGTGGGCGCGGCCCTTGGGCGAGTAGGCGCCGCCGACCGGGCCGGCCGCGACGATCCGCACCTGCCAGTCGGGGTGGGCCTCGGCGAGTTCGGTGGCCAGTTCGATGCCGGTGGCGCCGCCGCCCACGACGGCCAGGGCGCCGGGGCGGTGGGAACCACCGATCAGGCCCGGCACCTCGGCGGCGCGCTCCACGGGGTGGGCGTGCTCGGCGGCGCCGGGGACGCCGTGCCAGGCGGTGCGGCTGCCGAGGGCGTAGACCAGGGTGTCGTAGCCGAGGGCGGTGCCGTCGTCCAGGAGGACCTCGTGCCCGGCCAGGTCGAGTTCGACGGCCCGGGCCCGGTGGTGCCGGATCCGGCGGCCGCGGGCGAGGTCGCCGATGGCGGGCCAGTCGCGGCCGCGGCCGGCCGCCGTCTCGTGCTGCCGGATGCGGTGCAGGAGCCGCTCCTCGGGGGCGACCAGGGTGACGGCGTGGTGCCGTCCGGCGCCCTTGGCCGCGCTGAGTCCGGCGTATCCGGCGCCCAGGACGACGATCCGCCGGTCGGTGCTGCTGGTGCTGCTCATCTCGTTCGCCTCCTTGCGGGAACGCTCCGGTGGAGCGCTGTTCGGCAAGGGGACGACGCGGCCGGTCAGGATGTGACGGTGACCTGCGTCACGGTGCCGCCGGGCTGATTCGGCCGAGTTTCTCGGGGTTGACCACGAGGTACGCCTCGGTGATCCGCCCGTCGGCCACGGCGAAGGCCAGTACTCCGGCCACGGTGCCGGTGGCCCGCTCGTACCAGACCAGGCCCGGTTCGCCGTTGACCGAGGCGTGGCCGAGGCCGTACTCGGGGGTGAACCACTTGGCGACCAGACCGGCCACCAGGCGGGCCACCCTGTCGGCGCCGTGGACCGGGCGGGCGGCCGCGCGGACGATGCCGCCCCCGTCGGCGTGCCAGACCACGTCCGGGTCGAGGACCTCCATCAGGGCGAGGATGTCGCCGCTCGTACTGGCGGCGGCGAAGGCCTCGACCGCCCGCCGGTGCTCGGCCGGGTCGGCGCCGCCGTGGTGGCGGCCGCCGTCCTTGACCCGGCGGCGGGCCCGGGAGGCGAGCTGGCGGGTGGCGTCAGGGGTGCGGTCCAGGGAGGCGGCGATGTCCTCGAAGCCGACCGCGAAGACGTCGTGCAGGACGAAGGCGGCCCGCTCGGCCGGAGTGAGCTGCTCCAGCACGGCGAGCAGGGCGAGCGAGACGGACTCGCCGCGCTCGGCCAGGTCGGCGGGGGAGTCGGGGCCGTCCGCGTAGGAGACGGAGGGCTCGGGCAGCCACTCGCCGTAGTAGGCCTCGCGACGGCTCCGGGCGGAGCCCAGCTGGTCGTAGCAGAGCCGGGTGACGACGGTGGTGAGGAAGGCGCGCGGGTCGGCGACGGTGGTGCGGTCGGCGGCCTGCCAGCGCAGCCAGGCGTCCTGGAGGACGTCCTCGGCGTCGGTGAAGGAGCCGAGCAGCCGGTAGGCGATCGAGCCCAGGTAGCGGCGGTTCGCCTCGAAGGCGTCCGGAGCCTGCTCGGGGGCTGCGGGCTGGGCGGTCACGGGAGTCACCGTAGCGAACGCCGCCGCCCGCTGCGAAGGGGCGGGGCGTCAAGGGCCGGGACGCGCGGGGGGGGGGCGAGTGCCCGGGACGCGAAGGCCGGGACGCGAAGGCCGGGACGGGGAGGTCCCGCCCCGGCCGTCACGCGGAGCCGCGTCAGTCGACCTCGGCCACGGCCTCCGCGAACTGCGCCTGGTAGAGCCGCGCGTAGGCGCCGTCGGCGGCGATCAGCTCGTCGTGCGAGCCCTGCTCCACGATGGAGCCGTTCTCCATCACCAGGATGACGTCGGCGTCCCGGATGGTGGAGAGGCGGTGGGCGATGACGAAGCTGGTGCGGCCGGTGCGCAGCCGCGCCATGGCCCGCTGGATGAGCACCTCGGTGCGGGTGTCGACCGAGCTGGTGGCCTCGTCCAGGACCAGGATCGACGGCTGGGCGAGGAAGGCCCGGGCGATGGTGATCAGCTGCTTCTCGCCCGCGCTGACGCCGGTGCCCTCGTCGTCGATGACGGTGTCGTACCCGTCCGGGAGGGTGCGGACGAAGCGGTCGACGTGGGCGGCCCTGGCGGCCTCGACGACCTGTTCGCGGGTGGCGGACCCGGCCCCGTAGGCGATGTTGTCGGCGATGGTGCCGCCGAACAGCCAGGTGTCCTGGAGGACCATGCCGATGCCGGAGCGCAGGTCCTCGCGGGACATCGCGGCGATGTCGACGCCGTCGAGGGTGATCCGTCCGGAGCTGACCTCGTAGAACCGCATCAGCAGGTTGACCAGGGTGGTCTTGCCGGCGCCGGTGGGGCCGACGATGGCGACGGTCTGGCCGGGTTCGACCTTGAGCGAGAGGTCGTCGATGAGCGGCTTGTCGGGGTCGTAGCGGAAGGACACGTCCTGGAAGGAGACCCTGCCGTGGACCGCGTCCGGCTTCTCGGGCATGGCCGGCTCGGGGCTCTGCTCGGGGGCGTCGAGGAGTTCGAAGACGCGCTCGGCGGAGGCGACCCCGGACTGCACCAGGTTGGCCATGCTGGCGACCTGGGTGAGCGGCTGGCTGAACTGCCGGGAGTACTGGATGAAGGCCTGGACGTCGCCGATGGACAGCGAGCCGCTGGCCACCCGCAGGCCGCCGACGACCGCGACCAGTACGTACTGCAGGTTGCCGATCAGCATCATCGCGGGCTGGATGATCCCGGAGATGAACTGGGCGCGGAAGCTGGCGTGGAACAGCGCGTCGTTGTGCTCGCGGAAGGTCTCGGCGGACTCGCGCTGCCGGCCGAACACCTTGACCAGGGTGTGGCCGGTGTACATCTCCTCGATGTGGGCGTTGAGTTGGCCGGTGGACTTCCACTGCTGGACGAACTGCGGCTGGGCCCGCTTGCCGACCTTGGCGGCGACGACCACCGACAGCGGCACCGAGACCAGGGCGATCAGCGCCAGCAGCCAGGAGATCCAGAACATCATCGCCAGCACGCCGACCACGGTGAGCAGCGAGTTGACGACCTGTCCCATGGTCTGCTGCATGGACTGGCCGATGTTGTCGATGTCGTTGGTGACCCGGCTGAGCACCTCGCCGCGCGGCTGCTTGTCGAAATAGCTGAGCGGCAGGCGGGCGAGCTTGGCCTCGACGTCCTGGCGCAGCCGGTAGCTGGCCGACTGGATCGCCTTGGTGGCCAGTTGGCCCTGGAGGATGCCGAAGCCGGCGGAGGCGAGGTAGATGCCGAGCACCCAGAGCAGGACGGAGCCGATGGCGCCGAAGTCCATGCCGTGGCCGGGGGTGAAGTCGACGGCGGAGAGCAGGTCGGCGATGCCGCCCTGGCCGTGGGCGCGCAGGCCCTCGATGACCTCGGTCTTGGAGGTGCCGGGCTGGAAGCGGGCGCCGATGACGCCGGCGAAGATCAGGTCGGTGGCGTCGCCGAGGATCTTGGGGCCGGTGACGGCGCAGCCGATGCCGAGGACGCCGAGCAGCAGGACGCCGACCAGCAGTTTGCGCTCGGGGCGCAGCAGGCCGAGGACGCGCTTGCCGGAGCCCTTGAAGTCCATGGACTTCTCGGCGCCCTGGCCGCCCATGAAGCGGCCCGGTCCGGCCGGGCCGCGGCGGGCGGCGGCGGCCTGGGAGTCGCTGGGCAGCTGGTCCTGGGGTTTCCCGGCGAGCTTGCCGGACGCCGGTCCGGGCGCGGCTGCGGCCGCCGGCCCGGCGGGGTTCCCGGCGGGCTTTGCTGGGGTGGTCACGCCGCCTCCTGCTCGGTGAGCTGGGAGAGCACGATCTCCCGGTACGTCGGGTTGTCGGCCATCAGTTCGTGGTGGGTGCCGGTGCCGACGACGGCGCCCTCGTCGAGGACGATGATCCGGTCGGCGTCGCGGATGGTGGAGACGCGCTGGGCGACGATCAGGACGGTGGCGTCGGCGGTCTCGCGGGCGAGGGCCTTGCGCAGCTTGGCGTCGGTGGCGTAGTCGAGCGCGGAGAAGGAGTCGTCGAAGAGGTAGACGTCGGGCCTGCGCACGAGGGCCCGGGCGATGGCCAGGCGCTGGCGCTGGCCGCCGGAGACGTTGCTGCCGCCCTGGGCGATGGGGGCGTCCAGGCCTTCGGCGAGCTTCTCGACGAACTCCTTGGCCTGGGCGATCTCCAGGGCGTGCCAGAGTTCCTCGTCGGTGGCGTCGGGGCGGCCGTAGCGGAGGTTGCTGGCGACGGTGCCGGTGAACAGGTACGGCTTCTGCGGGACGATGCCGACGCTGTCGGCGATGGCGTCGGCGGAGAGCTCGCGCACGTCCACGCCGTCGAGCAGGACCTGGCCGGAGGTGGCGTCGAAGAGCCGGGGGACGAGGCCGAGCAGGGTGGACTTGCCGCTGCCGGTGGAGCCGATGATGGCGGTGGTCTGGCCGGGGCGGGCGGTGAGGTCGATGCCGCGCAGCACCGGGGCCTCGGCGCCGGGGTAGCGGAAGTCGACGTCGCGCAGTTCCAGGTTGCCACGGCGCAGCAGTTCGGTGACCGGGGCGGTGGGCGGGACGACGCTGGAGGAGGTGTCGAGGACCTCCTGGACGCGCTCGGCGCAGACCTCGGCGCGCGGCACCATCATGAACATGAAGGTGGCCATCATGACGCTCATCAGGATCTGCATCAGGTAGGAGAGGAAGGCGGTGAGCCCGCCGATCTCCATGTCGCCGCTGTCGATGCGGTGGGCGCCGAACCAGAGCACGGCGACGCTGGAGATGTTCACGACCAGCATCACGGCGGGGAACATGACGGACATCAGCCGGCCGACCTGCCGGGCGGTGTGGGTGAGGTCCTCGTTGGCGTCGGCGAAGCGGGCCTGCTCGTGGTCGTCCTTGACGAAGGCGCGGATGACCCGGATGCCGGTGATCTGCTCGCGCAGCACCCGGTTCACGGTGTCGATCTTCACCTGCATGCTGCGGAACTTGGGCCGCAGGGCGCGGACCAGCAGGACGACGACCACGCCGAGGGCGGGGATGACGGCGAGCAGCAGTCCGGAGAGCGGGACGTCCTGGTTGAGCGCCATGATGATGCCGCCGACGCACATGATCGGTGCGGCGACCATCAGGGTGAAGCTCATCAGGGCCAGCATCTGGACCTGCTGGACGTCGTTGGTGGTGCGGGTGATCAGGGAGGGGGCGCCGAACTGGCCGACCTCGCGGGCGGAGAAGCTCTGCACCCGGTCGAAGACGGCGGCGCGGACGTCGCGGCCGAAGGCCATCGCGGTGCGGGCGCCGAAGTAGACGGCGCCGATCGAGCACAGTGCCTGGACCAGGGTGACGCCGATCATGACGGCGCCCAGGCGCAGGATGTAGCCGGTGTCGCCCTTGACCACGCCCTTGTCGATGATGTCGGCGTTGAGTGTCGGCAGGTAGAGCGCCGCGAGGGTGGATACCAGTTGGAGGACCACCAGCAGGGTGATCGGTCGGGAGTAGGGGCGTAGGTACGCCCGGAGGAGTCTGATCAGCACTGGCACACTCTTGTCGTCGCCGGTCGGGTTCGCACCCCAATTCTCGTGGTTCTGTGGCGTCGTCCAGACGATTCCGGGGCTGTCCGGCCGAGGTTTGCCGGGCCTTTGCCATTGCGTCCGCGGTGCCGGGCATCGGGCCCGTGGTGGCGTGCCAGCTGGATTCGACCCCTTACGGAATGACCGGTTTCCCCCTAGGCTGCTGACTACGCCCTTGTTACTGACCGGTACCGCTCAGGTTAACGGGCCCGGCGACCGCCCCCACGGACGCCGCGACAATCCCTCAGACGGCCACCCGCCCCCGGAGGTCCTCGTTGAGTTCCGCGCAGTCCCTGATCGACTCCGGCAAAGCCGACATCGTCGCCGGGCGTCCCGCCTCCGTCGCCCACCTCTTCCTCGAACGCGTCGCCGCGACCCCCGACCACGAGGCCTACCGCCACCCCGTGACGGTCGACGAGCAGGCCGCGGACGGCGCGCCCGGCGCCGAGCAGTGGCGCTCGCTCACCTGGGCGCAGACCGCCGTCCGGGTCAAGGCGGTGGCCGCCGGCCTGATGGCGCTGGGCATCCAGCCGGAGGACCGGGTCGCACTGGCCGCCTCCACCCGGATCGAATGGATCATCGCCGACCTCGGCGCCATGTGCGCGGGCGCGGCCATCACCACGATCTACCCGAGCACCAACGCGGACGAGACGGCCTTCATCCTCTCCAACTCCGGCTCCCGGGCCATGTTCGCCGAGAACGCCGCCCAGCTGGCCAAGGCCGTCGACCACATCGACCAGCTGCCCGAGCTGCGCACCGTGATCCTCTTCGACGCGCCCGCCGGGGCGCCCCGGCCGGAGACACTCCGGACGGCCGGCCTCGACCTGATCACCCTGGCCGAGCTGGAACGGCGCGGCGCCGAGTACCTGGAGCAGCACCCGGACGCGGTCGAGAAGGCCGTCGCGGCGCTCGACCGGGAGCAGTTGGCCACCCTCATCTACACCTCCGGCACCACCGGCCGCCCCAAGGGCGTGCGCCTGGTGCACGACTGCTGGGCGTACGAGGGCAAGGCCCAGGAGGCCAGCGGCCTGCTCGGCCCCGACGACGTGCAGTTCATGTGGCTGCCGCTGTCGCACGTCTTCGGCAAGACGCTGATCTCCGGCCAGATCGCCACCGGCCACGTGATGGCGGTGGACGGCCGGGTCGACCGGATCATCCACAACCTGCCGGTCATCCGCCCCACCGTGATGGCCTCGGCGCCACGCATCTTCGAGAAGGTGTACAACGGCATCGCCGGCCGGGCCCGGGCCGAGGGCGGCGCCAAGTACAAGATCTTCATGTGGGCCGCCCAGGTCGCCCGCGAGTACGCCCGGGTGGTCCAGGAGAACCGGATCGCCACCGGCGTCGAGAGCGCCCCGCTCGGCCTGCGCCTGCAGCACGCGCTCGCCGACAAGCTGGTGTACGCGAAGATCCGGGCGGCCTTCGGCGGCCGGATGCGCGGCGCCGTCTCCGGCAGCGCCGCGCTCGCCCCCGAGATCGGCTACTTCTTCCTCGGCGCCGGGGTGCCGATCCTGGAGGGCTACGGGCTGAGCGAGACCAGCGCCGGCTCCTGCGTCAACCGCAAGGAGGACGTGCGGATCGGCACGGTCGGCCGCGCGCTGCCCGGCACCGAGGTGCGGATCGCCGAGGACGGCGAGATCCTGCTGCGCGGCCCCGGCGTCATGCGCGGCTACCACGACCTGCCGGAGAAGACCGCCGAGGTGCTGGAGCCGGACGGCTGGTTCCACACCGAGGACATCGGCGAGCTCAGCCCCGACGGCTTCCTGCGGATCACCGACCGCAAGAAGGACCTGTTCAAGACCTCCGGCGGCAAGTACGTGGCGCCCAGCGAGGTCGAGGGCAAGTTCAAGGCGGTCTGCCCGTTCGTCAGCAACATCCTGGTGATCGGCAACGGCCGCAACTACTGCACCGCGCTGATCGGCCTGGACGAGTCGGTGCTGATGCCGTGGGCCGCCGACCACGGCCTGGCCGGGAAGAGCTACGCCGAGCTGGCCGTCGAGCCGGCCGTGCACCAGCTGATCGAGGGCTTCGTCAAGCGGGTCAACGGCGACCTCCAGCGCTGGCAGACGATCAAGAAGTTCCACCTGCTGCCGCGCGACCTCGACATCGAGCACGGGGAGCTCACCCCGAGCCTGAAGATCAAGCGCCCGGTGGTCGAGCGGACCTACGCGGACGCCGTCGCGGCGATGTACGCGGGCGCCAACGAGGCCTGAGCCCCGCTCCCGTACGGCCCGCGCGGGGGTTCGCGGGCCGTACGGGACAATGGGGTCATGCCCTCCGCACTTCCCGACGGCGAACCGGTGCCGTCCGACGGTTCCCTGCCCACCGACGCCCTCGCCGGGCTGGGCCGGCGGCCGTTCGGCTTCTACCTGCACGTGCCGTACTGCGCCAGCCGCTGCGGCTACTGCGACTTCAACACGTACACCGCCACCGAACTGCGCTCCTCCGGGGCGGTCGCCTCGCAGGAGACCTACGCGGACAACGTGGTCGCCGAGATCCGGCTCGCCCGCAAGGTGCTGGGCGACGCCGACCTGCCGGTGCGGACGGTGTTCCTCGGCGGAGGCACTCCCACCCTGCTGCCGGCCCGGGACCTGGTGAAGATGCTCGCCGCGCTGCGCGAGGAGTTCGGGCTCGCCCCGGACGCCGAGGTCACCACCGAGGCCAACCCGGAGTCCGTCGACCCGGCGTACCTGGGCGAACTGCGCGAGGGCGGCTACAACCGGATCTCCTTCGGCATGCAGAGCGCCCGCCCGCACGTCCTCCGGCTGCTCGACCGCCACCACACCCCGGGGCGCCCCGAGGCCTGTGTGGCCGAGGCCCGCGCGGCCGGCTTCGAGCACGTCAACCTCGACCTGATCTACGGCACCCCCGGCGAGTCCGACGACGACTGGCGGGCCTCCCTGGACGCCGCGATCGGCGCCGGGCCGGACCACGTCTCCGCGTACTCCCTGATCGTCGAGGAGGGCACCCGGCTGGCCGCCCGGGTCAAGCGCGGCGAACTGCCGATGATCGACGACGACGTGCACGCCGACCGCTACCTCATCGCCGAGCAGGCCCTCGCCGCGGCCGGCTACGGCTGGTACGAGGTCTCCAACTGGGCCACCACCCCCGAGGGCCGCTGCCGCCACAACGAGCTCTACTGGACCGGCGCCGACTGGTGGGGCGCCGGCCCCGGCGCCCACAGCCACGTCGGCGGCGTCCGCTGGTGGAACGCCAAGCACCCTGCCGCCTACGCCCAGGCCCTCGCCGAGGGCCGCACCCCCGCCCAGGGCCGCGAGGTCCTCAGCGACGAGGACCGCCGGGTCGAGCGCATCCTGCTGGAGCTCCGCCTGGTGGAGGGAGTCCCGCTCGACCTGCTGACCGGGACGGGCCGCAAGGCCGCCACCAAGGCCCTCTCCGACGGCCTCCTCGCCCCCGAGCCCTACGAGCGGGGCCGCGCCGCCCTCACCCTCCAGGGCCGCCTGCTGGCGGACGCGGTCGTGCGTGACCTCGTGGACTGACATTCGTTAACGTGGGCGTCAGCCGTCGGAGGGAGCTGCGATGACCGCCATCGATGATCGGATGACCGGGATCTTCGAGAACCTGGAGGTGCCGGAAGGCGTCAAGGCCGAACTCATCAGGGGGGAAATCGTGATGATGGCCGGGCCGGACATGGTCCACAACCTCATCGTCTCCGCGATTCAGCACCAGACTCCGTACGCCCGGTGGCGGGCACTCCAGACCCAGGACCTGATCATCTCCGGTGAGGCCAGCGAACCCCAACCGGATCTGGTCGTCTTCGAGCGTGGTGTCGTCCCGGAGGCGGGCCGTCTGCTGTCCGCCTCCGCGGTGACCCTCGTGGTCGAGGTGGTCTCCAAGACCAGCGTGCACCGGGACTACCGGATCAAGCGTGAGATGTACGCCCAGGGTGGCATTCCGGCGTACCTCATCGTCGATCCGCTCAAGGGCGTGTGCGTGCTCCTCACGGACCTGACCACCGACACGCCGTCGGGACTCCCGGTGTACTGGTCCGAGCGGACCACCAAATTCGGTGACCCGATTCGGGTGGACCTGCTCGACATCACCCTGGACACCTCGGAGTTCCAGACCTACTCCTGACCCGGCAGGGCCGTGAAGTCGATCAACTCCTCGACTCGGCCCAGGAGTTCGGGTTCCAGGTCCTTGTAGCTGTTCACCTTCGAGAGGATGTGCTTCCAGGCGGCCGGGGTGTCCACCGGCCAGCCGAGGCGGCGGCAGGTGCCCTCCTTCCAGTCCTCGCCGCGGGGGACGGCGGGCCAGGCGGGGATGCCGACGGAGGACGGTTTCACGGCCTGCCAGATGTCGATGTAGGGATGTCCGACGACCAGGACCGAGTCGCCGGTGACCTGGGCGGCGATCCGGTGCTCCTTCGTTCCCGGGAGCAGGTGGTCGACCAGGACGCCGAGGCGGCGGCCGGGGCCGGGAGCGAAGTCGGCGACGATCGCGGGGAGGTCGTCGATGCCCCGGAGGTACTCGACCACGACACCCTCGATGCGCAGGTCGTCGCCCCAGACCCGTTCGACCAGTTCGGCGTCGTGCCGGCCCTCGACGTAGATCCGGGACTCGCGGGCGACCCGGGCACGGGCCCCGGGGACGGCGACGGAGCCGGAGGCCGTACGGCCCGGGGCGCGGGAGGGGGCCGGGGCGGCGGGGCGGACCAGGGTGACGGCCCTGCCCTCCAGCAGGAAGCCGCGCGGGACCATCGGGAAGACCCGGTGCTTGCCGAACCGGTCCTCCAGGGTGACGGTGAAGCCCTCGGCGGTCTTCTCGCAGCGCACCACCGCCCCGCAGAAGCCGGTGGCCGCCTCCTCCACCACCAGGTCCCGCTCGGCGGGCACCTCGGGCGCGGGCTGCTGCTTCTTCCACGGCGGGGTGAGGTCGGGTCCGTACTGGTGGCTGCGCATGGGGGCGACTATAGGACGGTCCGTCAGAGGCCGGGCGCGCCCCAGACCGGGAACCAGCGGCTGAGGTCCTTCTCCAGCCGCAGGTCGTTCCCCAGCATCGCGTTGACCTGCAGCTCCAGCGGGCTGTTGCGCCGCTCGCCGCCGCCCGGCATCGGGGCGAAGGGGTAGAAGGTGCCCCGCTTGTAGAGGTAGACCAGGGCCAGCGACTGGCCCTCCCCGTTGCGGAAGGCGACCAGCGAGCAGAGCAGCTGCGGACCGAAGCCGTTCGCCTCGAGTTCGCTGTTGACCGCGTGGAGGTCGTTCACCAGCTCCGGCAGTTCGTCGGGGGTGTGCCGGGCGAGCAGCCAGGAGTAGCCGTAGCCGTCCTTGGAGGCCTCCACCGGGACGCCACCGCGCTCGGTGTCGGCGTCCAGCAGCGCCCGGACCTGCTGCTCCACCTGGACGAAGGCCGCGCCCTCGACGGCCGCGAAGCAGACCGAGCCGAGTCCGGTGGGCAGGAACCCGGCCCCGGCCTCCAGGGTGAGCGCGGCGGACGGCAGGCCGAACAGCTGGTCGAGGTCGGGCTTGACGGGCTTGGTGCGGCCGAACAGGGCGTCCAGGAATCCCACGGCGGTCCTTTCGAAGCAGGCGGGGGTGTTCAGCGGCCGAGCTGCTCGGAGATCTTCGCCAGCTGGGCCAGTCGCTTCTCCAGCGTCGGGTGGGTGGAGAGCAGCTGGGAGGCGGTCTCCCGGGCGCTCAGCGCGGGGGCGAAGTAGAAGGCGTTGTAGGGCTGGGAGCGGCGCAGGTCCTCGGTGGGGATGGCGGCGATCTGCCCGGTCACCTTGGTGAGGGCGGAGGCCAGGGCGCTGGGGCGGCCGGTGAGCTGGGCGGCGGCCCGGTCTGCGGCCAGCTCACGGTAGCGGGAGAGCAGCCGGGTGAGCAGGAAGCTGATGGCGTAGACGACCATCGACACCAGCGGGATGACCAGCGCCGCGATGGCCGCGTTCTGGTCGTTGCTGTTGCGGTTGCCGCCGATGAACCCGCCGTACATGGCGATCCGGGTCATCGCCCCGGCGAGCACGCCGAGGAAGCCGGCGATGGTCATCACCGCGACGTCCCGGTGGGCGACGTGCGACAGCTCGTGCGCGAGGACGCCCTCCAGCTCCTCCGGTTCGAGCCGGCGCAGCAGGCCGGTGGTGACGCACACCACGGCGTTCTGCGGGTTGCGGCCGGTGGCGAAGGCGTTGGGCATGTCGTTGTCGGCGACCGCCACCCGGGGCTTGGGCATGTCGGCCAGGGCGCAGAGCCGGTCGACCGTGCCGTGCAGCTGGGGGAACTGCTCCGCGGTCACCGGCCGGGCGCCCATGGCCCGCTCGGTGATCTTGTCGCTGAACCAGAACTGGGCCACGAACAGCCCGCCGGAGATCAGCACGATCAGTGGCCAGGCCCCGCGCAGCAGCGCGATCAGCAGGCCCGTGAAGCCGACGTACAGCAGCCCGATCACGAACATCGTCGCGACCATGCGGCTGGTCAGGCCGCGGTCGGGCGCGAAACGGGTGTGCTGGCCCGAGCTCGACATCTCTTGCTCCTCCGTTCGCCGTCGCTTTCGATGCTGCCACCCGGACGGCCCCGGGGCACCACCCCCGCACGCGGAGTGTCGCGGTGGCCGTCCGGAACTGCGGGCAGGATCACCCCGGCCGGGCCGTTCCTGCGGTAGGGGCCGGGCCGTACACTGGCACGTACGGTTTTGGCACTCGTGCGTGCAGAGTGCCAAGGTCGGGTCCCTCCGGGAGGAGCGGCTCGCAGCATCACAGACGGACAACGTGCGAAGACGGAGGTGCGTGCCCCATGGCCGGTGAGGTCCGCCAGCTGGACGACCGCAAGCTCGCCGTGCTGCGCGCGATCGTCCAGGACTACGTGGGTACCGAGGAGCCGGTCGGGTCCAAGGCCCTGGTGGAGCGGCACAACCTGGGGGTGTCCCCGGCGACGGTCCGCAACGACATGGCGGCGCTGGAGGAGGAGGGGTACATCCACCAGCCGCACACCAGCGCCGGGCGCATCCCCACCGACAAGGGCTACCGGCTGTTCGTCGACAAGCTCGCCGAGATCAAGCCGATGAGCTCCCCGGAGCGCCGGGCGATCCGGCACTTCCTGGACGGCGCCGTCGACCTGGACGACGTGGTCAGGCGCACGGTGCGGCTGCTCGCCCAGCTGACCCGGCAGGTCGCCGTGGTGCAGTACCCCTCGCTCACCCGCTCCACCGTCCGGCACATCGAGCTGGTGGCGCTGGCCCCGGCCAAGGTGATGCTGGTGCTGATCACCAACACCGGCCGGGTCGAGCAGCGGATGATCGACTGCCCGGGCACCGTCGGCGAGACGGTCCTGGCGGACCTGCGGACCCGGATCAACGCACGGGCGGCGGGCCAGCGGCTGCCGGACGTCCCGGGCCTCCTGGAGGAGCTGCCGGCGGCCTTCGAGCAGACCGACCGGCCGACCGTCAGTACGGTCCTGGCGACGCTGTTCGAGGCGCTCGCCGAACAGAACGAGGAGCGGATCATGCTGGCCGGCACGGCCAACCTGACCCGCTTCGGGCACGACTTCCCGCTCACCATCCAGCCGGTGCTGGAGGCACTGGAGGAGCAGGTGGTCCTGCTCCGCCTCCTGGGTGAGACCGCGGACCCCGCGATGACGGTCCGGATCGGGCGGGAGAACGCGTACGAAGGGCTGAATTCCACCTCGGTCGTTTCGGTCGGCTACGGTTCGGGCGACGAGAGCGTGGCCAAACTGGGTGTGATCGGACCGACCCGGATGGACTACCCGGGCACAATGGGGGCGGTGCGAGCGGTGGCACGGTACGTGGGCCAGATCCTGGCCGAGTCGTAGCAAGCAAAACCGTCGCCGGATGTCCGGCGGCGGTGTCCAGTCGCACTACTACAGGCGGAACAAGCGGAGCATTTGGTGGCCACGGACTACTACGCGGTACTCGGCGTCCGACGGGATGCGGGGCAGGACGAGATCAAGAAGGCGTTCCGGCGCCTGGCACGCGAACTGCACCCGGACGTCAACCCGGACCCGAAGACGCAGGAGCGGTTCAAGGAGATCAACGCCGCCTACGAGGTGCTCTCCGACCCGCAGAAGCGCCAGGTCTACGACCTCGGCGGCGACCCGCTGTCGCCCGGCGGCGGCGGTGGCGCGGGCGGCTTCGGCGCCGGCGCGGCGGGCTTCGGCTTCTCCGACATCATGGACGCCTTCTTCGGCGCCGCGGCCGGCCAGCGCGGCCCGCGCTCGCGTACCCGCCGCGGCCAGGACGCCATGATCCGGCTGGAGATCACCCTGGAGGAGGCCGCCTTCGGCACCACCAAGGAACTCCAGGTCGACACCGCCGTCACCTGCACCACCTGCAACGGTGAGGGCGCGGCCCCCGGCACCTCCGCCCAGACCTGCGACATGTGCCGCGGCAAGGGCGAGGTCTCCCAGGTCACCCGTTCCTTCCTGGGCCAGGTCATGACCTCCCGCCCGTGCCCGCAGTGCCAGGGCTTCGGCACCGTCGTGCCGACCCCCTGCCCCGAGTGCGCCGGCGACGGCCGGGTACGGGCCCGCCGCACCCTGACGGTCAAGATCCCGGCCGGTGTCGACAACGGCACCCGGATCCAGCTGGCCGGCGAGGGCGAGGTCGGCCCCGGCGGCGGCCCGGCCGGCGACCTGTACGTCGAGATCGCCGAGACCGCCCACAGCGTCTTCCAGCGGCGCGGGGACGACCTGCACTGCACCGTCACCATCCCGATGACGGCCGCCGCGCTCGGCACCCAGGTGCCGCTGCAGACCCTGGACGGGCTGGAGGAGGTCGACATCCGGCCCGGCACCCAGTCCGGCCAGTCGATCCCGCTGCACGGCCGGGGCATCACCCACCTGCGCGGCGGCGGCCGTGGCGACCTGATAGTGCACGTCGAGGTGCAGACGCCCACCAAGCTCGACGCCGAGCAGGAGGAGCTGCTGCGCCGGCTGTCGATGCTGCGCGGCGAGGAGCGGCCGTCCGGCCAGTTCGCGCCGGGCCAGCAGGGCCTCTTCTCGCGCCTGAAGGACGCCTTCAACGGCCGGTAGTCGTCCGGGAAGGGGTGCCGGGGGCAGTCCCCCGGCACCCCTTCCGTGTTGTCCCCACCCGGCCGCTGGCCCCTCCCCGGAAAGGTCCTCCTCATGACCGCGCCCGTCTTCGTCGTCGAGACCGAGCGGATCGCCGCCGCCGCGCCCGGGGCCGTGGTGCGGCTCGACGGCGCGGAGGGGCGCCACGCGGCGGCGGTGAAGCGGCTGACGGCCGGCGAGGCGGTGACGCTGGCGGACGGGCTGGGCCTCGGCGTGGACGGCACCGTCGCCGAGGTGCTCGGCAAGGACGCGATCGACGTCACGGTGGACGCCGTGCGGCGGGAGGCGGAGCCGGCGCCGCGGATCGTGGTGGTCCAGGCGCTGCCCAAGGGCGACCGCGGCGAGCTGGCCGTGGAGACCATGACCGAGGTAGGCGTGGACGTGGTGGTCCCCTGGGCCGCCTCCCGGTGCATCACCCAGTGGAAGGGCGAGCGGGGCGCCAAGGCGCTCGCGAAGTGGCGGGCCACCGCCCGGGAGGCGGGCAAGCAGTCCCGTCGACTGCGCTTCCCCGAGGTGCGGGAGCTGATGACCACCCGGCAGCTGGCGCCGCTGCTGGCGCAGGCCGCCCTGGCCGCCGTCCTGCACGAGGAGGGCGCCGAGCCGCTGGCGCAGGCCGCGCTGCCGGCCGGCGGGGACATCGTCCTGGTGGTGGGCCCGGAGGGCGGGGTCTCCCCGGAGGAGCTCGCCGCCTTCGCCGAGGCGGGCGCCCGGCCGTACCGGCTGGGCCCCTCGGTGCTGCGCACTTCGACCGCCGGGGTGGCCGCCGGGGCGCTGCTGCTGGGGCGCACCGGCCGCTGGTCCTAGGGCGTCTTTGACAATTCCCGCCGGGCGCGAATCGCCGGATACGCCCTGACTCCCGTGCGCCGGGCCGGGGTTCTCGGGAAACCGGCGCGGATCGTACCCGCACCTGCTTACGCTGACCGGGTGACGGACTCCCTGAGCACCTCCGCGGGTGCCTACCTGCGCCATCCCCATCTGCACGGTGACCTGGTCGCCTTCGTCGCCGAGGACGACCTGTGGCTCGCCCCGCTGGACGGCGGCCGGGCCTGGCGGCTGACCGCCGATCACCTGCCGGTGCACCACCCCAGGTTCTCCCCGGACGGGCGGCTCATCGCCTTCACCTCCACCCGGGACGGCGCCCCCGAGGTGCACGTGGTGCCGGTGGACGGCGGGCCGTCCCGGCGGCTGACGTACTGGGGCAACGGCGAGACCCGGGTGCACGGCTGGACCGCCGACGGGCGCCCGATCGCCACCACCGGCGCGGGCGAGTCCGGCGTACGGCGCACCTGGGCGCACGCCGTCCCGCTGGACGGCGGCGAGACGGCGCGGCTGCCGTACGGGCCGGTCGGCGGGCTGGCCTTCGAGCCTGACGGCGAGCGCGCGCTGCTGGTGACCGTCAACAACCGCGAGCCGGCCTGGTGGAAGCGCTACCGGGGCGGCCGGGCGGGCAAGTTGTGGATCGGTCAGGACCGGTTCACCCGCATCCACGAGGAGTTGGACGGGCAGCTCGACTCCCCGCTCTGGGTGCGCGAACGGATCGCTTTCCTCTCCGACCACGAGGGCGTCGGCGAGCTGTGGTCCAGCCGTCCGGACGGCTCCGACCTGCGCCGCCACAGCACCGACCCGGACGGCTTCTACGCCCGCAACGCCGCCACCGACGGCACCCGGGTGGTCTTCCACCGGGCCGGCGACCTCTGGCTGCTGGACGACCTGGACACCGCCGCGCCCCGCCGCCTGGACGTCCGGCTGGCCGGTCCGCGCAACGGCCGCCGCCCCCGCCCGGTGCCCGCCGCGCACTGGCTGGAGTCCGCCGCCCCCGACCGCACCGGTCGGGCCAGCGCCGTCGTGGTGCGCGGCAGCGTGCACTGGCTGACCCACCGGGAGGGCCCGGCCCGGGTGCTGGACGAGACGCCGGGCGTGCGCGCCCGGCTGGTCCGGGTGGTGCCGGGGGAGGACGGCGCCCAGGGCGTGCTCTGGGTGTCCGACGCCGAGGGCGAGGACGCCCTGGAGTACGCCCCCGCCGTCCACGACCCCGAGCGGCGCCGGCTGGCCGCCGGCCAGCTGGGCCGGGTCAACTCGCTGGTGGTCTCCCCGGACGGCAAGCAGGCGGCGCTCGGCGTCCACGACGGCCGGGTGCTGCTGGTCTCGCTGGCCGACGGCGCCGTGCACGAGCTGGACCGCAGTACCGACGGCGAGGTCAGCGGGCTGGCGTTCAGCCCGGACTCGGCCTGGCTGGCCTGGTCCCGCCCGGTGCACCGGATGGGCCCGTACTCCCTGCGCCAGATCGTGCTGGGGAACCTGGCGACCCGCACCGTCAGCGAGGTCACCCAGCAGCGCTTCGTCGACACCTCGCCCGCCTTCACCGCGGACGGCCGCTACCTGGCCTTCCTGTCGGTGCGCAACTTCGACCCGGTCTACGACGCGCACGCCTTCGACCTGTCCTTCCCGAACGGCTGCCGCCCGTACCTGGTCACCCTCGCCGCCGACACGCCGTCCCCGTTCGGGCCGCAGCGGGCCGGGCGCCCGCCGGGCGGGGAGGAGGACGAGCCCAGGGCCCGGAAGGTGGCGGACGGCGAGGAGGGCGAGGACGGGGCCGCGCCGGCCACCAGGGTGGACCTGGACGGCATCGCCGACCGGATCCTGCCGTTCCCGGTCGAGGGCGGCCGGTTCCACGTGCTGCGCGCCGCCAAGGACGGGGTGCTGTGGACCAGGGCACCGCTGCTGGGAGAACTCGGCGACGAGGCGGCCTCGTTGGACGACGAACGGCCCCGGCCGGTGCTGGAGCGCTTCGACCTCAGGAAGCGCCGGGCCGAGCAACTGGTGCACGGGGTCGACGGGTTCGCGGTCAGCGGGGACGGCACCCGGGTGGCCGTGCTGGACGAGGGCGAGCTGCGGATCGTCCCGGCCGACCACAAGGCGGGCGGCGAGGACGACGAGACCGCCGTCGACCTCACCCGGCTGCGGGTGACCGTCGACCCGGCCGCCGAGTGGCGGCAGATGTACGCCGAGAACGGCCGCCTGATGCGGGACAACTTCTGGCGCCCGGACCTCGGCGGCCTCGACTGGGCCGGGATCCTGGACCGCTACCGGCCGCTGGTCGAGCGGGTCGGCTCCCACGACGAACTGGTCGACCTGCTCTGGGAGGTGCACGGCGAACTCGGCACCTCGCACGCCTACGTCGTCCCGTACGGCCGTTACACCGAGCCGGCCCGGCGCCAGGGCCTGCTCGGCGCCGACCTGGTCAGGGACGGCGAGCGGTGGCGGATCGCCCGGATCCTTCCCGGCGAGTCCTCCGACCCCCGGGCCCGCTCGCCGCTGGCCGCCCCCGGCGCCGCGGTCCGCCCGGGCGACGCCGTGCTGGCCGTCAACGGCCGCCCGGTGGATCCGGTCACCGGCCCCGCCCCGCTGCTGGCCGGCACCGCCGGGCAGCCGGTCGAGCTGACCGTGGCCGGCAAGGACGGCACCGACCGGCGCCACCCCGTGGTCGTCCCGCTCGCCGACGAGGAGGCGCTGCGCTACCACGACTGGGTGGCCGGGCGGCGGGCCGCTGTGCGGGAGCTGTCCGGCGGCCGGCTCGGCTACCTGCACATCCCCGACATGCAGACGGCCGGCTGGGCCCAGCTGCACCGGGACCTGTCCACCGAGATGGCCAGGGAGGGCCTGATCGTGGACGTCCGGGAGAACCGCGGCGGCCACACCTCGCAGCTGGTGATCGAGAAGCTGGCCCGGCGGATTGTCGGCTGGTACGCCATCCGGGACACCGACCACCCGGTGCCCTACCCGATGGACGCCCCGCGCGGGCCGGTGGTCGCCCTCTTGATCTGATCGGCAGCTCACGGGGGAGCACACCATGGCGCAGGGCTATCCACCGCCGCAGTACCCGCAGTACCCGCAGTACCCGCAGAATCCGCAGAATCCGCAGAATCCGCAAGGTCCGCCGAACGGCTACGGGCCGAACCCGTACGGCCAGGGGCCGTACGCGCAACCTCCGCAGCCGTACCCGCAGGACCAGCGGCCGTACGCCCAGCCCCAGCCGTACCCGCAGGCCCAGCAGCCGTACGGGCAGGACCCCTACCCGCAGGCGCGGCCCGCACTGCCGCCGTGCCCCCCGGAGGCGTACGCCGGACGGCGCTTCCTGGCGGTCGTGCTCGACTTCGGCCTCGCCTTCGGCCTCGGCTTCGCCACCGCCATCGCCATCGCCGACGACAACACCGCGAAGCACGCCGAGCCCGTCGTGCACGCGGCCGGCCACGCCGCCGTCCAGAGCCCGGTGGTGCCGTTCTGGGTGGCGTTCCTGGGAGCGGGCCTGCTCGCCTCCTTCCTCAACCAGGTGGTGCTGGCGCGGCTGACCGGCTTCAGCGTGGGCAAGGGGATCATGGCGATGCGGGTGGTGCGCCGCAAGCGGGTCATGCGCCCCAACACGTGGCGGCTGACCCGGCGCTGGCTGCTCGGCTTCGTCTACCTGGCGGTGGTCCTCATATCCGAGGACTTCGACGTGTCCGAGGGGGACATCGTCGGGATGCGGTCGGTGCGCTGGAAGCACCTGCAGGAGTACCAGCAGGCGGTCGGGCGGCTCGGCTAGGCTGCGGCCGTACGGCCCCAACGTCAGCGAAGACCGAGTGACCCGAGGAGAACCCGATGGCCGGCGAGCCGCAGTCCGACTGCCTGTTCTGCAAGATCGTGGCGGGCGAGATCCCGGCGACCGTGGTGCGCAAGACCGAGCGCGTCCTCGCCTTCCGGGACATCGCCCCCAAGGCCCCCGTGCACGTCCTGGTCATCCCGCACGTCCACTACCCGAACGCCGCCGCGCTGGCCGCCGCCGAGCCGGAGATCGCCGGCGAACTGCTCGCCGAGGCGGGCGCGGTGGCCAGGGACGAGGGCGTCGAGGACTACCGGCTGATCTTCAACACGGGTGCGGGCGCCGGGCAGACCGTCTTCCACGCCCACGTGCACGTGCTGGGCGGCAAGCCCATGACCGAGAGCATGGTCTGATCCCAGGTGTCGCAGCGCGAACTCGTCGTCCTGGGCACCGCCAGCCAGGTGCCCACCCGGCACCGCAACCACAACGGCTACCTGCTCCGCTGGGACGGCGAGGGTCTGCTGTTCGACCCCGGCGAGGGCACCCAGCGGCAGATGCTGCGCGCCGGGGTCTCGGCCACCCAGATCACCCGGATCGCGGTGACCCACTTCCACGGTGACCACTGCCTGGGCCTCGCCGGGGTGATCCAGCGGATCAACCTTGACCGGGTCCCGCACCCGGTGGACGTCTACTTCCCGGCCTCCGGGGAGGTCTACTTCGAGCGGCTGCGGCACGCCACCGCCTACCACGAGACCGCGGTGCTGCGGCCCCGGCCGATCGACGAGCCGGGCCCGCTGCCCGCGCCCGGCGCCCGCTTCGCGCTGGACGCGGTCCGGCTGGACCACCCGGTGGAGTCCTTCGGCTACCGGCTGTCCGAGCCGGACGGCCGCCGCCTGGTGCCCGAGCGGCTCGCCGCGTCCGGCGTGCACGGGCCGGCCGTCGGCCGGCTCCAGCACGAAGGCGCGATCGAGGTGGACGGCCGCACCGTCACCCTGGACGAGGTCAGCGAGCCGCGGCCGGGCCAGCGGTTCGCCTTCGTGATGGACACCCGGCTGTGCGACGGCGTGCACGAACTCGCAGAGGGAGCCGACCTGTTGGTGGTCGAGGCGACCTTCGCCGACGCCGACGCCCAGCTCGCCGAGGACCACGGCCACCTCACCGCCGGCCAGGCCGCCAAGGCCGCCGCCGAGGCGGGGGTGCGGACCCTGGTGCTGACCCACTTCTCCCAGCGCTACCCGGACCTGGGCCAGCACCTGGCCGACGCCCGAAAGCACTTCGACGGGGAGCTGGTGCTCGCCGAGGACCTCGCCCGGGTGCCCGTCCCGGCCCGCCGCCACCGGTGACCGGCGCGCCACCGGCCGGGCGCGGTGTGCGGGGCCGACGGAAAAAGGGTTCGCGCCGCCCCGCGATCTGCCGCAGCATCGTCGGGTGCGGCCCCGCCGCCCGCCGCAGCGATCACGCTCGCGGCGTACCCTGGTGCCCCGGAGACCGAGCGGCACACGAGACCACGGATGGGATGAGGCAGGCCCCAGCGCCGACCTATGAGTGACACATCGCAGACCCGTACCGATGGGCAGTCGCGCCCGGAACCGGCTGACGACGGCCGGGTGAGCGCCCGGATCGTCATCCCCGAGAAGCACCCGATGGTCACCCTGCTCGGCACGGCGGACTCGCTGCTGCGCGTGATCGAGCAGGGCTTCCCCGCCGCCGACATCCATGTCCGCGGCAACGAGGTGACCGCCACCGGGACGCGCGCCGAGGTCGCCCTCGTGCAGAAGCTCTTCAACGAGATGATGCTGGTGCTGCGCACCGGCCAGCCCCTGACGGAGGACTCCGTGGAGCGCTCCATCGCCATGCTTCGCGAGGAGGACCCGGACAGCCCGGCGCCGTCCCAGGTGTTCACCGCGAACATCCTGTCCAACCGGGGCCGCACGATCCGCCCCAAGACGCTCAACCAGCAGCGCTACGTCGACGCGATCGACAAGCACACGATCGTCTTCGGCCTCGGCCCGGCCGGTACCGGCAAGACCTACCTGGCGATGGCCAAGGCCGTCCAGGCCCTCCAGGCCAAGGAGGTCAACCGGATCATCCTGACCCGCCCGGCGGTCGAGGCGGGAGAGCGGCTGGGCTTCCTGCCCGGCACCCTCTACGAGAAGATCGACCCGTACCTGCGCCCGCTGTACGACGCGCTGCACGACATGATGGACCCGGACTCCATCCCGCGCCTGATGGCGGCCGGCACCATCGAGGTCGCCCCGCTCGCGTACATGCGCGGGCGCACCCTCAACGACGCCTTCATCATCCTCGACGAGGCCCAGAACACCTCGCCCGAGCAGATGAAGATGTTCCTCACCCGCCTCGGGTTCAACTCCCGGGTGGTGGTCACCGGCGACACCAGCCAGATCGACCTCCCGGGCGGCACCCGCAGCGGTCTCAAGGTCGTCCAGGAGATCCTGGCCGACGTCCCGGACATCCACTTCTCCGTCCTCACCAGCACCGACGTGGTCCGCCACAAGCTGGTCGGCCGGATCGTGGACGCCTACGAGCGCTGGGACGCCCGGCAGGAGGCCGAGGAGAACGCCCCGGCCGCCCGCAAGCCCGCCCAGCGGCGCCCCGGCAAGACCGCCGCGGCGCGCGCACCCCGACAGTCCCATCGCACCGAAAGCTGAGCACACAGCCCGTCATGTCGATCGACATCGCCAACGAGTCCGGCTGGGACGCGGATGAGGAAGCCATCCTCGACGTCGCCCGCTTCGCCCTGGACAAGATGCGGATCCACCCGCAGTCCGAACTGTCCGTGATCCTGGTGGACGGTGCGGCGATGGAGGAGCTGCACATCCAGTGGATGGACCTGCCCGGCCCGACCGACGTGATGTCGTTCCCGATGGACGAGCTGCGTCCTGGCAAGGAGGGCGAGGAGCTGCCGCAGGGCCTGCTCGGCGACATCGTGCTCTGCCCCGAGGTCGCCGAGCAGCAGGGCAAGGCGGCCCCCTCCAAGCACTCGATGGACGAGGAGCTGCAGCTGCTCACCGTCCACGGCGTGCTGCACGTCCTCGGCTACGACCACGAGGAGCCGGAGGAAGAGGAGGAGATGTTCGCCCTCCAGAAGCGCATCCTGGACGACTGGCGGGCGGGCCGCGGCCTCGGCGGCATCTCGCCGGCCCCCACCACCCACTGAGCGCGGAGCCCGAACCCCTGTGAGTGGTGAGAGTACGAGCTACATCCTCGGTGCCGTCGCCCTGGTCGTGCTCGGCTGGCTGGCGGCGTGCGCCGAGGCGGGCATCTCCCGGGTCTCCCGGTTCCGGGCCGAGGACGCGGTGCGCAACGGGCGGCGCGGCTCCGCGCGGCTGCTGGCCGTCGCCTCCGACCCGTTCCGCTACCTCAACCTGGCGACCCTGATCCGGGTCGCCAGCGAGATGGCGGCCGCGGTGCTGGTCACCGCGGTGTGCGTGCACAACATCCACCCGACCTGGCAGGCCGTGCTGCTGGCCTTCGGCGTGATGGTGCTGGTGTCCTTCGTGGCGGTGGGCGTCTCGCCGCGCACGATCGGGCGCCAGCACCCGATCTCCACCGCGACCGCGGCCTCCTTCGTGCTGCTGCCGCTGGCCGCGGTGCTCGGCCCGATCCCGCGGCTGCTGATCCTGCTGGGCAACGCGCTGACCCCGGGCAAGGGCTACCGCGAGGGGCCGTTCGCCTCCGAGGCGGAGCTGCGGGCGCTGGTCGACCTCGCCGAGAAGGACGACCTGATCGAGGACGAGGAGCGCCGGATGGTGCACTCGGTGTTCGAGCTGGGCGACACCATCGTGCGCGAGGTGATGGTGCCGCGCACCGACCTGGTGATGATCGAGCGGCACAAGACCATCCGGCAGGCGCTGACCCTGGCGCTGCGCTCGGGCTTCTCGCGGATCCCGGTGGTCGGCGACAACGAGGACGACGTGGTCGGCATCGTCTACCTCAAGGACCTGGTGCGCCGCACCCACATCAACCGCGAGGCGGAGGCCGAGGAGGTCGGCGCGGTGATGCGCCCGGCCGTGTTCGTCCCGGATTCCAAGCCGGCCGGCGACCTGCTGCGCGAGATGCAGCAGCGCCGCTCGCACGTCGCCATCGTGATCGACGAGTACGGCGGCACGGCGGGCCTGGTCACCATCGAGGACGTCCTGGAGGAGATCGTCGGCGAGATCACCGACGAGTACGACCGGGAGATCGCGCCGATCGAGGACCTCGGCGACGGCTCGTACCGGATCACCGCCCGCCTGCTGGTGGAGGACCTGGGCGAGCTGTTCGGCATCGAGCTGGAGGACGAGGACGTCGAGACCGTCGGCGGCCTGCTGGCCAAGCACCTCGGCCGGGTGCCGATCCCCGGTTCCTCCTGCGAGATCCCGCTGCCCGAGCCGGTCGCGGACGGCCTGACCGGCATCCTGCTGACCGCCGAGTCCTCGGCCGGGCGCCGCAACCGGATCGGCTCGATGGTCGCCTCGCCGGTGCGCGGGGCGGAGGCGGCGCAGGCCCCTGGCGAGTAGCGGGTGGGCGGTCGCCGAGCGACCATGGAGGGCATGACGCACAAACTGCGCGCGGAGTACGGCCCGCAGGGGCCGGCCGGCGGAGTCAGGTCCTGGCACGTGGTGCGGGACGAGGACCCGGCGACGGCGCTCTGCGGCCGGACCATGCCCGACGACGCCGAGACGCGGCCCGAGCAGGAGTGGGGCACCGGGCTGCGTTGCTGCCAGCAGTGCGGTTCGCTCTACATGCACGAGACCCCGCACATGCAGGGGAGCCATCCGTACAGCTAGCCGTCCCCACGGCTGGGGAGTCGCCGAAGCTCTGGAGGTGCCATGAAGCTGCAAGACGAACTGCCGACCGTCGATCGCCGGCTCGCCCTGGTGTGGCGGGTCGGGGCGGGGCTGGGGGGGATCTTCCTGATCGTGTTCGGGATCCTGGGACTGTCCGACCACCCCGGCTTCCTGGCCACCCACGGTGACCGGATCGCCGGGCTGTCCACCAACGGGGCGCTGAGCATCCTGTCCGTCGTGGCGGGGGTGATCCTGATGCTCGGAGCGGTGATCGGCGGGAACTTCGCGTCCAACCTCAACATGATCGTCGGCGTGCTGTTCGTCCTGTCCGGCTTCTACGGACTGACGGTGCTCGGCCGGCCGGACGCGAACATCCTCAACTTCCGGATGTCGAACGTGCTGTTCGCGTTCGTCTTCGGGGTCGTCGTGACCACCTTCGGGATGTACGGCCGGGTGAGCAGTCACCTGCCGCACGACAACCCGTTCTGGCGCAAGCGGATTGCACGCGAGGAGCCGCTGCCCTCCGGACCGAAGACCTTCGTCAAGGTGATCAACCCGAACCGGGGGCGCACCCACCCGGTCGGCCACTGAGCTGCCTCTCGCCGGCGCCGCCTATGCTCGGCGGCATGAGTGACATCGTCGAACTCGACCCCGAGGACAAGAAGATCATCACCCTGGCCCGCTCGGCCCGCGCCCGCAACGGTGTGGCCGAGGGGGCCGCGGTGCGTGACGAGACCGGCCGCACCTACGTCGCCGGGACGGTCGCGCTGGAGTCGCTGCGGCTGAGCGCGCTGCGGACGGCGGTGGCGATGGCGGTGGCCAGCGGTGCGAAGTCGCTGGAGGCGGCCGCCGTGGTGACCGAGGCCGAGCAGCCGGCCGAGGCCGACCTGGCGGCCGTGCGGGACCTGGGCGGGGCCGGGACGCCGGTGCTGCTGGCCGGCCCGGACGGGACGCTGCGGGTGTCGGTCGAGGCCCGCTGAGGGGCCACTGCGCCCCGTGCCCCCATGTGTTCAGCGGATAATCTCACCGGGGGAGTGGACTCGGTGAGGGGCTGGGGCATGGGGGCGTTGGCGTTCGTCGCCGGGCTGGTGCTGTTCGTGATGGGGATGGGCAAGTGGCAGGAGACCGGCACGGTCTACTGGCTCTGGGGCTCGCTCGCCTTCCTGGCGCTGCTGGTGCTGTTCTCGCTGGTCGGCAGGGGCGGTGACAAGGGCTGAGCGCGTGAGGACCGGCCCCGGACGGCGGGGCTCCGTTGATCAGGGAGAATGGAGCCCATGAATGCCCCTTCCTCCTCGTACCGCTCCGGGTTCGCGTGCTTCGTCGGCCGTCCCAACGCGGGCAAGTCGACCCTGACCAACGCCCTGGTGGGGACGAAGGTCGCGATCACCTCCGACCGCCCGCAGACCACCCGGCACACCGTGCGCGGCATCGTGCACCGCCCGGACGCCCAGCTCGTGCTGGTCGACACCCCCGGCCTGCACAAGCCGCGCACCCTGCTCGGCGAGCGCCTCAACGACCTGGTCCGCACCACCTGGGCCGAGGTCGACGTGATCGGCTTCTGTCTGCCCGCCGACCAGAAGATCGGCCCCGGCGACAAGTTCATCGCCAAGGAGATCGCCGGGATCAAGAAGACCCCGAAGGTCGCCATCGTCACCAAGACCGACCTGGTCGACTCCAAGCGGCTGGCCGAGCAGCTCATCGCCATCCAGCAGCTGGGCGTCGAGCTGGGCTTCGAGTGGGCCGAGATCATCCCGGTCTCCGCCGTCGGCGACAAGCAGGTCGAGCTGGTCGCCGACCTGCTCACCAAGCTGCTGCCCGAGGGCGACCAGCTCTACCCGGAGGGCGACCTCACCGACGAGCCCGAGCAGATCATGGTCGCCGAGCTGATCCGCGAGGCCGCCCTGGAGGGCGTTCGGGACGAGCTGCCGCACTCGCTGGCCGTCGTGGTCGAGGAGATGCTGCCCCGCGAGGGCCGCCCCGCCGACCGCCCGCTGCTGGACATCCACGCCAACGTCTACATCGAGCGGCAGAGCCAGAAGGCGATCGTGATCGGCGCCAAGGGCTCGCGGCTCAAGCACGTCGGCACCACCGCCCGCAAGCACATCGAGGCGCTGCTCGGCACGCCGGTCTACCTGGACCTGCACGTCAAGGTGGCCAAGGACTGGCAGCGCGACCCCAAGCAGCTGCGCAAGCTCGGTTTCTGACGCACGGCCTCCCCGGGGAGCCGGGGAGCCGGGGAGCCCGGGGCCGGGGTCGCCGGTGCCGCGCGGGGGTCAGGCGCCCTCGCGCAGCACCAGCGACACCAGCTCCCGCTGGGAGTCGGTGAGTTTGGGGTCGGCACAGTGCACCGTCCGCCCGTCGACGGTGATCTCGTAGTGGAAGCCGTCCGGCACGCCGTACGAGGGGGCGCGCAGCCCGCCCGCGACGGCTTCGCGGGCGAGCGCGTGGACGTGCGGGGCGTCCGTGCGGTCGACGGTGTCGAGTTCCGCGTGGCGGACGATTCCGGCGAGGCCGCCGGTCCGGGTCACCTGGATACGCATGGTGTCCATGGTGCTGCCCAGGGAAGGCTTTTGCGGCACTTTTCCCGGACCGTGACCTTAAGTGCGACTCAACCCCTTCTCAACCGGGGCTGACCCCGACCTGGGCCCAGGAGGCCGACACGGTGTCCGCGATCGAGGACCGGTCGGGGTAGCGCGCCTTGGCGGCGGCCACGGTGGCCCGGGCGAAGGCGGTGAAGTCCGCGTCGGCGGACAGCCCGCCGCCGGTCAGGGCGTCGTACCAGATCCGCCCGGCGCGGTCCCAGGCCTGGCCGCCGAGGGCGGTGGCCAGCAGGTAGAACGCGTGGTTGGGGATGCCGGAGTTGATGTGCACCCCGCCGTTGTCCTGGGCGGTGTTCACGTAGTCCCGCATGTGCGCGGGCTGCGGGTCCTTGCCGAGCTGGGGGTCGTCGTAGGCGGTGCCGGGGGCCTTCATCGAGCGCAGCGCCACGCCCTGGATGCCGGGGGCGAGCAGCCCCGCGCCGATCAGCCAGTCGGCGTCGGCGGCGCTCTGGTGCAGCGCGTACTGCTTGACCAGCGAGCCGAAGACGTCGGAGACCGACTCGTTCAGCGCGCCGGGCTGGTCCTGGTACTCCAGGCCTGCGGTGAACTGGGTGACGCCGTGGGTGAGTTCGTGGCCGATGACGTCGACGCAGGCGGTGAAGTCGCCGAAGATCCGGCCGTCGCCGTCGCCGAAGACCATTTGCCGGCCGTTCCAGAAGGCGTTGTCGTAGTTCTGGCCGTAGTGGACGCTGGCGCCCAGCCGCAGGCCCCGGCCGTCGATCGAGTCGCGGCCGAAGACCTGGGCGTACAGCGCGAAGGTGTCGCCGAGGCCGTCGTAGGCGTGGTTGACGGAGGGGTCGGCGACCGGGGCGTGGCCCTCGGTGCGGACGGTGCGCCCGGGCAGCCGCTGGCTGTGCCCGGCGTCGGCGATCACCCGGTTCAGCCCGCGGGCGCCGGCGGTCGGCGGGGGAGCGGTGAGACGGGCCGCGCGGTGCGCGGTGTCGAGGGCGAGGGAGCGGACGGCGGGCTCGTGACCGGCCTCGGCGAGGCGGTCCAGGACGTACGGCGGGACGATCGCGCAGATCGGTACTGCTGCAGTCATGTCGCCCAGAGTGAGGCATCGATGACTGCTTGTCACCACCCTTGCGTGACCGATCGCCGTCTCAAGGGGTGGAACGGAAGCCCGGATCACTTCGGGGGCGCGCGGCGCTGGGTTACGCTGGGTCCCATCATGCGCAACGGTCTGCTTCTTCTTAGCTGCCGCGTCGAGGGCCTGTAGTCCACTGGGCCGGCTCCCTCGCCGCGGGGAACGTGCTGTGCGCGGAATCGGCGATCCAACGGCGTATCGCGAGCGGCAGCAGAAGGCCGGCCAGTCGGTGTTGATCCCTCCCGACCCGCCCGCACCACGCATCCACAGGAAGCCGAGAGTCACCTCCATGACCGAGCAGACCTCCGCCGCGTCCGTCCCCGCCGCTCGCGCCTTCGTCGACCGGCCGACCCCGATCACCTCCGCCTCCGTCCGCCAGCGACCCTCGGGCATGCGGCACGGGCGCTACCTGCCGTTCGGCACCGTCGACCTGCCGGACCGCACCTGGCCGGACAAGGTGATCACCAAGGCGCCGCGCTGGCTCTCCACCGACCTGCGGGACGGCAACCAGGCACTGATCGACCCGATGTCCCCGGCCCGCAAGCGGAAGATGTTCGACCTGCTGGTCGCCATGGGCTACAAGGAGATCGAGGTCGGCTTCCCGTCCTCCGGCGCCACCGACCACGCCTTCGTGCGGTCGCTGATCGAGGAGGGGGCGATCCCGGAGGACGTCACCATCTCGGTGCTGACCCAGGCCCGCGAGGAGCTGATCGAGAAGACCGTGGAGTCGCTGGTCGGCGCCCCGCGGGCGACCGTCCACCTGTACAACGCGACCGCGCCGCTGTTCCGCCGGGTGGTGTTCCGCAACGACCGGGCGGCCACGAAGGCGATCGCCGTGGACGGCACCCGGCTGGTGATGGAGTACGCGGAGAAGCTGCTGGGCGACGACACCGTCTTCGGCTACCAGTACTCGCCGGAGATCTTCGTGGACACCGAGCTGGACTTCGCGCTGGAGGTCTGCGAGGCGGTGATGGACGTCTGGCAGCCGGGTGAGGGCCGCGAGATCATCCTGAACCTGCCGGCCACCATCGAGCGGGCCACCCCGAACGTCCAGGCCGACCAGTTCGAGTGGATGTCGCGCAACCTGTCCCGCCGTGAGTTCGTCTGCCTGTCGGTGCACCCGCACAACGACCGCGGCACCGCGGTCGCCTCCGCCGAACTGGCGTACATGGCGGGCGCCGACCGCATCGAGGGCTGTCTGTTCGGGCAGGGCGAGCGGACCGGCAACGTCGACCTGGTGACGCTGGGGATGAACCTGTTCTCGCAGGGCGTCGACCCGCAGATCGACTTCTCCGACATCGACGAGGTGCGCCGCACCGCCGAGTACTGCAACCAGATGGAGGTGCACCCCCGCCACCCGTACGCCGGCGACCTGGTGTACACCTCCTTCTCCGGCTCGCACCAGGACGCCATCAAGAAGGGCTTCGACGTCCTGGAGGCCGACGCGAAGGCGGCCGGGGTGCCGGTCGAGGAGCACACCTGGGGCGTGCCGTACCTGCCGATCGACCCCAAGGACGTCGGCCGCACCTACGAGGCGGTCATCCGGGTCAACAGCCAGTCCGGCAAGGGCGGTGTCGCCTACGTCCTGAAGAACGACCACAAGCTGGACCTGCCGCGCCGGATGCAGATCGAGTTCTCCCGGATCATCCAGGCCAAGACCGACGCCGAGGGCGGCGAGGTCACCCCGGCCGAGATCTGGCGGGTCTTCGAGGACGAGTACCTGCCGACCCCGGCGAACCCGTGGGGCCGGCTGTCGCTGACCGGCTCGCGCAGCCTGACCACCGAGGACGGCCGGGACGCGCTGACCGCCGAGGCTGTGGTGGACGGCGCCCCGGTGACCCTGACCGGCACCGGCAACGGCCCGGTCTCGGCCTTCGCGGACGCGCTGGGCCGGGTCGGCGTGGACGTACGGGTGCTGGACTACGCCGAGCACGCGCTGAGCGAGGGCGGCGACGCCCAGGCCGCCGCGTACGTGGAGTGCGCGGTGGACGGCAAGGTGCTGTGGGGCGTGGGCATCGACGGCAACACCGTGCTGGCCTCGCTGAAGGCGATGATCAGTGCCGTCAACCGCTCGCAGCGCGGCTAATTCGTACGGGTGGTACGCGAAGGGCCGTCCCGCCGGGCGGCCCTTCGCCGTGTCCGGCACCCGTTGTGGCCTGCGCCACATTTTTTCGGATCGGAAGCCGTTCGAGGTACTGACACGTGCCGGTAACCATGGCAACATCGATCCACCGGAAAGCCGGGGTCGGTGGGACGGCTCGGTGTCCGGTCGCGTGACCTGCCCATAGTTGTGCAGGCCGCCTGCCATGTCTGGGGAGTGGCACCGTGACCAGGTTGTGGGGTGTTCGCCCGAAGTGGCGGACTGACGTTCTCGGTGACTTCTTCTGCCCGGGCTGCGGCGGGGACCGCAACTACCGGCGGCAGCACGGCCGGCGGTGGCTGCGGCTGCTGGGCACGCCCCTCCTCCCGCTCGGGCCGGTGATCGGCAGCGTGCAGTGCACCAGCTGCCACGGGCGCTACGGCGTCGAAGCGCTGGAGCAGCCCACCAGCGTGCGCCTCGGCGCGATGCTGCGGGACGCCCAGTACACCATCGCGCTGGCCCTGCTCGCGGCCGGGGGCACCGCCCACCGGGCGGCCCGCGAGGCGGCCTGCACGGTGGTGCGCGAGGCCGGGTTCGAGGACTGCGGCGAGGCCCAGGTGCTGGCCGCGCTGGCCGCGCTGTCCGGGCTCGGCGGAGAGCTCCACGACGCCCACGAACTGGTGGCACCTCCCGGCCAACGGCTGGGGGAGGCCGGCGGCCTGGCCGTGGAACTGCACGCGGTGCTCGAACCGCTCGCCCCGCACCTGGCCCAGCAGGGCCGGGAGCGGCTGCTGCTGCAGGGCGCCGCGATCGCCCTGGCGGACGGGCGCTACCTGCCGCAGGAGCGCGACGCGCTGGCCGCGGTCGGGAGCTGTCTGGACCTGCCGAAGAGCCAGGTGCCGGCGCTGCTGGAGGCGGCGACCAGGGCGCCGTACGAGAACCTGTAGGACCCGGCGCCCGGGCGCCCGCAGACCTTCCGCATCCCCCACAAACGGGTCCGCCCCCCCTCCGGGCCCGCCGTGACCCGCACCGCAGTGGTCCTCCCCCACGGCCCCGGTGCGGGCAACACGGCTGTCCGGCGCCGTCCGCGGCTGCCCGTGGCCGTCCGCGGCCGTCCGAGGCTGTCCGTGGCTGTCCGTGGCTGGGGGGACAATGGTTCCCATGAGTCTTTTCCGGGACGACGGCGTCGTGTTGCGGGCGCAGAAGCTCGGCGAGGCCGATCGGATCATCACCCTGCTGACCCGCCAGCACGGCAAGGTGCGCGCGGTGGCGCGCGGGGTGCGGAAGACCAAGTCCAAGTTCGGCGCCCGCCTGGAGCCGTTCTCGCACGTCGACGTGCAGTTCTTCAGCCGGGGGAGCGAGCTGGTCGGCCGCGGGCTGCCGCTGTGCACCCAGGTGGAGACCATCGCCCCGTACGGCGGTTCGATCGTCACCGACTACGGGCGCTACACCGCCGGAACGGCGATGCTGGAGACGGCCGAGCGCTTCGCCGAGAACGAGGGCGAGCCGGCCGTCCAGCAGTACCTGCTGCTGGTGGGCGGGCTGCGCACGCTGGCGGCCGGGCTGCACGAGTCGCACCTCGTACTGGACGCCTTCCTGCTGCGCTCGCTCGCGGTGAACGGCTACGGCGCGAGCTTCACCGATTGCGCCAAGTGCGGCCTGGAAGGGCCGAACCGTTTCTTCTCGCTCCCCGCAGGGGGCGTGCTGTGCCCGGACTGCCGAGTGCCCGGATGTGCCGTACCCTCCCCTGAGACACTGGTACTGCTCGGGGCGCTGCTGTCAGGGGACTGGCGGACGGCCGACGCCTGCGAGCCGCGGTACTGGCGGGAGGGCAGCGGCCTGGTCGCGGCCTATCTGCAGTGGCACCTGGAGCGGGGCATCCGCTCGATGAGATACGTGGAGAAGTGAGCACATGGCAGCGCGACGGCTCTTCGGCGGCGGCAAGCAGCGGAACTACGTTCCCCCGACCCCGCACCCCAGCGGCGCACAGCCGCCGAAGATCCCCGGCGAGCTGGTACCCGAGCACGTCGCCATCGTGATGGACGGCAACGGCCGCTGGGCCAAGGAGCGCGGACTGCCGCGCACCGAGGGCCACAAGGTGGGGGAGTCCGTCGTGCTGGACGTGCTCAAGGGCGCGATCGAGCTCGGCGTCAAGAACATCTCGCTGTACGCGTTCTCCACCGAGAACTGGAAGCGTTCGCCCGACGAGGTGAAGTTCCTGATGAACTTCAACCGGGACGTCATCGCCCGCCGCCGGGACGAGATGGACGCGATGGGCGTGCGGATCCGCTGGGCGGGCCGGATGCCCAAGCTGTGGAAGAGCGTCGTCCAGGAGCTGCAGGTCGCCGAGGAGCAGACCAAGGGCAACGACGCGGTGACGCTCTACATGTGCGTCAACTACGGCGGCCGGGCCGAACTCACCGACGCCGCACAGGCGATCGCGCGGGACGTCGCGGCCGGGAAGCTGGACCCGAAGAAGGTCAACGAGAAGACCCTCGCCCGCTACATGTACCACCCGGACATGCCGGACGTGGACCTGTTCCTGCGCCCCAGCGGCGAGCAGCGCACCTCCAACTTCCTGCTCTGGCAGTCCGCGTACGCCGAGTTCGTGTTCCAGGACGTGCTCTGGCCGGACTTCGACCGCCGCGACCTGTGGCGCGCCTGCGAGCAGTTCGCGATGCGCGACCGCCGCTTCGGCGGGGCGATCCCCAACGAGCTCCCCGCGCCGGGCGCGCTGCCCTCCCAGCGCTGACGCGCTCCGGGCTGACGCGCCCCGGGCTGACGCGCCCCGGGGACGGGAAAGCCGACGCCCCCGGGCGCGGGAAAGGGGCCCGCAGGAACGATTCCTGCGGGCCCCTTCCGTTCGCCCGTACCGGCTGCCCCGGTACGGGCTTCAGTCCTTCTTCGCGCAGTCCGCGCAGGTGCCGAAGATCTCCAGGGTGTGGGCGATGTCACTGAACCCGTGCTCGGCGGCGACCGCGTTGGCCCAGCGCTCGACCGCCGGGCCCTCGACCTCGACGGTGGCACCGCAGTGCCGGCAGACCAGGTGGTGGTGGTGCCCGCTGCTGCACCGGCGGTAGACGGCCTCGCCGTCGGCGGTGCGCAGGACGTCCACCTCACCGGCGTCGGCGAGCGACTGCAGGGTGCGGTAGACCGTGGTCAGACCGACGGAGTCCCCGCGGTGCTTGAGCAGGTCGTGGAGCTCCTGCGCGCTGCGGAAGTCCGCGATCTCGTCCAGGGCCGCCGAGACGGCGGCACGCTGCCGGGTCGAGCGGGCGCGCGGCGACGGGCCTGCGGTGGTCACCGTGGGTCCTCCTGGGGTCGTGGGCGTCACGCACCTCATTGTGCCAGCCCGGCCCGCCGCTCCGGGGTGGTCGTGTCGGAGGAAGTCTTTTCCGGGGCTTGGCCGGCGTTTTGGCTTCGGCCCGGCCCCGGGATCCGGACGTCGCAGACCTGCGGACCCGGCTCGGTGCCGCCGCGGTGGCGGCGGCGGGAGCGGGCCGGCGATCACGCTGAACACCGCGAAGACCGCGATGGCGAGCAGCACGATGGCCGGGCCGGAGGGCACGTTGAGCTGGTAGGAGCCGGTGACGCCGGCCAGCGAGACCACCACGCCGAGCGCGATCGAGGCGGCCTGGGTGGCGGCGAAGGAGCGGGTGAGCTGCTGGGCGGCGACCACCGGGACCACCATCAGGGCACTGACCAGCAGCAGCCCCACCACCCGCATGGCGACGGTGACGGTGACCGCGGCCATCACGGCGAGCAGCAGGTTGAGCGTGCGCACCGGCACGCCGGTGACCCGGGCGAAGTCCTCGTCCTGGCAGATCGCGAAGAGCTGGCGGCGCAGGCCGACCGCCACCGCGATGACCACCGCGCCGAGCAGCGCGATGGTGACCAGGTCCTCGGGGGCGACGGTGAGGATCGAGCCCCACAGGTAGCTCTCCAGGGAGCCGGCCCCGGCCTGGGCGGACACCGAGACCAGCAGCTTGCCGCAGGCCATGCCGCCGTAGAAGAGCATCGCGAGGGCGATGTCGCCGCGCTGGTTGCCGCGCGAGCGGACCAGTTCCATGGTGATCGCGCCGAGCACGCAGACCAGCACGGCCATCCAGACCGGGCTGGTCCGGAAGACGAAGCCGAGGCCGACGCCGGTCATCGCGACGTGGCCCATGCCGTCGCCCATCAGGGCCTGGCGGCGCTGCACCAGGTAGATGCCGACGGCGGGGGCGGTGATCCCGACCAGCACGGCGGCGAGCAGGGCCCGCTGCATGAAGTCGTAGGAGAGCATCTCGGTCATGCGAGCAGCCTCGGCGGGGTGAGGTCGGCGTGCGGGTGGACGTGGTCGTGGCCGGGCAGTGCGTGCAGGCCGGTGTTGGGCACGGGCGGGCCGTCGTGCGCGACGCAGCCGTCCCGCAGCACCACGGCGCGGTCGATCAGCGGCTCCAGCGGCCCGAGTTCGTGCAGGACGAGGAGGACGGAGGCGCCGCGCCCGACCTCGCTGCGCAGGGTGTCGGCGAGCACCTGCTGGCTGGCGGCGTCCACGCCGGCCATCGGCTCGTCCATGATCAGCAGGTCGGGCGTGCCGACCAGGGCCCGGGCGATCAGCACCCGCTGCTGCTGGCCGCCGGACAGGTCGGCGACGCCGTCCCCGGCCCGGTCCAGCATGCCGACGGCGTCCAGCGCGCGGTCCACCGCGGCGCGGTCCCGGCGGCGGAAGGGCAGCAGCCGGTGCTGCGCCAGCCGTCCGGTGGAGACCACCTCGCGCACGGTGGCAGGGACGCCGGAGGCGGCGGTGGTGCGCTGCGGGACGTAGCCGATCCGGTGCCAGGCGCGGAAGGAGCCGTACGGGGTGCCGAACAGCTCCAGGGTGCCCTGCTCCAGCGGCACGGAGCCGATCACGGCCTTGACGGTGGTCGACTTGCCGGAGCCGTTGGCGCCGAGCAGGGCGACGACCTCGCCCGGTCGGACGGTGAGGTCGACGCCGCGCAGCACCGGCCGACCGCCGCGCGAGGCGACGGCGTCACGGAGGCGGACGGCCGGGGGTATCGGGTCGGTCATGGTGGTGTCCCGTCAGCTCGCGGGGGTGGGGGTGGTGCTCGGTGCGCCGAGGGCGGCCCGGAGGTTGGCCAGGTTCTGCTTCATGACGGTGAGGTAGTCGTCCTTGGAGGGGTCCTTGACGCCCTCCAGCGGGTCCAGGACGGCGGTCTTGAGGCCGAGGTCCTTGGCGACGGTGTCGGCGAGCTTGGGGCTGACCAGGGTCTCGAAGAAGATCGTGGTGACGCCGTTGTCCTTGGCGGCCTTCTGCACCTCGGCGAGGCGGGCCGGGGTGGGCTCGGACTCCGGGTCGACGCCGTTGATGGCGACCTGGGTGAGGCCGTAGTGGTCGGCGAGGTAGCCGAAGGCGGCGTGGCTGGTGACGAAGGTCCTGGTCCCGGCGTCCTTCAGTCCGGCCTGGAACTCCTGGTCCAGGGCGGTGAGCCGGGTGACCAGCTCGTCGGTGTTCTTCCTGTAGTCCTCGGCGTGGGCGGGGTCGGCCTTGGCGAAGCCGTCGCCGACGCCCTTGGCGATCGCGGCGTAGCGGGCCGGGTCGAGCCAGATGTGCGGGTCACCGGCCGGGCCTTTGCCCTGGTGCGGGTCGCCGCCCTCGGCGCCCTCGTCGAGGTGGTGGTCGACCAGCGGGCTGGCGGCGGTGGCGTCGATCTTCGTCCTGGCGGACGACTGGTCGACGGCCTGGTCGACGGTGGGCTGCAGGCCCTTGAGGTAGAGGATCGCGTCGGCCTTCTGGACGCCGGCGACCTGCTTGGCGGTGAGCTCCAGGTCGTGCGGCTCGACGCCGGGTGCGGTGAGGTCGGTGATCGAGACGTGGTCCCTGCCGATCTGCTGGGCCAGGAACTCCATCGGGTAGAAGGAGGCGACGACGTTCAGCTTGCCGTCCGTGCCCTTGGCGCTGCTGCTCCCGCCGCAGGCCGTGAGGGCCAGCGAGGCCGCGAGGGCGGTGGCGGTCAGGGCGATGGTGGTGCGGGTCCGGCGTCCAGGCAGTCCGATCATCATGACAATCATTCTCATCTGAGTTGGAAATGATTGTCAAATCACTCGGATGGGTGAACGGGAGGTGGCATGGCTGGAGGGTGCCGGACGATACCGATTTGAACCCCGTACCCGTCTGGCCGGTAACCTGAGGTATTCGGGTACGCGCAACCAGCCGTGCCCTGACCGTGCCGTACGTACTGAAGAGAGCACTGTGGCCGCCGACAAGATCGACACGATCGTCAGCCTGAGCAAGCGCCGTGGCTTCGTCTACCCCTGCAGCGAGATCTACGGCGGCACGCGTGCCGCCTGGGACTACGGACCGCTGGGTGTCGAGCTCAAGGAGAACATCAAGCGCCAGTGGTGGCGCGCGATGGTCCAGGCCCGTGAGGACGTCGTCGGACTCGACTCGTCGGTGATCCTGGCCCGCGAGGTCTGGGAGGCCTCCGGCCACGTCGCCACCTTCAACGACCCGCTGACCGAGTGCATGTCCTGCCACAAGCGCCACCGGGCCGACCACCTCGAGGAGAAGTACGAGGCCAAGCACGGCTTCCCGCCGCCGAACGGCCTCAAGGACGTCAACTGCCCCGACTGCGGCACCAAGGGCCAGTTCACCGAGCCCAAGGACTTCTCGGGCATGCTGAAGACCCACCTCGGCGTCACCGAGGAGGCCGCCGGCCTGGCGTACCTGCGCCCGGAGACCGCCCAGGGCATCTTCACCAACTTCAGGGCCGTCCAGACCACTTCGCGCAAGAAGCCGCCGTTCGGCATCGCCCAGACCGGCAAGAGCTTCCGCAACGAGATCACCCCCGGCAACTTCATCTTCCGCACGCGCGAGTTCGAGCAGATGGAGATGGAGTTC
>CBJMI02800__coassemble_438_pt1 | contig 82675 bp, 76 predicted proteins | sample CBJMI02800__metabat2_low_PE_003 | metagenome-assembled genome bin CBJMI02800
CTGGCCACGGCCGTGGCCACCTTCGCCCAGCGCCTGCGTGTGCCCGCGCCGTCGCTGCTGGTGCTGGCGGGCATCGGGGTGGCGCTGATACCCGGCGTCCCCGCGCTGCACGTACCGCCCCAGGTGATCGGCATGGTGGTCCTGCCGCCGCTGCTGTACGCCTCTGCCGAGGAACTGTCCCTGCGCGACCTGCGTACGGTGTGGCGGCCGGTGACGATCCTCTCCTTCGGTCTGGTCTTCGCCTCCGCTGCCGCCGTCGGCTTCGTGGCCGTGGCCGTTGCCGGGCTTCCGCCCGCGATGGCCTTCGTGCTGGGTGCCGTGCTCTCCAGCACCGATCCGGTGGCCGTCACCGCGCTCGGTCGTCGGCTGGCGCTGCCGGGGCGGGTCCAGGTCCTGGTGCAGGCGGAGAGCCTGTTCAACGACGCCACCTCGCTCGTGTTGTTCAAGGTGGCCATCGGCATCGCGGTGGCCGTCGGCGCCTCGGTGAGCCTGCCGGCGGCGGGTGGGGAGTTCCTGCTGCTCGGCGGGGGCGGCAGCGTGGTCGGCGCCGCCGTCGCGGGCCTGGTCTGGCTGGTGCGACGCCGCACCACCGACCCGGTGCTGGAGACGGTGATCGCCCTCGTCACGCCGTACGCGGCGTACGTGCTCGCGGAGTCCGCGCACACCTCGGGCGTCACCTCCGTCGTGGTCGCGGGCGTGTTGCTCGGGCGTTCCGGCCACCGGCTCACCGACGCGCGCATCCGGCTGCAGCTGCACGCCGTGTACGCGGTGGTGGTGTTCCTGCTGGAGAGCGTCGTGTTCAGCATCGTCGGTCTGGAACTGCCCACCCTGGTGCGGGACCTGCCCTCCGGAACCGGCTGGTGGCCGCTGCAGGCACTTGCGCTCGCTGCTGTGCTGATCGCCGTCCGGGTGCTCTCCACACTGCCGCTGACCCGCGCGGTCAAGCCCAGCCAGGGAGGCGGCCGACTGTCCTGGCGGGTCGCCGGGGTGGTCACCTGGGCCGGAACCCGGGGCGTCATGCCGCTCGCCGCCGCGCTCTCCATCCCGCTGCTCGCCGACGACGGCACCAAGCTCGCCGGACGGCCGCTGGTCCTGGTGCTCACCACCGCCGTCGTCGTGTTCACCCTCGTCGTCCAGGGCCTCACCCTCGCCGCCGTCGTCAACCGCTCCGGGCTCGCCCTCGAACCCGAGCACACCGCCCGCGAGGAGGACGACGCCCACGACGCCCTCAACCGTGCCGCCCTCGACCACGTCGAGCACCTCGCCGAACTGGAGGCCGTACCGGACACCGCCATTGACCGGGTCCGCCGTGGCCTCACCGCCCGCCTCGACCGCACCGCCGAGACCCCCGACGGCACCACCGCCGACGCCGCCTACCGCCAGCTGCGCCACGAGGTCATCGCCGTCCAGAGCACCGAGCTGCACCGCCTCTACGAGGAGCACCGCATCAGCGACACCACCCGCCGACGCCTCCAGCACGACCTCGACCGGCAGGAAGCAGCCCTCGGCGCTCCGTGACGCGCCCACAGGGCGGCGGCCTTGCGCCGGCGCGGCAGGAGCGCCCACCGCTCGGACGTCACGGTGATTTCCGCTGCTCCTCACACCGGCCGGGGCGCCACAGGCACAGGCCGGGCTCCGGCCGGAGCCGACGTCATGCCGCCGCGCGCTCGCCGCTCGGTCGGCGGCGCAGTTCGGGGCGCTGGAGGGCCGGCGGCTGGTAGGCCATGTCGAGCGTGCCGGTGTCGGTGCCGGGGGGCACGATCGCGTCGATCCGGTCCAGCACGTCGTCGGTGAGGGTGACGTCGACGCCCGCGAGCAGGTCCTCCAGGTGTTCCATGGTCCGCGGCCCGAGGAGGGCGGACGTCACGCCCGGGTGAGCGAGCACGAAGCCCATCGCGAGGTGCGTGAGCGGCAGGCCGGCCTCCTCGGCCAGCGGGATGAGCTGCTCGACCACGTCGAGCCGGCGGTCGTCCGCGAGGTGCCGGAAGCCGTACCTGGACCGGTGCGTCGCGGCCTCCCGGCCCTTGCGGTACCGCCCCGTCAGCAGGCCGCCGCCGAGGGGCGACCAGACCAGGGTGCCCATGCCGAACTCCTGCGCGACCGGGAGCACTTCGCACTCGATGCCCCGGTTCAGGATCGAGTAGACCGGCTGCTCGGTGCGCGGCCGGGCCAGCCCGCGCCGCTCGGCGACCCAGTGCGCCCGGACGATGTCGGAGGCCGGCAGGGCCGACGTGCCGAAGGTGCGGATCTTGCCGGCCCGCTGCAGATCGGTGAGGGCCGCGAGGGTCTCCTCGATGTCCGTGTCGGGGTCCGGGCGGTGGATCTGGTAGACGTCCACGTAGTCGGTGCCGAGGCGGCGCAGCGAGTCCTCCAGCGCGCGCACCAGCCAGCGCCGGGACGCGCCCTGGTGGTTCGGCTCGTCGCTCATCGGGCTCCGGGCCTTGGTCGCGAGCACGACGTCGGCCCGCCGTCCCTTCAGCGCCCGGCCGACGATCTCCTCCGACTCGCCGTGAGCGTACCGGTCGGCGGTGTCGACGAGATTGACGCCGGCGTCGAGCGCCCGGTGGATGATGCGGACGCAGTCGTCGTGGTCGGGGTTGCCGAGGGCGCCGAACATCATCGCGCCGAGGGCGTAGGGGCTGACCTTGATTCCGGTCCGGCCGAGGCTGCGGTAGCGCACAGTGTCTCCTTCAGGTCTTCCTGCTGGGTCGCTGACACCAGCCTGTCTGTCGGTCGCCGGACTTTGAATCCTTGTGAATCCCGATTTCTTGCGCGAGAGTACGGACATGGATCCCGACCGACTCTCCGAGGCACTCGACCTGGTCGAGGTGCGCAGCGTGCTGACCGGCGGCATCGCGGCCCGCGGCGGTTGGTGGGGCCGCGGTCCGCTGACCGATCCGGTCAAGTTCTTCGCGGTGGTGAGCGGGCGCACCCGGCTCACCACCGACGGCGTCGTCGAACCGATCGACCTCGTGGCGGGTGACGTGGCGATCCTCACCGGGCGCTCGTGGGTGGCCTTCGAGGCCGGCGCGGCGCCGCGCCGCGAGGTCCAACCGGAGTCGGACTTCGCCACCGCCCGCTTCGCGGGCTCGGACCCTGCCGTCGACGACGTCGTGATCGGCGGGTGCGTCAGCGTGAACGAGGCCGGGCGGACGCTACTGCTGGAGTCGCTTCCGCCGGTGGCCCACATCCGGTCCTCCGCCGCCGCGGACGGGGACCGGCTGCTCGCCGCCCTGCTGCGGCTCTTCGACGAGGCGACCGGCGACCGGCTCGGCTCGGCCTTCGCGATCCGGCAGTACGGCCAACTGCTCCTGCTGGAGGTGCTGCGCTGCTACGTCGACCAGACCCTCCTGCCCTCCGGCTGGCTGCGCCTGCTCGTCGACGAGCGCCTGCGCCCCGCCGTCGACCTGCTCCACGGCCGCCCCGAACACGCTTGGGGGCTGGAGGAGTTGGCGCGAGCCGCCGCGATGTCCCGGACCACATTCGCGGAGCGGTTCCGCGAGGCCGCCGGGGTACCGCCGCTCACCTACCTGGGCCGGTGGCGCATGCTGCTGGCCCAGCGCGCGCTGCGGAACGGCGACGCCCGCGTCGCGGCGCTCGCCGCCGAGCTGGGCTACGGCTCGGAGAGCGCGTTCAGCACGGCCTTCAAGCGCGTTGTCGGGGAGTCGCCGCAGCGCTACCGGGCGCGCGTGCGCCAGAAGGCCGTTCCGATCGCGGGCCGGTGACGGAGATCGGCCCTGAGCGGAGCCGGCGCGCCTCGGGTACCTGTCCGGGCTCATCCGTAGCGGGTCATGGAGCCATTCTCGGCGCCCTGATGCGCCGCCGGGAGAAGTTCGACCGGATCGTCATCGAGACCACCGGCCTCGCTGACCCCGCCCCGTCGCCCAGACCTTCTTCATGGCCGGCACCAAGCCCCGCTCGCGGCGCGCCCACGAGACCGTCACCGCCCTCGCCGGGCACCCCGGCAGCGCCGCGGTCCTGGCCGGCGCCGGCGCCGAGAACAAGCTCGCCCCGTGGCGGGCCGACGCCGCCCGCATCGAGCACCGGCGGCTGCGAGACCCGCCCCGGTACGCGCGAACGCCGGTGTGCCCCTCGGATCCGAGAGGGCACACCGGCGTACGTGGTTCCGGCCTCAGCCCTTGCGGCGGGCGGCCGCGGCACCGTAGCGGCGCTCGAAGCGCTCGACGCGGCCCGCGGTGTCGAGCACGCGGGACTGGCCGGTGTAGAAGGGGTGGCTGGCGGAGGAGATCTCCACGTCGATCACGGGGTAGGTGTTGCCGTCCTCCCACTCGATGGTGCGGTCACTGGTGACGGTGGACCGGGTGAGGAAGGTCAGCCCGCCGACGCGGTCACGGAAGACGACGGGGCGGTAGGCGGGGTGGATGCCGGGTTTCATCACGTTCTCCTTGGCTGGGCGGGGTGGGGGTCAGCGTTCCTCGCGGAACTCGGTGTGGCGACCGAGGGCCGGGTCGTACTTGCGCAGGACGAGCCGGTCCGGGTCGTTGCGCCGGTTCTTGCGGGTCACGTACGTGTAGCCGGTACCGGCGGTGGAGCGGAGTTTGATGATCGGGCGCAGGTCGTTGCGGGCCACGGTGTCCTCCTGGGGCGGATCGGTGACGGTTGAGCCACCAGCATAGCGAAATGGTTTTCGTTTCCATTAGGCGTGTAGTGTGGCAACGTCACCTGCGGCCACGGCATTCCCGGGCCGAGGCCGCGACCAGTCCTGCTCTTTCGGAGGCGCGATGTCCGCCCACTGCCAGCTCACCGGCCGGAGGCCGGGATTCGGCAACACCATCTCCCACTCGCACCGTCGCACCAGCCGCCGGTTCGATCCCAACATCCAGCGCAAGCGCTACTGGCTGCCCAGCGAGGGCCGGTACGTCCGCCTCACCCTCAGTGCCAAGGGCATCAAGACCGTCGACACGATCGGCATCGAGGCGGCCGTCGCACGGATCCGCACCCGCGGGGAGAAGGTCTGATGGCCAAGCAGAGCAAGATCGCCAAGAACGAGCAGCGCCGCGCCGTCGTCGCCCGGCATGCCGAGCGACGGGCGGAGCTGAAACGGACCATCGCCTCCCCGGCCGGCAGCCCCGCCGAGCGGGCGGCTGCTCAGGCCGAGTTGCAGCGCCAGCCCCGCGACGCCAGCGCCACCCGGGTCCGCAACCGCGACAGCGTGGACGGACGCCCACGCGGCTACCTCCGCGCCTTCGGCCTCTCCCGGATCAACCTGCGCAACCTGGCGCATGCCGGCCAGTTGCCCGGAGTGCGCAAGTCGAGCTGGTAGCCCGGCCCACCGACGGTCGCGCCGCGGGCTGCTCCCGGACCGCCGCCCTCCGCGGCGCGCCCCCTCCTCCCACCGCACGGCCGGAAGCCGCAACGCCAACCGGCCCGATCTGCTGCTGGGGTGGGACGCGGCGGGGGCGAGCCTCGTGGTCGAGGAGTGCGGCCCGTGGCTGGCCTCGCTGCCGGATGCCTCCTGGGAGCTGTACCCGCCGCAGCGGCGGGCGGCGGCCGCCCTGGACTGGGACCCGGTCCACGGCGACCGGGTGCAGCAACTCTGCTTCACCGCCGAGGGCCTGGACGCCGACGGGATCGTCGAGCTGCTCGACTCGTGCCTGCTCACCGACGAGGAACTCACCTCCGGAGAGGAGGGCTGGAAGCACCTGCCGGACGCCTTCGACGACATGCTCGACCCGGTGGCCTGAGCACCGGCAGCCCGTTCAACACCAACTTCCGAGAGGGGAACCACCCATGGCCGTACCCAAGCGCAAGACGTCCCGCAGCAACACCCGGCACCGCCGGGCCCAGTGGAAGGCCACCGCCCCGGACCTGGTCCCGATCGAGATCGACGGCCGTCGTCACCTCGTCCCCAAGCACCTGGTCCGCGCCTACCAGCGTGGCCTGCTGACACCCGAGCAGATCTAGCAGGAGGAGGCGCGCGGTCTTCTCGTCACCCTCGGCGAGGCGCTTCGAAGTGACCTTTCGGAGCGTCTGTCCTGGGCGGCGCGACCGAGGCGTCCGTCTGGTCCAGGCCGCCCCCTCGGCGCCCCGGGGGGGGTGACCGGGCGTCCAGGGGGCGGCCTTCCGCCCTGTCTCGTACTGCTGTCGCGCTGGTCAGTCGGTCTTGCGCAGCGCCGCCGCCGAGCGCTCCAGCAGCTCACGCAGCTGAGCCTGCTCGGTGTCGTCGAAGGCGTCGGCGAGCCGCTGCTCGACGCCGCGGGCCAGCGTGTCGGCCTTCTTCGCCAGTGCGCGGCCGGTCCGGGTGAGCTTGGCCACGAGGACCTTCTGGTGCACGCTCGAGGTCTCACGAGTGATGAGGCCCTTGTTCTCCAGGTTGGTCAGGATCGTCGTCATGGTCTGCGGCGTGACCATGCACTCCCGGGCCAGCTGGGCCCCGGACATCCCGGAGGACTGCTGGAGCACCAGGAGGGTCACGTACTGCGGCACCGTCAGGTCGACGGTGCGCAACACCCGGGACTTCTCGCCGATCAGCGCCTGCTCCGCGCGCTTGATGGCGTGGCCCAGGCGGTCGTGGAAGTCGAGCGGTGCCGGGGTCGGCTGGTAGGAGCTGCTTTCGGTCACAGTGATCGCATCCCTGAGTGCCCCCTCTGCGGAATATTCGGACTTTAAGGTACGTCAGTGGGCTGATCAGTCGCTATGCACGAACTGATTCGAGCCAATCGGGTCGGCGTCCGGGGCGGTCACCGCCGCCCATGGTCTGCGGCGTGGCCGGGCAGTGCCGGGCCGGCTGCGCACCGAGGCGTCGGTCATGGAGGTGGTCACCGGGCTGTGGGACAGCCTGGCCGCCCCGGACCTGGTGCTCGATACGGACCGGCGCCGACGGCTGGACACCGCGGGCTGATCCGTGCGGCCGTCCGGCCCGTTCCGGCTGTCCGCGGGCCCGGTCCGGCCTTCCGCGGGCGGCCTCAGGGGCCGAGGGCGTCGGCGTCGAGCGCCGCCAGCCGTTCCGGGGCCAGCAGCAGGTGGACCCGGCTGATCCGGCCCGCCCGGACCGCGAAGCCGAGCACCGCCGCCGGCACGCCGTCCCGGGTGACCAGGGCGCCGGGGGAGCCGTCGACCAGTACGGGGGTGAATGCCGGTCCGCCGCCCTGGCAGAGCGCCACGGCGCGCTCCGCCACCTCGTGGGCGCCGCGGAGCGGGTGCCAGCCGTCCGCGCGCAGTTCGGCCTCCGGTTCCAGGACGGCCGCCAGTGCCGCCGGGTCGCCGTCCAGCACCGCCGCACAGAACGCGTCGACCAGCCTGCGGCGGGCGGCCGGCCTGTCGTCACCGTCCGCCTCGCGCGTCGCCCGCACCCGGCGGCGGGCCTGCTCGGCGAGCTTGCGGGTGTCCGCCGTGGTCCGCTCCAGAACGGTCGCGACCTGGTCGACGTGCAGGCGCAGCAGGTCGTGCAGAACGAAGGCGACCCGCTCGGCCGGGGCCAGCCCGTCCAGCGCGATGAGCAGGGTGAGACCGACCGGGGCGGCCTGCGACTCCCCGCCGGACCGTTCGGGCTCGACGACCGCGTCCGGCAGGCGCAGCCGCGGTCGTCCCGTCCGCGCGTCCAGCAGGCCCAGGCACACCCGGCCGGTCACCACCGCCAGCCACGCGGACAGGTCCGCCACCTCCTCCGGATTGATCCGGCCGAGTCTGACCCAGGCCTCCCGCACGGCCTCCTCGGCCTCGTCGAACGACCCCAGCAGCGGGTAGGCGAGGGCACGCATCCGCGGCCGAAGGTGCTCGAACTGGCCTGCCTGCCGCTCATGGTCGGGCACGGTCACACTCCTCGGTCCCGGGGCGCGTCGTCGTGGGTGGACCTTACTCGGAGATCCCGGTTGATCACACCGGGTGGTACTGAGGGATTCGTCGAAGACACCCCGCCTGCGATCAGCGACCGCTGCCGGCAGAACGGCGCGGCCCCGACGGCCCGGAGCAGACCAGGCGCCAGTGCACCGTCCAGGTCGGCTGAGCCCGCCGCCGCGCCGGCTTTCGAGTTTCGAGCTCAGGGAAGGCTCAAGTCGCTCGACCGGCGGCTCGTCGGTGTTCTACCTTCCGGTCAGGGTTGGGGAGGAGAACGATGCGTCGGATGAAGGGACTTCGCGCCGCCGTGGCGGTCGGACTGCTCCTGGGTGCCTGCGCGTGCAGCGGGCCGTCGGAAGGGCCGGGATCCGCGGAGGGCGCGGTGGCGGTTTCAATCGGTGCGGCGTCGGCCAGTGAGCCCACGGCCGCTGCCGGCGCCGGATTGACGCTTCCGGAGAAGGTCAGGCAGACGATCCTGCAAACGGCCAAGGAGAAGGGGACGGCACCTGCCGGTGATGCGTTCACGGTGCTTCGGTTCAGCAACGGCTACGGGCCGGAGCTGATCTGGCAGGCGGAGAGGACGGGTGACGTCTGCTCGGCCTCGGACGGCGTCGTGGCCCGCGGCTGTGTTCCGCTGGCGGACATCGCCAAGCGGCCGACCCCCGGGGTCGGCACCTTCATCGGCGCCAGCCTGTTCGAGGGCAACTGGTCGGTGATGCTGATGTCCAACGGTGAGGTGGTTGACCATCTCTCATGCCAGGGCAGGGACTTCCCGGTCCAGGCGGGGTTCTCGGTCCCGCTCGACGGCGTGGATCACACTGTCTACACCGTCGCCATCCCGAGGAACCTCCAGGGCGAGTACAAGGTGGCGGTCCGTCGGGGCAGCCAGTCGGCCGAGGAACGCCTCGACCTCAACATGGACCAGGTCGACCCGCCAGCGCAGTGTTGAGCGGTCGGTCATGACCGGCGGTGCCCCGTCTCCCTTTACGGGAGGCGGGGCACCTTCCTGTCGTCTGTGGGTTGGGGGTGGGTCCAGGCCCACCCCCAGCCGGGGTGCAGCTGGATTCTGCCGCTGATCTGCGGTCCCTAGATTCGATCACGAGCCGCCCCGGGACGGGGCGGGCGTAAGGGATCGGGTTCGGGGAGGGCGTTGTGGAGGGAACGGTGGCGGAGGGGGCGCCCGCGCTGCGGCTGGTGGGGCTGCGGAAGCGGTTCGGTGGGCACACCGCCGTGGACGGGGTGGACCTGGTGGTGCCGAGCGGTTCGTTCTACGGGCTGGTCGGTCCGAACGGGGCGGGGAAGACGACGGCGCTGTCGACGGCGGTCGGCCTGCTGCGGCCGGACGCCGGTAGCTCGGCCGTCTTCGGGGTCGACGTGTGGAGCGACCCGGTGCGGGCCAAGGCGCTGGTCGGGGTGCTGCCGGACGGCATGATGCTGCCCGAGCGGCTCACCGGGCCCGAACTGCTGCACCACCTGGGCCGGTTGCGCGGTCTGCCGGGTGCGACCGTGGACGCCCGGGCCGAGGAGCTGCTGGCGGTCCTGGAGCTGGACGAGGCCGGGCGGACCCCGGTGATCGACTACTCCACCGGGATGCGCAAGAAGATCGGTCTGGCGACGGCACTCCTGCACGCACCCCGGCTGCTGGTGCTGGACGAGCCCTTCGAGGCCGTCGACCCGGTGTCGGCGGCGACGATCCGGGTCATCCTGAGGCGCTTCGTCGCCGCCGGCGGCTCGGTGGTGTTCTCCAGCCATGTGATGGCCCTGGTCGAGCAGCTCTGCGATCACGTCGGCGTGATCGCCGGGGGCCGGGTGCTGGCGGCCGGGCCGGTGGACGAGGTGCGGGCGGGGCGCGGGCTGGAGGAGGTCTTCGTCGAGCTGGTGGGCGGCCGTACGGGTGGGGAGGAGGGGCTGTCGTGGCTGGCTTCCTGAAGCCCGCGGGTGTGCCGAACCCCGGCGGCCCCCTGAACCCCGCAGCCGTCCTGATCGGGATGAAGCTGGCCGTCCTGCGCCGGTCGATGTCCGGCCCCCGGGCCGCGAGCCTGATCGCCGGGGGCGTGTGCGGCGTCCTGGCGGCCGTCGGCACCGCCCTGCTGGGGCTGGTGGACTTCCCCGTCCCGGAGGCCGGGGTCGGCACCCTCGCCCTGGTGCTGCTGGTCTGGACCGTCGGCTGGGTGCTCGGCCCGACCCTCACCGGCGGCGACCCGACCCTGCGGCTGTCCTACTTCACGCTGGTGCCGCTACCCCCGCGCCGGCTCGCCCTCGGCCTACTGGCCGCCTCGTTCGTCGGCATCACCCCGCTGGTCGGCCTGATCGCCTTCTCGGTGCTGATCGTCTTCGGCGCCGGGCTCGGCCTGCTGCCCGCGCTGGTCGCCGTCCCCGCCACGCTGCTGCAACTGCTGCTCGTGGCGGTGCTCGCCAAGCTGAGCCTGCAGTGCCTGGGCAGCGTCGCCCGTTCGCGGCTCGGCTGGGAGCTGTCCGCGCTGCTGGTCGGGCTGGTCTGCGGGTTCCTCAACACCGGCTGGTTCGGTCTCGCCTTCTTCTTCGAGCTGCTCGGCGGTCACTGGGCGTCCGTGATCGGCACGGTGGTCCGCGCTCTGCCCTCCGGCTGGTCGGTGGTCGCCGTGGACGCCGCCCGGCGCTCCGACTGGGTCCTGTCCGGCGCCTGCCTCGGCGGACTGCTCGGCCTCTGCGCGCTGCTCTTCGCCGCCTGGACGACCCTGCTCTCCCGTCAGCTGGTGCGCGGCACGGCGGGCGGCAGCCGGGCCACCGCCCGCCGTGATTCCGCCCGCCGTGGCGCCGCCCGTCGGAGCGCCCGGCTGCGGGCCGTCACGGACAGCCCCGCGGGCGCCGTCCTCGGCAAGGAGCTGCGGCTGTGGGCGCGCGACCCGCGCCGGGCCCGGTTCCTGCGGATCGCCCTGTGGACCGGCCTGTTCACCGGCCTGCTGCCGCTGCTCGGCGGCTTCTCCACCGTGCTGCCGTGGACCGGCGTCGTCCTCGCGCTGTACGCCGGAGCGCTCGGCTCCAGCCTGTACGGCCTGGACGCCGGCGCCCTGTGGCTGACCCTGGTCGCACCCGGCGCCGACCGGATCGACGTCCGGGCCCGGCAGTGGGCCTGGCTGCTGGTGGTCGGCCCGGCCGCCCTGCTGCTCACCGTGGCCGCCACCCTCGCCGTCCCCAACGGCTGGGCCTGGCCCTGGCTGCTCGCCGCCCTGCCCGCCGTGCTCGGCGCCGGGGCGGGCCTGACCCCGCTGATGTCCCTGCTCGGCCCGGCACCGTTCCCGGACCTGCCCGGCGGCAACCCGCTGGACGGCTTCAGCGACGAGAGCGGCGACCAGGTCCGGATGCAGAGCCTGGCCGTGCTGCTGCTCCAGCTCGCTGCCGCCCTGCCCGCCGCCGGCGTCGTCCTGGCCGGCACCCTGCTGCACAGCGCGCCGCTGCGGTGGGCGGGGACGGCGGTCGGCCTCGGTACCGGGCTGCTGTACGCCTGGTGGCTCGGCCGGGCGGCCCGGCACCGGCTGGAGACCCGGGGGCCGGAGCTGCTCGACGTGATGCGCAAGGGCGTGCGGCGGCAGGGGACGGAGCCAGCCCGCTCGTCCGAGGAGCGGGAGCGGCAGGACCGGCTGAGCGCCCTGTCCCGCCGCCGTACGGCGCTCGCCGGGCTGCTGGTGACGGCCGGGGTGCTGAGCGTCGCCCCGCAGGGCGGGGTGGCGCTGGGGATGTCGCTGCTCGCACCGGCGAACCGGAGCTGGTTCCTGGCCCTGTACCTGCCGCAGGGCTGGCAGGTGCCGGTGGCGGCGGGGTTCGTCCTGCTGGGCTCGGTCTGCTTCTTCGGGGTGTACCGGCTGATCCGCGCCAAGCACGCCGCCGAGCGGGAGTAAGGAGCGGGGGGTGGGCTGGCCGGACCCACTGCCATCATGATCGTCCAGCATTCGACCCGACCCCGGGAGGTCCCGTGAGCACCCCGCAGTCCCGAGGCGCCGAGGCGCTGCGCACCGCCGTACGGGCGCTCGGGCGTCTCGCCGTCCTCACGCTCCTCGTCCCGGTCGGGGCGGCGCTGGCCGTGCTCTACCTGGTCTCGTTCCTGCTCTGGGGCTGCCTCGGGATGGTCCCGCTGTTCCCGGCGGCCACCAGGGTGGTCCGCTCCCTCGCCGGCGCCGCCCGGTGGGCCTCCGGCCACTGGTCGCAGGTGCCCGTACCGGTGCCGTACGTGCCGCTCCCGCCGCTGGAACGCACCCTGCACGGCTGGTTCTGGACCGGCCACGACTACCACAAGAGCCGCCGGTTCGCGTCCTTCGCCCGCACCCTGCGCTGGCTCTGGAACGACCCGGCGACCTGGCGCGACGCCGGCTGGCTGCTCGCCGACCCGCTGGTCGGCGGCGCCGTCGCGGCCGCGCCCCCGCTGCTGGCGGGCTACGGCCTGTACGGGCTGGCGCAGCCCGTCCTGCCCCAACCCGGCCTCGGCTACGGTCTGTTGCCGATGCCCGGCCTCCTCGGGCCGCTCCTCGGACTCGTCCTCGTTCCCGCCGGACTCGCCCTCGCCCGGCCCGCCCTGCACCTGCACGGCCGGTGGACCCGCAGCCTGCTCGGACCCACCGAACGCTCCCGGCTCGCCCAGCGGGTCGAGCAGCTCACCGAGATCCGGCTGGACGCCACCGAGGCCCAGGCCGCCGAACTGCGCCGGATCGAACGGGACCTGCACGACGGCGCCCAGGCCCGGCTGGTCGCGGTCAGCCTGCGGCTCGGCGCGGTCGTGCCGCTGATCGACCGCGACCCGGAGAAGGCGAAGCAGGTGGTGACGGACGCCCAGGAGAACGTCACCCAGGCCCTGCAGGAACTGCGCGACCTGGTGCGCGGCATCCACCCGCCGGTGCTCGCCGAACGCGGCCTCGCCGAGGGGGTACGGGCGCTCGCACTGGACGTGCCGCTGAAGGTAGACGTCCGGGCCGAACTGTCCGGTCGGGCCGAGGCCCCGGTGGAGTCGGCGGTGTACTTCGCCGTCAGCGAGGCGCTCACCAACGCGGTCAAGCACGGCGACGCCAGGCACGCCACGGTGGAACTCAGCCACGCGGCCGGACTGCTGCGCGCCGAGGTCACCGACGACGGCCGGGGCGGCGCCGACCCCGCCGGCGGCAGCGGCCTGCGGGGCATCCAGCGCAGACTTTCGGTGTTCGACGGTACGCTCACGCTGACCAGCCCCCCGGGGGGCCCGACCAGGCTGATCATGGAGCTGCCGTGCGCGTTGTCCTCGCCGAGGACCTCGTCCTGCTGAGGGACGGACTGGAACTGCTGCTGAGCGCCCACGGCCACGACATCGTCGCCGCCGTGGAGAGCGGGCCCGAACTGGCCGCCGCCCTCGCCGAACACCGCCCCGACATCGCCGTGGTCGACGTCCGCCTGCCCCCCACCTACTCCGACGAGGGCCTCCAGGTCGCACTCGCCGCCCGCCGCGAACAGCCCGGCCTGCCCGTCCTGGTCCTCTCCCAGCACGTCGAGCAGCTCTACGCCCGCGAACTGATCGCCGACGGCGCCGGCGGCGTCGGCTACCTGCTCAAGGACCGGGTCTCCAAGGCCGACCAGTTCGTGGACGCCGTCCACACCGTCGCCGCCGGCGGCACCGTCATGGACCCCCAGGTCATCACCCGCCTCCTCGCCCGCAACGCCTACGACGAGCCCCTCGCCATGCTCACCCCGCGCGAACGCGACGTCCTCGCGATGATGGCCGAGGGCCGCTCCAACGCGGCCATCGCCCAACGCCTCCACTTCAGCGAGGGCGCGGTCAGCAAACACACCTCCAACATCTTCGCCAAACTCGGCCTCGGCGCCTCCGACGACGACAACCGCCGCGTCCTCGCCGTCCTCGCGTACCTCGACGGAACCCGCCAGCCGTAGACCCTCCGGCCCAGGGCCGCCCTACCGCCGCCCCGCCGTCCCGCCGCACAAGGCTGCCCGGCCCGCCTCCCCTCGCCTGGCTTTCCGGAGGCCAGCCCCTACCACCGGCCCCGGCCCCCCGGGCGGGTGTTGGCCGGCACGGGAAGTCGGCCGGGCCGACTTCCTCTGCGGACCCCTCGCTTCCCGGTCGCGGGTGGGGAACTGGTCCCTTGCCCGCCATGGCGGCGCGCTGCCGGGCGTGCGAGGGCGACGGCCTGCCACCAGCTGGGCTGCGCGGGGCTGGTTGCGTAGGAGGTCGGCGGGGTCGGCTTCCTCTGCGGGCGCGGGGGCTTCCCGGGGGCGTCGGTACGATCGGGGTATGGGTGGTGCGGAGGATGAGGCCTGGGACGCCGAGGCGGCGGAGCGGGCGGTGGCGGTGCTGAAGGCGGTGGCGGATCCGTCGCGGTACCGGTTGCTGTGGGCGCTGAGCCGGCGGGAGCTGCCGGTCAGCGAGCTGGCCGAGCTGCTGGGTGCCCATGTGGCCGCGACCTCGCAGCACCTGGCGAAGCTGCGCGCGGCGGGCCTGGTGGTGGCGCGCCGGGAGGGGACGCGGATCTTCTACCGGGCCGCCGAGGTGCGCGGCCTGTTGACCGAGGCCGCCGTGATCGCGAACGACCTGCCGGCGCGGGGCGCCGACCGCGGTGGGGACGGCGGCGCGGCCCCGGCCGCCGCGACGGTGGAGCAGCCGTTCGCCCGGGCCGCCCGGGCCGTCCACGGAGTGCGGCGCCGACCGGTGACCGATCAACCCGCCTGACGAACCGTCATCCGGCCGTAGGTGGGCGGGCGAGACGCTACCGTTGGGCGGGTCAGGAGACGTAGGCGGAGGGCGGAGCCTGCCGCGCGTGGTGCTGGGGGTGGTGGGGGCATGGTCGATCCGCTGTCGATCTCGGCGGTCTCGGGTGTGTTGGGGGCGGTCAGTTCGTCGATGGCCGGGGAGGCCGGCAAGTGGGCGTGGGAGGCGTTCGGCGGTCTGGTGCAGCGGGCGACCGGGCGCCAGGTCCTGGCGCCCGCCGGGGCCACTGAGCGGGAGGCCGTCGCCCGGCTGCTGGTCGAGGGGGCCCGCAACGACCCGGCGCAGGCCCGTGCGCTGGCCGCCTGGATGAGCGGCGTGTCTTCCGGCGTGCACTCCGGCATTCCGGGCGGTGTCCCGCCCGGCGGGGCGGGCGGCGTGAGCGGCCCGGGCGCGGTGCCGCGCCTGCTGCCCGCCTCCACCCGCTACTTCACCGACCGCAAGGGGCCGCTCGCCGCCCTCGACAAGGAGGGCGGCCGCAAGCCGGACGGCCGACCCCGGCAGGCCCTGCTGCACGGGCCGGACGGCATCGGCACCAGCGCCGTCGCGATCCACTGGGGCAGCCGCGAGGCCGCCCGCTTCCCGGACGGCCAGCTCTACGCCGACCTGCGCGCCGCCGGGCCGCAGGGCGCCGCCGACCCGGCGACCGTACTGCGCCGCTTCCTGCACCGCCTGGGCGTGCCCGCCGAGCACCTGCCGGCCACGGTGGAGGACCGCGCCGACCTGTTCGGGGCGCTGCTGGCCACCCGCCGGCTGCTGGTCGTGCTCGACCACGCCCACTCCGCCGCCCAGCTCCGGCCGCTGCTCACCTCCGCCGCCGGGGTGTTCACGGTGATCACCGCCCGCCGCCCGCTGGCCGGGCTGGACGCGGTCAACATCCCGGTGGGTCCGCTCGCCGACAAGGACGCCCGCCGACTGCTCACCGAGGTCGCGGGCAAGCACGCCGTCACCGCCGCTCGGGCCGCGCTGCCCGGCGTGCTGGAACGCTGCGCCGGCTACCCGTTCGCCCTGCGCGCCGCCGCCCCGGGCCTGGCCGAGGCCGCGCTCGCCGGACCGGCGTCCGCCGGGCGATCGGCCGCCACGACCGACCCGGCCGAGGCCGCCGCCGAGGACCGCTACCGGCAGCTCTCGCCGGACGCCGCCCTCGCCTACCGCCGCTGCGCCCTGCGCCCCTGGCCGGGACTGACCGCCCGGGTCGCCGCGGCGGCCACCGGCCTCGCCGAGCCGGACGCGGCCACCGCGCTGGCCGAACTCGCCGACGCGGGCCTGCTGGAGACCGCCGTCGACGGTCGGCACCACTTCCGCCCGCTGGTCCGCCGGCACGCCGAGGCCCTGGCCGTCCGCGAGGACGGGCTGGCCGCGTGTGCCGCCGCCGTCACCCGCACCGTGGACACGCTGCTGCGCCTCGCCGTCGCCGCCGACTGCGCCGCGCTGCCGCAGCGTTGGCACCTCGGTCCGCTGTACGCCGTCCTCTGCCGGAACGGCTACCCGGAAGGCTCCCCGGACAGCTACCCGGACGAGGCGCAGGCGCTTGCCGCGCTCGGTGCCGAACTGCCCAACCTGGTCGAAGCCGTCCGCGCCGCCGAGGAGTTCGCGGCCCCCGAGCTGGTCTGCCAGCTCGTCGAGGCACTGTGGGCCGTCCAGCTCAAGGCGGGCCGGCACGACGAGCTGCTGCCCGCCCTGCGCGCCGGTGCCCGGGCCGCCGCCGCGCCCGGGACGGCCCCGCGCTTCGCCGGCCGTATGTACGGCCAACTCGCCCTCGCCCTCGTTGAGTTGCAGGAGTACCCGGAGGCCGAACGGCAGCTGCTGCTGGCGGCGGAGGCCGAGGAGAAGGACGGGCACCTGCGCGGCCAGGCCACCGCCGTCGAATCGCTGGGACTGCTGCGGCTGCGGCAGTGGCGCTACACCGAGGCCCTGGACTGCTTCGACCGGGCCGTCGGCCTGCTCGACGGCATCGGTCCGGACGGCGACGGCAGTGCCGATCTGCCGCGCGCCCGGGCCTTGTTGAGCCGGCACCGGGGCCGGGCGCTGCGTGGCCTCGGGCGCTTCGACCGGGCGCGGGCCGCACTGGAGGAGGCGGTGGCGTTCTTCCGTGGCACCGGCGAGGGCTACAACACCGCCCGGGCGCTCACCGACCTCGCCCAGGCGCTGATCGAGCAGGGCCACGGCGCGCAGGCGCTGCCGCTGCTGGACGAGGCCGGCACCCTGCTGGAGCGGCAGGGCGCGCGGTTCCACCTCGCGCCGCTGGGGGTGCTGCGCTCGCTGTGCGTCAACGCGACGTAACGGGGCGGGCAACGGGACGGGCGCAGGGACGGGCGCCGGGACGGTCAACGGGACGGAGTGACCGTCACCCGGTGGACGGCGCCCCCACTTCGTACCGCCAACTCGGCGGGTTCCGCTCCTCCGGAGTGTGCTGCCCGCCAGGCCAGCAGGGCGGAGGCGGCCGCGGCGGGATCGAGGCCGTGGCCGGTCAACTCCCAGGCGCGGCCGGTGCGATCGACCGCCGTACAGCTGTCGGGGCCGGTGACCAGGGCCGCCAGGGCACAGGAGCGGTGACGGTCCAGCACCTCGGCCGCCCACTGGCGGGGCGGTCCGAGCCGCGGGTCGTCGGGTCGGCCCGGCGGGGTGTGCTGGAGGATCAGGTCGGCCAGGTCCAGCGCGCCGGGGTCGAGGGTGTCCTCGTGCACGGCCAGGTGCCCGTCGCCGGGGCCGTCCGGCTCGTACCGGGCCGCGGCGAACCGGCGCAGCGACACCTCCCGGTGGCCCGCCTCGGTGAGCACCCGCAGCGGCGCCGTGGCCCGGGCCGGCCGGTGGGCGGGCAGCGGAAGCGGATCCAGCAGCGCGGGCGCGGCCGGCTCCGGGATGCCGATCAGCCGGTAGAACAGCTCCCGCAGGCGCCCGGCGGACTCGCCGGGGCAGGACGAGGTGAGGGCCGCCGGTCCGGGCGGGACGCGGCCGTCCGTGAGGACGGCGTCGAGCTGGGGGCGCAGCGGGGCGTACGGGTCCAGCCGGGGTGCCTCGCGGACGAACTCGGCGACCTGCGAGGCCTGTTCGACGACCGTGAGTCCGGGCGCGGCGACCAGCACCGGGGTGCCGATCGCGGCGGCGTAGTAGCTGACCGAGCCGAAGTCGCCGACGACGGCGTCGGCGGCGATCAGCGCCTGCCGCCAGTCCGTCACCGGATCGACCAGGGTCAGGCCGGCCCGGGCGGCGCCGTCCAGCCACAGCCTGATCTGCCCGGGGCCGTGGCCGTGCCAGACGTTGGGGTGCAGGACGGCGGCGATCCGGTACTCGTCCACGGGCAGTTCGGGCAGGCGTGACAGGAGGAGCGGCAGTACGTCCGACGGCGCGCCTTTCGACGATTCCCGCACGCGCACGTCGCCGTCGTCGCCGCCGTCGCCGAACAGGGAGGTGGGGTTCCAGGTCGAGTTCAGCAGAACGAGGCGCTGGCCCGGGCGGACGCCCAACGCCCGGCGGAACGCCCTCCGGCGGGGGCGGGCGGCCAGGATCCGGTCGAAGCACGGGTCACCGCAGAGCACCGCCGTATCGGCCGCCTCCGGGCAGGACTCGCGCAGCCGGTCGAGCTGGGTGGGGTGGGAGAGCACCATGGCGTCGGCGACGGGTGCGCCGTCCTCGGCGAGCACCCACTCGGGCGACAGCCCGAAGACGGGGTCGGCGCCGGTGTCGGCACCGAGGGCAGAGGGCGCCCGGTGTCCGGTGTCCGGTGTCCGGTGTCCGGTGTCCGGTGTCCGGTGTCCGGTGTGGCGAGCCTCTTATTGTAGCCAACGCCGTGCGAGAGCACTGCCAAACTCCCCTTGACCAAGTGGAGTTGACCACCGAAGCTGGCCGAGACCGCCAGGTCCGCCCCGGCGTCGAGCGCCTGCTCCCAGGGCAGCACGGGAACGCCGAGCGCCGCCAGCAGTTCGGACGTTCCGGAGCGGAAGGGCGACGTCCCCGGGCAGGTGGCCAGCAGTTGCACGCGCAGGTCGTCCCGGAACAGGCCGACCACGTCGAGCAGCCGGGTCGCCGAGGTCACGTTGTGCACGATCAGCAGCACCCGCCGGCACCCGCCCCGCGTCGCCCACCGGTCGGCGTCGGCGCCGACCGGCACCCTGATCCACCCGTCCCGCAAGCCGCCGCCCTCCCAGGTCGTCGCCCGTCGTTCCCCGCCCCGCCCGGGGAAGCTTAGCGATCAAGCGATCACGGGCGTGCGCCGTACCGCCGGGAGGCCTCCTCGTCACCGCCGTCGCGCAGGATCTGGGCGCGGCGGAACAGTTCGTCGGCGAGGTCGGCGAGGTCGCAGCGGCCGTCGCGGTGGGCGATCATCTCGGCGAGGCCGGAGAGGCCGTCGACGCTCGCGGTGGGCAGCGGGGTGTTGGCCACCGTACGGCGCTCCAGCCGACCCGTGTCCGTCTCCGGCTTCGCCTCCGTCTCCGGGGCCGGGTACGGGTACGGGGCGGGACCCGGCCGGACGGCCGGACGGGTGGTGTCCTTGGGGCGGCCGGTCATGATCCGGTAGACCCGGTCGACCAGTTCGTCGAAGGCGGCGGAGTCCCGGTCGCGCGGGCGTTCCAGGTCGACCTCGACGGTCTCCCGGAGGGTGCCGTACGGGCGGGAGCCGAGGACGACGATGCGGTCGGCCATCAGCACCGCCTCCTCGATGTTGTGGGTGACGAGGACGACGGCGCGGGTGGGGAACTGGCCGGAGTCCCACAGTTCCATGAGCTCGCCGCGCAGGTTCTCGGCGGTGAGCACGTCGAGTGCCGAGAACGGCTCGTCCATCATCAGCACGTCCGGTTCGACCACCAACGCCCGTGCGAAACCGACGCGTTGCCGCATCCCGCCGGAGAGCTCCTTGGGGTACGCGTTCTCGAAACCGGCCAGGCCGATCAGGTCGATGGCCTGGTAGGCGGCCCGGGCGCGTTGGCGCGGGGGCACTCCGCGGGCTTCCAGGCCGAGTTCGACGTTCTGCCGGACGGTCAGCCAGGGCAGCAGGGCGAAGGTCTGGAACACCAGCGCGGTGCCGGGGTTGGCACCGGTGAGCGGGGTGCCGCGGTAGCGGACGGTGCCGGAGCTGGGTGGCAGCAGGCCGGCGAGGCAGCGCAGCAGGGTGGACTTGCCGGAGCCGGAGCGGCCGAGCAGGGCCACGATCTCGCCGGACCGGACGGTGAGGTCGATCCCGGAGAGCACCGGCAGTTCGCCGTCGGCCCCGGCGTAGGACTTGGTCAGACCGGCGGCCTCCAGCAGGATCCCGCCGTCGACGGTCTCCGTGGCGATGCGAGCATCAGCGGAGGCAACAGCGGAAGCATCAGTGGAAGCGACAGCGGTGGAACGGGAGAACGGGAAGCGCATCGGACGGAACCCCCGGGGCTAGAGCGAGTAGCGGCGCTCGGCCAGCCGGTACAGGCGGCGCCAGAGCAGACGGTTGAGGGCGACGACGTACAGGCTCATCACCGCGACCCCGGCGAGCAGGTGGGGGTAGTCGCCGCGCTCGGTGGCCCGGGCGATGTACGCGCCGAGGCCGGTCGCGGTGAGGGTGGTGCCGCCGAAGGTGACGACCTCGGAGACGATGGCGGCGTTCCAGGCGCCGCCGGAGGCGGTGATGCCTCCGGTGACGTACGCCGGGAAGATTCCGGGGATGACGAGCCGGCGCCAGCGCTGCCAGCCGCGGACGCCGAGGTCGTCCATCGCCTCGCGCAGGTCGCTGGGAATGGCCATGGCGCCGGCGATGGCGTTGAACAGGATGTACCACTGGGCGCCGAGGGCCATCAGCAGGATTCCGCCGAGGTCGATCGACAGGCCGGTGCGCAGCAGCAGCCAGACGACCAGTGGGAAGAGGAAGTTGGCGGGGAAGCTGGCGACGATCTGGACCAGCGGCTGGGCGATCCGGGTCAGTCGGGGGGAGAAGCCGATCCTGACGCCGATCGGCACCCAGACGACGGTGGCCACCGCGACCAGGACGACCACCCGGGCCAGGGTGGCGAGGCCGAGCAGCAGTGGTTCGCCGAAGACGCCGAGGCCGGTGGCGTGGGCGAGGTAGTGCCCGAGGTCGATCAGGCCCCAGAGCACGATGCCGCCGGAGACCAGCGCGAAGGCGAGGTCTCCGGTGCGCTGCCGTACGGGGTTGACGGCGAGCGGCCGGTCGTCGGTGCCGAAGACCCGTCCGGCCCGGTTGAGGGCGTGGCCGACCGGCCGCAGTGCCCGGCCGACCAGGCCGGGCAGCCTGGAGCGGCGCAGCAGGTCCAGGACGGCGGAGCGCTGCACCTCGGTGGCCTCGGACTGCTCGTTCTTGAAGCGTTCGGCCCAGGCGGTGAGCGGCCGCCAGAACAGGAAGTTGACGCCGAGGACGAGGACGGCCATGGTGGCGATCGCCCAGCCGACCCGGCCGAGGTCCCCGGCTGCGATGGCGGCGCCCGCGTAGGAGCCGACTCCGGGCAGGGCGTACCGCTGGTTGTCGACGCTGATCGCCTCGGAGGCGACCAGGAAGAACCAGCCGCCGCCGAAGCTGAGCATGCCGTTCCAGACCAGGCCGATCATGCCGGCGGGCAGTTCGACCTTCCAGAACCGCATCCACCGGCTGAACCGGAAGGAGCGGGACAGCTCGTCGAGTTCGCGCGGCAGCGAGACCAGCGAGTGGTAGAAGCCGAAGGTCATGTTCCACGCCTGGGACGTGAAGATGGCGAAGACGGCCGCGCATTCGAGGCCGAGCATCGAGCGGGGGAACAGCGCGAGGAAGCCGGTCACGGCGACGGTGAGGAAGGCGAGCACGGGTACCGACTGGAGGATGTCCAGGGCGGGGATCAGCACCCGTTCCAGCCGTCGGCTGCGGGCGGCGGCGTAGGCGTAGCCGAAGGTGAAGCCGACGGAGACGACGAGCGCGGCGAACATCCGCAGCAGCGAGCGCGCCGCGTCGTACGGCAGCCGGGCCGGGTCGGTGTCCACGGCGGCGTCGCGGGCGGTGGAGAACCGCACGGTGGTGCCCTGCCCGACCCGCAGGGCGATGTAGAGCAGGACCAGCACGGCGGCCGCCACGACCACGTCCACCACCCAGGTCATCCGGGCCGGGCGGCGCGCCGCCCGGGACTGCAGCGGGCCCCGGGACTGCAGCGGGCCCCGGGAGAGGCCCGGGACGGACTTCGGGACGGACATGACGGGAACCTCCGGCGCGCAAACCCGGGCAGTCTGCTCCCTCCCGCCTTCCGCACGCAAATGAACCAGTGCTCAGACCGCTGTTCGGACCGGGCTCGGGGCCAGGTCCGGCTGTTCGGCCGCCTCGACGAACTCCAGGAGGTTGCCGACCGGGTCGGTGGTGTAGAAGCGGCGCCGGGGCGGCAGGCTGTCGTCCCAGACCACCTGGGCGCCGAGTTCGGCGAGTCGGGAGGCGAAATCGTCGATCTCGCAGACCGCCATCCCGGGGTGGGCCTTGGTGTTGGGGCGGAAGCGCTCGTCGATGCCGAGGTAGAGCCGCACCCGTCCGCCGTCGGCGGCGAACCAGCAGCCGCCGCGTCCGGTCAGCGGCCGGGGCTTGGGAATCTCCGCCATCTGCAGCACGTCGCCGTAGAAGGCGCGCAGCAGGGCCTCGCTGCCGGGTGGTGCGGAGAGCTGGACGTGGTCGAGGGCCGTGATCACTGCGGCCTCCTCCGGGACGGGACGGACGGGGTGGACGTGGCGTGCTGCCGAGCCGCGGTGACCAGCAGCCGGGCGGTCGGCGTGGGCAGGCCGAGGTGGTGGGCGATCCACTGGGGGTCGTGCCCGTGGGTGGCGAACATCCAGGCGGTGTAGAGCCGGTTGAGGCCGGGGGAGCCGGGGGCGAGCAGGAGCGGGCGGACCTGCTCCATCGGGAAGCCCTCCAGCGAGCGGGCGCTGAACCACTGGGCGTCGTCGTCCGGAGTGGTTCCTCGGGTCCGGGCCGCCCGCTGCCGGCCGTGGGCCAGCAGCAGGGCGAGCAGCAGCCCGGCGACCGAGGCGCCGATGAGCACGCCGGAGAGGAAGAGCCGCAGCGGACCGGGGGCGACGCCGACGGCGAGGCACTGGAGGGTGAGCACGAGCAGGACGCCGCCCAGGGCGGTCGTTCTGCCGGTCCGGGGGAACGGGATGGCTGCTCTGGTCATTGCGGTGTCCTCCTTCTGCGGTGAGGCGGTGGTTGGTTCAGGCGGCCCGGACCAGCCGGGGGTCGTACTTGTAGCCGATCTGCCGGACGGTGGCGATCGCCTCCCGGTGGCCGGGGCCGAGCTTGCGGCGGAGCCGCGCTATGTGGGTGGCGATGGTGCGCGTGTCGCCGGTGTCGGGCCGGCCCCAGACGGTCTCCATCAGCTGGCGGCGGGAGTGCACCCGCAGCGGGTTGCCGACCAGGTGCGCGAGGAGCTCGAACTCCAGGTACGGCAGGTCGAGGTACTGGCCGTCGACGGTGACGGTGCGCTGCTCGGAGTCCACCACCAGACCGGCGTCCGCGCTGATGACGGGCTGCCGGGCGGTGACCACGGGCTGCGGGTCGGGGGCGACGGGGCGCCGGACGGGGGCGGGCGTGGCGCCGTGGTCCGAGAAGATGGCGTCGAGCCTGGGGTAGCGCACGGCCATGGCGGATGCTCCTTCGTCGGGTCGGGTCGGGTCGGGTCGAGTCCGGGACGGTTCGGTCAGCGGCCGGGGTGCCAGGAGGCTTCCAGGCGGGCCGTACCGTCCGGTGCGGTGACGGTGTGCCACCTGGCCCGCAGCCGGGTCGGACGGCCGTTCGGCGCGGTCGGGGCGGCGACGGCCTGCAGGACGGAGTTGTCCAGCGGGCTCGCTGCCAGGCGTCGGCCCACCGCGGCGAGGGCGGCGCGCAGTCGGCCGCGATCGGTGGACGGAAGGGTGGGCTGGAAAGCGGCAACGATGGACATGGCAGGTCACCTCCGTGACAGGACAATGGATGTGGACAAGTGCACTGAGCTGCGCCTGTATTGACGAGACGTCAGGCAGCCGCGTCGGCGCGCGCGGCGGCGGCGTGGGCCAGGCGGTGCGCGGCGGCCGGCGGGAGGTCCGCGAAGCGGGCGAGCCAGTCCGGGCGGTGGCCCTGGCGGGCCGGCAGGTAGGCCAGGTGGACGCGGGGCTCGTACGCGGAGGCCGGGGTGTTGGGAGTGCCCGAGAGGGGGCAGTCGCCGGGGTCGTCGAGGCGGTAGGCGCGCTCGACGCCGTCGTGCAGGGCGAGCCGGACGCTCGGGCAGCGGTGGAACGGCGTGGTGTCGGTGCCGGTGTCGGTGCCGATGGTGGTGCCGAGGGCGGTACCGGTGGGGCGCATGGCCGTACTCCCTTCCTGTCCCCGGGTGCGGGGCGGTCGAGGGTTCCGGGGCGGGGCCGGGGGCGGTGGGCGGTCGTGTACGGTCGCCGCCCCCGGCGTCCGGGTCAGTGGTTCAGGGCGGTCTGGACGACCTTGATGATGACCATGATCATCGCGATCAGCAGGTAGGAGCGCAGGGCGCCCATGCCGACCTTGCGGGCGGTGGACATGACCGGCCTCTCCAGGGTCTCCAGCGGGGGCATCCGCCAGTTCTCCCGGCCGGTGCGGTCGATCGGGTCCTCCTTGGTGCCCTTGCGGCCGAAGGTGAAGAAGTACCCGGCGACCAGGACGCCCGCCACGCCGCAGCCGGCCATGATCCAGAGCAGGGCGTCGGAGCTGATGTCCGGCCAGACCACGGCGGCGGTCAGGATCAGCGACAGCATCACCAGGATGCCGACCACCGCGGAGGTGAAGGCGTTGGTCCTGGGACCGTTGCGCCAGGGGCCGAGCACGGCCTTGTCGTTGCAGAGCAGCAGCAGGAAGACGGTCGCGGAGGGCAGCAGCACCCCGGCCAGCACCTGGACGAACTGGGTCATCAGGCCCTGCGCGTAGTCGGTGGACAGCAGGGTGATGGCGGCGGCCACCACGACCACGCCGGCGTAGATGCCGTAGAAGCCCTTGGCGCCCTTGACTCCGCGGTGCAGCGAGTGCTTGATGCCGAAGACGTCGCCGATCGCGTAGGCGGTGGACAGCGAGACCGCGAAGGCGCCGATGATCGAGGCGTCCAGCAGGGCGATCGCGAACAGCACGCCGACCACGTGACCGGCCTTGTCCTCCAGCCCCTTGGCCACGCCGGCCGCGTCGGAGAACTGGCCGAAGCCGTCGGTGCCGGCGAACGCGGCGGCGCAGAAGCCCATCATGGCGGAGGCGCCGATGATCACGATGGCGATGCCGATCCACAGGTCGGCCTTCTCGTACTTCATGAAACGCGGGGTGATGCGCTTGTCGATGACGTAGGACTGCTGGAAGAACAGCTGCCAGGGGGCGACGGTGGTGCCGACGATGGAGACGATCAGCAGCATGACGGTCGCCAGCTCGCCCGAGCCGCCGGGCATGCTGGGGACCACGAAGTCGTGGGCCATCTGCGAGGTCCTGGGGTGGACCATGAAGTAGATCGGCACCAGCAGCAGCGAGCCGACGCACAGCGTCACGGCGACGCGCTCGAAGCGCTGGAAGGAGCCGGTGAAGGCCGACGCGATGATCACCGCGGCCGCCAGGACCACGGAGGCGACCTTCGGCAGGCCCAGGTACCCGGCCGCGAGTGTCACCCCGATGAACTCGGTGACCAGCGTCAGCGCGTTGAGCAGGAAGAGGTCGATGACGCTGAACGCGCCCCAGAACTTCCCGAACCGCTCCAGGATGAGGCGGGCGTGGCCGACGCCGGTGACGGCGCCCAGCCGCAGGACCATCTCCTGGTTGACGTACAGGACGGGGATGAGCAGGGCCAGTGTCCACAGCAGCTGGGTGCCGTAGTTCTGGCCGGCCTGGCCGTAGGTGGAGAAGGCGCCGGCGTCGTTGTCGCCGACCATCACGATCAGGCCGGGGCCGACGATCGCCAGCAGGGTCCTGAGTCTTGCGTTCAGCCCCTGGTGTGGTGTCTGGTCATCGAGCCGGATGGTGCCGAGCGCACCCTTGATGTCGCCGACGTGGGCGTCGTCGAGCACCGCCGAACGCGGCTGCGGGGGCTTGGAGTTGAGAGTGGTGTCGGTGGTCATGGCGTTCCTCCCGTGGGCCCCGGGCGGGCGGGGCGGTTGGGGGCGCGCGGCAGCAGCCCTTTCCTGCGTACGGGCACGGTGCATCGGCGCGCGGCGGTGCGCGCCCGTGCGGGCGCGGCGGAGCCGCGTGCGTCGATGATGCGTGCACCGCGCCGTACTGACATGAAGTCAGTTGTACGAGCAGGGAGAGTGGTTACCGCGTGCCGGAGGTGTACGGGGCGTACGAGGACAGGCGGGGGTGGGGGCTACTGTGGCCCGGACTACTGCAATCCATGTCTCTCGCCTCCTCCCGGTCGACGCACCCCGTGGTGCGTGTCATCGACGCGGCAAGGAGTTCGCCGGCGCGCGGAACGGCGACCGGTTCACCCCAACTCGTCAGAGCTTTGGCACTCCACGGCGTGTCCAACCCCCTTGGGCCGGAAGCCACTTCGGATCAACCCTTAGGTCGGGAGGATCTGTCCTAACCCTGGGCGTCTCTCGACGTCGTCGGATCAGTGGCCTGTGTCCGTGAAGAAGCCTCACCGAACGAGGTGCCTTCTTCAAACCTCCAGAAGCATAGACCGGCCGGAGCGCGATACTTGCGCAGTTGGTAGAACCTTTACCTTCGATGGGGGGTGCGGATGTGCCACCGCCCGGGTGACGCGGGTTTGACCGCCACGCGCCCACGGAACGACTTCCCGCCGTACCCGCAGCGGCACGGCACCCGCCCGTTGCCCGAAACCGAGGGGTGGCATGGCGACCACGGGTTCCCCGGGGGCTCCCCGGCAGGCGAGGGCGCTGGCACTCGCCCGGCGACCGAAACTGTGGCTCTTCCCGAGCGTCCTGTGCGCACTCGTGGCCGTGCTGCTCTCGCTGCTCTACATGGGCGGCATCGTCAACCCGAACGGGAACCTGCACCGGCTGCCGATCGCCCTGGTGAACGCCGACCGGGGCGCCCCGCCGCCCGGCCGGGCGGCGAACTCCGGCACCGAGCTGACCCGGGCGGTGGTGGCCGGCACACCCGGCGAGACCGTCGACTGGAAGCAGACCGACGAGGCCGGCGCCCACGACCTGATCTCCTCCGGCAAGGTCTACGCCGCACTGCTCGTCCCCGCGGACTTCACCGCCGCCGTCACCGGGCTGGCCACCGGCGGGGCCACCGCGCGGCCCACCCTCACCGTCCTCACCAACCCGGCTCTGGGCAGCCTGGGTGCCTCGATGGCCTCGCAGATCGCCCAGGGCGCCGCCCACCAGGCCTCGCTCGCCACCGGCAGGCAGCTGCTCGCCGCCGTACCCGCCACCAAGTCCTCCGGACCGGACGGCGGCGCCACCGCCCGACTGCTGCTCGCCGACCCGTTCGCCGTCACCACCAAGGCCGGCCCGATCGGCAGCCACAGCGGGCTCGGCCTGAGCGCCTTCTACTACACCCTGCTGTCCGTCCTGAGCGGCTTCATCGGCGGCAACATCATCCACAACGGCGTCGACGGCGCGCTCGGCTACAGCGACAGCGAGATCGGCCCCTGGCACACCCGCCGCCCGACCGTACCGATCAGCCGCACTCAGACCCTGCTGCTCAAGATGGTGATGACCGCCGGGATCATGCTGCTCACCACCTCGCTGGTGCTGCTCTGCACCGTCGGCATCCTCGGCATGGACGCCCCGCACATGGCGATGCTCTGGCTCTTCGCCTACTGCGCCAGCCTGGCCGTCGGCCTCGGAGTGCAGGCGATCAACGCCGCGTTCGGCGGGATCGGGCAGCTGGTGTCCATGTTCGTCTTCATCGCCCTGGCCCTGCCGTCCTCCGGGGCGACCGTCCCGCTGCAGGCGGTGCCCGCCTTCTACCGCTTCCTCGGCGCCTTCGAGCCGATGCGACAGCTGAGCGACGGCATCCGGGCGATCCTCTTCTTCGACGCGCGCTCCGACGCCGGACTGGCCCGCGGCTGGATCATGATCGCCGTCGGTGTGGTGCTGGCCCTGGCCTTCGGCTTCGGGATGACCCGCTACTACGACCGCAAGGGCCTGCACCGCTGGACGCCCCAGCCCTCCGACTGACCCGGGCCGGCCCGCTACGGCTACGGCCGGCCCGACCGGCTACGGCCAAGGCCGGGCCGGCCCGCTACGGGCGGCCCGACCCGGCTACTCGCCGTCCCGGGAGGCGTCTTCCGGGCCGGTGCCGATCCGGTCCGTGCGGGTGTAGACGTTCATCGAGTCGCCGCGCAGGAAGCCGACCAGCGTCAGCCCGCTCTCCTCGGCGAGGTCCGCCGCCAGCGAGGAGGGCGCGGAGACGGCGGCGAGCATCGGGATGCCGGCCATCACGGCCTTCTGGACCAGCTCGAAGGAGGCCCGGCCGCTGACCATCAGCACCGTGCCGCGCGCCGGGAGCAGGCCCTCGCGCAGCGCGTGGCCGACCACCTTGTCCACCGCGTTGTGCCGGCCCACGTCCTCGCGCAGGCAGAGCAGCCGGCCCCCGGCGTCGAACAGTCCGGCCGCGTGCAGGCCGCCGGTGCTGTCGAAGACCTTCTGGGCGGCGCGCAGCCGGTCGGGCAGTGCTGAGAGCAGCTCGGGGGTGACCCGCAGCCCGTCCTCGGCGACGCTCCAGGGCGCGGTGGTGCGCACCGCGTCCAGGCTGGCCTTGCCGCACAGGCCGCAGGAGGAGGTGGTGTAGAAGTTGCGCTCCAGCGAGGCGTCCGGGGCGGGCACACCGGCGGCGAGCACCACGTCCACCACGTTGTAGGTGTTGCCGCCGTCGGCGGTGGCGCCGGCGCAGTAGCGGATCCCGGCCAGGTGGTCGGCGGCGTGCAGCACGCCCTCGCTCACCAGGAAGCCGGCCGCCAGGTCGAAGTCGCTGCCGGGGGTGCGCATGGTCACCGTCAGCGGGCGGCCGCCGACCCGGATCTCCATCGGCTCCTCGGCGGCGAGGGTGTCGGGGCGGTGCGAGGGGGTGCCCTGGCGCAGTCGCAGTATCCTGCGCGGAACGGTCACTCGGCCCATCGTCGTCGGCTCCTCGGGGTTCGATCCGGTCGGTACGGATGAATCCTCCCTCGTGACGGCGACGCACCGTGACCTACCCGCCGCTCCCCACCGCCAGCACGACCGCGCTCGCCGCGCCGCCCGGCGTCTCGTAGTTCACCGTCTCCCCGGCCCGGCGGCCCAACAGCGCCTTCCCCAACGGGCTGTCGTAGGTCACCAGGGTCATTTCCCGCTCCTCCGCCAGCTCCGAGATCTCGACGGTCTCCTGCTCGCCGTCCGAGAACCGCACGGTGACGGTCGAACCCACCCCGATCACCTCTGTCGACGGTGCCCCGGCCACCTCGGCCTCCCGCAGCCGCCCCTCCAGCTCGGCGATCCGCCGGTCCAGCCGCGTCACGTCGGAGGCCCGCTGCAGTTCGTCGGCGGCATCCGCCGGATCACCCACCGGATCGTCCCCGCGCAGCGTCGCGGCCACCTCCCCCCGCTCCGCCCGCAGCTGCGCCAACTCCTCACGAAGCGCCCGCAGGCCCTCGGCACTGATCGGTTCCGGCCCACCGCTCATGGCAAGCTCCCGGTCTCTCTCGCGCACACCCTCAAGCACCGGTCACCCCCATTACCCCACCCCACCCGGCCCGGGGCAAATCCTTCGCCGTGATCGCCCCGATATCGGCGAACCGGTTCGGGTGGACACGGCCGTCCGGCACAATGGCGCCCATGACCAGCGCCGACGACCCGAGTTCGAGCCCGCCGGCCGGCGACCCGGGCCGAGCCGACGAGCACTACCGGCCGTTCGCGCACCTCACCACCGACAACTGCGAGCTCTACCGGCAGGTGATGGGGGTCTTCGTCCGGGCCAAGGCCGAGTTCACCGTCCACCTTCGCCCGGAGGACGTCCACCTAGGCCTGGCCCTCGAGGAGCGGCCCGCCCTGGAGTCGGTCGCCACCGCGCTGGAACGGCTGGCCAGGTGGGGGAACCTCCGCGCTGACCCGGACACCGGTCGGGTCACGGCACTGGAGGACTTCTACCGGTCCCGGTACATCTACCAGCTGACCCGCGCCGGAGAGGCCGCCGAGGAGGCGTTGGGCGCCTACGACGCGGCGCTCGGCCGGCGCGGCGAGCTACAGGCGGTCGCGCTCGGCGACATCGCCCTCCACCTGCGGGCACTCCTGGCGCTGGCGGACCGTGACGAGCCGGACCCGGCGGCGGCGCACCTCACGCTGCTCGCCCTGGTGGACCGCTTCTCGGGCCTGGCCGAGAACGCTCGCGCGTTCATGAACTCGCTCCAGCGGACGGTCGATCTGCACGAGGCGGACGTCGAGGTCTTCCTGGCCTACAAGCAGCGGCTGATCGACTACCTGGAGCGGTTCATCGAGGACCTGGTGACGCGCGGTGCCGAGATCGCGCGGCTCCTGGAGGGCCTCGGGACTTCGCGGCAGGGGCGGATCGCGCCGCTGCTGCGACTCGCCGTCGAACGGGAGGCCGCGGATGCCGCGCCCGACGTGGCGGCCGAGGCCCTGGCGACGGCGGAGCGGCGCTGGTACGGCCGCTGGGAGGGGCTTCGGTCCTGGTTCCTCAGTGTGCCCGGTCGCAACTCCCAGGCCAAGCTGCTGCGCTCGGCCGCCCGCCAGGCGGTCCCCCAACTGCTCAATGTGGTGCGAGCGTTGAACGAGCGCCGGGCAGGACGTTCGGACCGGTCGGCGGACTTCCGCGAACTCGCCCGATGGTTCGCCGAGGCGCCTGATGACGACAGCCGGCACCGGTTGTGGCGTTCGGCGTTCGGACTCTACTCGGCCAGGCACCTCACGATCGACCATGATGCTCTGGCCGAGCGTGAGGCTGATCCGGTGCCCGCTTCCGCGTCCTGGCGCGGTGCGCCGGGCGTGCGGATCAGTCCGCAACTTCGACGCACCGGCTCGTACGAGCGCCGTGGTCGCCGCGCAGCGGTGCAGGATCGCGGCGAGGCCAAGGCGTACCTGGCCGAGCTGGCCCGCAAGCAGGCCGAGCAGACGGCGGCGGTCCGGGCGCGGCTGGTGACCGGCGGAGAGATGCGGCTCAGCGACCTGGACGTGCTGGACCGTGACGCGTTCCGGCTGTTCCTGCAGCTGCTCGGGGACGCGCTGTCGGCCTGGCGCCCGGGCACGGAGTCCGTGTCGGCCACCACCAACGACGGCACGATGGAGATCAGACTGACCCGGGTGCGTGGCGGCGGGATCGCCGAGATCAGCACCCTCGACGGCGTGCTGCGGGGCCCGGAACACCTGGTCGAGATCGTCGACCTGGCGAGCCGGCCCGAGCCGGTGGGGGCTGACCATGAGTGACAACCGTCTCGGGGACGCCCTCGCCGCGCAGCGTGCGGCAGAGGTACGGCGCGCCGCGCGGGCGCTGTTGCGCCGCCCGCTGTTGCGCGCGGGTGGTTCCCACGCCGATGACTTCCGTCTGGTGCGGCAACACGCGACGGAACTGCGTACCTGGTTCGAGCGGAACACCGGTTGGGCGCTCCTGGTGGACTCCGAGGTGGCCCGGCTCCGCCGCATTCCGGGGCGAGCCGACGATTCGACGCACCCGGCCAGGGACCAGCGCACCGGCCTGCCGTTCTCGCGGCGACGCTACGTCCTGGTGTGCCTGTGCCTGGCGGTGCTGGAGCGAGCCGAGCAGCAGGTCGCGCTGGGACGGTTGGCCGAGCAGGTGGTGCTGGCGGCGGCCGATCCGGCGCTCGACGCCGCCGGCGTCGAGTTCGGCCTCGGCGACCGCGAGCAGCGCACCGACCTGGTGGCCGTGGTCCGGCTGCTCCTGGAATGGGGCGTGCTGACCAAGGTCGCGGGCGACGAGGGGGCCTTCCTGAAGTCGGCGGGGGACGCCCTGTACGACGTGGATCGCAGAGTGCTCGCCGTCCTGCTCGTCGCCCGGCGCGGCCCGAGCACCGTGCTTGCGGACGGCTTCGGGGAACGGCTCGCCGAACTCAACGCCGAGGTGCTGCCGGACAGCGACGAGCTGCGGAACCGGGCGCTGAGACACAGCCTGACCCGCCGGTTGCTGGACGACCCGGTGGTGTACCTGGAAGGGCTGACCGAGAACGAGAGCGCGTACCTCACCTCGCAGCGTGGCGCGCTGACCCGGCGCATCGGCGAACTCACCGGTCTGGTCCCGGAGGTGAGAGCGGAAGGCCTGGCGATGGTCGACCCCGATGACGACCTGACGGATCTGCGGATGCCGGAGTCGGGCACCGACGGCCATGTGGCGCTGCTGGTGGCCGAGTACCTCGCCGGCAGTGGCGGTTCGATCCCGCTGGCCGACCTGCACCAGAGGGTGGCGGGCTGGGCGGTGGAGCACGCCGGATTCTGGCGGCGCAGCTCGACCACCCCCGGCGCCGAGGTCGAGCTGGCCGAACAGGCCGTGGAACGGCTGGTCGCGCTCGGGCTCCTGGAATGCGCGGTGGGCCCGGACGGCGCCGCTCTGGTGCGGCCCAGACCCGCCCTGGACCGCTACCGGGTCGGCGATGCAGTCCTGCTGGAACCCGGGCAGAGCGCCCCCCGGAAGAGCGCGAAGGCGATGGCAGGCCGTACGAAGGGCACGAGGAACCGATGAACACCACCGTCGAGACGCGGCTTCCACTGCCCGGTCGCCCCCGCTGGCAGCCGCTTCGGGTCGGGCTGGTCGACCTGTTCTACTACGACCAGGAGGAGTTCCACTTCCGCGACGGTCGGCTGCTCCTGCGCGGCAACAACGGCACCGGCAAGTCCAAGGTGCTCGCCCTGACCCTGCCCTTCCTGCTGGATGGCGACCTCTCCTCGCACCGGGTCGAGCCGGACGCCGACCCGAAGAAGCGGATGGAGTGGAACCTGCTGCTCGGCGGCGAGCATCCGCACCCCGAGCGGCTCGGTTACACCTGGATCGAGTTCGGCCGCCTGGACCAGGACGGCAGCGCGCACTACACCACGCTCGGCTGCGGCCTGAAGGCGGTCAGCGGACGGGGAATCGCCCGGCACTGGTACTTCGTGACCGACCAGCGGATCGGCCCGGAACTGCGGTTGGTGGACTCCACCGGCGCCGCGATCGGCAGGGACCGACTGGCCGAGGCCCTGGACGGTCGTGGCCTGATGTACGACTCGGCGCGAACGTACCGGCGCGCGGTGGACGAGTCCCTGTTCGGTCTCGGCGAGCAGCGGTACGCGGCCCTGGTCGACCTGCTGATCCAGCTGCGCCAGCCCCAGTTGTCCAAACGGCCCAGTGAGAAGGCACTCTCCCAGGCCCTGACCGAGTCGTTGCCACCGATGGACCAGGCCGTGGTCGCCGACGTCGCCGAGGCGTTCCGCTCGCTGGACGAGGAGAAGGAGCAGCTCGCCGTCATGGCGGCTGCCGAGCGTGCCGCGGGAACCTTCCTCCAGCACTACCGCCGCTATGCCCAGGTCGCCGCCCGGCGGAAGGCCCGTTCCCCCCGCGCCCAGCACTCGCGGTACGAGGCGCTCCGCGCCGAACTCAACACCGCTGAACAGGACTTCGCGGCGGCCGGCACCGCGCTCGCCGAAGCGGAGAACGCGCTGGAGGAACTGGACCGCCGGCGCACCGGACTGCGGGCCAGGGACGAGGCCTTGCGGGCCGGCCCGGAGATGCGCAGTGCCCGGGAGTTGGAGCAGGCTGCAGCCCTGGCCGAGCGCACGGTGAGGGACGCCGACCGCGCCGAGGCGGACCGGATGAGGGCCGCGGGCGAACTGACCCGGTTCGCGGCCAAGCTGGGTGCGGCGCGATCACGCGCAGAAGCCGCGGAGCGTTCCCGGGACGGCGCGCTGGAACGCTCGGCTGCCGCCGCGACGGCGGCCGGGCTGGGGCGGGAGCACACCGACCGGATCGTCCTTCCGTTGGCGGAGGGTGAGGCACCCGAAGCCGTGCAGCGCGGCGCCGCTGATCTCACCGACCGTCGTCAGCGCTCGATCGCCCTGGTCGAGGAGCACCTGGCGACAGCGCAGGACGCGGTTCGGGAACTGGACCGGGCCCGTCGCCGGCTGGAGGACGCGGACGGCGACCTGGCCCACCGGGCCGAGTCGCGGGCCGAGGCCGAGGAGGGCACGGTGCGGGCGGGCCGGGACTACGTCGCCGCCGTCCGCTCGCACTTCACCGCGTGCACGCTCCTCCGCCCCACCGGCATCGAAGGCGTACTCGACGAACTCGGCCAGTGGAGTGGGACGTTGTCCGGCACTGACCCGTCCCGGGCGGCCGCACAGCAGGCCGCGTCGATGGTCGGGGCCGATCTGGCCCGCCGTCGGGCCGTGCTGGAAGCTGAGCAACGGGACGCGAACGAGCGTGGCGACCGGCTGCGAACCGAGCTGGCCGACCTGCGAGCGGGTGGTCGGCGTGGGCCGGGGGCGCCGTACACCCGCTCGCCCGGAGCTAGGGAAGGCCGCCCCGGCGCACCGCTGTGGCATCTGGTCGACTTCGCGGACGGTCTGACACCGCGGCGGGCGGCCGATCTGGAAGCCGCCCTGGAGGCGTCGGGCTTGCTGGATGCCTGGGTCGCCCCGGACGGGACGGTGGCAGTCACCGGCACCTGGGACACCCTGGCAACCGTCGGTGTGCCGGTGGAGGGCCCTTCGCTGGCCGCGGTGCTGCGTCCCGCGGTGGATCGCGCCGACTCGGGCGCGGCCGTGCTGTCCGACGAACTGGTCCTCCGGCTGCTAGCCGGTATCGGGCTGCTGCACCCGGACGAGGAACTGCCGGGCAACGGCAGCTGGATCGGTCTGGACGGGCGCTTCCGTCTCGGTACGCTGACCGGGGCCTGGTCCAAGCCTGCTGCCGAGTACCTCGGCGAGGGCGCCCGGGAGCAGGCCAGGCGTGTTCGGGTGGCCGTGATCGAGGATGAACTCGCTCGGCTGGACGAGCAGTTGGCGGACCTTTCGGCCCGCTCGAAGCAGCTGGAAGTAGACGTTCGCACCTTGGCCGACGAGCAGGCCGCCCTTCCGGACGACACGGCCCTGCGAAGTGCGCACGCCATCGCGGTGGCCGCGCACCGCGAGCACGCCCGGGCAGTCGAACGCCGCGCGGAGGCCGAGCGGGAGGCCGCTGGGGCAGCGGCCGTCGCCGAGGACGCCACTGCCGAACTGCACGGCCTGGCCGAGGAACTCGGCCTTCCGCCCGCAGGTGCCGGCCTGCGGGCGGCCCGGGATGACCTCGGTTCCTACCGTGAGACCCTGGCCGCCCTCTGGCCCGCCGTGCGGGAGTCCCGCGCCGCCCAGATCGCACTGGCTGCGGAGGACGCCGATCACGGCCGCGCCGCCGAACACGCCGCCGAGCTGGCCGAGCGTGCGCGCGACGCGGCGCGCGAGGCCGTCACGGCAGGAGAGCGCCACGAGACCCTCGCCGCTACCGTCGGCGCCGCCGTTGCCGAGCTGCAACGCCAACTCGCCGAAGTCAGAGCCGCGTTGCGGGGCTGCGAGGACGACGAGCGGGTCACCCGCCGGGCGCAGAACGACGCGACCGGACGCCGGGCAGCCGCGGACGCTCTGCGAGACCGGGTCCGTAGCGAGATCGAGGACACCGCCCGTACCCGTGCCGAGGCGATCGACGCGCTGCGCCGCTTCGCCGCCACCGGCCTGCTCGCCGTCGCCCTGCCCGACCTGGCCGCAGAGCACGCCGCCGACTCCTGGGCTCCCGAGCCCGCCGTCCGCCTCGCCCGGGCCGTCGAACGCGAGCTGGAGTCCGTCGACGATGCCGACCCGGCCTGGGAACGCGTCCAGCGCCGGATCACCGAGGAGCTCAAGGACCTCTCCGACGCCCTCGCCCGCCACGGCCACACCGCGGCGGCCCGGATGCTGGAGGAAGGCCTGGTCGTCGACATCGTCTTCCAGGGGCGGGAACGCTCGGTCCCGGAGCTGGCCGCCGCCCTGACCACCGAGGTCGCCGACCGGCAGCAGCTGCTCTCCGCCCGGGAGCAGGAGATCCTGGAGAACCACCTGATCACCGAGGTCGCCGGGACCCTCCAGGAACTGGTCAGCGCCGCCGAGCAGCAGGTCCTTCGGATGAACGGGGAACTCAAGGACCGCCCGACCAGTACCGGCATGCTGCTGCGGCTCGTCTGGCGGCTCGCCCGCAACGCCCCCGGCGGACTGGCAGCCGCCCGCGAACGCCTCCTGCGTCAGTCCTCCGACGCTTGGACGGCCACTGACCGGGCAGCGCTCGGCGAGTTCCTCCAGGCACAGATCGAGCGGGCCCGCACCGACAACCCGTCCGGGACCTGGCTGGAGCACCTCACCGCCGCCCTCGACTACCGCTCCTGGCACGAGTTCGGGATCGAGCGCCACCAGCACGGCAAGTGGCAGTCCGCCACCGGACCGGCCTCCGGCGGCGAGCGGGTGCTGTCCGTGTCGCTGCCGCTGTTCGCCGCCGCCTCCTCGCACTACGCCTCGGCCGGGAACCCCCACGCGCCGCGCCTGGTCACCCTGGACGAGGCGTTCGCCGGGGTGGACGACGACTCCCGCGCCAAGTCGCTCGGCCTGCTCGCCGCCTTCGACCTGGACGTGGTGATGACCTCGGAACGTGAGTGGGGCTGCTACCCCCAGGTGCCGGGGCTGGCCATCGCCCAGCTGTCCCGGGTCGACGAGATCGCCGCCGTCCTGGTCACCCGATGGGAGTGGGACGGCAGCCGCCGTCGGCAGGTGGTCGCCGACGGGGAGGTGCCGGGTCCACGGCAGGGGAGCGTGTTCTCCTGATCATGGACGTTCCCCGGCTTCGACGCCTGATCGGCTCGCCCGAACTCACCTGGCTGCTCGACCGCGCCCGCCGCCGGATGGAGGCCGGGCAGCCGCTCGACGGCGCGGTCACCCTCAGCGGTGCTGCCGACGCCGAACGGGCCGCCGTGGCGCGGCTCCTGGGTCGCGCGCCTCGGCCGGGTCGGTCGTTGTCCGTGTCGTTGGCCGCCGTCGACCGGGTGCTGCGTGCCAGCGGCGCCAGCCCGGACGGCCTGGCCGCTGCGGTCGTCGCGCTCACCGGACCGGTCGTCCCCCGGCAGGACACGGCCGACCGACTGGCGTGGGCCTGGGACAGTGCCTTCGGCCCGCTGGCCGCCACGGTGGCCGCCCGGCCCGAACTCGCCGGCTGGTACTCCTCCCTTCACGCCACCGGCCTGGTCCGGCGCCTGGCGTCCCACCCCGAGGCGGCGACGCCCCTGCTCGCGGACTTGGCCCGCCTGTTGCCGCACCTGCCCGTGTCGCCGCCACGCTCGCTCAGCACTTTCGCCGCCGAACACGTCGGCAGCGCCCACGCGTTGGACCACGGCCCGCTCGCGACCCTCACCCTGGACGCCATCCGGGCCCTCACCGGAGCCCCGCCAGGCGACGGAGCCCAGGCGCGACGCGACACCTGGGCGGCGGCAGGGCTCCTGCTCGACGAACTCTCCTCGCAGGTCCTCACCCTCAATCTCCCCGGGGACCCCGACACTGCCACCGGGCAAGCCCTCGATGCGCTCGGGGCGGTCGGACAGCCGGCCGTCCTGACCCTCCGGCAACTCGTCCGCGACCCTCCCCGCCCGCGGCACGGCGGTACGGCGTACGTGTGCGAGAACCCGGCCGTCGTGCTGGCCGCCGCCGACCGGCTCGGCCCCGACTGCGCCCCCCTGGTCTGCCTCCAGGGCCAGCCCAGTACGGCCGCCCTGCGACTGCTGAGGCACTACGCCGAGGCCGGATGGACGTTCCGCTACCACGGCGACTTCGACTGGGGTGGCCTCAGGATCGCCACCCGCCTGCTCGCCCACGTCCCGTGGGTCCCGTGGCGCTACACGGTCGCCGACTACCGCACTGCCCGGGACACCCATCCCGACACCGTGCCCCTCACCGGTACTCCCACGGACGCCCCCTGGGATCCGGCCCTGGGCCCGGCACTGCTCACCTCCGGCCGACGCATCGAGGAGGAGCTGGTCCTGGACGACCTGCTCGCAGACCTGGCGTCCCCGGCCGCTACCGCACGGGAACGCGGGCGCGCTGGTCCTTCGGCGTCGGCATCGGCTGCGGAGGGACCGGGCTGAGAAAGCTGCTGGGGGGTGCCGTGCCAGGAGACGGAGAGGGCTTGCGGTGGCCCTTGGCTCCGCAGGGCGAAGGGTCATTTGCGTCAGCTGGCGTGGTGGTCGAACTCGCCTGCCTTGGCCGCTCGGAGGAACCTGACGAACTTGGCGGGAGTGGTGCGGACTATGACTTGGCCGTCATCGGACTCGCGTACCTCGACCAACCCGTTGGCGGTACGCACCTCGACGCAGTTGTCATTCGCGGCGGAGTAGCTGGACTTCTGCCAAGCAGAACTATTCACGCTTGCTCTCCATTTCCTTCTTGATGGATCCGATGAACTCTCGGGTTTCCTCCTCCGAGAGGGCGCGAGACTCGAACCGGGCGAGCAGGGATCGGAACCTGGCCATGTGTGCTGGGGTGTCCAAGATCCGGGCGCCGAGGCTCGTGTCCACCTGTGCCGTATCCAGCTCGGGGATCACTCCCTCGGCGTGGGTGAAGTTCTCGCTGGAGCTTGGCATCGTACCGACGTCGAACGGGACTGCTCGGTGACATGAGCGTGCGCTCTTCTGGGGTGAGCGGCGCCTCGCTCCGCAGAGCGAGGCGCCGCCGGCTCAGCTGGCGAGGTGATCGAACTCGCCGGCCTTGGCACCTTGAAGGAACGCGGCGAACCTGGCCGGGGTGGTGCGGACTATGACCCCGCCGTCGTCGGACTCGCGTACCTCGACCAGTCCGCCAGCGGAGCGCACCTCGACGCATTCGTCGTTTGCGGCGGAGTAGCTGGACTTTTGCCACGCAGAACTATTCACGCTTGCTTTCCATTTCCTTCTTGATGGATCCGATGAACTCTCGGGTTTCCTCCTCCGAGAGGGCGCGAGACTCGAACCGGGCGAGCAGGGATCGAAACCTGGCCATGTGTGCTGGGGCGTCGAAGATCCGGGCGCCAAGGCTCGTGTCCACCTGCGCCGTATCCAGCTCGGGGATCACTCCCTCGGCGTAGGTGAAGTTCTCGCTGGAGCTTGGCATCGTACCGACGTCGAACGGGACTACTCGGATTGAAATGGTCGACTGCCCAGAGTCTTCGATGAGAGCGTCGAGCTGGTCGGCGAGGACTGCTGGGCCGCTGAACTGCATGCGTAGCGCGGCTTCATGGATGAATGCCGAGTAAGGAGTCGCGCCCGACCGGACAAGTCGCTGCCGCTGCATCCGAAAGGCTGTCCTGAGGTCGACCTCGTGACGAGGCAATGGCGGGACAGCCTGAGCGAAGACGGCAGAGGCGTAGGCGCCGGTCTGAAGTAGGCCGGGAATAAACGCCATCGAGTATGTGGTCAGCCTTCGAGCTTGACCTTCGAACTCTGCGACATCAATGAAGTCGTCGGACAGGGTTCCGCGATACTCCTCCCACCAGCCCGGCTTCTCACGCTCCGTGATGATCCCTGAGAGTGCGGCGATCAAGGGCTCGTTGACGCACATGCATGTTGCGGCGATCGTGCGCAGGCGCTCCACGCTGATGCCGATCTTTCCTGCCTCCATCTGCGTCACCTGTGCGGGGCTCATGCCGACGAGGCGACCGAGTTCGCTGCCGCCGAAGCCGACCTGCTCGCGCATCCTTCGCAACTCTGCACCAAGTCGCCGCTGACGGAGTGTTGTGTTCGCGCGTGGAGCCATGACTTCCTTCCAAGGCGGGGTCGACCTCAGTCTGCCGCCCGGCTTGCCGGTCGGTCCATCAGGGGCGGCCCAGTACCACGATAGAGGGAAGTTCTGAGATCGGGGTAAAACTTGATCTGAGACTGGGCTATGGTCGTCATTGGCTCGATCCGACGGATCGTCAGTAATGCCTGTTTCTCCGAGCAGCAGGCGCCTGCTGCCCGCGCACCGCAGAGCAGCCGCGTCCCGGCCTGGCTCACGGCGACGTATCCGCCGGCTCTCCTCTCTCCTCTCCCAACCACTGCTTCATGGAGGACTCCATGTGCATCCGTAACACGCCCTCGCTCGCCATCTCCAAGCAGGCCCTCCGCGACTTCCTGACCCGGGCCGGCTGGGACCCGGAGGTCATCTTCAACGCCGAACTCGCCCTCTGTGAGCTGATCGCCAACGCCTGGGGGCACGGCCAGACCCCCGCCCCCGTCGTCTACTTCTCCCTCACCCGCACCCTCCGCGTCTGCGTCGCGGACGAGAGCGACGCCCTCCCCGCGCCGCGCACCCCCGGCCGCCTCGCCGAGTCCGGGCGCGGGCTCCAGCTGGTCGAGGGGCTCACCCACCGCTGGGGCGTCGACCCCCAGAAGCGTGGCAAGACGGTCTGGTACGAGCTGGACTTCCCCGCGTGAGCCGCCACCGCATCCCCATCGCGCCGACCGACCCGGGGATGCACGACTACACCGCGCCGCAGATCACCACTCTCCTCGGCGAGTTGCACCGGCGCGGACTCCCCTGCGGGCTTCTCTGGGGCTCCGCCGCCCCCGGCGAGACGACCCTCGACGGCCGGATCCTGGTCGACTTCGGCCCCGCGCCCGTGAGTACGCTGCTCAACCTCCTCCACCTCCTCCGCGACCTCGAAGGAGGTGGGCACGGGTGAGAGCCGGCACCGCCGCCTTCCTGGTCGGCGCCGCCTTCGCCGCCCTCCTGGCGCTCGCGTTCGCCACCGTCGCCCTCGGCGTCATCACGGCCCTTCGGATGCCCAGGCCCGACGACGAGCGCACCGACCCCGAGCGCCAGGATCACGACCCGACCCGGCGCATACCCGTCTGACCAAGCCGCGCACGCCGCCGAGCCGAGTTCTCCAACTCGGCTCGGCCGCAGTGCCGGTGGCGCTCAGCAGACCCTCAGTCGCTCCAGCAGCTCGGGAATGCCGTCGATATTCCGGTAGGGCTTGAAGGCCGGCACGAGGTCGCGCACCAGGGTGATGCACCGCGGGGCGCCGATGCGGGTGGCCAGGTCGAGCGACTCGCTGGTGACCGCGAGTGCCTGCTCGACGTCCTTCGACTGGAGATGGCCCCTGGCCTGGTAGGTCAGGAAGACTCCGCGTGTCTTGTCCCTGGCCTGGGGCAGCAGGGCCAGGCCCTCGGTGATCCGGGTGTGGGCCGCCTCGGTCCGGCCGAGGTCCAGGAGGCACTGGCCGGAGTCCACCGCGAGGTCGGCCGGGCCCATCCACGCGCACCAGCCGGGTGCCGGGTCGACGGCCTCGATCGCCAGGGCGGATTCGGCCTCGGACAGGTCGCGGTAGCAGGCCGTCCGCTCGCCGAGGGCGGCATGTGCTCTCGCCCGCCGCAGGAACAGCAGCGATCGGGCGGTGGGGTGCACGGTCCCGGAGAGCGCGTATCCGAGCTGGTCGACGGAGACCTTGGGCTCACCGAGCCAGTTCGCCTGGTAGGCGAAGTCCGACAGCACTCCAGCGCCGTGGTCGCGGTCGCCGGCGGCATGGGCGGACTGCAGCGCGGCCTCCCAGAGCTTGCCGGCTGCCCAGTGCCGACCCTGGTCGAAGCGGTACCAGCCACAGGTGGTGGCGAGTGAGGCCGCCAGCAGGTGCAGGCGACGGCCGGTGCCCTCGCTGTAGCGGCCGTCCTCGATCAGGTCGGTGACGGTGGCCAGGTGGGCATCCATCAGCCGGATGGTGTGTTGCCGCTGCTCGGTGGGCAGAGCCGTCAGCTGCTGACTCGTGTCCTCCAGCCAGTCCACGAGTTCGGCATCCACCTGCTTGCCGCCCATCGCGGACGCCAGGCGCTCGGGTTCGATCACGGCCCAGTGTGCGGCGAGGCCGGCCAGCGAGATGGCACTGAAGGTCATGAAGCTTCGACGGTCCATGGAGGCTCTCTGTGCATCGTGAAGTGCTTGGACGGTGCGGACGGCCCCCAGCGGCAGCGGTTCGTCGCGCCCGGGCAGCCAGTACGGCCAGCCGTATGTCTCCATCTCCGACAGGGGAACGCCGAAGACCTCGGCGATCAGGAGCTGGGAGTCGGTGTTCGGCGTCTTGCGCCCGTTTTCCCACCGGCTCACCGCGGCCTTGTCCGCTCCGGAGCGCAGCCCGTGGCCGCGAGCGGCCCGGGCGAGGAAGGAAACGAGGTCGCCCTGGGACCAGCCGCGCAGTTCGCGGGCGTGAGCGAGGGGGTGCCGGATCGGGTCGTCCACGGGCCAATCCCATCATCGACGGTAAGCGCGAGCCTACCGTCCGCGAGGGTGGGACAACCTCGGGACCACTCACAATGCCTGTTCGGTGAAGCGAAGTTGGGCTGTACTCGACGCACATCGACGAACTTCCTCCATCAAGCGGAAGGAGTCCGCCATGAAGCGACCTGCCGTTGGACACGAGAGGAGCATCATGACCACTCCCGAGAAGCCGCCCACCCCCGGGCCACCGAACCCCGGGCCGATCCCGACCACCAACCGCACCGCGACCCAGTAGGAGGACCCCGTGGGAGACCAGAACAAGGGCGGCCCGAGCGACGGCAAGGGCGGCAGCCACGCCAAGCCCGGCGGCCCCGTGATCGGCCCGAAGCCCAGCCCGGACGGCTCGGGTCCCGACAAGGGCGGCAAGCACCGCTGATGACGGACCACCAGAACAGGCCCGAGCAGGCCGCCATGCGTGGCCTGCTCCAGGCCGTCACCGGAGATCTCGGCCACGACGTGGCCCCCGAGTGGCGACAGGCGGCCATGGCCCACCCTCGCCACCACTTCCTCCCCGAACGGGTATGGCTCGAACAGGACGGTGCGTACCGTTCCGTCAGCCTTCGCGACGACCCCGACACCTGGTTCACCGCCGCCTACGACAATGTCCCCGTCATCACCCAGATCAACGACGGCACCGAGCCCGATGACCTGAGTGAGGCGTGGCCGTCGTCCTCGCTCTCCGCCCCCTCGGTGGTGTTCGACATGCTGGGCATGCTCTACCTGCGCGACGGCATGACGGTCCTGGAGATCGGAACCGCCAACGGGTACACCGCGGCCCTCCTGTGCCACCGGCTCGGTGCCGACAGGGTGGTGACGGTCGAACTGGACGCCGACCTGGCCGTGCGCGGCCGGAAGAACCTCAACGCCGCCGGGTACGCCCCCGTCGTCGTGTGCGCGGACGGCCTGCTCGGCTACGGCCCCGCCGCGCCGTACGACCGCATCGTGTCCACCTGTTCCGTGCGGCGCGTCCCGCCGCAGTGGATCGGCCAGACCAAGCCCGGCGGGGTCATCCTCACGCCGTGGGACAACCCGTGGATCTGCTGGGGCATGCTGCGGCTCACGGTCGGCGACGACGGCACGGCGGCGGGCCGGTACCGTCCGCACGGGGCGTTCATGCTCGCCCGCACCCAGCGCGACGACGTACAGCTGATGCGCGACGTGGTGAAGGGCACGGAGCACGAGGCGAGCGTGTCGGAGACGGTGCTGCCCCGGCGCGCGGTGGTGCGCGGAGACGCCGCGTTCGCCATCGGCCACCGGATCGGCGACATCTGGCACGCGTGGCAGGACGACCCCGCCGAGGGCGTCGCGGACCGGTTGTGGATCGCCTCGACCGACCGGGCGTCCTGGGCGGCGGTGGACCACGACGGCGGTGATCACGACCGGTTCACCGTTCGGCAGTACGGCACGCGCCGACTCTGGGACCAGATCGAGGACACCTACGAGTGGTGGACAAACAACGGCTCCCCCTCCCCTGACCGGTTCGGTCTCACCGTGAGCCGGGACGGGCACCGGGGGTGGCTGGACAGCCCGGAGCACTCCTGGCCGCTTCCCTGAAATGACTGATCGTGCCGTGTGCCGGCGCCGAGTCAGGGGACTCGGCGCCGGCACACGGCAATCCGGCTCAGACGCGCTGCGCGAGCTCCAGAGCGGAAACCACGGGGCATGTTCTACCCGAGTAGACCTGGGTCGGCCGGGGTGGCGGCGATCACCTTTGTCGGCGGGGCCGCGGAGGAAGTCGCAGGTGGGAGGCCCGGGCGAGGTCGGGGAAGGGGGGACCGGCCGCTGGGGCGCGGGCGGGCGAAGCTACCATGTGGGCAACACCCTCAGCTCGAAAGATGGACTTGTGACTGTCAACGACGACGTGTTCACGGACTGGAAGAACCGCGAGGAGATCGCGGAGTCGATGATCCCGATCATCGGGCGGCTGCACCGGGAGAAGGACGTGACCGTCCTGCTCCACAGCCGTTCCCTGGTGAACAAGTCGGTGGTCAGCATCCTCAAGACGCACCGCTTCGCCCGGCAGATCGCGGGCGAGGAGCTCTCGGTCACCGAGACGATGCCGTTCCTGCAGGCGCTGACCACCCTGGACCTCGGCCCCTCGCAGATCGACCTCGGGATGCTCGCCTCGACCTACCGGGCGGACGACCACGGCCTGTCGGTGGAGGAGTTCACCGCCCGCGCCGTCGCCGGCGCCACCGGTGAGAACAAGCTGGAGCGCCGGTCCGCGCAGGACGTCGTGCTGTACGGGTTCGGCCGCATCGGCCGGCTGGTCGCCCGTCTGCTGATCGAGAAGGCCTCGGGCAACGGCCTGCGGCTGAAGGCCATCGTCGTGCGCAACGGCGGCGGCGACGACCTGGTCAAGCGGGCGTCGCTGCTGCGCCGGGACTCGATCCACGGCCAGTTCCAGGGCACCATCACCGTCGACGAGGCGAACAACAAGATCGTCGTCAACGGCAACGAGATCACGGTGATCTACTCCAACGACCCGAGCGAGGTCGACTACACGGAGTACGGGATCAAGGACGCGATCCTGATCGACAACACCGGCAAGTGGCGTGACCGCGAGGGCCTGTCCAAGCACCTGCGCCCCGGCATCGCCAAGGTCGTGCTGACCGCCCCGGGCAAGGGCGACGTGCCGAACATCGTGCACGGCGTCAACCACGACATGATCAAGCCGGACGAGCAGATCATCTCCTGCGCCTCCTGCACCACCAACGCCATCGTCCCGCCGCTGAAGGCGATGGAGGACGAGTACGGCGTCGTGCGCGGCCACGTGGAGACCGTCCACTCGTTCACCAACGACCAGAACCTGCTGGACAACTACCACAAGGCCGACCGCCGCGGCCGCTCGGCGCCGCTGAACATGGTGATCACCGAGACCGGTGCCGCCTCGGCCGTCGCCAAGGCCCTGCCGGACCTCAAGGCGAAGATCACCGGCAGCTCGATCCGCGTGCCGGTGCCGGACGTGTCCATCGCGATCCTCAACCTGCAGCTGAAGCGGGAGACCAACCGCGAGGAGGTCCTCGACTACCTGCGGAACATCTCGCTGACCTCGCCGCTGAAGCGCCAGATCGACTTCATCGACTCGCCCGACGCGGTCTCCAGCGACTTCATCGGCTCGCGCCACGCCTCGATCGTGGACGCCGGGGCGACCAAGGTCGACGGCGACAACGCGATCCTCTACCTGTGGTACGACAACGAGTTCGGCTACTCGTGCCAGGTCGTGCGGGTCGTGCAGTACATCTCGGGTGTCGAGTACCCGACGTTCCCGGTTCCGGCGGTCTGACCGTTCGGTCGGGATGTCCGGTGGGGCGGTGGCCGTGGAGGCCGCCGCCCCTTCGGCGTTCCCGGGGCGGGCGGTTCGTGTGCGGGGGACCCGACGCGGGTGAGGGGTGGGGTGGTCGCTATCTTGAGGGGTCACGGACAGCCGTAAAGGGAGCGGGCAATGGGGATGGGTGGACGGCGGATGGTCGCCGTGGTGGCGGGCGGGGTGCTGGCGGGGGTGCTGGTGGGGTGTTCGTCCGGGGGGTCGGGGGACGGCAAGGGGGCTGTGGGGGCCGGGAGTTCGGCTGGTCCGGGGAGTCCGGCGGCCTCGGCGGTGACGAGTGCTGCTGCTGCGGTGCCGACGGGCGCCGGGGGCTCGGCGTCCGCTGTGGCCTCCGCGTCGCCGGGTGGGGCAGCGGGCGCCGGCGGGAGCGCGACGCCCGTGGTCGCGGCGCCCAGTGCGGATCTGGAGGGGACGCTGCTGGACGACAAGGTGGTCGGGTAGGTGTTGCCGGACGCGAAGGTGATGGCTGGATGGGACGAGGAGAAGCGCAAGGTCGACACCGCCGACCACTCCGTGACCTGTTCGACGTCGACGCCGTGTACGGGCAAGCCGCTGAGCGGGTCGGTGCGGTTCTCCTCGGGGGATCTGGTGACCCGGTTCCTGGTGGAGACGTTGCCCAGCCGGGACGCGGCCAGGAACCGGTTGAAGGAGACGTACGCGTCGTATCCCGTCGGGCCGTTCCACAAGGTGGACGCTCCGGCGCTGGGCAGCGAGAGCCAGGTGTTCGTCGGGCCGCTGTCGGCGGGGGACGGGGTGAGCACCGTGGTGCGTTCGGGCACCGTGGTGGCGAGCGTGACGACGGAGGGCGGGCCGGTGGACCTGCCGGCCGCGCGGCGGTTCGCCGTGATGCTGGTCAAGCGGATCGAGCAGGCGCAGGCGGGGAAGACGCCGGACGCCGGGCTCGGTGCGGCCTGAGGGTTCAGGTCACGGGCAGGCCGGTAGTTCGTGCAGGCCGAGGGCCAGCAGGGTGTCCAGGGCGCAGTGCGGTACGTCCCAGTGGGGCAGGGGGCCGGTCGGGCCGGTGAGGGTGGCGCAGGCGGAGGCGAGGGCGGCCTCGGCGGCGAGCAGGTTGTCGGCGAGGACGAAGGCGACCCCGTCGACCGTGCCGGGGCCGGTCAGGATCCGGGCGTGCTCGATCCGGGCCGGGGCGGGCAGGCCGCGGGCCAGGCCGTCGTGGATGGCCCCGGGGGTCGAGGTCGGGGGGCCGTCGGTGCGGTCCGGGGCGCGCAGGTGGAAGCGAATGGCGTGCACGGTTACCACACTGACGGATCGTCGGCGCCGACGGTGGTGTGCTCGGTGTCAGAAAACTGTCAGGCAGCAAGATGCCACCGGTGACCGGGCGGCGGCGCCCTCGGGTTCGGACTGGGCCGTCGGGCCGCCCGGACGGCGCTGCGCCCGGCGCCGGCCGAGCCGCGGGAGAGGTTCGCCGCCAACTGGCCGGTAAAGGGCGGGCGTTGTGAGCGCCCGCCCCTCGTTCGTCCGGTGCCGGGGTCAGCAGGGGCCGTCGTCGGCCCAGACGCCCCACTGGCCGCTGGCGCTCGGCACCTCGTTCAGCGTCCACCACTTGGCGTGGTAGTTGTGCCCGTTGTACGAGACCTTCGCGCCCGCGGTGTACGTGGTGCTCGCGCTCCACGCCGGGGCGGTGCAGACGCCCGGGTTGCCGGTCGGGGTGCCGCTCGGCGTGCCCGGGCCGGTCGGCGGGGTGGACGGGGGCGTGGTCGGCGGGGTGGTGGGCGGCGTCGCCCCGGCGAACTTCACCGTGTACTTGGTGAAGTCCCAGTCGTTCTGCGCCACGCTGGAGCAGGAGCCGGACAGCCCCGGGTCGACGTTGCCCGCGCACTGGCGGTCCCGGTTCACCGACCAGTAGGTGTAGCGGGCCAGGCCGTGCGCGGTGGCGAAGTCCAGGACGGCCTGGAAGTCGGCCTGGCGGAAGTACTCGGCGGCGTCGGTGCGGCCGTTCATCATCGAGACGCCCTCGTGGGCGTACGCGGTGGCCTCGTTCCAGCCGAAGGTGGTCTGCAGGATCTGGTTGAACTTCACCAGCGCGTCGGTCTGTGCGGCGGCGCCGTTGAAGCCGCCGTCGAACGGCATGATCGAGAAGTTGTTCGGCGTGAAGCCCTGCGACTTGGCCTCGTTGAGCATCTGGGTGCCGAACCAGCCGGTGCCCGCGGTTGTCCCGGCGGTGGTGATCGAGACGTACAGGCCGGGGTTGTTCTGCTGGAGGATGCGGGCGGCGCCGATCTCGTTGTGGATCGCGGCGGTGTTCTCGTACTCCGGCTCCTCCAGGTCGAAGTCGATCGCCTTGAGGTTGTACTTGGTGATCACCCGCTGGTAGCCCGCGGCGGTCGCCTCGGGCGTGCCGCAGACCTGGCCCAGCTTGGTGCCGCCGTACCCGCCGACCGACACCGAGACGTCCCCGCCCTTGCCGCGGACCGTCTGGATGACGGCGGGCATGGTGGTGTCGGAGTCGATCGAGGAGGTGCCGCCCCAGGCGGGCGAACAGCTGTTGCCCTGGGCGAGGATGAAGGCCAGTTGGAAGGCCCGCTGCCCGGTCGCGTCCATCACGGCGGCGGCGTCCGGCGGGCTGTTGTCCTCGGGCATCAGATACGGCGCCGAGGCGTACCAGTTGCTGCCCAGGCCGGTGCCCGCGTCGGTGGTGGCGGCCGAGGCGGCGCCGGTGGCGGTCAGCGCGGCGACCCCGCCGGCGACCAGGCCGAGCACGCCGGCCACGGCGAGCGCGGCCCGGCCGGTGCGGCGTCTGCGGGGAGTGGCGGGGGCGGGGTGTGGGGGAAGAACGCGTTCCATCGGAACCCTTTCCAGGAAGCGGCGACGGGGAAGAACGGGCCTGGTCGCGCCGGGTGTGGGGGCGGCGCGGATCAGGCCGAACGGACCCTCGGCGGTGGGTGGTTGCCGAAAGGTCATCACTGGTATAGACCTGTTGGGGAATGGTGGTCAACCCCCCAGGAGGTCAAGCCGCCGGGGCCGCCCCGCCGCCGCTCCGCTCAGACCAGGACGGTCGTCCCCACCCCGGCGAGCAGGCCGGTGACCGCCGGGGACCAGGGCCGGCCGCTCGGCCCGGTGAGGGTCAGGGTCCGGTGGACGGCGGGCCGGATCGGGACCAGCACGCAGTCCGGCGGCAGCATGGTCAGCGCCAGCGCGGGCATCACCGAGACCCCGACGCCCGCGTGCACCATGCCGATCAGCGTGTTGAGGTCGCGGATGCGGTGCCGGGGCGTGAACCGGGCGCCCGCCCGGCGGTACGCCTCGCGGATGTGGCGTTCGCAGCCGCCCTCGGAGAGCAGGAAGTCGTCGTCCTCCAACTCGCCGACGTGGACGGTCTCCTGGCCGGCGAGCGGGTGGTCGCGGCGCAGCAGCGCGTGCATCGAGTCGGCGCCGAGCGCCACTGCTCCCGGCGGTAGCCGGTCGGCGTCGACCAGGACGGCGGCGTCCACCGTGCCGGCCTCCAGCCAGGTGGCCAGCTCGGCGTCCTCGCCCTCGAAGACCCGTACGGTGACCTGCGGGTACGCCGCCTTCCAGTCCCGCAGCAGCCCGGGCAGCAGCGCCTGGCAGACGGTGGTCGGCGCCGCCAGGCGTACGGTGCCGGTCGGGCCGCCGGAGTGCCTGGTGGCGATGGTGCGCACCGCGGCGGCGGAGGCGACGGCGGTACGGGCGTGCGGCAGGACCTGCTCGCCGAGCGGGGTCGGCCGGCACGGCGTGCCGCGCCGCAGCACGGGCGCGCCGAGCGAGCGCTCCAGCGCGGCGACGGCGTGCGAGACGGCGGACTGGCTGATGCCCAGTTCGTCGGCGGCCGCGCCGAATCCGCCGGTGTCGGCGACCGCGACCAGCGCCCTGAGCTGAGCCAGGTTGACCTCCGATGCCATGAGAGTTCCTCATCCTTCCCGCACTGCCACTTGTTGGACTCATGTTCCGCCGCCGCGCCACGCTCTGTCCAGGACAACGGGTTGGACGGGGAGGTGGTCGGGGTGCGGCGCTGGTTGCCGGGCTTCGTGGCACTGTCGGCGATCTGGGGCGCCAGCTTCGCCCTGATCAAGGTGGCCGTCGACGCGGGCGTGCCGCCCGTGTGGGTGGCGCTGTGGCGCAGCGCGCTGGGCGCCACCACGCTGTGGGCGGTCCTGCTGCTGCGCGGCGAGCGGCTCCCGCGGGACCGGGCGCTGTGGGGGCACTCGGCGGTGGTCGCGGTGCTGCTCAACACCGTGCCGTTCACCCTGTTCCCGTTCGGCGAGACCAGGGTCAGTTCGGTGCTCGCCGGGGTGATGAACGCGACCACGCCGCTGTTCACCATGCTGTTCGCGGTGCTGACCGTCCCCGAGGAGCGCCGCCCCGGCGCTCGCCGGCTCTCCGGCCTCGCCCTGGGCTTCGTCGGCGTGCTCACCGTGCTCGGGGTCTGGCACGGCCTCGGCTCCGGCGCGACCGTCGGCGCCCTCGCCTGCCTGTCCGCCGCCTGCTGCTACGGCGCGGGCTTCGCCTACCTGCGCCGCTTCCTGGCCGGCCGCCCGCAGACGGTCACCACCCTCTCCACGCTCCAGACCACCTGCGCCACGGCGGAGTTGGCCCTGTTCGCTCCGGCCGCCGCAGGCCTCCCGCACTGGCCCGGCGTCCCGGCCGCCGCCGCCCTGCTGGTGCTCGGCGCCCTCGGCACGGGCCTGGCCTACCTGCTCAACCTCGGCCTGGTCCGTACGGCCGGTACCGCCGTGGCCTCCGCCGTCACCTACGTCATGCCCCTGTGGTCCACCGTGCTCGGCGCGGCTCTGCTCGCCGAGCCGGTCGGCTGGAACGCCCTGGCCGGCGGAGCCCTGGTTATCGCCGCCGTGGCCCTCACCCGCCCTCGCAGCACCCCGGCCGCCGCCACCCCGAGGGTGCGCCAGCCGGTCGGCTAGGGAAGGCTCGGGGCCGGTCGGCACAGGGCCGGACCACGCGGTCTGACGTTCGGTGCCCGGTGGATTACGGGTCGTGCCCGGAGGGCCGCTAGGGTGGCACCGTGGTGAGGTCGTGGGATGCGGCGGTCGGGCGGGCGCAGGACCGGTTGGCGGCTGGGGTGCGCCTGCGGGCGGCCGTCGAGGGGGAGGAACGGCGCTTCGCCCTCTGGGACCTGGCCTCCCTGGTGGAGGGCGGGCTGGGCGAGGTGGTGGACCCGGACGCGCTGACGCCGCGGGCCGAGCGGGGCTGGCGGGAGCAGCTGGGGGAGAGCGGCCGGGAGTGGCCCGGCGGGGAACTGTACCGGCGGCGGTACTGGATCCTCGGCGAGCGCGACGCGGTCGCCGGGACGGTCGCGGTGGACAACTGGACCAAGGGCCCGAGCCAGCTCGCCGTGTCCTCCCTCTACCTGCGGCCGCACGCGCGCGGCCGGGGGCTGGCGGCGGCCGCGCTGGACGAGGTGTACGCGGCGGCCACCGCCGAGGGCCTGCCGGGCTTCCGGCTGGAGGCCCACTGGAGCTGGCAGCCGGCCGTCCGCTACTACCTGCGCCGCGGGCTGTGGGTGGTCGGCTGGAAGCGGTCGCTGTCGTTCGCCCGGATGCCCCAACTCCCGCTCCACCGGGTGCGCGAGGAGGACGGGCGGCTGCTCCTGCTGGTCGCCGACCGGCAGCGCGGCTGGGTGCCGATACTGGCCGCCGGGCAGGAGGGCCGCTGGCTGCGGCTGGACGAGACGGCGGACTACCGGGGCTGCGACGGCTGGGTGCACGAGTACGCGCGCTCGACGCTGGCGCTGTACCTGGCGCTGGCCGGCCGTCCGCTGGTGCGCGGGCCGCAGTGGTGGGCGGAGGCGTGGCGCTGGGCGGACGCGGGCGAGCCGGAGGGGCTGGCGGCCAGGATCGAGGAGTTCGAGCGGGCCGCCCGGAGCAGGGCGGGCCGTACGGTCGTCAGCCCGTACCGGCCGGTGATGCTGCCCGAACCGGCACCTCCGGCGTTCCCGCAGCTGGCAGACTCGGGGGATGGCTGAAATCGAGATCGACGGCGCGCCCGCCGACCCGGCGCGGCTCGCCGCCCTGGGGCTGCTCAACTACGGGCACTTCACCACTCTGCGGGTCGAGGCGGGCGGCGTCCGCGGCCTGGCGCTGCACCTGGACCGGCTGGTCCGGGACTGCCGGGTGCTGTTCGCGGCCGAGCTGGACCGGGCGGCGATCAGGGAGCGGATCCGCGCGGTGCTGCCCGCGGACGGCGCGCCGGTGATCGTCCGGGTCACCGTGTACGACCCGGCGCTCGGCCTGGAGCGCCCCGCCGCCCCTGCCACCCCCGCCCTGCTGGTGACCACCCGCCCGGCCGCGACGGTCGAGCCCGCCCCGCTGCGGGTGCGGACGGTGACCCACCGGCGTGAGCTGCCCGAGGTGAAGCACGTCGGCCTGTTCGGCCTGGTCCACCACCGCCGCGTCGCCCAACTCGCCGGATACGACGACGTGTTGCTCATCGACGGCGACGGCCTGGTGGCCGAGGGCGCGACCTGGAACGTCGGCTTCCTGGCCGGGGACCGGCTGGTGCGGCCCGATGGCCCCAGCCTGCCCGGCGTCACCGAGGCGCTGCTCGCCGGGGCGTACGGCGGCCCGCAGTCCCGCGAGCCGGTCCGCACCGCTGACCTGGCGCGCTTCGACGCGGCCTTCGCGCTCAACGCGGGCGGCGGCCTGCGCCCGCTGGCCGCCGTCGACGGCACCGCCTTCGACCCCGCCCACCCGCTGCTCGCCGAACTGCGCGCCGCCTACCTCCGGATCGCCGCCGACGCGGTGTAGCGGCGGCGGCCCGGGGAAACCGGCGCTCCCGGTCCGACTTCACGGTCGGGTGAGCCGGCTCACCCGGACGGCCGTACGCCGGAGGGCGCTCGCCGCGCCCTCCGGCACTCTTGTCCCAGCGTTGCGCAGAGCCGGCACCCCTGTCCCGGCGCCGCGCAGAGGTGCAGTCGTTGAAGGTCGCCTGGTGACGGACGGAGCCGCCGCATGACCACCCCCGCCGAACGCCGCCGAACCGGGCGGACCGCCCGGGAGCGCGTCTCCCGGTCCGAGCACGGCCGGTGGATCCCCGCCGCGGACCGGCCCGACCCGCTCGGCGTCCTGGAGGCGCAGGGCGCGGACCGGGTCGCCCGGCTGCTGCCGATCCGGTACGGGCGGATGGCCGACAGCGCGTTCAGCTACCTGCGCGGCGCCGCGGCCGTGATGGCCGCCGACCTCGCGGCCGTCCCGGACACCGGGCTGACCGTCCAACTCTGCGGTGACGCCCACCTGGTGAACTTCGGGGTGTACGCCTCGCCGGAGCGCGCGCTGCTCTTCGACGTCAACGACTTCGACGAGACCCACCCCGGGCCCTTCGAGTGGGACGTCAAACGCCTCGCCGCCAGCGTCGCGGTCGCCGCCCGCGACGCCGGCCAGGACGACCAGTGTGCCCGGCGCGCCGCCCGGGCCGCCGTCCAGGGCTACGCGACCGCGATGCGCCGGCTGGCCGGGCTCGGCGAACTCGACGTCTGGTACAGCCGGATCGACACCGCTGACCTGCTGCCGCTGATCCGGAAGAAGGGGCGGCGCAAGGCCGTTGAGGAGGGGCTCGCACACGCCCGGCGGCGCACCAGCCTGCAGGCCCTCGGCAAGCTCACCGAGGAACGGGACGGGCGGCGGCGGATCATCAGCTCGCCGCCGCTGGTCGAGGAACTGTCCAAGAGCGAACTGCGCAGCCTGGGAGTGGTGTTCAGCGACTACCGGGCCAGCCTCGCCGAGGACCGGCGGGTCCTGCTCGGCCGCTACCGCTTCGTCGACGCGGCGATGAAGGTGGTCGGCGTCGGCAGCGTCGGGACCCGCTGCTACATCGTCCTGCTGGAGGGCCGGGACAGCAGCGACCCGCTGTTCCTGCAGCTCAAGGAGGCCGGCCGGTCGGTCCTGGAGGACCACCTGCCGCGCACCCGGGTGGACGCCGAGGTCGCCGTCCACCACGGCGGACGCCGGGTGGTCACCGGGCAGCACCTGATGCAGGCGGCGAGCGACATCTTCCTCGGCTGGACCATCGGCCCAGCCGGGCGCCACTTCTACGGCCGCCAACTGCGCGACATGAAGGGCGCGGTGGAGGTCGGTGCGCTGACCCCATCCGGCCTGCGCGCCTACGCCGACCTGTGCGGACGCACCCTCGCCCGCGCCCACGCCCGCACCGGCGACCGCCTCGCCGTCGCCGGCTACCTGGGCGCCGCCGACACCTTCGCCGAGGCCGTCGCCGACTTCGCGCTGCGCTACGCGGACCGTACGGCGGCCGACCACCGGGAGCTGGTCGAGGCGATCGAGTCCGGGCGGATCACCGCCGCCCGGGGCGTGTGAGCTCCGCCAGCCGCTCCAACTGCTCGTACTGGCCGTCGAGATCGAGCGCGCCGAGCCGGGCGACCACGTGTTCGGCGCCTGCCTCGGTGTAGCCGCGCAGGGTGGCGGCGACCTGCGCGGGGGTGCCCATGGCGATCGCCTGGATCCGTGCCACCTCCTCCAGCGGCAGGCCGTAGTTGGACCGGGCGTAGGCATCCATGGTGCGGCGGGCCGCCTCCGGGTCCTCGTCGATCCGGACGTTGACGAACAGCGCAGGGGTGACGGCCTCCGGGGCGCGCCCGGCCCCGTGGGCGGCCCGGCGGACGGTGGCGAGGCCGGTGGCGTAGTCGGCCGGATCCGGCGGGTAGGGCAGCCAGCCGTCGTACTGGCGACCGGTCCGGGCCAGCGCCGCCGGGGTCGCCCCGCCCAGCCAGACCGGCGGGCCCGGCAGCGCGAACGGCCGTGTCGAGGGCGGGAGTTCGGGGAAGTCGTGGAACTCGCCGTGGAACTCCGTCGCGCCGGCCCACAGCGCCCGCCAGAGGGCGACCGTCTCGTCCAGCCGGGCGAAGCGGCGCTCCCACGGCACCTGGGACAGCTCGTGCAGCGGCTGCCCGAAACGCCCCGGGAAGCCCGCACCGACCGCGACCGTCAGCCGTCCGCCGGAGAGCAGGTCCACCGAGGCGAGCGCCTGCGCGGCCTGCACCGGGCGGCGCAGCACCGGCAGCAGGGCGCCGGTGCCCAGCCGGATCCGCTCCGTCACCGGGGCGACGGCCGCCAGCATGGTGAGCGGCTCGATCCTCGGGGTGAGCAGGGAATCGTTGACGAACAGCGAGGCGAAGCCCGACTGCTCCGCCCTGCGGGCGAAACCGATCAGGTCGCGGGGATCGCCGGCGGGTTGCCACTGGGACTGGCCGGTGGGAAGGAAAACTCCGATGTCCATGCCGCCGATCCTTCGCCGTGGTGCGGCATGGGCTCAATTCCCGCGAGGGAATGGCAGGGTGGGCGGCGGCCGGATAGAAGTGGGAGATGGACTTCCCCCGGGCGCTGCGCGAGCGCCGCACCGACCGCCGGCTCAGCCAACTCGACCTCGCCACCCGGGCCGGCACCACCCAGCGGCACCTGAGCTTCATCGAGTCCGGCCGCTCCACCCCAGGCCGGGGCATGGTGGTGCGGCTCGCCGAGTCGCTCGACCTGCCACTGCGCGAGCGCAACGAGCTGCTGCTGGCGGCCGGTTACGCCCCCGCCTACCCGGAGAGCCCACTGGACGGGCCGCGGCTGGCACCCGTCCGGGCGGCGATCGACCACCTGCTGGCCGGGCACCTGCCCTACCCCGCGCTGGTGGTGGACCGCCGAGGCGACGTGGTGGCGGCGAACGAGGCGCTGGACGTGATCACGGCGGGCGCCGACCCGAGCCTGGTCGGGCCCGGGACCAACGCCTACCGGCTCGCCCTGCACCCGGACGGGCTGGCGCCGCGCATCCTCAACTTCGCCGCCTGGGCGCGGCACATCGTCGAACGCACCCGCCATCTGGGCGAGCTGCACGAGGAGTTGAGCGCCTACGTGCCCGAAGTGGCGGTGGGTGACCAGCACCTGGGATTCGCCGTACCACTGGAACTGCGGACCAGTCTCGGCGAACTGCACCTGATGACGACGGTGACCACCTTCGCCACCGCCGTCGACGTCACCCTCGCCGAACTGAAGCTGGAGGCCTTCCTGCCCGCCGACGCCCGGACCGCCGAGCTGCTGCTCAGAGCCCGGGGAACTGGTAGTCGGCGGTGATCCGCCCGTCGGCGTCCAGGACGACGAACTCCACGCCACCGCCCGCGAGTTCCCCCGTCCCGGCGGAGACCATCTCCCAGCTGAACCGGACGTTCGGCTCGCCGGCGGGACGGACAGGAGGGGAGCGGAAACGTCACCCCGGGACCGTATCTCAGGGCACCAGCAGTCGCAGGGCCTCCCGCCGTAGCGTCACCTCGACCGGGAGGGTGTTGATGAACTCGCCGTCGGCGTAGGCGGTGATGCCCGGGGACTCGATCCGCAGGGATTCGGTGCGCAGTGTGGTGACCTCGGGGTGGTCGATGTGGGTGCCCTTGAACAGGGTGGGGAAGAAGCGGGCGATCCGCAGGCGGGGCATGGCGTCGACCAGGGTGAGGTCGAGCAGGCCGTCGTCTGGCCGGGCGGAGGGGCAGATCAGCATGCCGCCGCCGTAGCTGCGGGTGTTGCCGACGGCGGCGAGGGTGAGGTCGCGTTCGATGACGGTGCCGTCGGCGAGAGTGATCCGGAACGGCAGGGGCCGCAGGTTGGCGAACTCGGCGAGGATGGCGAGGTTGTAGCGCATCCGGCCGCGGGGCCAGCGCAGTCGGTTGGCGCGGTCGCTGACCAGGGAGTCGAAGCCGGTGGCGAGGACCGAGCCGTACCAGCGGACGGCGCCGTCCGGGCCGGTGATCCGGCCGAGGTCGACGCTGCGGGTGCGTCCGGCGGCGATGACGTCGGCGGCGGCCTCGGGGTCGCCGAGCGGCAGGCCGTACTCGCGGGCGTGGTCGTTGCCGGTGCCGGCGGGTACGAGGCCGAGCGGGACGGTGCCGTCGGCGAGGGCCTGGAGGACGAGGTTGATCATGCCGTCGCCGCCGACCACCACCACCGCGTCCACCCCGCCGGCCGCCGCCTCGCGGGCGAGGCGGACGGTGTCGTCGGCGGAGCGCCCGGCCTGCGGTTCGACCTCGACGCCGAGGGCGCGCAGCCGGGCGACGGCCCGGTGGGCGGCGGGTTCGGCGTGGCCGGTGCCCGCCGCCGGGTTGGTGAGAACGGCGACCCTGCGGACAGCGGTTCTCCGACTCATGCGCCCGCCTCGCTCCGCTCGCCAGGGGCATTCGCCCGTCCGCCCCTTCGGATGACTCGCTCGCTGCGCTCGCTCATGTGCCCGCCTCGCTCCGCTCGCCAGGGGCATTCGCCCGTCCGCCCCTTCGGATGACTCGCTCGCTGCGCTCGCTCATGTGCCCGCCTCGCTCCGCTCGCCAGGGGCATTCGCCTGTCCGCCCCTTCGGATGACTCGCTCGCTGCGCTCGCTCATGAAGGGATCAGCTTGCCGGGGTTGAGGATGCCTGCCGGGTCGAGTTCGGCCTTGACGGCGCGCAGGATGCGTACGCCGAGGTCGCCGATCTCGTCGGTCATCCAGGGCCGGTGGTCGGCGCCGACCGCGTGGTGGTGGGTGATGGTTCCGCCCGCGCCGATGATGGCGTCGCCGGCGGCCCGCTTGGCGGCGCCCCACCGGGTGAGCGGGTCCTCGCCGAGGGCGGCGACGACGGTGAAGTAGAGCGAGGCGCCGGTCGGGTAGACGTGCGAGATGTGGCACAGGACGAGTGCGCCGGGCAGGGCGCCGGTCAGCGCCTCGGTGACGGCCGTGCGGAGCCGGGGCAGATCGCTCCAGCCGGCGGCCGTCTCCAGGGTTTCGCACAGCGCGCCGGCGTTGAGCAGCGAGTCGCGCAGGTAGGGGGCGTTGAACCGGCCGTGCTCCCAGGCCCGGGCGGGCGCCTCGCCGAGGGAGGTGCCGCCGGCCGCGAGCAGTGCCTCGCGGGTGAGGTCGTGCCGGGCGGCGACCTGCTCGGCGTCGCCCTCGAAGACGGTGACGGCGAGGCAGCCGCTGACCGCCGGGGAGCCTCCGATCTGCTCGGTCATGGCGAGGTTGACCATGGTCTCGGCCTCGTCGGAGAGCCGGATGACGGTCGGGCCGGTGCCCTGCTGCTCGACGGCGCGCAGCGCCGCCGTCCCGGTGGCGAAGTCGGGGAAGCTCCACGCCTCGTAGGCCTTGACGGCGGGCAGCGGGTGGATCCGCAGGCGGACGGCGGTGATCACGCCGAGGGTGCCCTCGGAGCCGAGGAAGAGCTGGCGCAGGTCGGGGCCGGCGGCGGAGGCGGGGCCGCGGCCGAGTTCGAGCGTGCCGGCGGGGGTGACCACGCGCAGGCCGCGGACCATCTCGTCGAAGCGGCCGTAGCCGGCGGAGTCCTGACCGGAGGAGCGGGTGGCCGCGAAGCCGCCGATGGTGGCGAAGCGGAAGCTCTGCGGGTAGTGGCCGAGTTCCCAGCCGCGTTCGGCGAGCAGCGCCTCCGCCGCGGGGCCGGTGAGTCCGGCGCCGAGGACGGCCTCGCCGGAGGTCTCGTCGAGGGCGTGGAGGCGGTCGAGGCGGCGCAGGTCGAGCGAGACGACGGCCTCGAACGAGCCGCGCTCGGGGTCCAGTCCGCCGACGACGCTGGTGCCGCCGCCGAACGGGACGACGGCGATCCGGTGTTCGGCGCACACGGCGAGGACGGCGGCGATCTGGGCCTCGTCGCCGGGTACGACCACGGCGTCGGGGGCGTCCTGCGGCTCGCGGCTGCGGCGGCGCAGCAGGTCGGGGGTGGACTTGCCGCCGGCCCGGGGCAGGCGGTCGGCGTCGGCGGCGCTGACGTGCGCCTCGCCGACGGCGGCGGCCAGCGCCTCGAGGGCGTCGGTGGTGATCCGGGAGGGACGCAGCACGACCTCGGCGGCGCTCGGCCCGGGGGCGGCGTCGCCGGTGACACCGAGGGCGGCGGCGAGCAGCCCCTTGATGTCGGCGGACAGCTCCTTGGCGAGGGCCGGGTCGCCCCAGGCGTCCCACTTCATCGGGGGGAGCGGCAGCGCGGCGCCGGCTGCCCCTGCTTGCGTCTCAGGTGCCATGCGTTACAGTTTCACACATCATGTCAAGTAGTAACGCCACGGCCGGAGCGCCGCGAAGCACCGACGACGCGATCCTGGACGCCGCCGCCGACCTGATCGTCCACCTCGGCGTCCGCCGCACCCAGCTGGCGGAGATCGCGCGCCGCGCCGGGGTCAGCCGCCCGACCGTCTACCGGCGCTGGCCGGACGTCCAGGCGGTGATCGGCGCGCTGCTCACCCGCGAGATCCTGTCCACCCTGGAGGGCACCTCGCTGGAGGTGCACGACCGGGAGACCTTCGTGGACCGGGTCGTCGAGGTCGCCGTACGGCTGCGCGACCACCCGGTGCTCGGCGCGCTGCTCCACTCCGACGACTCCGACCTGCTGCTCCGGTACGTGGTCGAGCGTCTCGGCGCCAGCCAGCGCGGCCTGCTGGAGGCGCTGCGCACCGGCATCGAGCAGGGCCAGGCCGTGGGCTCGATCCGGGCCGGCGAGCCGACCGAGCTGGCCGCGATGGTCCTGCTGATCACCCAGTCCACCGTCCAGTCGCACCGCATGGTCGCCTCCCTGCTGCCCGAGGCGGCCTGGCGGCGCGAACTGGCCAGAGCGCTGAACGGATACCTCGCGCCATGACGCCCACCGCAGGCCTGTACGCCGGTACCGCCCGACTCGACGCCCGGCGCCGAACGCTCGAACTCGACGCCCTCGCCGACGACCCGCGGATCGACCTCCTGGTGATCGGCGGCGGCGTCACCGGCGCCGGGGTGGCGCTGGACGCCGCCGCGCGCGGCCTGCGGACCGTCCTGGTGGAGGCCCGCGACCTCGCCTTCGGCACCAGCCGCTGGAGCTCCAAGCTGGTGCACGGCGGCCTGCGCTACCTGGCCTCCGGGCGGGTCAAGGTGGCCCGGGAGAGCGCCGTCGAGCGCGACGTGCTGATGACCCGTACCGCCCCGCACCTGATCCGAGCGCTGCCCCAACTGGTGCCGCTGCTACCGGACGTGCTGCGCCCCGGGCAGGCCGCGCTGATCCGCGCGGGCTTCCACGCCGGGGACGCGCTGCGGCTGAGCGCGGGCACGCCGGGCGCGTTGCTTCCCAGGGTGCGCCGGATCGACGCGGCCCGGACGCGGCAGCTGGTCCCGGCCGTGCGGACGGACGGGCTGCGCGGGGCGCTGGTCGCCCACGACGGCCAACTCGTCGACGACGCCCGGCTGGTGGTGGCCCTGGCGCGCACCGCCGCGCAGTACGGGGCGAGCGTGCTGACCCGGGTGCGGGCGCAGGAGGTGACCGGCACCTCCGCCCGGCTGGTGGACACGCTGAGCGGCCAGGCGCTGACCGTCACCGCGGGCGCGGTCGTCAACGCCACCGGGGTGTGGGCGGGCGAGGTGGACTCCTCGATCAAGCTGCGGCCGAGCCGCGGCACCCACCTGCTGGTGGACGCCGCGACCCTCGGGTACCCGGTGGCCGCGCTCACCGTGCCCGTGCCCGGCTCCACCAGCCGCTTCGTCTTCGCGCTGCCGCAGCAGCTCGGCCGGGTGGCGATCGGCTTGACCGACGAGGACGCCCCGGGCCCGGTCCCGGACGAGCCGCAGCCCGCCGAGGCCGAGCTGACCTTCCTCCTGGACACCGTCAACGCCGCCCTCGCCACCGCGCTGACCAGGGCGGACGTTCGCGGCGCCCACGCCGGACTGCGTCCGCTGATCGACACCGGGGGCGGCAGCACCGCCGACATCTCCCGCGAGCACGCGGTGCTGGAGTCCCCGTCCGGGATGATCACCGTGGTCGGCGGCAAGCTCACCACCTACCGGCGGATGGCCGAGGACGCGGTGGACGCCGCCGTCCGGCTGCGCGGCCTGCCCGCCCGGACCTGCTGGACGGCCCGGCTGCCGCTGATCGGCGCCCCGGGCCACCGCGACAGCCGTCCGGCCCCCGCCGGCGGGGTGCCCGCCTCGCTGCTCGCCCGGCACGGCGGGGCGGCTCACGAGGTGCTGGCAGCGGGGGAGTTGACGCCGCTGGCGGAGGGCCTGGACGTGACCCGCGCGGAGGTCGTCTACGCGGTCACCCACGAGGGCGCGCTGGACGCGGCCGACGTCCTCGACCGCCGCACCAGGATCGGACTGGTGGCGGAGGACGCCGAACGGGCCCGGCAGGCGGTCGAGGAGGTGGTGGCCGGCGCCGTTGGTGCCTGAGCGTCAACCCGAGGGCGTCGTGCGGCGCACGGCACCCGGTCGGCCGCGGACCGCGGAGAGCGCGGCGGCGAGCACCATGATGCCCGTCAGGATGTAGAAGGCCGTGCTCAGAGCGCTGGTGAACGCCTCGGCGTCCGCCCCGTGCAGGCTGGTGGTGCCGACGAAGACGGCGAAGGCCGTGCTGCGCGGCACCGCGTGCGCGGCGACCAGGATCGCGACGGTGAAGGAGAACACCGTGCCGAGGCCGGCGAAGGTCCGCAGCACGCCGGAGGCGATCCCCAGCCGGTCGGGTGGGGCGGCCGTCCGCATCCGGCCGTACATGTCGCCGAGCCGGCCCACCTGGGTGGCCGGCGCGGTGACCGCCAGGAGGTAGGCCACCAGGGGAACCGCAGGGCAGGAGTGGCGTGTCAGCGCGCGGTGCTTTCCGGCATCGGGTGCTCGGCACCCGCGAGTTCCAGCACGCAGGTCAGCGGGTGCTCCGGCAGGCCCGTGCGGTCCAGCCGTACGGACAGCGGGCACGGCGGTTCCTCGGCGAACTGCCCGGACAGCGTCAGAGGGTAGCTGCCGTGGCCGTGGACGCGGTGGAAGGCGCACTCCTTGCCGTCCACCAGCAGCTCGGTCTCGGTGATCCAGCCGGAGCGGACGTTCACGGTGACCGAGTGCCCGCTCCGGTCGAGGTGGAAGCTGTACCGCTGGCGCATGGGAACCTCCCGCGAAGCCTCGGGACGGGGACGGCCAGGGGATCCACCGCCAGTCTAGGGCGGCCTTACCGGCGCGGCGCCCTGGCGGTACGGTGATCGGCGGGCACCGGGATCCGGGATCCGGGCCGGGGGTGACCGGTTCCCTTTCCCGTCCCTGAGAAATACCCGGGGCGGGCCCCGCCCGCAGGCGGATTCTCGTGATCTCTACAGTGCTGTAGATTCGTCCGCAGGGAGAGATCCGAGGAGGGCATTGTGGGAGTTTCGCTGGCCAAGGGCGGCAACGTCTCGCTGAGCAAGGAGGCGCCCGGACTGAGCGCCGTGATCGTGGGTCTCGGCTGGGACGTGCGCACCACCACCGGGGCCGACTACGACCTGGACGCCAGTGCGCTGCTGTGCAACGCGCTCGGCAAGGTGGTCTCGGACCAGCACTTCGTCTTCTTCAACAACCTCCGCAGCCCCGAGGGTTCGGTCGAGCACAGCGGCGACAACCTGACCGGCGGCGGCGACGGCGACGACGAGCAGATCAAGGTCGACCTGGCCCGGGTGCCGGCCGACGTCGCCAAGGTGGTCTTCCCGGTGTCGATCTACGACGCCGACGCCCGGCTGCAGAACTTCGGCCAGGTCCGCAACGCCTTCATCCGGATCGTCAACCAGGCCAACGGGCAGGAGATCGCCCGCTACGACCTGAGCGAGGACGCCTCGACCGAGACCGCGATGGTCTTCGGCGAGCTGTACCGCAACGGCGGTGAGTGGAAGTTCCGTGCCATAGGCCAGGGTTACGCCTCCGGCCTGCGCGGCATCGCCACCGACTACGGCGTGAACGTCTGATCCACCCGGCTCGACGGGCGGGCCGGCTCAGCCGGTCCGCCCGAGTGCGTCCTGATCGGCAGATCAGCCGGTCCGCCGGAGTGCGTGGCCGCCGAAGCCCCCGCTGCCGGTGAGCTGTTCGCGCCACCAGGCGGCCATCGACGCCTCGTCCATGACCGACCAGTCCGGCGCCCCGGTGACCTGCGCCCGGCCGAGCGTGCGGCCAAGGTTCACCAACTCCAGCCCGGCGGCGGTCCGTTCACGGTCGTACGCGGCCAGCAGGGGCGACCACGAGCCTCCGCCGAGCCGCCGTCCGGCCTGCTCGAAGGCGTGTGCGTCCTGGAGGGCCTTCACCGCGCCGCTGGTGTTGTGCGGCCGGACGACGGTCGCCGCGTCGCCGCCGACGAGCAGCCGCCCGGCGGTGCGGTGCGGGGTCGCCAGGTCGTAGACGGGCTGCAGCAGGGTCCGTTCGCGCGGGGTCAGGGCGATCACGCCCGCCCAGTACGACGGCAGCTGCCGCTCGGCGAACTCCCGCATGCCGTCGAGCTGTTGATCGCTGAGGGCGCCGGCGGCGACGGCGGTCGGGCCGTCCAGGCGCAGCCAGTCCGGGGTGGGGGCGTAGAAGACCCAGTTCACCTGGGTGGTGCCGGGGGTGAGCCCGGGGATGCGGTAGATCACCACCTGTCCGCCGCGGTAGCAGACGGTGATGCACTCCTCCTCCGGCCAGACCCCGGCCCCGCCGGGCAGTTCGGCCAGCAGTGCGGAGTCGAAGCTGCCGCGCCAGCACACGTACCCGGCGTACTCGGGCACGGCCTGCGGGCAGACGGCCGCGCGGACCACAGACCGGTAGCCGTCCGCGCCGATCACCAGGTCGTACGGGGTGCGGGTGCCGTCGGCCTCCTCGATCCAGGCGCCGGTGCTCCCGCCGCTCCCGCCGCCCTCGTTCCCTCCCGCCTCGCTCGCTCCGCCCTCGTCGCCGACGGCCGTGACCGTGCTGCCCAGCCGGTACTCCACCGCCGCGGGCGCGCTCTCGCGCAGGGCCTGCCAGAGCACCGCCCAGTGGTGGGAGTGGAAGGGGAAGGGCTGGGCCCAGAGCAGCCGGCCGCGCCCCCGGGTGCCGTCGTCACCGTCGCCGCGGCCGGCGGGCGCCCGGGTGACCCAGCTGCGCACGGTGAGCCGGTGGCGGCGGGTGTCGGGGGCCAGATGGCCGGCGTCGACGAGTTCGGCGAAGCGGTCGTTGTGGGTGCAGATGCCCAGGCCGCGGTCCTCCAGCCGGCCCGGGCTGCGTTCCAGCACCACGACCCGCTCCGCGCCGAGCCGGGCCGCCGCGCCGGCGAACGCGCTTCCGGCGATGCTGCCCCCGACCACGGCCACCGACCCACCCCGCACGGCCGCCCCCTCTCCCGAGCCCGTGATGCCGGCGCCGCCGGCGCTGCCCGGACACGACGATACGCCGCCGGACCCGCCCGCGGAGTTCGTACGGGCATCCTCGCCCGGCGGAGCCTATGCAACTAGTTGCATAGGCCGGCGGACGTCCCCTACCCTGCGGTAACAAACCGGGAGACACCTCCCACCGGCCACCCCCTTCAGGAGACGTCGATGAGTGCGACCCCCGGCAGCAGCCGCTACCCGCACCTGCTCAGCCCGCTCGACCTCGGCTTCACCACCCTGCCCAACCGGGTGGTCATGGGCTCGATGCACGTCGGCCTGGAGGAGGCCCCCGGCGGCTACGAGCGGATGGCCGCCTTCTACGCCGAGCGCGCCCGCGGCGGCGTCGGCCTGATCGTCACCGGCGGCATCGCCCCCAACGAGGCCGGGCGCCCCTGGGAGGGCGGCGCGATGCTGACCACCGAGGAGGAGGCCGACGAGCACCGGGTGGTCACCGACGCCGTGCACGCGGCCGGCGGGAAGATCGCCCTGCAGATCCTGCACTTCGGCCGCTACGCCTACCACCGCGACCTGGTCGCCCCCAGTGCCCTCCAGGCCCCGATCAGCCCCTTCGTCCCCAACGAGCTCACCGCTGAGCAGGTCGAGCAGACCGTCGAGGACTTCGCCCGCTGCGCCGAACTCGCCCGCCGGGCCGGCTACGACGGCGTCGAGATCATGGGCTCCGAGGGCTACCTGATCAACGAGTTCGTCGTCGCCGCGACCAACCGCCGCGAGGACGAGTGGGGCGGGCCGTACGAGCGGCGGATGCGCTTCCCGGTGGAGATCGTCCGCCGGGTCCGCGAGCGGGTCGGCGAGGACTTCATCATCGTCTACCGGCTCTCCATGCTCGACCTGGTCCCCGGCGGCTCCACCCTGGACGAGGTCGTGCAACTCGCCCAGGCCGTCGAGGCCGCCGGCGCCAGCATCATCAACACCGGCATCGGCTGGCACGAGGCCCGCATCCCCACCATCGCCACCTCCGTGCCGCGCGGCGCCTTCGCCTGGGTCACCAAGCGCGTGATGGGCAAGGTCGGCATCCCGCTGGTCGCCACCAACCGCATCAACACCCCCGAGATCGCCGAGCAGTTGCTCGCCGAGGGCAACGCCGACCTGGTCTCGATGGCCCGCCCGCTGCTCGCCGACGCCGACTTCGTCGCCAAGGCGTGCGAGGACCGCGCCGACTCGATCAACACCTGCATCGGCTGCAACCAGGCCTGCCTGGACCACACCTTCAACCTCCAGATCACCTCCTGCCTGGTCAATCCGCGCGCCTGCCACGAGACCGAACTCGTCCTGGCGCCGACCAAGTTGCGCAAGAGCATCGGCGTCGTCGGTGCCGGACCGGCCGGCCTGGCCTTCGCCGTCTCCGCCGCCGAACGCGGCCACGCCGTCACCCTGTACGACGCCGCCGAGAGCGTCGGCGGGCAGCTGAACATCGCCCGGCGCATCCCCGGCAAGGAGGAGTTCAACGAGACGCTGCGCTACTTCCGCACCCGGCTGGCCGAGTTGGACGTCACGCTGCGGCTCGGCGCCCTGGTGACCGCCGAGCAGCTCGCCGGGGAAGGGCACGACGAGATCGTCCTCGCGACCGGCGTCACGCCCCGAACTCCCGCCGACATCCCGGGGATCGACCACCCCAGCGTGCTCGGCTACCTGGACGTGCTGCGCGACGGCGCACCCGTCGGCGAGCGGGTCGCCATCCTCGGCGCGGGCGGGATCGGCTTCGACGTGGCCGAGTTCCTCACCGACCAGGGCGACGAGGCGAGCCTCAACCCGCCGGTCTTCCAGGCGAAGTGGGGCATCGACCCGGAGTACCGCGAGCGCGGCGGCCTGCGCACGCCGGAGCGGCCGAAGCCCCCGCGCAGCGTCCACCTGCTGCAGCGCAGGACCAGCAAGGTCGGCGCCGGACTCGGCAAGACCACCGGCTGGATCCACCGCACCGAGCTCAAGCACCGCGGCGTCACCATGGTCGCCGGTGCGACGTACGACCTGATCGACGACGCCGGGCTGCACTTCACCGTCGACGGCGAGCGCCAACTCCTGCCGGTGGACACCGTGGTGCTCTGCACCGGGCAGGAGCCGCGCCGCGACCTCGACGAGGCGCTGCGCGAGCGCGGCCTGTCCGTGCACGTGATCGGCGGCGCGGACGTGGCGGCCGAACTGGACGCCAAGCGGGCCATCAAGCAGGGCACGGAACTCGCCGCGACCATCTGACGTCGGGTAGCCGGGGGGCTACCCGGCGCACCGGGGCCCGCAGCCGCGCGCTGCGGGCCCCGGCCGCCGCCGCCTCGCGCATCGTCCGTCTTTCCGCCTGCTCCGTCCGCGTCATCGCCGCTGACCTGCGACGGTTCCCGCCCGCGCGCCCCGTGCGCCCCCCAGTGGGAGACTGGTGCCCTGTCCCTGCCCGAACTCTCGACCGGGGGCCAGCATGTCCCTCCCGAGGCCTCTCCACGCCCTCACCGCCGCGGTCCTGGTCGCGGTGGCCACCCTGGGCCCGGCAGGCGCCGCCGTCGCCGATCCGGCTCCGGCGCTGCCCTCCGCCGACCAGCTGAAGTCGGCGCTGCTCGGCGTGGACGACCTCGGCCCGGACTACACCGAGGCGCCGACCCCTGACAGCCCCAGCCCCAGCCCCAGCCCCAGCCCCAGTCCCAGCCCGAGCGCCGACCCGACCCCGGTCACCGGCTGCGACGCGCTCAGCGCCCTGATCACCATGCACGCCACCGCGCCAGGCCCCGCGACCCCGCAGGCCGAGACCGAACTCGACGGCCAGGACGGCAGCCCGATGGTGACCGAGTCCCTCACGGCCGAGGACCCGGGCAGGCTCACCACGGACTTCAACACCGCCACCGACGCGTTCAAGACCTGCCACACCATCACCTTCAACGCCGGCACCGAGGACTCGGTGACCTTCACCGTCACTCCCGTCACCCTCGGCGACCGCCAGGACGCCCCCGCCGTCCGGCTCGACGGCACCCTCGCCGGCGTCCAGCTCAACGCCTTCGTCGGCATCGAACGCTTCGGCACCGTCGGCATGGTCTACGGCTTCTTCCAGCGCGAGTCCTCCGACGCCCAGACCGCCTCGATGCAGTACCGCACCGCCGTCGCCAAGGTCGAACGCACCCTCGGCACCACCGCCGGCAGCACCACCCCACCCACCGCCTCCGCCGTCCAGGGCATGTCCGTCTGACGCCGCCGGCCTCGGGCACGCAGCAGGACGGGCGGCCGCACCCCCGTGGCGGCCGCCCGTTGCGGGGGTCACGGCAGGAACTTGACCTCCGGGAAGCGCGGCGACGGGCCGTCGAGGAGGGAGCCGCGGCGGTGGCGGAGGTGGAGGTCGAAGAAGGCGAGCGGGTAGGCCTGCTGGATGCGGACCGAGCTGTCGGCGGGGAGGGTGCCGACCATCTGCTGGACCTGTTGAGCGGGAAGCCCCAGGAGCTCGGCGACCTGCGGCATCAGCGGCGCCGCGTCGCTGTACGAGCTGTGGCGGACGCCGTCGGCCTGGATGTTGCGCCGCCAGCCGCGCAGGTGGTTCCAGAAGGTGACCGCGTCCGGGTTCCGGTCGCGGCCGAACTCGGCGGTCAGCATCAGGAAGGGGCGGTCGAGGTCGGTGACGGTGATCGCCTGCATCGGTCCGTCGATGCTGAGGCCGGCCCGGACACGGCGGTCGGCCATGGTGACGGCGGCGGTGGCCGAGCCGCCCTTGGACCAGCCGAACATGCCGACGTCCAGCGGGTCGGGGGCGCCGAGCAGGCCGTCGGGGAGCGGCTTGCCGTCCATGTCGGGATTGCGTCCGGCGGCGATCTCCTCGACGCAGTCCAGCACGAAGCGGGCGTCGGCGGCGTAGTCCCGGGGGCCCAGCCCGGGCGCGCCGTCGATCCACGGGGTGAGGACGCGGCCGTCGGGGAACTCGGTGAAGGCGTCCCAGGTGTGGTCGACGGTGACCACGACGTAGCCGTGGCTGGCGAGTTCCTGGACGGTGACGGTGTTGATCGCCCGGTGGGAGTGGGCGCCGTGCGAGTAGACGACGACGGGCAGCCGGTGGCCGGTGCGGTGGACGGGCGCGCCCAGGTGGCCCGCGGTGAGCGGGGTGGCGGAGAGCGGGAGCTTGAAGCCGAAGTCGTCCAGGTAGGCCCTCATGGCGCCGTCGGTCATCCAGGGGGCGAGCGGCAGCTCGTCGGCGCGCTCGGCGGGGTACCAGACGCTCGCCATCAGCTCGCGGTAGCGACCGGGGCCGGCGAAGGGGTCCGGCCGGGAGGTGTCGCGCAGGTGGAGGGCGACCGTGCCGACGCGGTGCGGGCCGGTGGGCCCGGGCAGGGTGAGCCGCCCGGCCGCGGGCCCGGGGGTGCTGCTCGGGGGAGTGGGGGCGTCCGCCCGGGCGGTGGAGGCCAGGCCGAGCGGGGCGGCGGCACCCAGAGCCAGGGCGGCGCCCAGCATGCGACGGCGGGTCGGTCCGTTGGGGCTGGTGAACGGCGTGGTGTCCATGCGCCGAACGCTGTCACGCGGCGCCGGGGACCGGCATCGGCCCACCGATTGATCTCCCGCCCGCACGCATTGGCCCACGGGTTTACATCCCCGGGTTGATGCGCACCCGGCGGAAGCGAGGCGCGCGACAGCGACGCGTGCGGGAGCGAAGCGCGCGGAAGCCCGGGTGCGCGGTGGGTTCCGCGGACCCGGGCTTCGGTTGCCGGTGGGTTCTCCGGCCCTGTCCCTCAGGTCAGTTGAAGACCAGGACGTCGGTGCGCATCGGCAGCGAGCTGCCCCAGTCGATGTTGATCTTGAACGTCACCTCGCCGTTGCCGGGGGCGATGCTCGACACCTGGAAGGCGGCGGCGCCCACGAAACGGTTCCCGTTGGAGTCGATCTCGGAGGCGGTGATGACGACGGTCGAGTTGATCCCGATGACGTTCCACGGGAGCTGGAGGTTGAAGATCCCGTGCGCCGGGGTCCAGGTCCACCAGGCCCGCCACACGGCACCGACGTTGCCGCCGACGTCCGCGAGGTTCTCGCTGTGGATGGTGGGCTGGGAGTGGTCCGCGATCTGCGGGATCTCGGAGGCGGAGGATTCGGTTGCGGTCATGGCGGCAACTCCTTACGCCGGGAGAGCCTCAAGAGCTCTCCGAATACTCCGAGTGTCGGTCAGTATGCGGAGCGTCGCAATCACTCGTGCGGGTGAAGCTGCGGCGCGCCGCCGGGTCCTACCGGGTCCGGTGAGACGGTGTCCGGGTGTGTCGAGGCGGCCGGGTGCGGTCCGCCTGCTACCAAAACCCCATGTCCCACCACCTCAGCGGCCCCAACCTCCGCTCCCCGCGCGGCGACGCCCGCCTCGACATGACCGACCTGTTCGCCTTCCCGGCCGCCGACGCGCCCGGCCGCACCGTCCTGATCCTGAACGTCAACCCGTACGCGCCCACCCAGGCCGCCGAGTTCCACCCCGACGCCGTCTACCGGATCAACGTCGACAACGACGGCGACCACCGCGCCGACGTCGCCTACTCGTTCACCTTCTCGGCGCCGGAGAGCGGCACCGGCGCGCAGCGCGTCACCGTCCACCGGTCCACCGGCGCCGCGGCCCGGAAGCACGAACCCGCCGGCGACGTGCTCTTCTCCGAGGCTCCGGTGGCGTTCGGCGACGCGCCCGACGTGATCGAGGCGAACGGCTACAAGCTGTCCGTCGGCCTGCGCAGCGACCCGTTCTTCGCCGACCTCGAAGGCATCGTCGACAACTTCACCTGGACCGGCAAGGACGCGATGGCCGACGCCAACGTCTTCGGAATCGCCCTCGAAGCCCCGGACGCCGACCTCGGCCCGGACCCGACCATCGGCATCTGGGGTCGGGTGAGCCTGCGTCAGAACGGCGAGTTGGTCTCGGTCGACCGGGGCGCCCACCCGTCGCTCACCGCGTACTTCAACGCCGAGGAGGTCAAGGACGCGTACAACGCGGGCGAGCCCGCCGACGACTGGGACACCTACCACGAGGCCTGGACGGCCGTCCTCCAGCACACCGGCGACTACACCACCACGGCCGCCACCGAGACACTGAAACTCGTCCTGCCGGACATCCTCCGCTACGACCGCTCCCGCCCGGCCGGCTACCCCAACGGCCGCACCCTGGTGGACGACGTGACCTCGGCCCGGCTCACCATGGTCTCCGGCGGCAAGATCCCCACCGACCACATCGGCCCGCACACCGACCTGCTCCCGGCCTTCCCGCACCTCGGGCACCCGCACCCGGTCAAGTAGCGTCAATCCGAGCCGGGTTGACCGGCCCGCCGCGATGCCCCGCGGCGGGCCGGTCGCGTCCGCCCAGTCAGCGGGCCTGCGCCCGGCGCGCAGCAGTACCGCGATCAGCGCGGCCAGCACCAGGCCGACGGCCGCCAGGCCCCAGAGAACGGAGTTCCTGGACCTCCGCACGCGCGTCGCACACTGCCGGGAATCCAGCACGGTGTCCCCGTAGGGGTCTAAGCGGGAAAGGACGGGGAAGTCCGCGTGGCGGAGTCCCATGGCGATGTCCATCAGCACGTCGTCCTCGTCTCCGAAGGATTCGGTGATCGTCCTCTGAAGGGCCTCCCAGCTTGTCAGATCGGGAAGTTCGGAATGCCGGAAGACATCCAGTCCCATGGTGAGCTCCAGCTTCCTGGCAGAACGGACGGGCAGTGATTACCCTGCCATGGCGCACAACCACTTTGATGCGCGTCTTTCGCGCTTCGTTCGGACTGTGACCGACCGTCTTGTTGGCGAAGTCGTGGACGTGGATGTGGCCTGGTGTGCCGTTGGTGTTCGCTTGGGCCGGAGCCTTCTTGATGGCCGTCTCCGGGAACGCTGTCAGGCGGGTTCGTACGTCGCGCGCCGCACCAGCTCCCGCGCCTGTGCCCCGTCCATCGGGTGGGCGAAGAGGTAGCCCTGGCCGAGGGGGCAGCCCATGGCGGCGAGCAGGTCGCGCTGGTCGGGGTGTTCGATGCCCTCGGCGATCACCTGGACGCCGAGGGTGTCGGCGATCCGGGTGATGCCCTCGACCAGGGCGTGCTGCTGGGGGGAGAGGCCGAGTCCGTCGATGAAGGACTTGTCGATCTTCAGCAGGGAGATCGGGAACTCGCGCAGGTAGGACAGCGAGGAGTAGCCGGTGCCGAAGTCGTCGATGGCGAGGCCGATGCCGAGGTCGCCGAGGGTGGCCATGTCGGCGCGCAGCCGGTCGTCGCGGCGCATCAGGACGGATTCGGTGAGTTCCAGGACGAGGGTGCGCGGGTCGATGCCGGAGGAGTCCAGGGCGTGGCGGACCACGTCGACGAAGCCGGCGTCGCGGAACTGGCGGGCGGAGACGTTGACGTTGACCCGCAGCGGGGGCCGCCCGGCAGCGGCGCGGGCGGCGGAGCTGGCGGCGTGCCAGGCGGCGGCCTCCTCGGCGGCGCGTTCCAGGACCCAGGCGCCGAGCGGCACGATCTGGCCGCTCTCCTCGGCGAGGGCGATGAACTCGTCGGGCAGCACCATGCCGCGCCGGTCGTGCGGCCAGCGGACCAGGGCCTCGAAGGCCACCAGGTCGCCCGTGCGCAGGTCGACGATCGGCTGGTAGTACAGCTGGAAGGCCGATTCCGCGATGGCGGAGTCCAGGTTCTCGTTCAGCTCGTGGCGTTCCACCAGCCCCGCCTGCAGGGCCGGCCGGTAGTGGCACCACTGTCGGCGGCCGGCCGCCTTCGCGGAGTAGAGGGCGAGGTCGGCGTGGGTGAGCAGTTCGGCGGCGTCCACGCTGTCCTCGGTGGTCGCCACGCCGATGCTGGCGCTGACCCGGACGGCGCCGGCGCTGAGCTTGAACGGTTCTGCGAACACCGCGAGCACCACGCCGGCGATGGTGTCCACGTCGGTCGGGCACAGCGCGTCCTCGACCAGGACGGCGAACTCGTCGCCGCCGAGCCGGGCGGCGGTGTCCGAGCTGCGCAGCGCGGTGGAGATCCGCAGTGAGACGGCGACCAGCAGTTCGTCGCCCACCGCGTGGCCCTGGGTGTCGTTGACCACCTTGAAGTCGTCCAGGTCGATGAACAGCACCCCGGTGACGGCCCCGCTGCGCTCGCCGCGGGCGAGTGCGTGGCCGACCCGGTCCTGGAACAGCACCCGGTTGGCGAGGCCGGTCAGCGAGTCGTGGAAGGCCCGGTGGGTCAGCTCACGCTCCATCTGCCGCTGCTCGGTCACGTCGCGCAGGGTGAGCACCAGGCCGCCGACCGTGGGGTCGTCGTGCAGGTCGGTGTAGCGGACCTCGGCCTCGATCGGGGTGCGGTCCTGGCGCAGCAGCCGCCAGTGCTCGCGCGGTTGGTCGCCCCGGGGCGGGTCGGCGGGGCCGCGCATCCGGGCCAGCGCCTTGCCGACCTCCCGGCTGTCCTCGGGCGGGACGAGGTCGGTGAACCGGGTGCCGTCCAGGTCGGCGCGGCCGAGCACGCGTTCGGCGGAGGAGGAGGCGTAGCGGATGCCGTCGTCGGCGTCGAGGATCAGGATGACGTCGCTGGCGTTCTGCACCAGGGTGCGGAAGTACAGCTCGCTGTTGCGCCGGGTGACCTCCTGGCTCAGCACCAGGCGTTCGACGGCCAGGGCCGCCTGGGCGGCGAGGATCTCCAGCGAACCCCAGAGGCTGGTCAGCTCCTGTTCGGTGCCGGTGACCACGAGCGCGCCGATCAGCGGGTCGCCGGAGGGGCGTTCGGCCAGCACGAGGGGGCAGACCAGGGCGGCGGGCATGCCGCCGAGGTGGGCGGGCAGGTCGACGGAGCCGACGGGCAGCAGTCGGGTCTCGCGGTGGGCGGCGAGGCGGGTGAGCACCTCGTCCTCCCGGGGCGCGCCGGGGCCTCCGTTCGGGCCGGGGCCTCCGTCCGGGCCGGTGCCTCCGTCCGTTCCTGAGCCGCCGTCCGGGCCGGGGCCGCCGTCCGGGCTGGGGCCTCCTCCTGAACCGGGGTCCTCGCCGCCCTTGCCGTTCCCGGCCCGCCGGACGTGCAGCACCCCGTACTCGGTGACCCCGAGCAGCGCGACGTGCCCGCGCTCGGCCGGCATCAGGGTCGAGACGGCGGACTGCGCGGCGTCCGCGACCTCCGCCACCGTGACGGCCGCGGTCAGCCGGGCGCCCGCCTCGCGCAGCGTCCGCTCGCGGGCCACCGCCTGGCGGCGGGCGACCACCACGACCGCCAGCCGGGCGAGCACCAGCAGGTAGAGGAGGGCGGAGAAGGCGCCGATCACGCCCGCGGTGTGGGTGTTCCCGGCCAGCGACTCGATGATCAGGATGGCGGGCGCGATCAGCGAGGCCATGGTCAGCAGGGCGAGCCGGGTGGCTGAGAGGTCGGGCTGCTGGGTGGGGACGGGCCTGGTCAGCTCGACCATCGAGGGGTGCAGCGCGGCCGCGCCCCAGGCGGTGTAGAAGGCGGCCCAGCCGAGTTCGACGCCGGTGCCGATGCGCCAGGTGCCGTGCAGCTGGATCAGCCCGTAGAGGACGTCGGCGGTGAGCAGGCCGAGGGCACCGACGGTGAGCAGCTGCAGGGAGCGGGAGTTGCCGCCGCGTGGGGTCAACAGCCGTAGCAGCAGGGCGAGCACGATCACGTCGCCGAGCGGGTAGGCGATCGAGACGGCCTTCTGGAACCAGGTGAGGTCCGGGTTCAGGGCGTACGGGAGGATCAGGTAGATCCAGACGAGCAGGGCCAGCCCGAGTGTGATGATCAGGGCGTCGAGCAGTCCGGCGCAGTCCTGACGGGCCGTTCGCCATCGGATGAAGCCGAGCAGGCCGACGGCGTACAGCACGAACTCGGCGAGGTAGAAGCCGTCGGCGACGGACGGGAACGGGTTGTTCAGGTGCAGGATGTCGAGTTGGAGGGCCTGCACGGCCTCGCCGGTGGTGAAGCTGAGGTTGGCCAGCGCCAGCAGGTACCAGAACAGCGGGTGCCGGGGGCGGTTGAGCCGGACGCCGGCCACGACGGCGGCGACGCCGCCGAGGCCCATGCCCGTCCACCAGATGATCCGCAGCCCGGGATCGGCGAAGTAGATGCCGGTGAACAGCACCATCCAGCACAGGTAACACACCATCAGGCGTTGTCGCCGGAAAGTCAAAGAGGCTCCCTCCTCCGCGGCGCCACCCCGCCGCGGGGGCGGGGGAGTTCGGGCGAGGACGGGTCTGTCGGGGCCGATCCACCCACGACCCGGCGACGTCCGGCGGGCTGTGCGACGGACGTCGTCGGGGTGCCGTGAGTGCGTATAGTCGGAAATGTCGCACCTCCCAGCATTCTGCCGCTTCAGCAAGAGGTCAAGCCGGTGGACGACGCAGCCCGCAGCGCAAGGGGCGTACGCACGGATGTGAACCCCGGGCGTCACGCCGTGGTACGGAACGATGACGGTCAGCACGCGATCTGGCCGGGGGACTTGCCCCTGCCGGCCGGTTGGCGGCAGGTGTACGGGCCGACCGGGCGGGCCCAGTGCCGGGCCTGGGTGGAACGGAACTGGCGGCAGGAGCCGGTCCGCGGTGCCCGCACCGGTTTCGCGGAGACGGTGCACGGACTGTTCCGGGCCCGGGCCGCGCACGATCCGGCGGCGGTCGCGGTGGTGGGGGAGGGCGACACGCTGAGCTACCGCGAGTTGGACGGGCGCAGCGACCGGCTGGCCGCGGCGCTGCGGGCCCGGGGGGTGGGGCCGGAGCAGGTGGTGCCGGTGTGCCTGCGGCGCGGGGTGGAGCTGGTGGCGGCCTGGCTGGCGGTGCTGAAGGCGGGCGCGGCCTTCCTGCCGCTCGACCCGGCGCATCCGCCGCGGCGGCTCGCGGGGCTGGTGGCGGACTGCGGGGCGCGGGTGGCGGTCACGAACGGCGCCGGGTTCGACGGGGTGGAGGCGGTGGTGCCGTCGGAAGCGGTTTCGGCGGGCCTGTCGGAGGGCGGCGCCGCGTCGGAGGACGGCTCCGCACCCGAGGACGGCTCCGCGCCCGACGATCTCGCGTACCTGATCTACACCTCCGGCACCACCGGCCGCCCCAAGGGCGTGCCGGTCACCCACCGTTCACTGGTGTTCACCCTCGACCGGGTCGTCCGTGCCTACGGCCTCGCCCCCGGCGAGCGGGTGCTCCAGCTGGCCGCGCTCGGCGCGGACACCGCGCTGGAGCAGGTGTTCTCCGCACTGCTCGCGGGTGCGACCGTCGTGCTCGGCGGCCGGGACACCTGGGCGCCCACCGAACTGGTCCGGCGACTGCCCCGGCTCGGTCTGACTGTCGCCGACTTCACGCCCGCGTACTGGCGCCACGTGCTCGACCTGCTGCCGCGCGGCGGGCCCGCCCCGGCGGGGCTGCGGATGGTGGTGGTCGGCGGGGACGTGCTGCACGCCGACGACTGCCGGGCCTGCCGGGAGCGGCTGCCGGGGGTGCGGCTGCTCAACGCGTACGGGGTGACCGAGGCGGCCGTCACCTCCCTCCGCTGCGAGGTCACCCCGGAGCTGCTGGACGCCCCCACCGCGCCGGTGCCGATCGGCCGACCGCTGCCGGGGGTGCGGGTGCACGTGCTGAACGAGCGGTTGCGGCCGGTGCGGCCCGGCGAGCGGGGCGAGATCCACCTCGGCGGGCCGGGCCTGGCCCGCGGCTACTGGCGGCAGCCCGGGCTCACCGCCGAATCGTTCCTGCCCGACCCGTACGCACCGCTGCCCGGCGAGCGGATGTACCGCACCGGCGACGCCGGGCGCTGGCGGGCGGACGGACAGCTGGAGATCCTCGGGCGCTTCGACGACCAGGTGAAGGTGCGCGGGCACCGGGTCGACCCGGCGGAGGTCGAGGCGGTGCTGGCCGACCACCCGGCGGTGCGGCAGGCCCGGGTCGCGGCCGACGGCAGCGCGCCGGACGGCAGCCGGGTGCTCACCGCCTACTACACGCTCGGGGACGACGCCGTCGTGCGGCCCGAGCTGCTGCGCGCCTTCCTGGCGGAACGGCTGCCGGAGTACCTCGTCCCGGCGGAGTTCGTGCCGCTGGAGGCCATGCCGCTCACCGCGGCCGGGAAGATCGACCGGCGGTCCCTGCCGCGCGCCCCGGTGCGGACGGCCCCGGTGCAGCAGACCCCGGTGCGAACGTCCCCTGCCGTCAGCGCACTCGGATCCGGCGCCCTCGGATCCGGCGCCGTCGAGCCCGACGCCGTCGGACCCAGCGCCGTGGAGGCGGCCGTCGGCCACCTCTGGGCGGAGCTCCTCGGCGCCGAACACGTCGGCCCCGACGACGACTTCTTCGCCCTCGCCGGCACCTCACTGCTCGCCATGGAGATGCTCGCCCGGGCCCGGATGATGTTCGGCCTGGACATCGGCCACGTCCGCACCCTCACCCGGGCGCTGCTGCGCTCGCCCGTGCTGCGCGACTTCACCACCGCGCTGCAGGCCGCCCGCACCGGGGTCGCCCAGGGCGAGGCCGCCGTCGACTGGCACGCCGAGGCCCAACTCACCCACGCCGTGGGCCAGTCCTGGAGCCCCGCGCCGTCCCGGGCCGAGCCTGCCGAGATCCTGCTCACCGGCGCCACCGGCTTCTGCGGCGCGCACCTGCTGGACGTCCTACTCGCCACCACCCGGGCACGGATCCACTGCCTGGTCCGGGCACCCGACCAGGAACACGCGCTGGAACGGCTGCGCGCGAGCCGCCAGCGCTTCCTGCGGCGGGACCTGGCGGACGCCCGGGTGGTGCCCCTGGTCGGGGACCTCGCCGCCGAGCGGCTCGGCCTGACTGAGCATCAGTTCGAGTGGCTGGCCGGGCACCTGGACGCCGTGTACCACCTCGGCGGGCAGGTCAACTTCCTCTACCCGTACCACCAGTTGCGCGCACCCAACGTCGGCGGCACCCGGGAGGTGGTCCGGCTCGCGGGGTACAGCCGGGGCTTACCGGTGCACTACCTCTCCACCCTCGCCGTGCTCGCAGGGTTCGGCGCGGCCGGCGTCCGCGAGGTCACCGAGCGCACGCCGCTGGCCCACCCCGAGCGGCTCGGCGTCGGCTACGTCGAGAGCAAGTGGGTCGCCGAGCAGTTGCTGCACAACGCGGCGGCGGGCGGACTGCCGGTCACCGTGCTGCGCACCAACGACGTCACCGGGGACCTCGTGACCGGGGTGATGAACACCGGCACCGAACTCTGTTCGCTGATCAAGTACTTCGCCGACAGCGGCACCTGTCCGGACGTGCAGCTGCCGCTGGACTTCGTCCCGGCCGACCGGTTCACCCGCGCGGTCGCCCACATCGCCGCTCACGCGCCCGCCGACGGCGAGGTCTACCACCTCACCTCGCCGAACCCGGCCGGGCTCCCCGACCTGGCTGACCGGCTCCGGGCGCGCGGCCTCCGGATCGCCGAACTCCCGTACCGGGACTGGGTGCAGCGGCTGGTGCGGTTCGCCGCCGGGCACCCGACGCACCCGATCACACCCTTCGTCCCGCTGTTCGTCGACCGGGCGCCGGGAGCGGACCTGTCCATCAGCGAGCTGTACTTCCAGCCGGTGTTCCCGCGCTTCGACCGGCTCAACGCGGAGGCGGCGCTTCAGGGCAGCGGGATCGAACTACCGGAGGTGGACGGCGCGTTGCTGGACCACTACCTGGAGCGGCTGGCTGACGAGGGGTTCCTGTGACCGTGACCGGTTTCGGCGCACTGGACCTCCAGCCGGCCGACGGTGAAAGACCGGTGGCCTTCGGCGGGGTGCTCGGACCGGAGCAGCTGCTGACGGCGTACCGGTACGGGCTCTTTCCGCTGCCCGCGGCGGACGAGTACGCGAGCGCCTACAACGAGGCGGTGTACGGCGAGGCGGTCGAGGCCGGGGAAGTGGTCCTGCTGCCGGGCGCGGAGGACCCGTACGCGCTCGCATGGTGGTCCCCCGACCCGCGGCCGGTGCTGCGCCCCGGCGAGGTTCGGCTGCCCCGCAGGCTCGCCCGGCGGCTGCGGGGCCGGTCGAGGGCTGCGGGCGCAGCGGAGGTAGCGGATGCAGCGGGGGCGGCGGGCGCGGCTGAGTGGTTCACGACCGCCGACGCCGCCTTCGGGGCGGTGCTCACGGCCTGCGCCGAAGGGCGCCAACCAGCCTGGCTCACCGAGGAGTTACGGGCGGCGCTGATGGAGCTGAACGCGCGCGGCGCGGCCCACAGCGTGGAGGTGTGGGAGGGCGAGGAACTGGTCGGCGGAGTGTTCGGGGTGGCCGTCTGGCCGGTGCTGAGCCTGGACTCCATGTTCCACCGGCGGCCGGACGCCGCCCGGGTCGCCGTCGCCGACCTCGGCACACGGTTCGGCGCCGCGGGCGGGCGGCTGCTCGACGCCCAGTGGGACGGGCCGTACGTGCGCAGCCTCGGGGCGGTGTCGATGGAGCGCTCCCGCTACCTCGCAGAACTGGCCGGGGCCCCCGGCGCGGGCATCCTGCCGACGGACCGGCTGCCGGTCGCGCGGCTGGTCTGACCTGCGGTTCCCGCTCGCTCCGGCCTCGCCTCGGCCTGTTTTCGACAAACTTATTCCTCGTCAGTAACATGACGCTGCGTGTTCAAGCCCTCGATAGGCCGGGCCGCGCCCGCAGCCCTGCTCACCCTCATCCTCGCCGGGACGGCCGCGTGCGGGCCCACCAGCCCCGGCAGCACCTCCCGGGCCGCCGGCGAACCCGCCGCCGCCACCAGCACCGCCGACACGGCCGCGACCACCGCCGGGGGCAGCCCGGCGGACGCCGCGAGCGCCTCCGGCGCCCCGCACGCCCGGGCCGGTACCCCGGCCTCCGGCCGTCCGACGCCGACCGGCACCAACGTCACGGCCGCGCCGGCCGGGGACAAGCAGGCCGTCATCGGCGCCCCGGGCAAGGACGGTGGCGCGGTCACGGCCGAGAGCAAGGCCCTCCAACTCACCTCGTACGACCCGGGGAAGGGCACCGCGGTGCTCACCGGCGGCGGTGCGACGGCTTCGCCGACCGCGACCCCGTCGGTCTCGGCGTCAGCCCCGGCGACCCCGGCGACCCCGGCGACCCCGTCAGCATCGGCGACCCCGTCAGCATCGGCGACCCCGTCGGTCTCGGCGACCCCGTCGGCTTCGGCGTCCGCCAGCGCCCCGGCCGCGGCCGTCCAGCCCGGCCAGCTGATCGCCAGCCCGCCCACCCCCGCCGCGCCGCAGGGCGCGCTGGTCGCCGTCACCGGCGTCAACCCCGGCGCGGGCAACACCCTCAACCTCACCACCCGCCCGGCCACCCTGTCCGAACTCCTCGGCGGCACCGAGGCGGACGGCCAGGTGCCGATCGACGTGCACGGCATCCAGGTGACCCCGCTGGTCAAGGACGTCAAGGCGACCGTCGGCGCCGACCTGGGCGGGGTGAAGGCCGACGCCTCCGGCACCCTGGAGGTCGACGTGAAGGCCCCCGTGCCGCTGCCCGGCGGCGCCAGCCTGGACGCCTCCGGCTCCCTCCAGCTCCACCCGGCCGTCCACTTCGCCTACCACGGCGCGGGCGCCGCGGCCCCGCGCACCGCCTCCGTCGGCTTCGACCTCGGCGCCCACGCGAACTGGAAGGTCACCGGTGACGTCGCCCGCAACACCGGCGCGGCGCCGATCCGGGTGCCCTTCGCCAAGCTGCAGGCCAGCCCGGTGCTGACCGTCGCCGGCCTGCCGGTGGTCGTCAACCTCGGCCTCACCTGCTACCTGGAGGTCGGCGCCGACGGCCAGGTCCACCTGGAGGCCCAGCAGGACGCCACCGGCACCTGGGCGGTGCGCGCCGACTACACCGGCGGCAAGGGCTGGACCTCGACCACCAGCGCCGACACCAAGGTCTCCCCGGTGCACGTCCGCCTCGACGGCAAGGCCTCCGTCCGCGCCGCCCTCGGGGCCGAGGTCAGCCTCGGCCTCTACGACACCGTCGGCGTCGAGACCACCGTCGCCCCCTACCTGGCCGCCAAGGCGGACGGCTCCCTCGCCGTCGACGTGCCCGGCAAGTCGCCGCAGCTGCAGGGGAGTTGGTCGCTGGTCGGCGGTGTCGACCTGAACGGCGCACTGACCGCCCACCTGAAGGTCTTCGGCACCCCGATCATCGAGGGCAAGCTCCCGTTCCCGCCCTTCCACCGCGAGTGGCCCCTCCTCACCGGCTCGGCCACTCTCCCGGCCCCGCGGGCCAGTAGCTGATCAACCGTGGACGCGCGAGGAGTGGGAAGTCGGCCCGGCCGACTTCCCACTCCTCGCGTCGTACCGGCCGGGGTCAGTCCTCGATCGCCTGGTAGACCGTGGTCCAGAAGTCGTGGATCAGCCGCGCCGAGTACGGGACGGACATCCCGACCTGAGTGAGCAGGATCCCGGTGAGCCCGTTCTCCGGGTCGGCGTACGTCGAGGTGCCGCTGCCGCCGTCCCAGCCGAACTGGCCGACGGGCGCGTAGTCGCCGCGGTAGGTGCGCACCGCCATGCCGAAGCCCCAACCGCCGTGCTGCCCCTGGCCGTACGAGAGGTGGACGTTGTCGCGGGCCAGGGCGGTGCGGGCGGCGTTCTGCTCGGCCGTGAGGCGGTTGGTGGTCATCAGCTCGACGGCGGGCCGGGACAGGAGCCGCTCGCTCCCGTGCATCCCCTGGTTCAGCAGCATCCGGAAGTAGGCGTGGTAGTCGTCCACGGTGGAGACCAGCCCACCGCCGCCGCCGGGGAACGCCGGGGGCTTGCTCCAGCGTCCGTCCGCAGGCTCGTCCCAGACGGTGAACGCCCCGGTCCGCGGGTCGGGGGCGTAGAGGGGAGGCAGCCGGTCGATCCCGTCGGCGGGCACGTGGAAGCCGGTGTCCTTCATCCCCAGCGGGCCGAAGACGCGCTCGCGCAGGAAGGTCTCGAACGGCTGGCCGGTGACCCGGGCGACGAGTGCGCCGATGAGGTCGCTGGCGATGTGGTACTGCCAGGACTCCCCGGGCTGGCGCATCAGCGGAAGCGTGCCGAGGCGGCGCAGCCACTCGTCCGGCTCGGGCATCGGCGTCGGCAGGTCGGGCGTGAGCCCCTGCTCGAAGACCGCGTTCATGATCGGGGTGCCCAGCGCCGTCATATCCATTCCGAGCCCGAAGGTGCTGGTCAGCACATCCCGTACGGTGATCGGCCGGTGCGCCGGCACGGTGTCGTCCAGCGGGCCGTCGATCCGCTTCAGTACGCGGCGGTCGGCGAGTTCGGGCAGCCACTGCTCCACCAGGTCGTCCAGCCGCAGCCCGCACTCGTCGAGCAGGACCATCGCGGCCGCGATCGTGACGGGCTTGGAGGTGGAGGCCATCCGGAAGATCGTGTCCCGGCGCATCGGCGCACCACCGTCGTGGCTCATCGTCCCGAGCGCCTCGACGTGTGTCTCGTCACCCCGGCTGACGAGGGCGACGACCCCGGGGATCCTTCCGGAGTCCACGTGCCGCGCCAGCACGTCGCGCACCTTGCGCAGTCCTGCTTCCGAGAAGCCGCCGTTGGTCTTCCCCATGATGGATCTCCCCCTGCGTGAGTGTTCGGGAATCGATGAACGACGTCGAAGCTACATTGCGTTTACTGATCCGTCAACGATGCGGAGCGGCTGGATACCGGCCTGTATTAGGAGGGTTGGTGATTCATTGCAATGGTTGTGAGCTGAATGCAATGGCTGATCGGCAGGGCTCGTTGCAATGATGTGAGAGTTAACGCAAACGGCGCAGACCGACGGAGAAGGGGGAGGGCTGCTGTCCGGAGGCGGACTCAATGGACCGCCGGCGCCGGCGAACGGACGCCCGGAACGCCGAGCGGGAGTGGTGACCGGTCGGGGTCCGCCACCGGCCGGGCTGGAGTCCCTCGCGTAACACAACGCCCGGTCTGCCTCATCTCCTCCTGCGGGCGGGCCGATTGACGGCCGGCCGAATCAGAGGACATGCGAGGGAGACCGGACGATGAAGCGAATACTGCGCCGGGCGGCAGTGGCATTGACGGCTGCCGCGGTGACGGCGCTGGCAGCCCCGCCTGCCCTGGCCGCGGACGGCCCGGACACGCCGAACGCACCGGGCGCGTCCGAGGCGGTTGCCGCCGGGGGATTCACTCCCGGCAAACTCCCCGTGTCGGGAACGGTGTTGAGTTCCGGAGTGCAGCTGGACAGCCACACCGCGTGGGCCACGGGCTACCAGGTCGCCGTCACCGGGCCGCATGTGCGCTTCACGCCCGTGGTCGTGAGCCACGACGACCGCCGGGGTGCGCAGTGGACGGAACTGCCTCTCCCCGCGCCGGACTTCACGATGCGCGCCAACACGATCGCCGGCAGCTCGACGCACGATGCCTGGGTGTTCGGCGACCGTGAGCCCACCACCGGTCGGATCCTCGCCGAGCACTGGGACGGCGCCCACTGGGCGTCCACCTCGATCGAGCCGCCGCCCGGTGAGCTCTACGACCTCAACTTTCTCGGGTCCTCGGCGCCGCGCCCCGACAGCGCCTGGGCCGTCGGTACCGCGAGCATCGTCACCGGCCGCACCCCCGGCCCCAACGGCGGCTCGACCATCGAGACCCGCACCACCGGGCTGATCGAGCACTGGGACGGCGCGGCCTGGCACCGCATGAGCGCCGACGGGATCGACGGCGACTGGTGGCTCAACTCCGTCACCGAGATCGCCCGCGACGACGTCTGGGCGGTGGGCAACACCGCCGCCCCCGACGACAAGCCGGTGCTCCTGCACTACGACGGCCGGGCCTGGAGCCGCGTCGCCGCTCCCGCCTTGACCGGCCTGGCCGGGGAGTACCAGAGCGTCGCCGCGAGCGGGCCGAAGGACGTCTGGGTCGTCGGTCGTGCCGTCCTCGCCGACAAGGACCGCGGCCACCCGCTGGTCGCCCACTTCGACGGCCGCACCTGGACGACCGTCCCGGCCCCCGAAGGCGTCGCGGGCAAGCTGTGGTCGGTCACCGCCGTCCCCGGCGGCATGGCCACCGTCGGCTGGGACCCGAGCGGTGCCCAGGACCGCCCGCTCGGCTTCCGCTACACCCACGGCCGCTGGCAGACCCTGGACCTCTCGGTGACCGGCTACGAGAACGTCTCCTACCTGGCCGTCGTCGCCGCCCCGGGCAACCGCCTCACCGCCCTGGGCGCCGGCAACACGCCCAAGTCCCAGGACTACCAGCCCCTGGCCCTCACCGGCCGGGGCTGAGCCGGACCGGCGACACCGGGTAGCAGGGCCCGCCGCGCTCCCGGGAGCCGTTCACCCGGGAGCGGAGGAGGAGTGGGAAGTCGATCACGCGGCGTGAAGGGCATCCGTGGTTCGGAGCGGAACGGCTGAGCAGTGGGGTGGCCGCGGGTTTCACGGTCATGCTCGACGAGCGCATCCTGGGGCAGATAGAACTCGACACCCGGATTGACTTGCGTGACGCGGTGGGCCGGGTCACCGCGCCGACCCTCGTGGTGGCGAGCGCCGACGATCAGATCATCCTGCCCCACCACCAGCGCGAACTGGCCGCCGTCATCGACCAGGCCGAATACCTGGAGGTCCCCGGCGGCCACGGCCTGCGGTTCGAGGACCCGGCGCGGTTCTGCCCGATCATCACCGAGTACGTGGACAAGCGCCAGGCTCAGGGCCGGGCCTGAGGCAACGGACTGGGCCTTGTACTCGCACAACGCCTTCTGGCGAGTGGGAAGTCGGCTCGGTCGACTTCTCACTTCTTTTGTTTACGGGGTAATGGCGGTGGGGCTTGAAGTGGGCTGTGGGGGTCGGTGGTTGTG